>Ga0335077_10002693_pt1 | contig 21278 bp, 25 predicted proteins | sample Lox_Sample_31_FD_207151 | JGI IMG/M metagenome (GOLD analysis project Ga0335077, IMG submission 207151) | Soil microbial communities from Loxahatchee National Wildlife Refuge, Florida, United States - Lox_Sample_3.1 | ecosystem: Environmental > Terrestrial > Soil > Wetlands | place: USA...
CGAGGACCAGTAACTCCGGCAGCATTCAACGCTCACGTATGGTTACCGTTCCTTCCGCACGGCTCAAAGTGGAGCGCCGGCGATCCGACCCTATCGACTTGGCTTTCTCTATACGGAGAACAGTTATTTTCGATTCCACACTTGTATGTATCTTGAAACGAAAAATCGCAATGGCTCCGTCCGGGATCGGCCTTTCGCCACCTTCAACCTCGCAGTCGTACAAATAGCCCTTTTGCGTCGAGCATCTGAGCGCTTTACCGGAGTCCGCGGCCGCGCCGCCGATCTCCGGTGCGACCGCCAACTCCAGAACTTGCGCTGGCACAGTCATCTGCCAATCTACTGCAACCGTGCGGCTGGACGGCGCGGACTTGATCCAAACCGGGACCTCGACAATATCTCCGGGAGCACCCTCAACCGAGGAGATTCGAAGTTGCGGGCCAGGAACAGTTGCTTCGAACGCACCGCTCGCATCCGGATCATCCCAAGTTTCGGGGTTCGGAGGGGGCCGGAATTCGTCCGTACTGAAGACCCGCCATTCTTTGCCGGGTGGCGCCACTGCGAGGACCAAAGCGACCCTGTCCCGCGGACCCTGAAAATATGAAACCCGAATGCTATGAACTCCACCATCGAGTCTCAAACTCGCCGCCTTGAGACGGGAGGGATGGATTCCGTCGTTATTAATGATCAGATGGTCATCGATATAGAGTCTTGATCCATCGTCTGAAGTGAGTGCGAACTGGTACACGCCGGGTTCTTCGATCCAAAAACGGCCGCGATAATCGATCGCAAACCATTCGTATCGATTCGTGACGCCGGGAAATCCTTCTCGAAAATCTCGTTCCGGAACGTTGAGTGATGAGGTATAAATTACGCCAAGCGGACTGAGGAATTCAAAATACGGCAGAGATATCGAAGAAGGCGAAATGGAGTAGATTACGCCAATAAGTCCGCCGGGCACCACTACCGTCGTGCCGAACGTTGCAGCAGGTTGTTGCTGAGCGAAGGCGCATATACACAGCCCTAGCGCGATCAGGCTGCCTTCGGAACTCACATCCGTGAAGGTATCATATTCGACCGGAATGCGAAGAAGAGTTCATGTTCGCTGAATATTCCCAGCTGCTCCTGGATGTCCATCGCGATTTTGAAAGGACGCCTCTTCACGAAACGTTGACGTCGGGGTCTACGTCCCGAGACAAGGCGCGCCTTGCCCCGACGGTTGATCCGCCACAATGGCGTGGAAGGCATCTTCAACGCTGGTACAGATTCGTTCTGGACGATTTCTCCCGAATCGCTCCGCGGTTCGCTCAACATCTCCGGAATGTCCCCACAATCCGAGAACAATCCGCGCGGCTGGGAATCGCGCCCGGACCTTTTCATAGGTCGCCTTCGCATTGGTAAGCGCGAACGGCGGAACCGCGGAGATGCAGATAGCCGTGACCGCATCAAATGGCGCGCGCGTGAGGGATCGAAGGTACCCTGCGCGGGGAACAACCGCTTTCCCCCCCCGATCGCATAAGGATCCGAGCCAGCAGGCCGGCGGCATGTCATCGGCTTGATCGTTTGCAGGAATGCACAGCACGCGGCCCGAGCGCGGCACCGTCGCCCAAATCTCCCCTCATATTCGCAGGTGGAGGCCAGATCGCTCATTACCGCGAGAGTGTCGGGATTTTCTTCACCCTGAAACTTTCGGCGGAGCGATCGTTTCATGGCATCGCCATCCAGCGATGTAGCTGGTCAATCCCGGAAAGAGGTGACGGATGTCTCACTTATAATATCGTAGTGGAAGCTGCGCACCTGCAAGTTGCTGCGTTGGCCTTTGTCCTCTCCATCTCTCCCATGGCCCACAGCGCCACACTGGATGAAAAAGCGGGGCCCGGCCGTAACTACGCCGTAGCCGAGTTCAGACTCTGGCGCCCGGACACCAATAGCGCAATACGCGCGGTCGTCGTTCTTATGCCGGGTTCAAACGGCGACGCCCGAGCGATGGTTGAAGATGCCGTGTGGCAGGCGTTCGCGATGAAACACCGGCTTGCGCTGGTAGGTTGCCATATCACTGACAAGCCCCATGACCAGAATTTCATCGAAGAATACGCGAATGTCTCACAAGGCAGCGGCGACGCCCTTCTGAGCGCGCTCGGCGCATTTGCTTCTCGCACCAAGCACCCGGAACTCGGCAGCGCGCCACTACTGCTGTGGGGTATGTCGGCTGGGGGCCAGTTCAACTACGAATTTGTTGCCTGGAAGCCGGAGCGGGTACTGGCATTCGTCGTCAATAAAGGCGGCATTTACTACACGGCTCTCGTCCCGCGGGTCTCGCGGGACGTCCCAGGGATACTTTTCATTGGAGGGAAGGATCTGGAGTCACGCATCCAGACGATCACCGGACTGTTCGCGGTCAACCGGCGGGCGGGAGCGCTCTGGGCGCTGGCCGAAGAACCTGGCGCGGCCCATATAGTCGGGCGGTCACGCGACCTGGCCGTGATTTTTTTTGAGGATATTCTTTTGTTACGTCTGAGCGAGAACGGCGAACTCAAGCCTCTGGCAGAGAAAACCGGGTTTCTGGGAGATCCCAAGTCAAAGAGTTTTCGCGCGATGTCCGAAGGACCCGCTCCGAATTATCCTACGGCTTGGCTGCCTACGGTGCGCGTGGCTCGTGCCTGGCTAGCGATGCTGACCGAGCAACCGTTCGATAAGTGAGGTCGCCGGCGCCTCCGGGATTTCGTGATGATGAAGGCTTCACTTACCAGTAAACATCGTGTTCAGGATGTTCCCGCGAGCACCCGAATGCCCAGCGGAATCAATGGGTCTATCGGGCGCTTCGGAGCCAGAGCAAACTTAGTGAGCGGGTCCTTTTGAGTGGTACGCCCGAGAGGATTCGAACCTCTGACCTCTTGCTCCGGAGGCAAGCGCTCTATCCGGACTGAGCTACGGGCGCACAGCTTCTCAATTATAGCGCCGATTTGCGGCGCTACTCGCAAAACACGCGAACCTTGCTCGTTCGTCCGCCATCGATATCGACGGTCAGCTCGCTCAGGTGCTCGATCACTTCTTCCAGGTTCTCCGGTTTGATTTCGTTGAGATCGATGGGAACACCCTCTTTTTGCAACGCGAAATTCACGCGCTCGCGCGCCGCCGCCGGGATCAGGTTCGCCAGCTTCACGCCGGCACGCAGCAGTTGCATGGGAACCCGAACGTTCACGTTGACGGGTTCGCCGTGACGGCCTTCGTCGGTCACCACCACCCGGATGAACTTCGGTTTACCGTTGCGCGGCGCGCCGACCGGCTCGTTTTCGACCACCCCGAGCAGGCGCTCGGCTTCCTCGGCGGTGATTTTTCCGCTTGCCAGCATATCCAGAATCCTGCGGCGATTCTCATTCATAGCTCCACCTCAACCCGTTTTCCGCGAACCAGGAAGGCAAATTCGCTGCCGTGGGCCGCGCTCAAAATCTGCCACACCGCGGCCATCGCGCGAAACGGATTGATGCGCACGATCGCCAGCGGCAAAAATGCCAGTACGAAGAGCGGCGCCAATGGAATCCACAACAAAGCCAGAGGAATCCAGTAAGTGCTTCTTTGGCCGACGGTGATGATCGCGACCATAGGGATCATGATTTTGCCTCCATGGCCTCGATCGCCTCCGCGGCGGAGATTTCGCCGCGCTCCAGACGATCGAGAATCTCGTTTCGCGACGGCTTCGGATTCGTCTCGACGAACTCCAGGCTGTTGGCGATGCGGGTCAGTCTGGCTTTTATGGTCGGGTAGCTGACGCCGAAAACCTGCTCCATTTCTTTAATGGAGCCGTGGCTGCGGACGAACGCCACCACGAAGACCTGGTCCTCCATCGGAAGCCGCGCAAGCTGCGGAAGCTCAAAAGCGCCTTCAATCGCGATGTCCTTGCCGACAATCCGGACGCGCTCGACCACGATGGGCTCACCGGAGGTCAGTTTCGTCAATTGCTGCCAGTCTTCCATTGAACAATTCGATTGTATTCTTAATTTAATTAACTGTCAATACCATAAAACTTGATTTTCTAAATGTTCATCGCCAAGCTGCCGTTTTTCAGCCGCGAAGTCTCGCCCGTTCAAAAAGTTGGGGGCGCGTGCTCTTCGATGAGCACCGGGAACAATCGAATCGCGCTAAGCGGAACGTTTCATTCCGACCGCGCCGTGCAGGCAGCCGTGCGTCTGTTCATGATCCCGCAGCGCGCGTTCCGCTTGCTCGCATTCCGATCTGGCCTGCTCTGCAAGATGACGGAAATTCTCGAAATCGTCACCCGCCAAGCCCCGCGCACTCATAACTGCGGAGGCGTATCGGCGCGAAGCGGTGACCCAGGCGCCTAGGAGTTCGTACCATGCACTACAAGCCATGTCGGTACCGCGGCTCTTCGATTGTAGGGAAGTGGCTTACATAACGCAAGTGGAAAATAGTAATAGCGGACTATCTAGGACGGCGTAAAAATGTCAGTTTACGCTACAGCACGTCCGCAAAACCGCGTTTCAGATGGCGGAAAAACAGACCTCCGAGCACGAAAACCGCGGTTGAATACGCAGCCAGAGTTGCAATTTCATGAAGCGGCGGCCAGTTCGACGCGAACATGCGGTCACGGTACGCGCGGACAACCCAGGACATCGGATTCCACATCACCAGCGTGCGAACCGGAATGTTATGGAAATTTTTGGGGATCTGCTGCTCGGAAATCATGATCGGCGTCACCCAGAACCAAAACGTCATCACCACCATCAGGACCTGAGCGGTGTCGCGAAGATAGACGTGTAAACTGGCCACCACCCATCCGATGCCCACCGCGAGCATCCCCAAAAACAGCATGTAAACCGGCAGCAGCAGCACCATCGGACTGACGAATTTGATCGCGATCGCGACCCAGGCGAGCGCTACCGCCAGCGCGATCAGGTGATGAATCAGCGAGGAAAGAAAGATCGAAACCGGAACCACTTCGGCTGGAAAAACCGTCTTGGTGATCAGGTTCGCGTGTTCCAGCAACGAATTGGCAGAGCGCAGTACCGTGTCCTGGAACAATAGCCAGGGGAGCATGCCGGCAAACAGGAACATGGGGTAGCTTTTTATGACAGAGCCGGGCGGGAGCTGCACTTTGAGGCAGACCTGGAACACGAAAATCCAACTCGCCAGCAGGACCAGTGGGTGCACCACGCCCCACAGCCAGCCGGCGGCCGAGCCGACGTAGCGCTGCTGGAAGTCGCGGCGGACCAGTTGGGCGAGCAGGGCGCGGCGCTCCACCAGGTTTTTCAGGAAGTGGCGGCCCGGAATGCGAGTCACAACCGTAGTGTACACTCAGAAGGAAATGCGGTTTCGCGCCGGCGTCGTTGTGCTGCTGGGCGCCTGTTGGCCGGCGCAAGGGTCGGCACAGTCGTCGGCAGAAACGCTTGCCTCCTCCGACCCTCCGATCCTGCGTGCGGCGGGCGACCGGTTAACTTATGATGTCGAATGGCGGCTGATCCATGCCGGGACGGTAGTCATCGAGGCGCAGAAGACCAGCGCGCAGATGCGCCTGGTCTCGGAAGGGATGGTTTCGGCGCTGATTAAGATCCAGGACGTGTACCACGTCGATTACGACGATCACTTCTGCGCGAGCGGGGCGACGATGGATTCGCAGGAAGGCAAGCGCCATCGCGACACGCGGATCACCTACGACAGCGCCGCGGGCCGCGCGACCTATCTCGAGCGCGACGCGATCAAGAACAAGACGCTGCAAACGCATGAGGTCCAGATTCCGGACTGCGTGCATGAAGTGGTGGGCGCGTTTCTGAAGCTGCGCGGGATGAGCGTCCCGCCGGGGAAAAGCGTGCAGATCCCGATGAGCGACGGAATCAAATCAGCCGCGGTGAAGGTGGAGGCGCAGGAGCGCGAGGACGTGAAAACGCCGCAAGGAGTTTTCAAGACGGTCCGCTATGAAGCCAACATGCTGAACGGGGTGATCTATACCCGGAAAGGGCGCGTATTCCTGTGGCTGACCGATGACGCCAGGCGCCTGCCGGTGCAGATCCGGCTGCGGATGAATTTTCCGATCGGGACCGTCACGCTGCAATTGCTGAAGGAGGAGCATCCGTGAAGTGGGCTGCAATTTTGGCCGTGCTCGCTTCGGCCGTCCGGGCGCAGGCGCCGGAAGCGTTGCTCTCCGCCAAGGAGCTGAACCAGATCTGCGTGCGCGCCGGACAGTTGATGGAGGCGGGCGGAGTCCTGATTCCGGAATTGCAGCGGGCCGCCGCGCCGGAGATCGAAAACGTGAAGCAGGCCTGCATCCTGCTTCAGGCGCAATCGCGCGCGGGACAGGCGACCTATACTCTGCTCACCAACGTGCGCACGTATTTGCAGCTCTCCGATTCGGTGGAAAAACCGTTTCCCTTCCCCGACGCGGCGCGCAAGCAGCTTGCCGAGCTGCGTGATGACTCGGTGCGCCTGGATTCGCATTTCCGCGCGCTGCTGGATTTGAAGGACGCGCAGCTTCGCAATCCGGATCGCGACGACCTGACGCGCTACGACGAAGGCAATCGCAAGATGCCTCCGCCCAACCCGGCACATCCGCGCGTGGTGTTTCTGGGCGATTCCATCACCGACGGCTGGAGGCTCAACGAATATTTTCCGGATCGCGACTTCGTGAATCGCGGCATCAGCGGGCAGATCACGGGCGAGATGCTGGGGCGCATGAAGGCAGACGTGCTCGATCTGCGTCCGGAAGCGGTGCTGATCCTGGCCGGGACCAACGATCTGGCGCGGCAGATTCCGCTGACGGCGATCGAGAACAATTATCTGATGATCGCGGACCTGGCGGCGTTCAATCACGTGAAGGTAATCTTCGCGTCGGTGCTGCCGGTGAGCGACGCGCACAAGGACGTGAATCCGTCCTATGAGCAGACCAGGCTGCGGCCGCCGGTGTTCATCAACGAGCTGAACGCTTGGCTGAAGCGACTATGCGAGCTTCGCGGCTACACGTATTTGAATTACTACACGGCCATGGTGGACAGCGCGGACCGGCTGAAGGACGATCTGAGCGACGACGGCCTGCATCCCAATCCGAAGGGCTACCGCATCATGGCGCCGCTCGCGCTGGAGGCGATCGACCGGACGGTGCGGCCGAAAGGGGCGGCGGCCGAAGAGACAGCCCAAAAGCGAGGAAAAGGGCGAGGGAAAGGAAGTGAGCGGTAAACCCTGGATCGTGCTCGCCACGGCTGTGGTGGTGTACGCACAGTACACCATGAGCGCGGCGCAGGTGATGGCCTTCATTCAGAGCTCCATCCGGCTGCATCACGATGACTCGAAAATCGCGTCGTACGTGAAAAAAATTCACCTGACGGACCGGCTGGAAGCGCGCCAGGTGGAGGAATTGCAGGGGATGGGCGCGGGTCCAATCACGGTGATGGCGCTGCGAAAATTGAGCGCGGCGTCGGTGAGCCTTCCTGAGGCGCCGCCTCCACCGCCGGTGACGCCGCGGCCGGTGATTCCTCCGCCCGATCCGGCCGAGCTCAAAGAGATTCTCAACGAGGTGATCGATGGCGCGCGCAGCTACGCGAAAACGCTGCCGGATTATATATGCGTGGAGGTAACGCGCAAGCATTTCGATCCGACCGGGACCGAGGACTGGCGCGAGCTGGCCACGGTACAGGAACAGGTGAGCTACGTCGATCACAAAGAGGCGTACAAGGTGGTGATGGTGAACGGGCGAGCGGTGTCCAATCTGGAGCATGAGGGCGTGGGCGGATCGACGCTTTCGGGCGATTTCGGCAGCATCTTCACTGAAATTTTCGACGAACAGACGGCGACCGAATTTCAATGGGACCATTGGGCGACGCTGCGCGGAAAGCGCATGTACGTGTTCGCGTTTCACGTGCCGCGGGCGCGCTCGCATTTCACCATTTCCGACGACGGCTCGCACTCGATCGTCGCGGGGTATCACGGGTTGATCTATGCCGACCGCGAAACCAAGTCGATCATGCGCTACAAGTTCGACTGCGAGGACATTCCCGTCGATTTTCCCGTGACGGACGTGCGGCTGGACGTGAATTACGATTTCGTGACGATCGCGGGCGCGAAATACGTGCTGCCGCTCAAGACCGAGGTGTGGTCGCGGGTGGGGAAATTCATGTCGTGGAACGAAGCGGAATTCCATCTGTACCGGAAATTCGGGACCGAGTCGACCATCACATTTGAAACTCCCGATCCTTTGCCGGAAGATAAGACTAAAGAGGAGCCGGCGATTCCGGATGCTCAGGATGCCAGGAAGCCGGTGGTGAAGAAGCAGCCATGAATCCAGCACGACCGCGCGTGCGGCAACAGCCGGCAAGACTGGCTGTGCCCCTAACCTTGATCGCGATTCTGCTCAGCGGATGGTTGTTCGCGCAGCGGACGATGACCGTCGCGGAGCTTTCCGGGTTCATCCGGTCGTCGGTGGAGAACAAGCTGGATGACAAGGACGTCGCCGAGGTTTTGAAGAAAATCCAGCTCAGCGAGCGGCTGGACCAGAAGACGCTGGGCGAGCTGCTGAACCTGGGTGCGGGGCCGCGAACCTCGCTCGCGCTGCGCGAGCTGAGCGATACGTCCGCGAGCCTTCCCGCTCCGGCGGCCGCGGCTGCGCCCGCGCCGAAGCCCAGACCGGTGATCTCTACGCTGCATCCTACTGCCGAGCAGCAGTCGCAGATCCTGGATGGAATCCGCGAGTACGCGCTCAACTACACGCAGGGACTTCCCAATTTCATCTGCAACCAGGTGACGCATCGCAACGTGGACCCGACCGGCACGGGAGATCATTTTCGCGAGATGGACAAGCTGCAAGAACAGCTCACCTATTTCGAACACCACGAAAATTACAAGGTGGTCGCGATTAACGGGCAACTGGTGAACAACAAAGATCATCTGAAGCTGGGCGGCGCGATCTCGGAAGGCGAGTTCGGCAGCATGATGTACGAGATTTTCGCGCCGTATTCGGAGACCGAGTTCACCTTCGACCACGTGGGCACCTGGGACGGCCAGCGCGTCAACGAATTCCGCTATCACATTCCGCAGGAGCGCTCGCATTACCAGATCACCGCGGAAGACATCAACCGGACGATCATTGCGGGATACCACGGAATGGTGATCGCGCGCGCGGATTCTAGCGCGGTGATGCGGATTACCCTCGAGACCGAGGAGATCCCCGCGGATTTTCCGATTCATGACGTGACCGTGGATCTGCGATACGATATCGCCAAGATCTCGGATCAGCCGTACATGGTGCCGGTAAAATGGGAAATGCGCTCGCGGGACAGGAGAAGCCTGGTGTGGAACTGGGCCGAATTCGTGCTGTACCGCAAGTTCGAGACGACCTCGACGCTCAAGTTCGATAGCGATGACTCCACTGACAACAAGAAAGAGGAGCCTAAGCCTCCAGTAAAGAAACAGCCGTGAAACTGATTTTATTTCTCACACTTTTGAATGTGGCGCGGGCGCAGGAGGGTCCGCCGCCGCTTGATGACGCGGAGCAGAAGAAGCTGATCGCCGACGTGACGGCGCATGCGCTCGGATACAGCAAGGACCTGCCGGATTTCGTATGCACGGAGGTGATCCGCAAGAACGAAGATCCCACAGCGACCAGCCGGCGCTGGAAGCTGCTCGACACGATCCACGAGCAGGTGACCTTCCGCGGAAAACAGGAGGAGTTCAGGGAGGTCTTGAACAATGGCAAAAAAGCGGACAGCGAGGGGAAGCCGAACTGGATGGTTTCGCCCAACGACTTTTCGGACATGATCTCCTGGATTTTCGATCCAAAATATCACGCGACATTTCAGTGGTCGAAGTGGGATTCGCTGCGCGGGCATCGCGTGCACGAGATCGCGTACGTGGTGAAGCCGGACGATTCGCAGCTCACAGTGGGCAAGAAGCAGACGCGGGTGGGGATGATCGGCCTGATCGACGTGGACGCGGACACGGGCGTGGTGCTTAAAATTTCGATGGTGGCGACGGGGCTGACGAAAAACTCGCCGGTGGCCGCGGTGTCGCGCGAGTTCAATTACGATTTCGCCAAGATCGGGGATCATTATTACCTGCTGCCGCTGAAGGCCGACATGCAGGCGCGCGAGGGACACACGCTGACCTGGAACGAGTTCGAGTTCCGGGATTACCGCAAGCCGTAGGCGATCGAAAATACGCGGGCAACGCGCCGCATGAATGCCGCGCCTCGATAATGAGGCGTCAGCGATGGAGCGGGCGGCCGCCCCCGCCCAGACGGGCGCGGTTGACATGAACCCTGGCCGTGAGGCCGGGGGAGATTTTGGGATCACAGCAGGCGCAGCTCGACCGGTGCGCCGGGGCCACAGCCGGTGAGCCTAGCGGCGGGAGCCTGGTTGGCCGCGATCTCCAGGTAACCGGAGCTGCCGACGATCACGAACAGCTCGCCGATGGCGGCGTCGGAGAACGTGAGCGCGAAGCGGTGGATGCGCTCGACGCCGACGCGCAGTTCGAGCGGGCGGGTGCGCGCCTCCGGGAAATTGTCGATGTGGAGATTGGTGATCAGGTTTCCAAAACGGTCCACCTTGAGGATCGTCCCGGCCCAGGCGCTGGCGGAAAGCTGGCGCGGTTTCAACGACGAGCGCACGTAATCGCGGATGATGCCGCCGAATTTCGCGGGCGGAGTTCCGCGCGCCAGGTGCGCGGCCGCGGGAGCGAAAACGTCGCGGCCGTGAAATGTTCTGCTCACGATCTTGCGCATCAGCTTCGGATTGGAGATGACGCGGACCTGGTGGGGGCCGGAGTCGTAAACCATCGAGAGCACGCCGTTATCGGGCGCGATGAAGAAGTGCCCGCCGGACTGCGCCAGGATGGGACGGCGCGCGCTGCCCACGCCGGGATCGACCACGATCACGTGGATGGTCCGCTTGGGAAAATAGCGCCACGCCTGGGCGACGACGAAGGCGGCCTCGTTGACGTTGTACGGCTCGATCTGGTGGGTGATGTCGACCAGGACAGCGCGCGGGGCGATGGAGAGAATCGCGCCTTTCATCGCGCCGACGAAGTGATCGGAGGCGCCGAAATCGGTGGTCAAAGTGATGAACATGTGCTGTTAAAATTGTAGTCAGTGCGGACATACTACTTCGATCACAACGCGACCACGCCGGTTTCGGCGGAAGTTCTGGCGGCCATGCTGCCGGCAATGACGGAAGTGTACGGGAACGCGTCGAGTGTGCATCAATTCGGTCAGGCGGCGCGCGAGAAGCTGGATGAGGCGCGGAAAAGCGTCGCCCGGATGCTCGGCGCGCAGGCTGAGGAGATCATTTTCACGAGCGGAGGAACGGAAAGCGACAATCAGGCGCTGGCGGGCGTGGCGCGCGGAGGCCACGCGATCACGACCACGATCGAGCATTCGGCGGTGCTGGGCGCGAGCGAGCAGCTTGGCGGGGTGACCAAGGTGCGCGTCGATTCGCGCGGAGTCGTGGACCCCGACGAGATCCGCCGCGCGCTGCGTCCGGACACGAAGATCATCAGCGTGATGCACGCCAACAACGAGCTTGGCGTGATCCAGCCCATCGCGGAGATCGCGCGGATCGCGCGGGAAGCGGGCGTGGCGATGCACTCGGACGGCGTGCAGGCGGCGGGAAAGATTCCGGTGGATGTGCGTGCTTTGGGGGTCGATTTCTACGCCATCACGGGGCACAAGTTTTATGCGCCCAAGGGAGTGGGAGCGCTGTACGTGCGCAGGGACGCGCGGATTGCGCCGCTTCTTTATGGCGGGCATCACGAGCGCGGGCTGCGCGCGGGGACCGAGAACGTCGCGGGCGCGGTAGGGCTGGCACGCGCGGCGCAGTGGATCGTTGAGGAGGGTCCGGCGGAGTGGGAACGGGAGACGGCGCTGCGGGAGCGGCTGGAGCAGGCGATCCTTGATCGCGTTCCCCATGCGCACGTGAACGGCGCGGGCGCGCCACGGACGCCCAATACGAGCAATCTGCGTTTCGATGGAATCGGCAGCGACGCGCTGCTGATCGCGCTCGACCTGCACGGGTTCGCGGTGTCGGGCGGAGCGGCGTGCTCGAGCGGAGCGACGGAGCCTTCGCACGTTCTCACCGCGATCGGGCTGACCAAGGAGCAGGCGAGGTCGAGCATCCGCATTTCGCTGGGGCGGTCGAACACGGCCGACGACGTGGAGGCGCTGATCGACGCGTTGACGCTGAGCGTGGCGCAATTGAGGAAGCTCGCGCCGGCGTATGCCTGATTCCACCATCGCGGCGGCGATGTCGGGCGGAGTGGACAGCTCCGTCGTGGCGGGATTGCTGCGCCGCGCCGGGAATCGCGTGGTGGGGCTGACCATGCAGCTGTGGAATCAGCGGCGGCTGCCGGAGCTCGCGCCGAACGGATCCTTTACATCGCGTGGCGGCGGCCGGTGCTGTTCGCTCGATGACGTGTACGATGCGCGCGGGGTTGCGCAGAGGCTTGGGATTCCACACTACGTCGTGAACTTCGAAGATGCGTTCGAACGGCAGGTGGTGAAGCCGTTCATCGATGAATACCTCGCCGGTCGCACGCCCATTCCGTGCACGCTGTGCAACAACTTCATCAAGTTCGACCGTTTTCTCGAAATGGCGGAGGGCGTGGGCGCGGAGCGCATTGCGACCGGGCACTACGCGCGGCTCGGGTGGAATCCGGAGAGCGGGCGGTGGCAAATGCGGCGCAGCGCGGATCGCGCCAAGGACCAGACCTATTTTCTGTTCGGACTGACGCAGGCGCAGCTTGCGCGCACGATGTTTCCGCTGGGAGGGTTCGAGAAGAGGCATGTGCGCGAACTGGCGCGCGAGCTGGGCATTCCGACCGCGGAAAAGCCCGACAGCCAGGAGATCTGCTTCGTTCCCAACGGCGATTACGCTGCCTTCATCGACGCCTATTTCGCCGAGCAGGGGATCGCGCCGTCGGCCACGCGTGGGGAGCTGGTGACGGCCGAGGGTCGCGTGGTGGGCGAGCATGCGGGCGTGCATCATTTCACCGTGGGGCAGCGTCGCGGGCTGGGCGTGGCGGCGGGCGAGCCGCTGTACGTGATCGCGACCGAGCCCGAGACGCGGCGCGTGATCGTCGGGAGGAATGAAGAGCTGCTGCGCGCGCGCATGCGGGTGAAGGACGTCAACTGGATTTCGATCGCCGCGCCGGGCGTGCCAGTGCGCGCGGAAATAAAAATCCGCAACAAGCACGCGGCCGCGGGAGCGACGATTACGCCGCTTTCACCGGATTGTGTTGACGTGCTGTTCGATGAGCCGCAGCGCGCCGTGACGCCCGGGCAGGGCGCGGTGTTTTATTCCGGCGACCTGGTGCTCGGCGGCGGCTGGATCGAGTGATCGAATATTGGCTGGCGCGATTCGTGCTGTCGAGTGTAGCGCGATTTCCGGCACTGGCGCGCGTTTATGTGAAGCTGCTCGATCTGGCCGTGCCGCGATTCCGCAAAACCGCGCGGCGCAATCTGGAGATCGCGGATATTCCGGATGAAGGCGTGATCGACGAAATGTATCGCTCCATCGCGCGATTGCTGGTTTCTTTCGCGCGATTTCCTTCCATCAACAAGGCGAATGTCGCGGAGTGGATTCGATACGACGGCCTGGAGAATTTCAAAGCCGCGCAGGCGCGCGGGCGCGGAGTGCTGGTCGCGACGGCGCACCTGGGGAATTGGGAGCTGAGCGCGTTCGCGCACGCGCTGATGACTGCGCCGATGCACATCGTGGTGCGGCCACTGGATAATCCGCGCCTGGACGCGCTGGTGGAGCAGCGGCGGGCGCTCAGCGGGAATCACATCATCAGCAAGCGCGACGCGGCGCGGGAGATTCTGCGCGCGCTCAAAATGGGCGACGCGGTGGGGATTCTGATCGATCAGAACACGCTACCAGAGGAGGGCGTGTTCATCGACTTCTTTGGCGAAAGAGCTTGCGCCGGCGCGGCGTTCGCGAGGTTCGCGCATCACACGGGAGCGGCGGTGGTGCCGGGGTTTGCCCTGTGGTCGGAACAAGACCGGCGCTACGCTTTACGCTTCGATTCGGAGATCGAAATGACGGGCGACGTAGCGCGCGACACGCAGCGGATTCACACGCACCTGGAGAGCGTCGTGCGCGAGCATCCCGATCAGTATTTGTGGATTCACCGGCGGTGGAAGACGCGTCCACGGGGCGCGGCCCCGTTGTATAAGTGACACGCGCGCTAATTCAAACCCTCGACCGCCGCCTCGACCGTCGGGAAGAAGCGGAAAATCGTATCCAGGCGCGTCACGCGGAAGGAATCGCGGACCGCGCCGGTGGCGCCGGCCAGGCGCATCTGGCCGCCCGCCTGGCCCAGCCGGCTATAGGCGTCGATGAAGCGGCCGATTCCGGTCGAGTCGATGTGCGTCACGCCGCTCAGGTCGAAGACCAGGTTTTTTCTGCCGCTTTTGAGCAGTTGCGGCACCAGCGTTTCGAGCTGCGCCGCGGCTTCGCCCAGCATCAGCTTGCCCTTCAGCGTGATCACGCTGGTGGTTTGATGCACGTCCTGCCGTTCCACGTCGAACGCCATGTTTATGCCTTGAGCGTCATGGTCTGCGCGTCCCACTCGCACATGCGCCGCTCGAAATAGCTGATGTTGGACACCACCGCGGGACCCGCGGCGCGGAATCCGAAGGTCGCATTTTCGACCACCGGTTTTCGCGTGCGCACGGCTTCCAGAAAATTGCGGTGATGATCGAGATGATCGTTGTAGCCGTAGGGCGGGAAATAGCGCGTTTCGTCCTGCGGGCGCATGGAATCGGCGTTGGGTCGCATCTGCGGATATTTTTCGCGATATTCCTTCAGAAATTGATCCTGCGTGGCTTTGGCGAAGGTATCGATGGTATAGCCGGGCGCCGTCTGGCGCGGCTGCTTCGAAATAATCACGCCTCCGCCGACGGTCATGATCCCTTCGCTGCCGATGAATCGAAGGCCCTCGGATTCGCTTGCGCCGTCGACAAAATTCACGCGCAGCGCCAGGTTGAACGCGGGCGTGCGGTCGGTTTTCGGATAGTCGTAGAGGCCGAGCATCACGTCGGGAACATCGCGGCCGTCATTCCAGAAGCGCAGTCCACCGGTCGCGTACACGCGCGTGGGGCCGATGGAGCCGGTGACGAAATGCATGCCGCTGAACAGGTGCACGAACAGGTCGCCCGCGACGCCGGTGCCGTAATCGCGATAGTTGCGCCAGCGGAACAGGCGCACGGGCTCGAAGGGAACCTTCGGCGCGCGGCCGAGAAAACGGTCCCAGTCGATCGTATCGGGCGAGGCGTCGGGCGGAATGGAATATTGCCACGCGCCGATGGCGTCGTTGCGGTCCCACCATGCCTCCACCAGGTTCAGCTCGCCGATGGCGCCCGCGGCGAGAAGGTCCTTGGCCTTCTGATACACGATGGAGCTGACGCGCTGGCTGCCGACCTGAAAAATTTTTCCGGTTTTCCGCTCGGCCGCGATCACGTCCTTGCCGTCGGTGACCAGTTGCACCATGGGCTTTTCGCAATACACGTCCTTGCCGGCGTTCATCGCGTCGGTGCTGATCTTCTGGTGCCAGTGATCGGGTGTAGCGATGATCACCGCGTCGACGTCGGAGCGCGCCAGCACCTCGCGATAATCGCGGGTGGTGACGAGGCCAGCGCCCCACAGCTCCTTGGATCGCTCCAGGCGTCCATCATAGACGTCGGCGACGGCGACCAGCTTGGAGCCGGCGGCGATGGAAGCGCGCGCGTCGCCCATGCCCTGCCCTCCCGCGCCGATCAGCGCCACCTGAACATGATCGTTCGGCGAAGTGGGTTGCTGCGGCTGCTGCGCTTGCGCTGCTAAAGGCGCCGCGGCGGCCGCGATCAGAAGCTCCCTCCGAGTGGTTTTCATGGCTGTGGGTCCGCTTTCTGGAACGTTTCCATGTACCGCAGAGCTTGGCCGTCCGCGTGCTTCGCGGTTCCCTCGCGCGTCATGGTCCGGCCGTCGGCAGAGATCGTGTAGACCGCATTACCGATGGGCGCCGAACCGAGCTTCGTGTTCACGATGTAGACGTGCTCGTCGCGTTTCCGGCGCACCTTGGCCACGCGCAGGGCGTCGTGGATGTAGTGCTGATTGGTTTCCTCGATCGACACGTGATCAGCGTCGGGCGAGCCGGTCATCACGTAATCGAAACCGTCGGTGCGAGCAAACCAGTTGGCGCCGTGCTTCTTGCCGTCAGTGGTAGTGCTTTCGGACTGGTAGCGCAGGCCGCCGCGCTCATCCTCGATGCGGATCTCGAGCTGCTCCGGAAGTTCGCCCACGCTGAACTTCGACTGGGCGCGATCCAGGCGCCAGGTGCCTACCAGCGGCGATTTCGGCCCGGGGAGGGGCTTCATCATCAAGTCCTTGAACTCGACCACGCCTCCGGCGTTATGCTGTTGCAGCGCGAGATAGCCGCTGGTGTAGGTGTTCTTTTCGTCGATGAAATCGACGGTCTTTTTATCGTTGACGAAGATCTGAATGTGATTGCCGTCTACAATGACGTGCTGTGTCCACCACGTGTCGTCGGGAATAAGCTGCTCGAAAATTTTGACGAAGCCGTACAAGCTGCCGGTGCGGACGGGATCGGAGTGGGTGTTATCGACCTGCGCTTCGTAGCCGTGGGGAAATCCCGGGCCGAAGGCAGTGCGGACGTACATGCCGGAGTTTCCGCCGTGGTTGATGCGCACCTGGGCCTTGAATTCGCAGTTGACGCATACCGCGCCCATATAAAAAAGATGGCTCGCGGGACCGTCGCCACGAATGGCGCCATCCTTGACGCTCCAGGATTCGGGATGCTCGTTGGCTTTCCAGCCGTCGAGCGAAGTTCCGTCGAAGATCACCTTCCATTCATCGGTTTTGAGCTTGTTGGATTTGTTGGCGGCGAAGGCCGCGAGCGCGGTGGCCAGGAAAACAGCGACTCTCATTCAAACGCAGTGTATCGCATCCAGCGAGGGGAATTTTTACTCGCGGGCTTGGACACGAGTGTAACCGGCGCATTCGACGACCGGAAGGCGGGGGTACTTGGGGAAGTTCGGGTCAGTGAAGGATTTTTCGCAGAGATAGAACAGGGAGCCGCGGTCCGAGCGGATCAGGCGGCAGAAGCGGCAGGTGTCGCACAGGCCGGGGTTCATGGGTTAAAGCACGAATAAACACGAATTGCGTGTTTAATTGTAGCTTTTAAAAAAATCCCGGGCGGCATCGACGGTGGCGCGGATGTCGGATTCGCTGTGCGCGGCGGAGACGAATCCGGCTTCGAACTGCGAGGGCGCCAGATAAATTCCGTGGTCCAGCATGAAATGGAAAAATTTCCCGAAACGCGCGGTGTCGCTGCGGCGGGCCGATTCCCATCCGGTCACCGGGTCCGGCGTGAAGAAGAAGGTGAACATCGATCCCACGCGATTCACCGTGACACCCGGCGGCGTCCAGGCGGTGAGCTGCGCGGCGCGGGCTTCGAGCGTCTCGTAGATTTCGGGGTAGGCGAGCAGGTGCCGCAGCATGGCGATTCCCGCCGAAACCGCCAGTGGATTGCCCGAGAGCGTCCCGGCCTGATACACCGGACCGAGCGGGGCGATTTTGCGCATCACGTCCGCGCGCCCGCCGTAAGCCGCCATGGGCAAGCCGGCGCCGATGATCTTTCCCAGCGTGGTGAGGTCGGGGCGGATCGAAAAACGCTCCTGCGCGCCGCCGGGGGCGACGCGGAAGCCGGTCATCACTTCGTCGAAAATCAGCAGCGCGCCGTGTTTCTCGGTGAGCGAGCGCAGGGCTTCGAGAAATCCGGGAACCGGCGGAACGCAGCCCATGTTGCCGGCCACGGGCTCGACGATAACGGCAGCGATTTTGTTGCCGCGTTCCTCGAACGCTTTTTCGGCAGCGGCGATGGAGTTGTACGGCAGCGCGATGGTGGTGGCGGCGAATTCGACCGGGACGCCCGCGGTATCGGCGATGCCCAGCGTCGCCATGCCGGATCCGGCCTTGACCAGCAGCGAATCCACATGGCCGTGATAGCAACCTTCGAACTTGATGGTGAGGTCGCGGCCGGTGAATCCGCGCGCCAGGCGCAGCGCGCTCATGGTGGCCTCGGTGCCGGAGTTGACCAGCCGGATCATTTCCATGGACGGAACCATTTTGGCGATCAGCTCGGCGAACTCGACCTCCAGTTCGGTGGGCGCGCCGAAGCTGGTTCCGATTTCGAGCGCTTCGCGCAGAGCCTTGACGACGAACGGCGGCCGGTGGCCGAGAATCATGGGCCCCCAGGAGCCGACGTAGTCGATGTAGTCGTGGCCGTCGACGTCGAACACGCGTGAGCCTTCGGCACGGGCGATGAACAGAGGCGTGCCTCCCACGCCGCGAAAGGCGCGCACCGGCGAATTGACGCCGCCGGGGGTGCGCTCCTGCGCCCGGGCGAACCATTTTTCAGAGATCGCGAATTTGGCGGTGGCGGATTTCACAGTGCCCATACTTTGAGATTAGCCGCGAACGAGCGCGAACGGGAGTCGTGGTGTGTCGAAGGCGCGTCTTTTCGGTGAAAGGCATCGGCCACCTGCCGTAAAGGTGTTAGCTTGAACCTATGCTGCCTTTGCTTATCACGGGCTTTTTGTTGTTTCAGCAGGGCGGCGGCGCCGCGCTGGCGGCGCGAATTCAACAGTTGCTCCATATTGTTCTTACGAGCCATGATGAAAAGCAAGAGGCTGCGGCGAAAGCTGAGGCCAAAGAGATTTTCACGAGGCAGGGTCTGCCGGGCGTCGCGGCCGTTGGCGACGAAGCAGCGTACGAATTCGTGGTATTGACCTGCTCGCTTGAGCTCGAGGAATTTCAGAGCCAGGTGCTCGAAAAGGCTCGCGAGGAAGCAAAAAAACACGAGATTCCGGCTGATGCAGCGACCTACTGCGCGGCGCACGTGCGGCAGGAGATGATAAAAACGGAGGCGAAGAAACACCCGCCTGCCAATCCTGCGCTGCGTGATCAGATTGAGCGGATCTTCCAGGCCGATCAGGCGGTTCGAGAGAAAAATGGATTCGACATGGAGAAGATGAAGCAGGCCGATCGCAAGCACGCGGCCGCGCTTGAAGGGATCTTTGCGAAATACGGAGTGCCGACATACCGGATGGTGGGCCCGGAGGCGGCGGCCGATTTCGTAGTCATGGCCCAGCACCAGTCATCGGAGTTCCGTGCGAGGGTGTTGCCCAAGCTGAAGGCGAACGTGGACACGGGCCAAGCTGATCCGGGTTCTTATGCCATGGTGTTCGATCGTTTACAGACCGACGCAGGAAAGAAGCAAATGTACGGCGAGAACCTCACGTGCGACAATGAACACCCGGAACTACACGCCGGGCCGATCGAGGATGAGGACCATGTCAACCAACGCCGGGCCGCGATCGGCCTGATGCGCCTGGGGCCGTACGTGCAGTTGGCGGTGGCGATGTCGCCGAATTTTTGTGCGGCCGCATCAGGAGTGAAATAAGTGAAATCGCCGCGCCGGTCTCGTGCTCGCCAACGGTTTAGGGACTCGATCTTTCCGGGATCACCCGGTTCAGAAAGAAATTCATGACCACTTCTTGAAGCGTCCCGTTGAGATTCCGCAGCAGACGGCTCTTGAGGGTCAGATACGGCTGAGTACCGGCGAACAGGTCCTGCATCAGCGCGCGAAAACGCTCGCTGCGGCGGATGAAATGGATCATGCGCGCCGGGACGGTGTTGAACATGAAGCGGCCCAGGAACACGCGCTTGGCGAGCGTGGCGGCGAACTCCAGGTCGAGGGCGAACTCGCGCGCCACGAGCGTCCGGTAGGCCGCGGCCTTTTCGGCGACGGAGTGTGCGTCGTCGATCACCACGCGGCTGGCCAGGTCGCCCGAGCGCATCGCGTAAAACAGGCCTTCGCCCGTGATGGGATCGACCAGGCCGGCGGCGTCGCCCACGGCGAGCCAGCCGTCGCCCGCCACGCGATTGCGCCGCCAGCCTGAACTTTCAAGCGACGGCAGCATGTGGCTGTAGAATCGCGAGCCTTTCCAGGCGATGCCGCGCTGGTTCATGTAATCTTCCAGACGCGCGCGCAGCGACTGGGCCGGCTCGCCCTTTCCGCAGATTCCCACTGAAAGGTGCCCGCAGCGCGGGAACACCCAGATGTAGCCTTCGAGGTTGCGCAGAAACTGGATGTCGATCTGCTCCTGCGTGGCGGCGACGTAGTAGCCGAGCGCCGTCATGGTGTCCTTGGCGCTCCACTCGGTGCCAACCTCGCGCAGTGGATTGCGCGCGCCGGTGGCGATGATGCAGAAATCGGCTTCGGCGATGCCGGCTTGAGTACGCAGGCGCCAGCCGCGGTCGCGACGCTCGATGGCCAGAACGCGCGTTTTTTCGATGCTCGCCCCGCCGCGCTCGGCGCGCTTAAGCAGCATGTCGTTCAGGTCCATGCGCGAATAAATCACCAGGGGATGCGCCAGGGACATGTTCACTTCGCCGGCCTCGGGCGCGGCCAGCGTGGTCTCCCGCACCAGACGCTTGGGCGTATCGTTGTCGATCAGGAACGGATACTCGTTATAGGCTTTGTAGGTCAAGCCGCCGCCACAGGGTTTCTCCCAAGCGAGCTTCTCGTCGAACACCATCACGTTCAGCCCGGCTGTCGCCAGGCGTTCCGCGGCGAACGCGCCCGCTGGTCCGCCGCCCAAAACGGCGACCGTCTTCATTGTTTGGAGCCTATCGGCGGATGACCCGGCGGAAGCTGCTGTCCCTGGGCGCCCGATGCTCCCGGGACCGCGGGATGACCCGGCGGCATTCCAGGCATCCCGCCCGCGCCGTGTGGACTGGCGCCAGATTCATTGTGCGACGCTACCACCCACTGGTTGCCCTTGCGATCGAGCGTGTATGCCATTTGCATGCCGGCAGCGTCGGCGCTGTTCTTGGGGCGGAACACCACTACCGCGTGCGCCTGGTTCTTGTCGAAGGTCACCGAGGCGACATCCACCTGCATCAGGTTCATGTCCAGCCCGGTTTCCCCCTTCTTCTGTTGCAGATAATCCATCACGCCCTGCTTTACGGCGTCGGCATTCTGAATGTCTTTCGAGCACGCAGCCAGCAGCACGGCCGCGGCCACCAGAGTCAATTTGCGCACATCCCGATTATACTCTCCGTATGACGGCTTCCAGCATAGTAAAAGTCCGATCCTTCGACGGCGGCGATTTCCGTGCTTATCTCGCGCTTCCGGAGTGCGGCCGCGGTCCGGGACTAGTGGTTTTGCAGGAGATTTTCGGGGTGAACGCGAACATGCGCGGCGTGTGCGACTGGTTCGCCGCG
>Ga0335077_10002694_pt1 | contig 21274 bp, 8 predicted proteins | sample Lox_Sample_31_FD_207151 | JGI IMG/M metagenome (GOLD analysis project Ga0335077, IMG submission 207151) | Soil microbial communities from Loxahatchee National Wildlife Refuge, Florida, United States - Lox_Sample_3.1 | ecosystem: Environmental > Terrestrial > Soil > Wetlands | place: USA: Florida...
ACGGGTGACAATCAAGAAGATCAGCTTCAAGCCCACAAGCTGAAGATCATCCCACGCTCTGGCCGGCACCGGGCCGAGCGGTCAGCGGAGCATCCGGCCAGGTCGCGCAGGTTTTCGGCACCCACAGGATGAGATTTTCAGCATGCACACCGTCATTGCCAGCGCGGAAGGTGACACCGATGCGCTGCGCAACAACGGCGCGGCACGAACCCGCGCCTTCCACTGCGTCACCACGGCCACAGTAGGCTGCGTGGCGGCGGAAGCCAGCGCCGACGCTAATAGGTGGTCATACGGAGGAACGCCGCAAAGCAAAGACTCCGCCGCGCCCGGACGGTGCTTGCGGTGGCCACGATTCATCCCCCCTCAGCCGCATTCTATAAATAACGTCGCTCCAATAGGCAAACTATCGTAGGGTTCATCGGCGAATTACATGGCCGACCGGCAAACGCAGCAAGTAATGAAGGCGGTTTCCGGCAAATACTTCTGTGGCTTACGGGCATGAGCCCTCCTTCCGCAGCGTCGAACAGCCCGTCAGCTGTGGTCGGGGCATTGAGGCAGCGACAAGAGGTTGTTCGAGGTCGTGTCGTCGAAAACGGTTCGCAGGAACTTATTCCCCAACGGCGACACGTCGACGACGATGGGATTCGGCGTCGTGCCGTCCTTGTCGAGCACGTAAAAGAAGAACCGCCCGCTCTCCACCATCGCGATCGCAGAGTCAAGCGTCATCCACCACGGCGAGCCGTCGCCGTTCATCCCGCCCAGTCCCCTGATCCGCTGCCTTGGATTGCTGGGTTGCGGCTTGGTGATGCAGCTGACCTGGACCGGGATACCGGGGAACTGCGGGTCCGGCGCGAGCTGCAGGCTGATCCAGCCGTACTGCACAGCCACCCGGTCATCCGGGATGATGGCGGTCTGATTGGCGTTGACGATCGTGTCGGTCGCCCAGTTGCCGTCGGCGCCGCGGCGGTGCCACGACCACGTGCCATGGACATCGGCGGCCACTGGGATGCGGGTGGCCTTGCGGTCGACGAGCACCGGCCCATAGCGCCAGTTCGGCGACAGGGTGGCGAGCCCGGCCGACACCCAGTCGCGGCGCATTCCCACCGACTTTTGCGGCAGCATGCCGACCGTCGCGTGAACGTCAGTCGCCGGTGTCGCGAGCAGCGTCAGATCGACACCCGCACCCGGCTGTACCTGGAACGACGGGCTGAGGTCTACGTAGGGCGACGTGATGGCTGACCCGGTGGGCGGGACGACCTGGCCGATCGCCGGATCGACGGCGTGCACGCTGCTGTAATCGTCGGCCACAAAGTACGCGAGCAGCCCGTCCTGGGTGTGGGCGAGCGTGCCCAGCTTCACTGGCACCGCGGTCGTGCGCGCGTTGCTCGTGGCCGGCACCGACTGCACGTCGACCTTGATCGCGGCGCGCAGCACGGCCACCGGATGACCCAGCATCAGCGCGAGGTGCTCATCGCCGGACGTGCCGCCCGGGTCGACGGTCCACCGGGTCGAGTCGATCAGCTGGTTCAGCGCGGTCAGCGCCGTCTGCGGGAACTGCTGCCCCTGGGGGGTGGCCGCCGCAAGTGCTGCGTCGGCGGCGAGGATCCCATCCGCGAACTGGCCGAGGAACGCGTTCGTGATGCTCTCGCTGGGCTTGCGGCCGGCTGAGGCTGGCTGGCCCGGGTCTTCTTCCCACACCGTGCCGAGCGCGGAGTGGGGGCGCAGCCGGCCGAGGGCCAGGCCCGCCGCGCTGAAGAATTCGAGCGAGCCGTCGAGCGCACTCGGCACGACGAACCCGCACAGCGGGCTGACCGACGTCGACGCGTCCTGGTGAAGACCGCCAGCGTCGTTGTAGCGCAGCATCACCCGGGCTGGTGCGTTGAACCGCGGCAGCATGACCATCAGTCCCGGCTCGCCGTCGACGGCCTGGCTGCCGCCGACGAGCACTTTCGTCTGATCGGCCTCGGTGGTGGCCGACGAGCCCACGAGGTCGACGTATTGCCCGAACGCGTCGACGACGCGGGCACGCCGCAGCCGCGCGAAGCCTGCCCGGGTCACGTCTTTCGCGGTGGCAGGCGAACTCAGTGTGCTGGTCGAACTGGGCGGCCGGACGATCGGCGAGGTCTCCTGCCCGCGCAGCGCGGCGAGGAAGTCCTCGAGCGAGCCGCCGAGCAGATCCTGCTCGCTGACCGCACCGACCGCGCCTGACATCGCCGCCCCCCCGCCCGCCGCGGCAAGTGGCGCGATGGTGTCGGCGAGCCGGTCGGCGAACGGGTGGTCAGCGAGCAGCCCCGCCTGGCGCAGGTGCGCCAGCGCCGCCTGAGTGCCACCGGCCGCGATGCGCGCCGGGCTGGCGCTCAGCAGGCTGCGCCCCAGGTAGGAGCGCGGCGGGCCAGTGGCGGGCAGGCTGGCCGCGTCGGGTGTGACGAAGTCGACGTCGCCGAGGGTGAAGGCATTCACCCCGGCGCTGGCGGGTGCCCAGTCCAGCGACCACTCCACGTGCATCGGTGTCCAGGGATGGACCGCACCGATAATCCCGACCGGGCTCGGCAGCACACCCTGGACGAGCGGGGGCGGGGTGCCCGGCGAGGCGAGCCACGCGGCGCGTGCGGCGGCGATCGGCGATGGCTTAGCTGAGGTAGCGGACGCGAGGTCGGGCGCGCATGACGGGTCGAGCGCCGCGGTCTCGACCAGCAACGCGAACACATCGGCCGGCATACCCAGTGCCACCAGCTGGCCCTGGGTGGCGGCGGGCAGCACAGTCGCCAGATCCGGCGGTGTGCTGCCGGCCGTGCCCGTCCAGGTCACCGTGCTCGGCGAGAGCCGGCACAGCAGCGTCGCGTCCGGGCCAAACCGGGTATCGCCGCCGTGATTGTACGAGCGCTGTGCGCCGCTGAGCACGATCACCGGGTCGGTGGGCTGGAACACGCGGGGAGTCGACCGGTCGGCCGTGACGAGCGAGCCGGCCGTGTCCGGGGCTTCGCCGTCGCCTGCTGAGGCAACGGCGGCGCGAAGCTCGCTCGCCCGCAACGCGTCGGCCAGGCTCGCCGGGGACCCGCCCGGCCCCGGCCGTGCGGTGGCCGACCCAACGCTGCCGCCGTCGTCGCTCGACCCGGCGGAGCCGGGCGGCACCGGGATCGCGGGCTCCCAGATCGTCTCCGAGTCGTCCGTGCTGGGCAATGTGACGAAACGTGCGGCGTGCTGCGCGGTGTCGATCTTCGCCGGGCCGTCGGGCTGCGCCAGCTCGGACAGCATCCCGGCCATCGTGGCCTGCAGCATCAGCTGCGCACCTGGGTCTCCATCGACCGCCACGCCGAGCGCAGCGGCGGCCTCGACGATGGTGTCGGCCACCGCGATCGATATGGCGGCCGGCTCGGGCGTGCTGCCGGCCTCGACCGCCAGCAGGCCGCCGTCGCCGGGCCAGGTGGGCTCCGGCCAGCCAAGGCCGACGGCCGCGCCATGGCAGACGATCGAGGTTGGCAGGTTCACGCCGGTGGGGTCCGGGGTCGCGCTGTCGTGCGTGTCGTCCTCGTCAGGCAGCGACCATCCGAAGTCATCCAGCTTGCCGAAGACGGTAGCGTCGCTGACTGCGGGCGCCAGCTGCATAGGGTCAAGCTCGGGATTGCCGTACCACCCGCACACGAGATAGCTGACTGCGCCGGTGACGCCGTCGAGCGGGTCGTACAGCGACAGGATGTTCTGCACGTTGTCGAAGTAGGCCGACCATGAGATGTCGCCCTGGCCGAGCACGGTGAGCGCGGTGCCTGAGGGCGGCAGCGTCGTCGGAGCCGGCGCCGACTGGCCGAGCACGTTCGGCATCGTGACCGGGTGTTGTGCGTTAACGTCGGGGAGCATCCAGGCGGTCAGGCTGCGCGGGCCGGCAGTAATGTCACCGGTCATCCGCACGATCAGCCAGCGCTGCGGGATCGCGAGGAACGCCGGTGGGCTAACGCCGTCGTGTGTGGCGTGCGTGAGCCCGTCGGGGAGGGCCCAGTGCAGATACGCGCCACGCGGCCGCACTCCGTCCGGCCCGAAGGGCGGCGGCAGCAGCTGCTGGCGCTTCGCGTTCTGCGCGGACGGGCTCGGGGTGGCCATCTTCGTCGGCGCGAACGGCTGTGCGCCGACACGGACGAGCAGCACATCGAGCGCGATCGGGACGAGCAAGGCGGTCATGGTCGTAGTCCTCAGGCCTGGGTCGCGAAGCGCTGGCGGTAAGGCGGGCGGAGCAGTTGCACTGCGAGGTCGGCCGGGCTGGCCGCGCCCAACTGTGCGGCCAGGCTCGCGATGTCGATCACTTTCGGCCCGCTGGTCCCCCGCAACGGCACCGGGACCGGTGGCTTCGGCGGGTTCGGCGCCGAGCCGTCCGGGTTCACTGGGTTGATCACGTCGGTGCCGTTGTCGTCGTCGACTCCCAGCTGGATGCCATGATGCGGTTCCTCGATCCAGACCAGCGCCGGGATACCGGCGAACAGGACGATGAGCACCGACGGCGAGAGCAGTTCCATGCGCAGGATGGGCACGTTCTCGTCGGCGGGGACAGTCGACGGGTCGGCCTGGAAGCCAATATCTGTCGTGGTGAAGGCGCGCACCGCGAAGCCGGGCCAGCCGGACACGAGCGACGAGCGCAGCAGCATCCCGGTGACTGGCGGCGTGCCGCCAACATCGGGCGGGGCGTCGGCGGCGGTGATCGCCGCGTTGACGATCTGGGCGAACGCACGGCGGGTCACGGTGCCGCGCCGCTGGCCTGCGGCCAGCGGCACCGCCGCGCGCACCGCGGCCCGCACCGCCGGCAACGATCGGGTCACGTGCTCGGTGTCGCGGACGTTGGCGGTGCCGACCGCGAGCGCACCCTCCATGGCCGCGTCGAACCAGCCCTCGTCGACCGTGAAGAAGCGGATGGACTCGCTGGGCAACAGTGCCTGGTCGGGCACCAGGTAGCTGAACGGGACGTTGTGGGCGAGCCGCAGCTGCACCAGGAAGTTGGCCACGTAGTCGGGCAGCGGCGCGTCGTCGCCCGGTTCCAGCGCTGCGGCGCGGTCCAGGTGCGCCTGCAGCGCGGCCTTGCCGTACCGCCCGAGCAGCCGTTCAGCCATCGCCGGCCTCCCCGGCTGCGGCAACGGTGCGGCGGTGCGGCGCGCGGGCAGCCATGGTGCGCAGCACGGTGTGGATCCCAGCCGCGGCGGCGTGCACATGCGTTGGCAGTTCACCGAGGTCGGCGAGGCCAGCGCCGTTGCGCTCGGCCCAGGCCATGATCTGCGCGTGCTGAACCGCTGTCTGGCTGGCCGACGCCGACGCGCGATGCCAGTCGACGAGTTCGCGGCACATAGCGCCGTCGGCCGCGGCGAGCATCCGGCCCAGTTCGTAGGCTGCGTCATAGCTCACATCGCTGGCGTCCGTGGTCGCGGCGGAGGCAGACACTGTGAGCGGGCCGCGGTACAGGCCGGTGCCTGCCACACCCTCGCGACTGGTCAGTGGCAGCGGCAGTCGGCCGTCGCTGTCGGTGCTGCCCGGCACGGCGCCGAGCGTGCCGATGTCGAGCTGTTCGCACAGCTTTTGGAACGTCCCGTCCGAGTCGGTGATGAAGTCCCAGCGGTACAGCAGGATCAGTGACGTGCTGGTCGGCTTACCGCTGTACAAGTCATCCCGGTGCTCCAGCGAGACCAGGCACGCGTGGTAGTGCTCGGGACCCTCGGCCGGCCGCAGCGGCAGCCGGTTCGCGACCACGACCGCGAGCCACCCGTCGTCGTCCCCGATGTCGAGCGCGGTGTCTGCGAGGTTTACCCGGCGCACATGGCTGAGCAGGGCGGTCTCGGCCGGGGCGGGCAGCACCGCGTTCAGCGTCGCCTGGTCGTTCACATGAACAAAGTCGGCGGTGGCGGTGGCCAGGGCGTCGTCCGTCCCGAAGGCCGCCACCACGCTGCCCGGCAGCGCGCTGGACAGCGTGCCGGAGCTGAACGTCACCTCCTCGTCGAGGAATACCAGCAGCGCCAGCCACGGCCCCCCGTGCACGCCGGGGCGCTCCCAGGGCAGGGTGCGCCGGCCCAGCACTACGTGGGGGAGTTCGTCGTCGAAGCCGCCGGTGGCGTTGCGTGGCGGGTGGCAGGCCAGAACCTCAGTCGGCTGGACGTGCAGTGCGGACCCGCCGACGTTGACGAAGTCATGGTGCACGGCGGGCGTGCTGCCCGCCGTCTGGAACGCGACGGTGGAGGTCACCCGGTGCAGCCCGGCCGACATACCGGGCGTGACCGAGTCATAGAGTTGCATGCTGCCGGTGGGCGGTGGCGGGCTGGTCACGGCGATGCCCCCTCGCTCATGGCGAACTGGTACTGCACCGCCCCGGCCGTCCCGGCGGTCGTGGTGGCCAGCACGTCGAGATACGGGTCGGCGGTGAGCCGCTCGATCCACCCCGGTACCGGGCCGGGAGCGCCGTAGACGGCGCTGATCTGCCAGGCGCGGGCACTGGCCACCATCACCGTGACCGGCTCGCCCACTGTGACCACCCGGTACACGAGCACCAGCCTGCTGCCGCTTGAGATCCGGTGCGCGAGCGCGAGCTGCGCAGCCGGGACCACGAGATCGTCGCTGGCGACGCCGGCGTGCCGGTCGAGCACGACGATCGCGGTACTGGCCGCAGGCGGCAGCAGGGTCTGCACGCCGTGGATGCCCGACAGCAATCGGCTCGCGGGCACCGACCGCTCCACCGCGTGCGGTACCGCAGGTGGCGCGGGCCGGGGGAGCAGTAGCGCGCAGCCTGGTCCGAGGGCGGTGGCCTTGCCCACCTGGTGCAGTCTCGTGGCACGGCTCCAGCCCCACGGGCCGTTCGGCGCCGCAGCTGCCGCCACCGCGACCGAGGCAGCCTCCGGGTGGATCGCGAACGACGTGTCGCCGGCCGGGGCCAGCTGGTCATCCACCACGCGGCCGATTGGCGACAGCGACGTGACCCGCAGGTAGCCGGGGCCGGTCGCCCGCAAGCTCTCCGCTGCACCGCGCTTCCAGACGTGCGTCTCGCCGGGCCGCAGCGCCGCTCCCCCGCCAGATCCGGCGAGGGCTGCTTCCTCGAGCCCGCCCAGGCGCGCGTGCGCCGCCGTGCCGTGCCGGTGGCCGCGCACCGCGGCCACCAGGGCCGGGTGCAGCACGGCGTGCAGCAGCGGCGACGCTGCCGCCGGTGCTGGCTGCACGGGTGACGGCGGGGCCTGCACCGACGGCAGCACAGCGGAGACCGCGAAGGGCAGCGAGCGCACCGACCCCGGCTCGTCCTCGACCAGGGTGGAGATCGGGATGTCCGGTGGCGCGACGACTGGCGTGATCGTGACCGGGAACGCGAGTGACGCGCCGGACATCGCCTTCGTCATGGTCGGGCTGCTCGACACCTTGCTGGTATCCGGCGGCGGGTTCGGCACCCACACCGAGATGGGGAAGTGCCCATCAAGGCCAGCCATGCCGGCACCGATGCCCAGCTCGGCCGTGCCGGTGCTCGTCTGGGCGTTCCAGAGCTCGATCGTGACCGTCATCGACGACTGGAAGCCCTGGCCCGGTGCGCCCGTCGGAGCAAGGTCGAATACCCCGGTATAGCCCTCGCTGTCAACAGTCTGCCCGTCGAAGGACGTGTCGTGCAGCGGGGTCTTGCTGATCACGCTGAGGCCGAACTCCGGCATTACCTGCCACGGTGCGGCGAGCGAGCCGTCCGGTGTCGGCGCGGTGGCGGCTGACGTGGCCTGCTGGGTGCTGTCGGCCAGCTGGCCGTAGGCCACGGTCGCGAGGCTGGTGCCGACGCCACGGCTGGCGTCCGGCAGCGGCGCGATGCCCGCGTACTTTGCGCCGAAGTCATTCCAGCTGAGGTAGCCGGGCGGGTGCAACTCGCCGAACTGCACCGTGACCGACGCGATCTCGAGCTCGACCGTGACGCTGCCGTGCAGCGGCGGCCCGTCGACCACGACCGAGGCGCCGAGCGACACGGTGAAGCTGATCGTGATCGAGCCGAAGAACAGGTCGATGGTCAGCGTGAACGACGCGCCGATGCTGACACCAGCGTCGAAGTGGTAGTGCAGCGGGTCCCAGTCGAGCTCGACGTCGAGCCATACCATGAACCAGACCTTGATCACGCCGGCGCTGTAGGTGGCCTCGAGCCGGCCGCCGAACGCGAGCTGGTGCGGTGTCAGCGCGAAGTAGCTCTCGCCTTTGACGACGACGCCCCCGCCGACCGCCCAGTGGAACCCGACCGGGGGCACCAGTGGATACTGGCTCGCATGCGGGTCGCCCGGCGTGATCTGCCAGTTCGGCCCGAACCCGCCGATCGTCAGCAGCACCTGCGGCGAGTCGCCGAACCACGCGTAGAACGCGAAGCCGCCGGTGAGCTGGCAGTCGCGCGAGATCAGCCACGAGTTGTTCGTCAGCTGCGCGCGGATGGCGAGCAGCTCATCCGCGCTCGAGTAGCGCGCTGACAGCGCGAGCTCCACCGACACGAGCGCCTCGGTGGGCGCCGGCAGTGCCATCGTCATCAGGCCGATCAGCCCGACCTCGAAGCCACGGTCGAGCGCGACGTAGGCCATCGCCTTGGTGTGCAGCAGCTCGAAGGTCGTGAACGTGACGCCGGCCGCCACCCAGTAGCTGCCGCGGCGCGGCGGCATCGCCGCGGACATCGCGGTGAGCGTTGACATCGGGTCGGTCGGCTCGCTGCCCATGACCTGCAGCAGCGGGAAGGAGGCCATGGTCGACGGATCGGACGGGACGACGAGCTGGCGGTTGTAGCCGGCCCCGCCGGACAGCCCGGTGATGAACAGGTACGGCGGCCCGCCGATCGGCGCGTTGACTAGCACGTACACGAACAGCGAGGTGTACGAGCCACCGCTCGGGTCGCTGGCCCTGGCATACGCGCCGAGCGCGGTCAGCCCGAACGTGCCGACGTCGACGGCCAGCTCGCCGCGGTACTCGATAGCGCCCGCCGTTGTCGTCTTCAGCAGGCCGCCGACGATCGACACCGGGCCGGATATAAACGACGCAGCCAGGCCGGCCAGATCGACCCGCCACTGGCTCATGTCGGCCGGTGCCTTGAGCGGGATGTCGAGCTCCAGGCCCTGCACGTCGACGGTCAGCCCCGCGATGCTCACGCCGCCGTCGATCAGCGCGCCGATCGCATCGCCCAGCGGCACCGCGGTGTGCGCCAGGCCGATCCGGTCGATATGCAGCGGGCCGAATACCTTATGGATATCGACATAGAGCGGCGCCGACCCGTCCTTGCCGTTGATCAGGACGGTGAGGGTACCCGCGTCGTCCTGCAGAAGGAACAGGTCCGACGGCGGGTCGGCGGGCTGGTCGTCACCCGACTGGCCCGACGGCTGCAGCAGCGATCCGGCGATGGGGTTGCTGGGCTGCGAGCCGGCCCCCAGCGGCATCCCCACCTGCTCGAGTTCCAGCCCGGCGCGCAGCGGGGTGTGCCCCGTAGCCGGCGTGACCAGCCCGACCTGCGGGCCGCTGAGGTCGAGACCCGCCTGCACCAGCGCGCGGATCGCCTCGACGCGAATCTCGTCGGTGTCGACCAGCGCACCGGAGTTCTTGCCGAGCCGCAGCCCCACCCCGCCGAGGCGCACCGCGGGACGCAGCGCCAGCGCGGCAGAGTCGTCGAACAGCAGCACGCCGAGGCCAGGCTTCGGGTCGGCCCACTGCGTGATCTCCGGCGAGCCGAGCAGGACTGAGAGGGTGAGGTCGCCGGCCGGGATGTCGATCGTGCCGGTGACGCCGAGGCCGAGCCAGGTGCTGCCCTCGGTGTAGAGGCCGAGGGTCATGGTGGACGTGACCGGGACGGCAACCGAGCCGAGCGCGCCGAGCAGCCCGCCGATGATGTCGTGCGGCATCTGCGCAGGCGCTGGCAACGGATGCGCGGGACGCAGGCCGTGAGCGGTCTGCTCGACGAGCGAGGCCGCTTGCAGCAGGTTGAGCGCGGTCGGGCCGCCTGCCCACAGGCTGGTCTGCAGCAGCCCGGACGTGGCGTCGAGCGCGATGCGCGCCAGCACCGGAACGGCCCAGGCCGCGACCAGGCTGCCCAGCTGGCTGCGGTCGGGGTGGATGGCCGGGACGGGCGCGAGGTCGATGGACAGCGGGCTGCCGGCTCCCAGCGGCTGTAGCGTGACGGCCACGTTGCCGGCGGCGTCGGTGAGGCTGATCGCCGGGCCGAAGTCGAATCCAACCGCGTCGGAGACGTCGACAGTGACCGAGGCGGTGATGCCCAGCCGGCCCAGGTTCTCCGCGACCTGCACGTCGGCGATCACGGGCCCGAGGCCGAGTGACTGCAGGTGCAGGCCGAGGTCGGGCGCCGAGCCGCCCGCCGGCAGGTTCGCGCTGAGGTGCACCGACCCGGATAGCCCAGCGGGCAGCGTGGTCACGTCGATCGCCAGTTGGTGGGGCGCCTGGGGCGACGACCCGGTAACGGCCACCGGCGCGCCGGCGGGCAGCACAGCGGACACGACGCTGGCGAGCAGGTCCGGGGTGGGCGCGAATGTTCCCGCGGTGACCGACGCGACCAGCGCGGCGAGCGCCGCGGAGTCGAACATACCGCCGGGCTGGCGTAGGTTCAGCGAATCAGCGACAGCCAGCACTGCGGTGAGGATCGGCGGCTGGACCGGGACCGAGAGCCGCTGCACCAGGGCGTCGAGCACGCCGGGCAGCAGCGCCTCCACGCCAGTGCTGATGAGGGCCCACAGCCCGCCGAAGGTGGGCAGCAGTTCCAGCGTGCTGGGGCCGTATTTGATCGACAACCCGAAGCCGGACGCGGATTCGTTGACGCTGACCCCGAACGTGCCCCAGCCGGAGCCGAGATCCAGGCTGAGGTCGGTTGTACCGAACGGAGTGACCTGGTGCGCTGCACCCTCGACCTGCACGCCGACGTTCAGCGCGATGGTGGGCCCGCCTGGGCCGGCCGGGGCCAGCCCGGTCGCGTTCAGGGTGAGCGTGAGCGCGCCGCCGGTGCCCGCGGTGGCCGAGATGCCCAGGCCCTCGGCGACCTGCAGCGAACCGTCGGCCGCCGTGGCAAGCCCGAGCGCGGTACCCACGGTGCCCAGCAGCTGGGCGACCGCCGTCGGAGTGAAGGTGCCGGACCCGTCGCCGAGGTGCCGCGCCGACGACAGCCACTGTGCGGCCTCGGTGAGCAGCTGCGTGACCGGGCCGACGGGTAGGGTGCCGCCGACGGCGTCGCGCAGGGCGGCCGTGATGGCCGCGGAGAGCCCGGTCAGCGAGAGCGGCCCGAGGAGGGTTCCGGCCAGCTGCCCGGCGGCGAGCGGCGGCAAGATCACGGCACCGGTGACCAACGGTGGCGCGGAGAGGGTGAGCGTGCCGCCCGCCGAAGCGTATTCCAGTGTGACGCCGGCCGCCGTGATGCCCGCGTCGATGCTCGCCTGCCCGCTGAGGCCAAACAGCACGCTGGCAGTGGCGCTTGCGCCGGCGCCGAATTCGAGGCCGGGCGCGGTGGTCCGCACCCCGGCCGTCCACGGCTCGCTGCTGACGACGAGCTCGAACGGCAGCGCGCCGAGGGTCCGGTGCCAGGTGCGCGGCTGGCCGGAGACCGCGGCGTCCTCGACGAGCCCAAGCGTGCCGGCGATGCCCTCGAAGGCGCCCGGCAGGCGGGACGCAAACCAGGCTGCGGGGTCGGTGGTGATGGCCGTGAGTGAATCGCTGTACACCGCCGCGGTGTGCTGCACATCGTCGTACGAGGCGAGGCCGATCGCCTGCAGCAGCTGCAGCAGCACCTGGGCCTGTGTGCCCGAGGCGGCGGTCTGGGCCAGTGCGCTGAGCACGCCGTGCAGCAGTTCCGGCGCCTGGGCATCGGCCAGCCCGAGCGCCGGCAGGCCGGCCCCGCGCACCGACCCGTCGTAGAAGGTCACGTCGAAGTCGGTGCCGCCCCCGGGCGTGTGGGCGAGGGTCAGGCGCGCGGCCCGCAGCCGTACGTCGAGCGGGGCGCCGGTGCCCGCCGATCCGACCAGCCAGCCGGACGGATCGGTGACGAGGGCGCCGACACTCACCCGCTGCTTGGGGTGCGCCGGGTCGGTGGCAGCGGTATCGAGGCGGACCCGCCCAGCATCGAAGCGGGCGTACAGGTCGACGTCCGGCCCGCTCGCGGTGCCGGCGTCGATGCGGGTACGCAGCCCCCAGCTGAGGTGGGTGGGCGCGCCAGCTGGCGGGGCTGCCGCGCCCGACGCAGTGTTCAGCGCCGCCGCGAGCGCCTGGCCCACCGAGGAGTCGAGGCCAGCCGGCACGGCGAGGGTGGGGACCTGACTGAGGTCCACCGCGGGCAGGGTGCGCGCGAACGCCGCCGTCGGGTACTGCGCGGGCGTGCCCATGGAGTACCCGTCGAGTGCGGTCGCGAGGTGCCTGAGCGCCGCGTCGAGGACGGGAGCGCTGGTCAGTCCGTCCGGCACCAGGCTGCGCACCAGCCGCAGTCCGGACGCGACGTCGCCAGCGAACGACTGCGCCGGGTCGAGCGGCGCATAAGGAGTGGCGAGGGTCACCACTGCCTGGCACAGCTTCGGGTTCGCGCCGGCGTAGGCCACGACGGCGATGCCGCCGATCGAGTGACCGACCAGCGTGACCGCAGCCGAGCCCGTCGCGGTCAGCACGCGCTGCACGACACGGTCGAGCCGGGCGGTCAGCACGTCGAGCGTGGGCGTCCCGTCATCGGCCAGATCGACCAGGTAATGCGTGCCCGCGCCGACTCCGGTCAGGTCGACCACGCCGGGATCGACGCCGGGGACACGCAGATCCACCCGCACCGGAGTGGCCTCGGCGGCGGCGAGCAGCGGCGCCCACACGTCGTCCGGCGCGAACGAGGGCGCGACCAGGATGACCGGGAGGTTGGCCGCGTTCGCCTGCAAGTGGGCAAGGGTGGCCGTCACCGCGGCGGCGGCCTGGGGCACGAGGTGGTGCGCCGCACTCACCGGGTCGGCGGCTGTAACGCCCGCGGGCAGGACGTCGGACTGGTCGCTGCTGACGATGCCGTCGGTGCCGTCGACGGCGGCTGCGGCCGCACTCAGCCACGCAGTGAGGTCGCGGGGGGCAAGGCCGGCCATTGCGTCGCGGACCGAGCCGACCCAGCCGCCAAGCCCGCCGAGTGCGGCGGTGAGATCCGGCTCGCCGGCCTGCAGTGACCCGGCAATGACGGTCGCCCAGCTGGGCGGGGGCCCGGGCTCGAGCCAGGTGATGAGCTCGACCGGTTCGGCGACCAGCGGGGTCGTCGGGTCGGTGAGCGGGATGGCCCACGGGTCGTCGTACGTCCCAGAGCCGGCGACCTGCGGTCCGGTCGGCAGCGGCGGCAGCGCGGCCGAGGGGGCGGCCGGGAGACGCCCGCCGAGCGCGCCGAGCACCAGATCTAGCGCGGCATGGAACGCGACCATGCCGTCCGCGCCGACCTCGGCGCTGACCAGATCGGCGAGTCGGCTGCGCAGCAGCCCGAGCGGGTCGTCGAGCAGGTCCATGACGCCGCCGGGCGGCAACTGCAGGGCGGGCCAGGCCGAGGGCAGTCCCCCAATGTCGGTGCCGAGCCCGAGCAGCGCGGCCACCGCGGCGCCGATCGAACCGCCCCACCCTGAGGCCGCGCGGGCCAGCAATGCCCGCACCGCGGGCCAAGCGTTCAACATCGCGGCCGCGGTGAGACCGTCGGGCAGTGAGATCGAGCCGACCTGCTGCGGTGCGCCGTCGACGGCGACCTCGACGCCTGAGATCGCGGCGGTGACCTGGAACGGGGTGCCGGGTGACCAATGACCTGAGAGGTCGAGGGAGTCCGCGGTCACCAGCGCGCCGGTTGGCTCGGGCAGAGCCACCGAGGCGGTGACGTCCACCCCGCCGAGCAGCCCGGTGCGCACCGCGCCGCTGTGCGGCAGAGCGAAGGTGAGCAGGTCGACCGAGAGCCCCAGCGACCAGGACGGCGAGGGCCCGGCCGGTGGCGTGGCCAGGCGCAGGGCGAGATGGACCTCGTGGTCGGTGCCGCTGGGCACATCCCAGATCGCCAGCTGCAGGCGTAGCGTCGCGCCCGCCACCACGGGCAGCTCAGCGAAGGGCACCAGCCACGGGTCAGCGGCGGTGCCCTGCGTGTTCGTGAACGTGGCCGGCACGCCGAACAGTGCGGCGATCTGCTCGGCCATCGGAGCGTACTGGTGACTGTCGAGCAGCCGCCGGTGCAGGGCACCGATGGCGCGCAGCGGGTCGTTGGTAAAGGCGCCAATGTACTCGGCTGTCGGGGTGCCGGTGAGCCCGATGAGCCCGAGAACGGACGCACCGATGCCGGTACCCAGCTGGCTAGTCAGGAAGGACAGAACGGTATCGCTGGCCGCCGATGCGAGCGTCGTGGCCTGGGTGAGGTCGAGCCGGTCGAAGGTGGTTGGGGTGGCGACGATATCGGGCAGCTCGACGTGCACGTTGTCGAGCTCGAGGATCGGGCGTACTGTCGTGCCGTCGTAACGCAGCCCGCCGCGGGCCCGGCCGACCTGCAGCTCGGTGTCGGTGCTGCCGCCACGCGGCCACAACGGCCCGGCACTTTCGGCGACCAGCTGCACCGCGGTCAGTGTGCGGGTGGGCGTGTTGCCACCGAGCGGGATGACCAGCAGCTCGGCGTCGGCGTGCACGCTGGCGAGGTCGCCGCCGATTCCCGCGGACACGGAGACGTGCAGCTCGGCAGTGGCCGAGCCAGTTGGCGTGTCCAGGTAAGCCTCGACGGTGACGGTAAACCCGTTCGCCCCACCGTCCACGACCGGGATGCGGACCGGATCGGCCGGTCCGGGCAGGGTGGTCAGGGCCGGGGCCAGCGCTGGCGCGCCGAGCAGCTGCCCGAGCGCGTCGAGCCACGCGACGAGGGCGGGCCGACCGCTGACCGTGGCGGTGAGCAGTGACCCGATCCAGGTCCGGAACGCGCCGGCGTCAGAAACCAGCGCGCCGATGGGGAGCACCGGGAGTGATCCATCGAGGCCGAGCACCGCTGGAAGATGGGCTATCAGCTGGGCAAGCGCGGCATCGCCCGGATCGGCCTGTGCGAGGCCGGCCAGCAGCAGCGAGCTGAGTACGTGGCTGACATCGCCGGGCAGGTCCAGCGGATCGAGTACCAGGTCGTTCGGCCCGGTGCCGAGGTCCAGTCCGGTGAGTTTGACGAGCACCCGGCTGTCGGTGACGTCTGGCGTCGTGATCAGCAGCGCGCTGATCCGGGCTGCTGTCAGCCCGATGGGGTCTGCTGGCCGGGTCAGGCCCACCGGCACGTCGACGCCCATGGCGATTGGCGATTGCGCCGACCCGACGACGACCGCGGCGCCCGAGTCGTCGCCGCGGACGAGGGGAATGTCGAGCTCGATCGAGCAGCCGCTCACCTCGTGCGTGGCCGTGCCCCACAGCCCGACGACGACAGTCGGGTCACTGGCCGAGCCGCTGCGGGTGATGGCCAGGGCGAGCGCGCCGTGGCTGGTGCGGACGATCGGATGCCGGGTCGTCTTGCTCGTGGCGTCGCTGCCGCCGGCCAGGTCATCGGGCGGCGGCAGCAGCGCGTCCAGCGCGGTGAGCAGGGCGGACCGCTGCTGGCTATCGGTGACGATCCGGCGCAGGTGGTCCAGGGGGTGCTGGAAGAAGTCAGCCGACAGTGAGCCGTTGCTGACGACGCCCAGCGCGGTAGCCGCGGCGAGCACCTCGCCAGGGAGATCGGTGACGGGCATGCCGGCTCACCACCCGCCGAACGACCCGGGCGTGGCCGGCAGCGACGCGGCGAGGATCCGTCCCTGCCGGGCCGTCTTGATTGTCTTGTTCACGTCGTCGTTCGGGTAGCGGATCTTCGCCTGGTAGGCGGTCTCGAACGCCTGCAGCCATGCGGCGGTCGGCGAGTTATCCGGGTTCATCGCGACGGGGCCGGCGGCGTGGAAGGCTGATTGCAGGTCGGCTCGCGCATAGTTCGGGGCGTTGATGTGCTGGTCGAGCAGGAATGCCGCCCCGCGCACGCTCGTGATCAGTGCGTCGACCCCGTACTGCCCGGCAGGCAGCGGGAACATCCATCCAGCGTCTTTGATCTTGGTGAACCGCCGTGCCGCCTCGGCAATCTCGAGCAACTGAAGTGTGCGCGAGCACAATTCGGCCGACCGCACCCGCGCCGCCCATGGGCTGACCGTGCCGTCGGACGCGACGAACGTGTAGGCCAGCGATACTGGCCCACTGCCGCCGAAGAACGCCAGCCGCCCAGCAGGCGTCTCCGGCTGGCCCGGAGTTACCGCGGGCATCGTGATCGCATCGCCGCCGGGTGGGATCGCATGCATGGTCACCGTGCCGGGCGTGCCGTCAGACAGTGTCGTCTCAAGGTCGAGCCCGAGCCCGTACACGCCGAAGAACGCGTCGAATTCGTCCGGTGCCTGCTGCAGGAACCGGAACAGCAGCGGGGTGAGCTCGTCGTCGGAGTTGGCCGACCACTGCTGGATGCCGAGGGCCAGGATCGCGCCGTCCTGCTGGCGCACCGCATCGACGTTGCCCTCGTTGCCCGCGATCGCGCCGACGACCTGGAGCCGGGCCGCCAGCCCCGGGTTGGCGCCAGCGCCGATGTCAGACTGGTTGGCGGCGATGAACGTCGCTGCCTGCATCCGGGCGCTGCCGCCGTACGCTGGGCCAGTGAAGCTCAGGTACGTCACTGGCGTGATCTTCTGCTTCACCCGGTACGTCCCCACCTTGCCGCAGTAGAGCGCACGGCCGAGGACCAGGTCGTGGTAGCCGTCAGTGCGTTCACCGTTCGCGTCGTAACCGGGGCGGTGCGTCGCGGCCGGGCGCTGGTGCCAGGCCGTCGAGGCGGGCAGTTCGCGAGTGACAGACGCCGGGCCGTGCTGCGTCAGATCGGTCGATGACCCGGACGGCAGGCCCAGCGCGGTGTTCAGCGCGTCGGCCGCAGCGGTGATGTCGCTGCCCGGCTGCGCCACGGCCAGGCGGCGGTACAGCGCGCGCAGCACGATGGCACCCGGCGTGACCGAGGCAAGCAGCTGTAGCTCATCCAGGCTGAACGAGGTGCTGACCAGGGTGGTAAGGAACTCGGGCTGACCGGCGGCCAGGGCGTCGATCTGCTGCAGCAGGGCGAGGGTGCGCATGACTTGCGCGGACGGGTTCTGCAGCGTCCCGAGGCGCACCGCAGTACACAGGTCGCTCGGCTGCACCACCGTGCCCAGCAGGGACGTCGCTGCCGCGGCGTCGGCCCGGGGGTCAGGTATGGCCAGCGGTTCGGGCAGGTAGTCGAGCAGTGCGTCGTGCGCGGTGCGGTCCGCCGCGCCCAGCGTGGACCACGCCGCGAGATCGGTCACCAACTGGGGGACCGCCGCCGTGGGGTCGAACTCGATCGGTAGCGGCACGGCCTGGCCAACCTGCCAGCCGGGAAAGCGGGCGGGCGAGACGGCCGCGCTCGGCGTGATGACTGAGTCGACACCGAGGTCATCCCGGTTGTATGCAAGGATCGCCCGCGCCACGTCGTCGGCAGCCGGTACCGGACGGCTGGGGTTGGCGATCGCGGCGAGCCATAGCTGCACAGCCGCGCCCAGCTGGCGCACGGTCACCTCAGGCCCGGCAAACACGGCCACCCGCGCGCGCGGTGCGGCCGTCTGCGCCCACCCGGCGGCTCCCGCCGTGACCGCACCCTCGACCAGACCGCTCACCGCCGCTGGCCAGGACAGGACAGGCGGAACCGGCGCGGGTGCCGCCGGCGCCGGGGTGAGCAGCCCGAAGCTGTCGAGGATCGCGGCTGCTACTGACGCGGGCATGCCCGTTCACCTGCGGCGCGGTTCTTACCGGTGACTTTGGCCCCGGTACGGAACCAGGTCCGGGTGCGCGCCGCGACCAGCGCGCGGTCACTGGCGGTTGGCCAATGCTGTGCCCCCTGCGGAGGCGCCGGAGTTGCGAAAGTTGTCGCCGTCAGCATCATCCCCCCAGAAACAGACCACGACGTGAGGCAGGCACACAAGGATCCGCAGCCCGCAGGGCAGCGTGAAATGCAGTGATTAGTACCCACTCCGCACCTGCCCTCGACGGGCTGTGTCAAGGCTGGCGCGACCGCGGATGGCCGGCAAGGGTACGGGTGAGAACTGGGTGTTCAGGTGTCTGAGCGGTCAGCTAGCCGAGCTAGCCGGACCTAGCTCGGCTAGCCGACCCGGGCGCACGGAGCAGGTCGGCCGATATGTGGATGCGCCGGCCTTGCCTCGATGACGCGGCAAGCATGCCCAAAGGTAGCAGCTCAGAGGTTGTTCGGTTCTGTCTTGCCTTCTACGCTAAGGGAATGCGGGGGTGGAGTGCTGCGGTGCTGCTGACGGCTGTGATTTCGGCGGTCGTGACCCTTGCCGTTGTACTCCTTCCGCAACTGCACTTCGCTTACTGGCAGCCGTTGTTGCATGCGGCTCTGGAGACGGCGGCCTCGCTTGTCGCGCTGCTTGCGGGCATCTTGTTCTTTGGCCGACTCCGGCGGGCCCGTCAGCTGAACGAGCTGCTGCTGGCGTGCGCACTTGCCCTGCTCGCGCTGCTGAATTTCTTCCTGCTGACCGTGCCGGCGGTGGCGCAGCTGGCGCCTCCCGAGCTGGCGGCGTGGGCAGCGCTGCTATGCAGCTCGCTTGGCGCCGTCCTTTTCGCTCTCGCATCGTTCGTCCCGCCCTGGCGGCTGCGGCCAGGTTTCCTGCTAGCCGGAGGCGTTGGGGGGGTGGCCGCGGCCATGCTGGCGACCACCGTGGCCAGCGTGGCCATTGCGCATTTGACGCCGGAAGGGGCGGCCCCGCGGGCACCGGAATTGCCCGTGCGGCCTGATCTTAACGCCGGCCCCGCGGTGCTCGCGCTGCAGCTGTTAATGTCCCTGCTTTACGGCTTGGCTGCGGCTGGCTTCCTTCGCCGCTCCCGGCGGCTGCACGATGAGTTCCTCGGCTGGCTCGCGATCGGCGCGGTCCTGGCCGCGGCCTCGCATGTTGATTATCTTCTGTATCCATCCTTGTATTCCCAGTGGGTGCACATAGGCGATGCCTTCCGGCTTTGCTTTTACGCGATCCTGCTCGCTGGGTCCATACGCGAACTCTGGTCATACTGGCACGCGCTGTCGGAGAGGGCTGTGCTCGAAGAGCGCCAGCGGATAGCCCGCGATCTGCACGATGGGCTGGCCCAGGAACTGGCCTACTTGGCGCGCAACCTCGACTCGCTCGGCAGGGACACCAGCGGCGACACGCTCAGGCGCTTGCTGCGGGCCGTTGAGCGGGCCCAATTGGAGTCGCGGTGGGTGGTCAGCACGCTGGCTGCGCCCGCCGGGCAGGCCATGGAGACCGTCCTGGCCAACGCAGTAGGCGAGATCGCGGAACGGTTCCATGTGGGGCTGGACCTCGATGTCGTCCCCGGCATCCGGCTGCCGGCCGCGCGCGCGGAAGCGCTGGTGCGGATCGCCTGTGAAGCGGTTGCCAACGCCGCACGCCACAGCGGTTCCAGCCGGGTGCGCCTGTCCCTGGAGCGCGACGGACCACGGGTGCGGCTATGGGTGCGCGACAAGGGGTGTGGTTTCGACACCGCGGCCCATGGAGGGTTCGGGCTGATCTCGATGCGTGAGCGTGCCCACTCGGTCGGCGGCGACTTGTGGATCTCCTCGGCGCCCGGCCGGGGGAGCGACGTGGAGGTGACTCTGTGACCGTGACGGCGCGGCCACTGCGCGTGCTGATCGCTGACGACCACGCGCCTACCCGTTACGACGTGTGCCGGGTGCTCGAAAGTGAACAGCGGTTTGAAGTCTGCGCCTCGGCAGCAAATGCCGCCGAGGCGGTACAGGGCGCCGTTCGTGAGCGGCCCGACATCTGCCTGCTCGATATCCGGATGCCGGGCAGTGGCCTGGCCGCGGCGTGGGAGATAGCAGCGAGGCTGCCCCGGGCGAAGATCGTCATGCTAACTGTTTCTGATGAAGACGACGACCTCTTTGCAGCGCTGCGGGCCGGTGCGGACGGATACTTGCTGAAAACCATGAACCTGCGGGGGTTGCCGAATGCACTGGCCGGCGTCTGCTTCGGCGAGGCGGCGATGCCGCCAGCACTGGTCGCACGCGTCCTGGAGTGCTTCCATGGGAGGGAGCCCCGCTGGCGGCACCCGGTTAGCAGCGACTCCACCGGGCGGCGGCTGACGAGCCGTGAGTGGGAGGTCGTGGAGTTGCTCGCACACGGACGGTCAACTGCCGAGATCGCCCAGCGACTGGTGCTATCGTCCAGCGCCGTGCGGGTGCACATCGCTTCGATCGTGCGCAAGTTGCAGGTCGCCGACCGTGCCGCGGCCACCGAGCTATTCCGGCGCTCGGGAAGCTGAGCACCCAACCGTCGGAGTGCGGATCTAACGGCACTCCCTGCTTGCTTGCCCGCAAGCTGATATGACGGTCGAGCGCCTCACGTCGTTGGCGGCATTGACGGGTACCGAGCTGCTGACGGTGGAGTTCAAGGAGAAGGCGACGCCCCGGATTGCCGAGCGTCTCGCCTCCATGGCTAACGCCCAGGGTGGCCTGGTTCTGCTGGGCATTACCTACACCGACCGCAAGCTAGTCGGGGTCAAGGCCGAGACGATGCACCACGCCGCGGACACGCTCTCCATCCGGCTAACGTTAGGTCTGCGCTGGACCGGCATCGTGACCACTTATGCCGCCGGGCCGAGGCGCCCCCCTCAGTGATGACGCCCGTTGCTCGCCTATGCATTAGCCGCCGAACAGTGGTTGGGAACTCAGATGTGGAACCGTCCCCCGGAAGCTGTTCAGCGACGATGAGCCACTCCTCGTGGCCCTTCAATTTGGGTTTGACGGCTTCGCTGTTGGTGAATTCCTCCCCGGATCCGGTGATCTGGCGCAGCGCCTCCTTGGACTTAGTCAAGCCTGGAGGATCTCCTGGTTCGGCCAGCAGCAGGTTTGCAACGAGCGACATCAGCTTCTTGGACGCCTGATAAGAGCGGTAGCCGTCGCCGTCGTGTTTGTCGGCCCTCCACCACAGGAGGGGGAGTCCTTCCCTCATAGCTTCACGCAAACGCTTGAAGGCAGACCGCAGACACCAGAGTGCCGCACGCTGGTCAGGGTTGAGGTCATGTTCCATGGCGAGCCTCACGAGAAGAGCCTCGAAACCACCTTCGGCTTTGGCCGCAGCAGCTCGGAGTTCTGACCTGCGGTTCTTCGTCAGGGGTAACTGGATAGGTGGCTCCGCCAGCCTTTCCGCCGGGGACGTGTTGGGGTTTATGCCGCGCTTGGGCGGGGGCGTGGTTCAGTACGGGCGGTCGGGATGTGTCTGGTTGTAGGCCATGATCGCGT
>Ga0335077_10002696_pt1 | contig 21255 bp, 19 predicted proteins | sample Lox_Sample_31_FD_207151 | JGI IMG/M metagenome (GOLD analysis project Ga0335077, IMG submission 207151) | Soil microbial communities from Loxahatchee National Wildlife Refuge, Florida, United States - Lox_Sample_3.1 | ecosystem: Environmental > Terrestrial > Soil > Wetlands | place: USA...
CGCGCCAACCATGGACGAGATCAGCACGACTGGGAGCAAGCTGACCCACCCAAACCAGGCGCCGATAGCCGCAAGCAGTTTGAAGTCGCCGAATCCCATCCCCTCTTTGCCCGTGGCGAGCTTGAAGGTCCAGTACACCGACCACAGCGAAAGATAACCCGCCGCTGCGCCGATGACGGCGTAATCGAGCCGTCCGGGCAGAGGAAGAGGAGACTGAGTGTGAGCGGGAAAGAACAGATCGGGAACTGCGCCTGCGGCGAGGTTAACGAGCAGACCAAGCCATAGCAGCGGCAGCGTAATGTCGTCCGGAAGGTACATCGTGTCGAGGTCGATGAACGTAGCGGCGATCATCGCCCAGCAGAAGACGAGCGCGGCTGCAGTCGCGAGAGAGAAGCCGAAGCGCCAGGCGATGTAGCCGGACAGCAGACCCGTAATCCCTTCCACGACAGGATAGCGTCTGCTGATGGCGGCGCCACAACCTTTGCAGCGGCCGCGCAGCCACAGCCAACTCACTACTGGGATATTCTGCAGCGCCGTGATCTTGTATCCGCAGCGCGGGCACGCTGAGCGCGGCACTCCCAAGTTGAAGCGCGGCGCCTCGCGGAGCAACTGGCGTACATCGCCCAGAGCGTCGGCGGATCGCCGCACCATCCCCGGCGCATCGCCTTCCTGAGCCCACTCACCGATCACGTCCAGCGCTTGCGCTCGCCATTCCCGGCTCAGCATACGCGGCAGGCGATGTACGACAACGTTCAAGAAGCTGCCCACCATCAAACCAAGCAGCAGGGTGAGCCATGGAAACAGGGACGGCGCGCTGACGGTCTCGAGCATGGTCAAGTCCAGCGGGAGGGGTGGCGCCTACAGCTTAGCCACTGTGCGCCGCTGGCGATGAAAAGAACAGGGTGCCCGGAACAGCGGTGCAGGACGCCACCTGGCCACGGCCGGGAGCTTCGACGTCTCGCCGGCGCAGACAGGGGTCCCAAGCGCGCTCTAGACGGCCTGGCCCATCTTGAAGATCGGCAGGTACATGGCGATGACCATCCCGCCGATGAGCGTACCCAGCACCACCATGATCATGGGCTCCATGAGGCTGGAGAGAGCTTCCACCGCATCGTCTACCTCGGCCTCATAGAAGTCCGCGACCTTGCTGAGCATGGCATCCAGCGAGCCCGACTCCTCGCCGATGGCCACCATCTGGACCACCATGCTCGGGAAGACGTTGCTGTTCTGCATGGCCGTGGTCAGGCTGGTGCCTGTGCTCACTTCCTGCTGGATCTTCTTGGTTGCCTGGACGTACACGTAGTTGCCGGACGCGCCCCCGACCGAGTCCAGCGCTTCCACCAGCGGCACGCCGGCAGCGAACATAGTGGCAAGCGTGCGGGTCCAGCGCGCTATGGTTGCTTTGCGGAAGATGTCGCCGAACACGGGCAGCCTCAAGAACATCCGGTCCATCGAGGCTTGCATCTTGACTGAACGTTTCCATGTATAGAAGAAGAACCACAGCCCGAAGCCGAGGCCTCCAAAGATCAGATACCAGTACTTGACGAACCCGTCGGACAGCGCCATCACGAACAGCGTCGGGCCGGGCAGGTCGGCCCCGAAGCTCGAGAACAGGTCCTTGAAGGCGGGAATCACGAAAATCATGATCACCGCGGTGATGATGAAGGCCACCACGATCACGGAGATAGGGTAGAACAGCGCCGACTTGATCTTGCTCTTGATGGCGAGGATCTTCTCCTTATAGGTCGCCAGTCGATCGAGCAGGCCATCCAGAATACCGGCTGCTTCGCCGGCCGCCACGAGGTTGCAGAACAGCGCGTCGAAGTACAGCGGATACTTGCGGAATGCGGTCGCCAGAGCACTGCCGGTTTCCACCTCGGTCTTGACGTCCAGCAAGAGGCGGCCCACGGCTGGATTCGCGTGCCCTTTGCCAACGATATCGAATGCCTGCAGCAGCGGCACACCCGCTTTCATCATCGTCGCCAGCTGGCGGGTGAAGAGCGTGATGTCTTTCTCGGTGATCTTCCCGCCCAGACCGGCGCGCTGCCGCTTGACCTTGAGAACGGAGATCCCCTGGCGGCGCAGCAGGGATTGGACCACCGCCTCGCCGCTGGCGCGCATCTCGCCTTTCAGAATTTTTCCACCGCGGTCGCGACCTTCCCACGAGTAGGTGTACTCCTTGACCTCGCGCCGCACGGAGGTGGTTGCGGTTGCCGTTGCCATATTCGATTTCCTCTCGAGCCTATTCGTTAGTCACCGCTTCCACCTCCTCGAGGGAGGTTACGCCCTGCCTGACCTTGAGCAGGCCGGATTGACGCAGGTCCTTGACGCCCTCGCGCCGGGCCTGTTGCGCGATATCGATGGCATTGCCGTTCTGCATGATGATGCGGTTGATGGCTTCGCTGACGGGCATCACCTGGTATATGCCCATGCGTCCCTTGTATCCCGTGTCGTTACAGGCCTCGCAGCCGCCACGCGTATAAGGCTGCCAGCTGCCGTCCAGTTCGCGCTCGGTAAAGCCGGCGCGCAGCAGGGCCGGCTTGGGTACGTCTGCCGGCCGTTTACAGCTTGGGCACAGGCGGCGGGCCAGGCGTTGGGCCGTGATCAGATTCACCGAAGTCGCGATGTTGAAGGGCGCAATGCCCATGTTCATCATTCGAGTCAGGGTGGTGGGCGCGTCGTTCGTATGCAACGTAGACAGCACCAGATGCCCGGTTTGCGCCGCCTTGATCGCAATCTCACCCGTTTCCAGGTCGCGGATCTCCCCCACCATGATGATGTCCGGGTCCTGACGCAGAAACGCCTTGAGGGCCACCGCAAAAGTCAGGCCAGCCTTCTCATTCATGTTGACCTGGTTGATGCCGGGCAGATTGATTTCAGCAGGATCCTCGGCGGTCGAGATGTTGATCCCGGGCTGATTGAGGATATTCAGGCAGGTGTACAGCGAGACCGTTTTGCCCGACCCGGTGGGACCGGTCACCAGGATCATGCCGTAGGGGCGGCTGATGGCGTGCATCAGGGCGTCTTTCTGCTCCGGTTCGTAGCCCAGAGCCTCGATTCCGAGCGTGGCGCTGGACGCGTCCAAAACGCGCAGCACCAGCTTCTCGCCGAACAGCGTTGGCAGGGTGCTCACCCGGAAGTCGATCGCTCGGTTCTTCGCCATGACCAGTTTCATGCGCCCGTCCTGGGGCACGCGCTTCTCTGATATGTCGAGGCGGGATATCACCTTGATGCGCGATGCGACCTTCTCTTTGATCGCCAGCGGCGGGGTGGCAATCTCGTACAGCTCGCCGTCGATGCGGTAGCGGATGCGGTAGACCTTCTCGTAGGGCTCGAAATGAATGTCGGAGGCGCCGGCCTGGATCGCGTCGAGAAGAATCTTCTGGATATAGCGAACGACGGGCGCGTCGTCGATTTCGACCGTCGGCACTTCCACCAGGGGCTGGTTGTCGGCCTCGGTCAGGTCGGCGGTCATCTCCTCGTCGGCCAGCTCCTTGAGATTGACACCGGCGGCGGTCAGCAGCTTACCGATTACAGCGCCAAGCTTGCTGTCCTCCACGACGACCGGCTCGATGTGGAGCCCCGTCTGGAACTTGATCTGGTCCATCGCCGTCCGGTTGGTGGGGTCGGAGATGGCCACGAACAGGCGATTGCCGCGCTGGTAGAGCGGAAGGGCCCGCCGGCCCTGCAGGGCTTTGGCGTCGATGAACTTGACCGGGAGGTGGTCGGGTTCGAACGCGGCGAGGTCGATCAGAGGGAATCCGAACGTCTGTGCCGCGAACTCTGCGACCTCGGCTTCCCCGAATCGCTTCCCGGACACCAGCTCTTCGACGAAGGTCACCCCGGCTTCGTTAGCCTTAGCCTGTAGCTGCTCCGCCTCGCGTTCCGCCAGCAGACCTTTCTGGACCATGGCACGGCCGAGCCCCGAAAGCTGACTTTGTGTTGCTGCAACAACCATTTAGTGTCGTACCATGGATTGGAGCGGAGGGCCGTCGGGGGCGACTCGGTCCGCGCTCCCGCTAGTTCGCTCGCTTCGGCGGATGGATTCGCGCCGAGCGGACCGCTCGGTCCTGCGTTTGAACAATCTCGATCGGAACGTCGCCGATCTTGAGCATCGTGCCGGGCTCCGGGATGTCCTCTAGGTGCTCCAGAATCAGCCCATTCAGAGTCTTCGGGCCGTCTAACAGGAAGCCGGTCCCGAGCTTTCGGTTGAGTTCGCGCAGCGGGGTCACGCCTTCGGCCAGGACACTGCCGTCGGGCTGGCGGGTGATGCCACCGGCTTCCAGCGGGGAATGGGTGGTGAACTCGCCGATGATTTCCTCCAGGATATCCTCGAGTGTGATCAATCCCATCAGCTCGCCGTATTCGTCCACAACCAATCCGAGGCGTTCCTCCTCCTCCTGAAAATGCTGCAGCTGGGCGAGCAGCGGTGTGCCAACCGGAATGAAGTACGGGGGCCGCATGATCTGAGTGAGGGTCTCCGAGCGTATGTCGTCAGCGCCGAGATTGAGGACCTTCCTCACATGCAGGATACCGATGATGTTGTCCAGACTCCCTCGGTACACCGGCAGGCGCGTGTGGTTGCTGCTGCTGACCTGGCGTCCGAGTTCCTCGGGAGGTGAGTCGATATCGACCGCCTCGATCTGGCTGCGAGGGGTCATCAAATCATCCACGGTTATCGACTGCAGATCGAAAAGATTGAGCAGGATCTTCTGGTGCTTGGGCGGGAGAAAGCGCCCGCCTTCCAGCACCAACGTGCGCAACTCCTCGAGGCTGAGGACGCTCGCTTCCCCCCCCGGCGGCTGCAGGCGAAGCAGCGACAAAAGGCCTTTGACAAACAGATTCACGAACCACACGAGTGGATAGACGAAGCGCAGCAGCGGCGCGAGCACGTATGCGGCCGGGAACGCGATGCGCTCGGGGTAGGAAGCGCCGATCACTTTGGGCGTGACCTCGCTGAATACGACGATGAAGAAGGCCGCCACGCCGGTGGCGATAGCGAGACCGAGCTCGCTTTCCCCCAGCACGCGGAAAGCGATGACGGTGGCGAGCGATGCCGCTGCGGTGTTGACTAGGTTGTTGCCGAGCAGGACCACACCCAGCAGCTTGTCGGTCTGCTGCAGCAACTGCGTCGTCAACCTCGCACCGCGATTGCCGGTGGCGGCAAGGTGCCTCAGCCGATAGCGGTTCAACGCCATCATGCTGGTTTCGGAGATGGAGAAGAACGCGGAAACGATCAGCAGTACGAAGAATGTGACCAGCAGCGACTGCAGCGGGATCTCGTCCAAGGGAGCTCACCTCGCACGGACAAACACAGGCTCACGAGCGGGACGCAACGCGGGGCCGATCACAGGGAGGTCACCGCCGCGACGAGCACGAGGGCGGCAAATCCTGCCAGCGTCCAACGCAGGGCGGCGCGACCGCGCCAGCCGTAGATGCGGCGCCCGGCCAGTAATCCCGCATAGATGCACCACGACAGGATGCCAAACGCCACCTTCTGGTTGAGCTTGAGCGGCTGCCCCACCAGCTCTTCGGAGAACAGCATGCCGCTGCCTAGCGTCAACGTCAGTAGGACAAAGCCCAGCGTGATGATCTTGAACAACAGCCGCTCGATCGTCAGCAGCGGCGGTAGCGACTGCAGATAAGCAGGCAGGCGGGCGCCATGCAGGCGCCGTTCCAGCACCGCCATCATCACCGCCTGCAGAAACGCGATGAAGAACAGGCTGTACGCCAACAGCGCAATCAGCAGATGCGCGCGGAACGCCGGCGCATCGGCGTGCGCAACCGGCGCCAGCGGAGGCAGCACCAACGGCGTCAGGAGCAACACCGCCGCGGCACCGGCGATCATGACCTGTACCCCCTCCAGGCGCTGGATGAATCCGGCGCTCCAGTAGATCAGGACAGTCAGCCAGATGACCATCGAGACCACGTTGCCCGCGCCGAGGAACATCTGCCCGTCGGAAAAAACCGACCGGTAGAGCAGCGCAGTATGCAGGGCGAAAGGCAACGCGATGGCGAGGTGCAGTGCGCGAGGGCCGAGCGCAGTGTGGTGCTCTGGCCGCGACATCGCGCGCGCCAATAGTCCGGCCACCGCGGCATAGAGGGCCGAACAAAGCAGATAAGGTAGAATTCCCGGCATCGGACTCGCGTGGGCGGCAAGCGCACGCGTGTCGTGCAAGTCTACACTCATCCGCTATTGCGGTTTTCTCCCTGACAGCGCCGGCCGATGTTCGACAATCTCACGCGTCGCTTCTCTGTAGTGGTCAAGACGCTGCGCGGTCAGGCGCGGCTGACCGAGTCTAATGTTCAGGATGCGCTGCGCGAGGTTCGCGTTGCCCTGCTCGAAGCCGACGCCGCACTGCCGGTGGTAAAAGACTTCGTCGCAAGGGTCAAAGAGCGGGCGCTCGGTCAGCAGGTCATCGGCAGTCTGACGCCGGGTCAAGCCTTGGTCGGTGTCGTGTTCGAAGAGCTGACCGCTCTGCTCGGCGAAGCCAACGCGCCTCTCGATCTGGCGACGGTGCCCCCGGCTGTGATCCTGATGGCTGGCCTGCAGGGTTCTGGCAAGACCACGACCAGCGGCAAACTCGCGCGCCTGCTGCGCGAGGACATGCACAAGAAGGTTCTGCTGGTGAGCTGCGACGTGTATCGTCCCGCCGCGATCGACCAACTGCAGACATTGGCGGCGCAGGTCGGCGTGGACTTCTATCCGGTGAGCACGCAGCGCGAACCAGTCGCGATCGCAGAGGCCGCGCTCGACCACGCGCGCAAGCGCTACTACGACGTCGTCATCGTCGACACCGCAGGACGGCTCGCTGTGGACCAAGCCATGATGCAGGAGATCCGTCAGCTGCATGGCGTCCTGAAACCGGTCGAGACGCTGTTCGTGGTGGACGCCATGCAGGGCCAGGACGCAGTCAACGTCGCGAAAGCGTTTGCGGATGCGTTGCCGCTGACCGGGGTCGTGCTGACGAAGCTGGATGGCGACGCCCGCGGCGGCGCAGCGCTGTCGGTCCGCCAGGTCACGGGCAAACCGATCAAGTTCGCCGGGATCGGGGAGAAGCTCGATGCGCTTGACGCGTTTCACCCCGAACGCATGGCCTCACGCATCCTCGGCATGGGTGATGTGCTGAGCTTGGTCGAGGAGGCGCGTCGCAGCGTCGACCTGGAGGAAGCGGAAAAGCTTGCCAAGAAGGTCAAGGCCGGCAAGGGTTTCGATCTGGAGGACTTCAAGGCGCAAATGCAGCAGATGAGCAAGATGGGGGGGCTCGGCGCGCTGATGGACAAGCTGCCGGCCCAGCTGGGGCAGCTCGCGCAAGGCGCCAACGTAGACGAGAAGGTAATCAACCGCACGATCGGCATTATCAACTCCATGACGCCGGCGGAACGCGCTCGCCCCGAGTTGATCAAAGCCTCGCGCAAGCGGCGTGTAGCGGCGGGCGCCGGTGTGTCGGTGCAGGAGGTGAACCGGCTGCTCAATCAATTCGAGCAGATGCAGAAGATGATGAAGATGATCAGCAAGGGCGGGATGCAGAAAATGATGCGCTCGATGCGCGGCATGCTCCCGGGAATGCGATGAGCCCAAGCGCTGGCTCAGCGATCTGGCCTGCTTGGTCGGAGGCGGCTGCGCGACGAGCAATGCTAGCGCTGCTGTTGTGCCTGCCGGGGCTCGCCTGCAGCCAGGACTACGAACGTGAGCAGCGCTGGGCCGACCAGATTCTGCCGTCTCTGATGATCGGCGATGCGGTTTGGCTCGAGCAGAAGAACGGTCACAAGTTCCTCGGCCTGTACACCGAGGCCAAGGACGCGCGTGGCGCTGCGATCGTCGCGCACGGGCGCGGCTGGAGTCCCGACTACGAATTGTATGGGATGCTGCGCGTCAAGCTGGCGGAGAGCGGCTACACCACTCTGGCTATTCAGCTGCCGGTGCTCGGCGGAGGCGCCAAGATCGGCGACTACCTCCCGACCTACCCGGACGCGCGTGAGCGATTTCAGCTGGCGGTCGACTATCTGAAGGCGAAGGGCTACAAGAACATCGCGATCGTGTCGCACAGCCTCGGCGCCACCATGGCCAATCAGTATCTCATCGACACCAACGACAAGACGGTCAAGGCCTGGGTCTTCATCGGCATCATCAACGGTCTCGAGGAGATGTTTCGCATCAAGATGCCGGTGCTCGATGTATTCGGAAGCAAGGACTGGGAGGTGACCCAGGTCGGTGCCTACGAGCGCCGGCAGCAGATCATGAAGATCAAAGGATCGGATCAGATTGTCGTGCCCGAAGCGCTGCATTTCTTCGAAGGCAAGGAAGACGAGCTCACCAGGATCGTCGTGGGCTTCCTCGACCGCGTCTTCCACGGCGGCAATCCCACCGCAGCCCAGACCCGCTGAAGCGGGTGTTGCGGGGTGCTGCCGCACGCTTGCAAATGCCCGGAAAAGCAGCTTAAAATCGCCGGCTTCGCTTGTGGGGTGAAACATATGGTGGTGATCAGACTTGCGCGTGGGGGGGCCAAGAAGCGGCCGTTTTTCAACGTGGTCGTGGCCGATTCGAGGAGCGCCCGCGATGGCCGCTTCATCGAGCGGGTGGGCTTTTATGACCCCAAAGCGCCGGCAGGGCGGGAATCGCTGCGCATCTCGGTCGAGCGCGTGACCCACTGGCAGAGCCAGGGGGCGAAGCTCAGCGACACAGTCGCCCGGCTGGTCAGGCAAGCGGCCGCCGCGACACAGGGGGCACCCGCGCCGGCCAGCCCGAACCAGTCCTGAGGGTCGCCGTCACGCGTCACACGGCGGAGGGGTGACCGCCCGATGATGATCGTGATGGGGCGTGTGGCGGCCCCGTTCGGGGTAAAGGGCTGGATCAAGATCCGGCCCTTTACGCGGAACGTCGATGCCTTGCTCGAATACCGCGCGTGGTGGGTGGGGCGGGAAGGGCGCTGGGACAACAGCCGGGTGGAGGACGGCGCCGTGCATGGGCGCTCGCTCATTGCCAAGCTGTATGGCTGCGATGATCGCGACGCCGCCGCCCGTCTCAAGGGGATGGAGGTCGCGCTTCCGCGCAGCGCGCTGCCGGCGAATACGGACGGCGAGTACTACTGGGCCGATCTTATCGGTTTGGGGGTGATGAATCGGGAGGGCGTGCCCTTGGGCCGCGTAACCGGGCTGATGGAGACAGGCGCGAGCCACGTGCTTGTGGTGCGAGGTGAGCGCGAACGGCTGATTCCTTTCGCCGAGCCGGTGATCGAATCGGTTGACCTGAGCGGCGGTCGGCTCATCGTGGATTGGTCTGCAGACTTGTGATCTATTTCGACGCGATCACGTTGTTTCCGGAAATGTTCGACGCCATTACTCGCTCGGGCGTGACGCGGCGAGCGTTCGAAGGGCGGCTGTTTGAGCTGGTGCTGTGGAACCCGCGCGACTTCAGCACCAATGCATATCGTTCCGTGGATGACCGGCCGTATGGCGGCGGGCCCGGCATGGTGATGATGGCGGAGCCGCTGGACAAAGCGCTGAAGGCGGCGCGCCAGCGCCAGCGCAGCTGCGGAGTGCAGGAGCCGAAAGTGGTGTACTTCACGCCGCAGGGGCGAGTGCTGGACCACGCCCTGGTGCTCGAGCTGGGCCGCCGCGAAGGGTTGATCCTGCTCGCCGGGCGCTACGAAGGCGTCGACGAGCGCGTGGTGACGCGCGAGGCCGACTACGAGCTGTCGATCGGCGACTATGTGCTGTCCGGAGGGGAGCTGCCGGCGATGGTGCTGATGGATGCGCTGATCCGCCAGATACCGGGGGTGCTCGGCGACGCCGCATCGGCGATGCAGGAATCGTTCGTGCGCGGCCTGCTGGACTGCCCGCACTACACGCGGCCCGAGGTATACGAAGGAATGCCGGTTCCACCCGTCCTTATGTCAGGCAACCACGCCGACATCGAACGCTGGCGCCTCAAGCAGTCGCTGGGTCGCACTTGGGCGCGCCGGCCGGAGCTGCTCGCAAGGATGACGTTGGACGCGGAGCAGCGGGCATTGCTGGATGAATACCGGCGCGAGGCGCACCAGCAGCAAGAGGGCGTGGCCGCGTGCGAGCGGCACTGACATCTTTGGCGTTCGGGAGCACGAAAATGAATCTGATTCAAACCATCGAGCAGGAAGAAATCACCCGCCTTGGCAAGACCGTTCCGGCCTTTGCGCCCGGGGACACCGTGGTGGTGAACCTCAACGTGGTCGAGGGCGATCGCAAGCGCGTACAGGCGTATGAGGGCGTGGTGATCGCCAAGCGCAACCGGGGACTCAACTCTTCGTTCATCGTGCGCAAGATCTCCTCTGGCGAAGGAGTCGAGCGGACGTTTCAAACCTACTCACCGCTCATCGCCAGCATCGAGGTCAAGCGGCGCGGAGATGTGCGGCGCGCCAAGCTGTATTATCTGCGCCAGCGCTCTGGCAAGTCGGCCCGTATCCGCGAGAGGCTGCACAGCGTCGATCGTGGCGGCGAGCAGGACTCTGCTGGCAGCGAGGAATAGGGCAGAGACCGCTGGCACCCCCGCTGACCCGGCTCAGCGATGAAGCGGGCAAGCGCCGTTGCCAGCCGATGGCCGGACGCGATGCTCGAAGGTTACAGCGCAAGATTGAAGGGGCCGTTTGCCGTGCTGGGGATCCGCACGCGCGGCGAGCTGCTGACCGGTATTGAATACCTGCCGCTGGAAGCGGCCACCCTGAAGCCGATCGACCGCTTCGCGCGAGAGGTTTGTCGCCAGCTCGCCAGATACCTCGACGATCCGAGCTTTGCCCTTGACCTGCCGTTCGAGTGGCAGGGTACCGCCTACCAGCAACGGGTATGGGAAGCGGTGCGGGCGATTCCGCGCGGCCGCGTTCTGAGTTACCTGGAAGTGGCGCGCCGGATCGGCTCTGCGCCGCGCCCGGTCGGGACAGCGTGCGGCGCGAACCGGATCCCGCTACTCATTCCGTGCCACCGGGTGGTCGGAAGCGCCGGGCTCGGGGGATTCATGCACAGCCGCAGCGGCCAGCCGCTCCAGATCAAGCGCTGGCTGCTGCGTCACGAAGGTGCCGTCGAGTAGCGCGTCCCTGTTGTCCGCGTTGGAGCAGCGCGCGCAGGCGCTGCTCGACGAATTCAGCGATGCGCTGTGGCTGGAAGACGGTCTGGCGCGCAACACCCTCGACAGCTACCGGCGAGACCTGCGTCAGTTCGCAGGCTGGCTGCGCGAAACGCGCTCCCTGGGCCTGCTAGAAGCGGGCCATGCCGATCTGCTCGGCTATCTGGCTGCGCGCTTTCAAGCCAAGGCTCGGGCGAGCTCGACCGCCCGGCTGCACTCGAGCCTCAAGCGCTTCTATCAGTTCGCCGTGCGTCAGGGCAAGCTGCAGGCCGACCCGACCCTCAACATTGACGCGCCCAAGCGCGCACGCGGGCTCCCGAAGACCCTAATGGAGCGCGACGTGGAGCAGCTCTTGGCCGCTCCAGCCGTGAGCGCGCCGCGCGGCTTACGCGACCGCGCGATGCTCGAGGTGCTCTATGCCAGTGGGCTGCGCGTGTCGGAGCTGGTGACGCTCAGCGTGGCGCAGCTTTCCCAGGACATGGGCGTCGTGCGCATCCTCGGCAAGGGCAGCAAGGAGCGGCTGGTCCCAGTGGGCGAGGTCGCACTCGACTGGGTGCGTCGCTACGCGCGCGACGCGCGCCCGGCATTGCTCGGTCAACGGCGCAGCAACGCCCTGTTCGTCACCGCGCGCGGCGAGGCGATGACGCGTCAGGCTTTCTGGCACCTGATCCGGCGTTATGCGGTTCAGGCCGGTATCCGCACCGCGTTGTCCCCGCACACGCTGCGCCACGCGTTCGCCACGCATCTGCTCAACCACGGCGCGGACCTGCGTGTGGTGCAGCTGCTTCTCGGGCACGCAGACATCTCGACGACGCAGATCTACACACACGTCGCGCGCGAGCGGTTGAAGCAGCTGCACGCAAAACACCACCCGAGAGGCTGAGCGAGCATCGAGGCTGCCCGTTGGCAGCGACGGACAGCGTAAGATGCGGCACATGACCTCTCTCATGTGCGTGATCGGCGCGTACCTGATCGGCTCGGTTTCATTTGCCGTGCTCGCGAGCCGCATCTTCGGTCTTCCGGACCCGCGCACCTACGGCTCGGGTAATCCCGGCGCCGCTAATGTGCTGCGCAGCGGCAAGCTGGCGGCCGCGTTGTTCACGCTCCTCGGCGACGCCGCGAAGGGCGTGGCCGCTGTACTGCTGGCTCGCCTCCTTGCGCCAACTCTCGGATTCGGACCCGTTACCGTAGCCCTCTGCGCCCTGGCTGTCGTTTTGGGCCACCTCTATCCGGTGTTCTTCGAGTTCAAAGGCGGCAAGGGAGTCGCTACGTCGTTCGGCGCTCTGCTGGCCCTGAGTCCGTGGGCTGCGCTGGTCGCCGTGGCCGTGTTCCTGCTGGTCGTGATGCTGTCTCGCTACGTCTCTCTGGCCAGCATCCTGGCGGCGAGCGCTGCCGCTGTGATGAGTGCGCTGATGTCGGGTTGGGGCGCACGGACCGCGGCGGTGCTGGCGATAGCGGCGCTGGTCGTCTGGCGCCACCGCGCCAACATCCAGCGCCTGCACCTCGGAACCGAAAGCAAGCTGAACCTGCGTCGCCCCGATGCGCCGCGTGTCGGTTAAGCCGGCGGCGCGAGCTGCTCGAGCTCCCAGCGCGCGCGCACGTTGAACTCCAGGCCGCGATGCGGCGCGTGCAGCAGACGGAGCGCCCCGGCGAAGGCGATCATCGCGCCGTTGTCCGTGCAGAATTCCAGCTCCGGATAGCGTGCCGTAAAGCCTCGCGCGTTTGCTTCCTCGTGGAGTCGTGCACGGAGCTTGGCATTGGCTCCCACCCCGCCCGCGACCACCAGCTGATCCAGTCCGGCTGATTCGAGAGCGGCGACCGCTTTGCTGGCGAGCACGTCGACGATGGCTGCCTCCACGCCAGCGGCAAGGTCCGCGCGCAACTGCGCATCTGCAGGCCCGCGGCGCAGGGCCGTCAGCGCGGCGGTCTTGAGCCCGCTGAAGCTGAAGTTGAGGTCGGACGTGCCCAGCATCGGACGCGGAAGCTTGATCCGCTCCGGGTTGCCGCGCTCGGCCAGACGAGCTATCGCCGGACCGCCCGGGTAGCCGAGCCCGAGCAGCTGCGCGGTCTTGTCGAAGGCCTCTCCAGCGGCGTCGTCCACGGTCTCGCCCAGCAGGACGTAGCGTCCGAAGTCGTCTACCCGCATCAGCTGAGTGTGCCCGCCGGAGACGAGCAGCGCGACGAACGGAAATCGAGGGGGGTCGCCCGAAAGCAGCGGCGAAAGCAGGTGACCTTCTAGATGATGCACCCCGACCACGGGTATGCGCAGGGCATAGGCCATCGCGGTGGCGACTGCGGCTCCAACCAGCAGAGCCCCGGCCAGGCCTGGGCCTTGCGTGAAGGCGATGCCGCCCAGGTCCTCCAGGCTGCGACCGCTCTGCGACAGGACCTGGCGCACCAGGGGGAGGAGCCGAGCGATGTGGTCGCGGGAAGCGAGCTCCGGCACGACCCCGCCGAAATCGGCATGCATCGATACCTGAGAATACAGCGCGTGCGCGAGGAGACCCGGATGTACGCCGTGCGCTGCGTGCCCCGTCTCGTACAGCGCCACCCCGGTCTCGTCGCAGGAGGTTTCGATGCCCAGCACCAGCATGTTTATTCGGTTTGCAGTACGGTGGAACGGCACGCCCGGCCGCTTCTGATATAATGCTCGACTTTGCGAAAAGCCGGGCTGCGTTGGTAGCCGGGCAGCCGAGGGAAACGGGATTATGCCCACCGTGCGGGTGAAGGAGAACGAACCATTCGAAGTCGCGATGCGGCGCTTCAAGCGCACCGTCGAGAAGACCGGCCTGCTGACCGAGCTACGGGCCCGCGAGTTCTACGAGAAACCCACCTCTGAGCGCAAGCGCAAGAAGGCGGCCGCCATCAAGAGGCACTTCAAGCGATTGCGCGGCCAGCAGTTGCCGCCGCGGCTGTATTAGGCCGCATTGCTACACGGAGTCGACCGTGCGCGGCAGGGCAACACCCTGCCGCGCTGCGTTTCAGCCTGTCGACGTTCACTGATAGGTCCGCATGAAACTGAAAGAGCGCATTGTGGAGGACATGAAGGCCGCGCTTCGCGCCAAGGAGACGGCACGACTATCGGCGCTGCGCTTGCTCCTCGCCGCAATCAAGCAGCGTGAGGTAGACGAGCGCGTAGAACTGGGCGATGCTGAGGTGGTCGCCGTGATCGACAAGATGCTCAAGCAGCGGCGCGAGTCCATCAGCCAGTTTCAGGCCGCTGGGCGGCAAGACTTGGTGGCTGCGGAGGAGCACGAAGTACAGGTCCTCACCGGCTATCTGCCCGCCCGGCTGAGTCCGGCCGAGATCGAAGCTACAGTGACTCAGGCTATCGCGGCGGCAGGAGCCAAGTCGGCACAGGACATGGGCAAGGTCATGTCGGCGCTGAAGCGTGAGCTGACCGGGCGCGCCGACATGGCGCAGGTGTCGGCGTTGGTTAAGGAAGCCCTGACCAAGTTGGCCGGTTGAGTTTCGGGCAGAGGACGGCTGAGCCACCTATAATGTGACGACGCCGTCGCGGCGTGCCGGGTTGCGCCGCAGGTCGTCTGCGGTGTCCCGCGGGCGCGGCGGCGAAAGCGAGTTGGGGACCAGTTTCTGTCCTAGTGAGCCGACCCGGGCCGATGCGATGATTCCCAAAGCCTTCGTTCAAGAGCTCCTGGGGCGAGCCGACATCGTCGACGTCATCGAGTCTTATGTTCCCTTGCGCCGCGCGGGCTCGAATCTGGTCGCCTGCTGCCCCTTCCACGGCGAGAAAACGCCTTCGTTTACCGTCAGCCCTACCAAGCAGTTCTATCACTGCTTCGGCTGCGGCGCGCACGGCAGCGCCATCGGTTTTCTGATGGAGTATGGCGGTATGGGCTTCGTCGAGGCGGTTAAAGACCTCGCCAGCCGTTGCGGGATGAAGGTGCCGGAGGTCGCGCCAAGTCCCCAGGAAGCCGCACGGCAGGTCCAGTCCGAGGAGCTGACTGAGCTGCTGCAGCGCGCCGCACAGTTCTACAAGTCGGAGCTCAAGCGTTCCGAAAAAGCCATCGCATACCTTAAGGGCCGCGGGCTGACAGGAGAAATCGCGGCTCGCTTCCAGCTGGGATTCGCGCCTTCGGGCTGGCAGAATCTCGCCGCAGCGTTCTCTGACTATCAGTCTAGGGCCTTGGTGGATGCCGGTTTGGTGATCCAGAGCGAGGACAAGCGCTATGACCGTTTTCGCGACCGGATCATGTTCCCCATCATCAGTCTGCGCGGCCAGGTCATCGGTTTTGGGGGGCGCGTGCTGGACGCCGCGGAGCCCAAGTACCTCAATTCCCCGGAGACGGCGCTGTTCGAGAAGGGGCGTGAGTTGTATGGCCTGTTCCAGGCGCGACAGGCGATCCGGGATACGGGGCGCATTGTCGTCGTGGAAGGCTACATGGATGTCGTCGCCCTGGCCCAGTACGGAATCGGCTATGCGGTGGCGACGCTCGGCACCGCCACAACTGCGTCGCACCTGCAGAAACTGCTTCGCCACACCGACGAACTGGTGTTCTGCTTCGACGGCGATGCAGCCGGGCGGCGCGCGGCCTGGCGCGCTCTGGAGGGCAGCCTGACGCAGCTGCGAGACGGCAAGCAAATCAAGTTTCTGCTGCTGCCAGAAGCGGACGACCCCGACAGCTTCGTGCGCCGCGAAGGCAAAGCCCCCTTCGAGCGATTGCTGACGGAAACCGCTCTACCGCTGTCGACTTTCGCCTTGAAGGAACTGACCGCGCGCGCCGATATGGGCAGCGCCGAGGGGCGCGCCCGCTTCGTGCAGGAGGCAAAACCGCTTGTCAAACAGATCTCCGCACCCATCTTGGGACTCATGATCCGCAAGCGCGTGGCGGAGCTGGGCGGAATCTCGCAGGCCGAGCTGGAAGAACGTCTCGAATGGAGGCCAACCAGCCCGCCGGTCGCAGCCTCTCAGCGCGCGCCGCGGCGCGCACCGGACGCGTACGCCAGGTTGCTCGAGAGGATTCTCGCCGAGCCCAAATTGATCGCCGAGCTCCTGCCGCTGACCCTGCCGTCTCCGCCGGCCCGGAGCGCAGAGGCCAGTGCCTTGTTCGATCTGATCGAGGAATACCGCACACTCGACGGCGAGCTGACGGTCGCGGGCGCAATCGAGCTGCTGCGTGGCCGCGGACATGGCGTCACTGTGCAGAGCCTGATGTCCGTGGTTCACGAGCTGCAGCGGTTCAGCGCGGAAGAGCTGCTGGTCGAGGTCCGGGGGTCGGTTCGGACCCTCCTGAGCGAGGCCGACGAAGCGCGGCGGGTACAGTTCATGGAGGGCGTTTCCTCCCCAGCGGAGCTGAGCGAGGAGGCACGCACCCTGCTGACGCGGGCACCGGCAGCCAGCAGTACGGTCAAATCACACTGATAGAGCGTGTTTTTAGTAAACTACGTAGTTTTTCGCCCATTTCGTCGATAAGGGTGGCCATGGCAAAGGAACCAAAGGTCAAGGAAATCGAGCGGGAGAAGCTCGAGGCTCTGCCCAATGATGCGGAGGCGCGCCGCACGCGCCTCAAGAATCTGATCGTCCTGGGCAAGGAACGTGGTTTTCTCACCTACGCCGAGATCAACGACCACCTTCCCGACGACATGCTGGATGCGGAGCAGATCGAAAACATCATCAGCATGATCAACGACATGGGCATCCAGGTGTACGACGAGGCGCCGGACACCGAGTCGCTGCTCATGTCCGACTCGACGCCCACGGCCCCCGACGAGGACGCAGTCGAGGAAGCCGAGGCCGCGGTCTCTACGCTGGACTCGGAGTTCGGCCGCACCACCGACCCGGTACGCATGTACATGCGCGAGATGGGCTCGGTCGAGCTCTTGACGCGGGAGGGCGAGATCGAGATCGCCAAGCGTATCGAGGACGGCCTGCGCCACATGATCCAGGCCATCTCCGCCTGCCCGACCACCATCGGCGAGATCCTGCAGCTCGGGGAGAAGGTTGAGCGCGACGAACTGCGCGCCGACGAGGTGGTGGACGGGCTGCTCGACCCCAATGCCGAGGAGATCATCGGCGACGAGATCGCGGACGAGGTGATCGAGGAAGAGCTCGATGCCGAGGAGGGTGAGGACGAGGACGGTGCGGGGGCACAGAGCGCCAGCCTGCTCCAGCTCAAGGCGGCTGCGCTGGAACGCTTCGCCACCATCCGCGGGTTGTACGCGAAGATGATGAAGGCGCTGACCAAGCACGGGCCGCGCGGCAAGCCGTACGTCAAAGCGCAGGAGGAGATTTCGCGCGAGCTGATGATGATCCGCTTTGCCGCGAAGCAGATCGAAGCGCTCTGCGACAGCGTGCGCAAGATGGTGGAGGAGGTGCGCTCCTACGAGCGGGCCATCATGGAGCTGTGCGTGGATAAAGCCATCATGCCGCGCGCCCATTTCATCAAGTTCTTCCCCGGCAACGAGGAGGATCTTGAGTGGGTCCGCCGAGAGGTGGCTTCACGCAAGCCGTATAGCGAGGCGCTCGCCCGCTTCGCCCCGGCCATCCTGGAGCATCAGCAGCGCTTGATCGACCTGCAGAAGCGCGTCGGCATTCCTGTGCGGGACCTGAAAGAGATCAATCGCCAGATGTCCACCGGCGAGGCCAAGGCGCGGCGCGCCAAGCGCGAGATGACAGAAGCCAACCTGCGTCTGGTGATCTCGATCGCGAAGAAGTATACGAACCGCGGCCTGCAGTTCCTGGATCTGATCCAGGAAGGCAATATTGGTCTCATGAAAGCGGTGGACAAGTTCGAGTATCGCCGCGGCTACAAGTTCTCGACCTATGCCACGTGGTGGATCCGGCAGGCGATCACGCGCTCGATCGCGGACCAGGCGCGCACCATCCGCATCCCGGTGCACATGATCGAGACCATCAACAAGATGAACCGCATCTCGCGCCAGATCCTGCAGGAGACCGGACAGGAGCCCGATCCCGCGCTGCTCGCGACCAAGATGGAGATGCCGGAAGAAAAGATCCGCAAGATCCTCAAGATCTCCAAGGAGCCGATCTCGATGGAAACGCCGATCGGCGACGACGACGACTCGCATCTCGGCGATTTCATCGAGGACCAGGGCACCATGGCGCCGGTCGAGGCGGCGGTGTACACGAGCCTGCGCGACGCCACCAAGGAGGTTCTGGACACGCTCACTCCGCGCGAGGCCAAGGTCCTGCGCATGCGCTTCGGCATCGAGATGAACACCGACCACACGCTGGAAGAGGTCGGGAAGCAGTTCGACGTCACGCGCGAACGCATCCGCCAGATCGAGGCGAAAGCCCTGCGCAAGTTGCGTCACCCGTCGCGCTCGGAGCGGCTGCGCAGCTTCCTCGACACGGAGTCTTGACCGGGACGCTCGGCCAGGCGCAAGAGGACGCATTGACAAGCGCCTGACGGACGCGAGACCTAAGACGATAATCCCGCGCACTGGAAACGGTGCGGGGGATTTTTGTTTTATCTCAGTCCGAGGACTTCAGCCCATATTTATTCACGCGATAGCGTAGCGTCTCTCGTGACGTCCCCAGCAGTCGGGCAGCAGCGGTGACGTTGTGGTCTGCGCGCTCCAGCGCTTCGCTCACGATCCTGCGCTCCATCTCCTCCAGGCTCACGCTCCCGTCCAGGGGCAGACGAATCTGAAGTGCGTCCATGACGGCCGACGCTTCGGGCAGCGCCGCGTCGGAAGACGGCCGCAGCTGCAGCCATTCGTCGGCAAAGGTCTGCGCGTCGGCTAGCAGCACGCAGCGCTCCACTACGTTGCGCAGCTCGCGAACGTTGCCGGGCCAGTCGTGGGCGCGCAGGGCAGCCCACGCCCGTTCGCGAATAACGCGCACCGATTTGCCCGCTTTTGCGTTGTATTCCGCGATGAACATCGGGACGAGATCATCGAGATCTTCCTTGCGTTCGCGCAAGGTCGGGAGATGGAGCGTGAACACCGTGATGCGGTGGAACAGGTCCCCGCGAAAAGCCCCGGCGCGGACCCGCTCGGACAGCTCACGGTTGCTCGCCGCCACCACCTGGACATCGATCTCGACCTGGCCCGTGCCGCCCAGGCGTCGCAGGCGCCGGTCTTCGATCACCGTGAGCAGCTTCGCTTGCAGGTCTGCGCTCAGCTCTCCGATCTCGTCGAGAAAGATGGTGCCGCCGTGCGCTTGCTCCATCAGCCCCCGCCGCCTTCCCTTGGCTCCGGTGAACGCACCCGGCTCGTGCCCGAAGAGCTCCGATTCGAGCAGATCGTGCGGCAGCGCCGCGCAGTTGACTTCGACCAGGGGGCCTTCGCGGCGGGTGCCGCTGTAGTGCAGGATCCTCGCGGCGAGGCCCTTGCCGGTCCCGGTCTCTCCGGTCAACAGCAGCGAGCTGAAGGGTGCGGGCGTCAGCTTCGCGAGGAGCTCGCGCACCGAGCGCGCTGCTTCGCTGCGTCCGACGAAAGCGGCTGGGCTGTAGCGGCGGTTCTCCGCTGCCGCCTGCTCGCGCAGCTGGCGCTGAGCGCGTGCGCTGCGCAGTGCGCCCGCCACGACCAGGTCGAGCCGGTCCAGCTCGCACGGTTTCTCGAGGAAATCGTACGCGCCGAGGCGCAGCGCACGCACGGAGTCCGCCACGCCACCGTAGCCGGTCAGAAACAGCCACTCCGCCCCCTTCGCCTCAGAGCGGATGGCTTCGAGGAGATCGAGCGCGTTGCCGTCCGGCAGGCTCATGTCGGAGATCACCACCAGCGGCTGCACCTCGTCCTGCACGATCAGCCGTTTGGCTTCAGACAGGGTGCTGGCGGTAAGGACTTCGAAGCCCTCGCGCCGGAAGTGCCGCGTGAGCTCGCCACTCAGCAACGGCTCATCTTCAATCAGCAAGAGCGTGTCGGGCATCCTCTCGGGCACAAGGCAGAGTGAGCGTCACGCAGGCTCCGCGCGGCGGCCGGTTGGCGATGCTCAGCTCACCGCCAAGGTCCCGCGCGAAGCGCCTCACGATGGCGAGCCCCAGCCCCGTCCCGGCTTCGCGGGAGGTGACAAAGGGGCGGATGCCTCCTGCCAGCATCTCCCGTGGGAACCCAGGGCCATCATCCAGCACTTGGACGCACAGGGCTCCGTCGCGATATTCGACGTCGATCGTCACCGTGCCGGGACTATCGCCCAGCACTGCGACCGCGTTGAGCACCAGGTTGAGCACGGCTTGTCTGATCCCATCCTCGGGGATTCGGCAACTCAGCTCCTGAGGGGCATGCGTGACGAGCCGGACGTTGGGCGGCAACTGGTAGCGGATCAGCGTGGCGAGCTCCTGCACGAGGCGATGTACGCTCACCATCCGCGGCGGTTCGGGGATATGGCTGGACTTCTTCAGTAATCCATTCAACAGTCGCGTAAGGCGGTGCAGCTCCACGACCGCCATGTCCAGCCGTTCGCCCAGCGCCGCATCCGGGACGTCGCGCCGCAGATTTTCGAGACTGAGCTGAATGCCGGCGATCGGGTTGCGAAGCTCATGCGCCAGAGTGGCCGACACCTCACCCGCCGCAGCGAGGCGCTCTGCGCGGGACAAGCTCTGCTGCTGCTGCAGCAGAGCCTGCGTCGCCGCGCGCACTTCCTGCTCGAGCGATGTGGTGCGCTGGCGATTCGCCTGCTCCAGCAGCTGAAGCCGGTTGACCATCTGGTTGTAGTTCTGGAACAGCGGAATCAGCAGCGGATCGATACGCGTGACGGAGACAGCCCTGAAGTCCCCGTTGGCCAGGCGTGCGAGAAACTCCTTGAGGTCCGCAATGGGGCGGAACACACGCTGACGCAGCGCCCACAGCGTCAGCAATACCATGGCGGGGAAGCCCACCAGCGCGGCCATAGCCAGACGCAACTCCAGGCGGATGTCGGCGTAGACCGTGTCCAGGAGGTCGAACTGGATTCGGTTCTCTCTTTCCAGCATCTCGCCCAGGACAGCGACAGCGGGCCGCACGGCGTTTCCCGGCTGCGTCTCGGCCTGAGTGAGAAGCTGATCGAGCCGGTCCAGGTGCTCTCGCATGTACGTGCCTACCGGGCCGCCCTTTATCGGGATCTGCGCCAGGTGCGAGCGCACGGCCTCCAGCTGGATGCGGTCCGGAGAAGGCGCGCCCATGACGACGCGCAGTTGAACGTCCTCCAGGATTCTCCGGCTCTCCTCGAGCAGGAAGGTGCGATTCTCGTGTGAGCG
>Ga0335077_10002698_pt1 | contig 21251 bp, 20 predicted proteins | sample Lox_Sample_31_FD_207151 | JGI IMG/M metagenome (GOLD analysis project Ga0335077, IMG submission 207151) | Soil microbial communities from Loxahatchee National Wildlife Refuge, Florida, United States - Lox_Sample_3.1 | ecosystem: Environmental > Terrestrial > Soil > Wetlands | place: USA...
GGAGCGCCGCAGACTCGCGCGTGGCGCTGGATCTGGGCAGCCTCGGGGTGCGTCTGGGCGGCAACACCGCATTCGCCTTCTTCGCGCTCGATGAGCACCTGGTACAGATGCAGCTCACCGTCGGTACCGTGCTGGTGCGCGTACGCGAGCTGGCTGCCGGCCAGGTGTACGAGGTCGATACCCCGAACCTGGTCGTCACGCTGCGTGAGCGCGGCAGCTACCGCGTCAGCGTCGGTGGGGTGGGTGATGAGACCGACGTGAGCGTCCGCGAGGGCAGTGCGCAGGCCGACGGGGCCGATCAGTCGCTGCTGGTGCATGCCGAACAGGTCGTGCGCTTCCGCGGCACGAGCACTCTGACGCTCGAGACCGGCAGCATTGACGCAGCAGATGACCTGGACAGCTGGGCGCTGCAGGGCGAGCATGCGCGCACGGCCTCGGTGTCGAGCGAGTACGTTGCGCCGACGACACCGGGACTTGAGGACCTGGACGAGCAGGGCGCCTGGCAGTATGCGCCCGACTATGGCTACGTCTGGGCGCCGTTTGTGACGGTGCCAGGCTGGGCGCCCTACCGCTTCGGCTACTGGGTGTGGATCGAGCCGTGGGGCTGGACCTGGATTGACGGCACGCCCTGGGGCTTTGCGCCGTTTCATTACGGGCGCTGGGTCGTGTGGAACAGCGCGTGGTGCTGGGTGCCGCCGCCTCGGCCCACGCACCCCATCTACACGCCTGCGGCCGTCGGCTGGCTCGGCGCACCCGGAAGCGGCAGCGGTGGCACCATGCCGCAGCCGCGGATCGGCTGGTTCCCCCTCGCGCCACGCGAGCCCTATCACCCCCCGAGGCCCGTGAGCGGCGGCTACCTGCGCCGGGTCAATCTCACCAACACCACCTTCAGCACCGATGAAGCCGCGCGCCTCGGCCAGAGCGCCACCGAAGGCGGCTACCGCAACAACGTGCCGGGCGCGATCACCGCGGTCCCGCAATCGGTATTCACGTCCGGCGAACGGGTCAACGGTCACACGACGCGCCTCGAAGGAGCGACGCTGCGCGCGGCTCCCGAGGTCGCGCCGCTGCCGGGTAGCGTGCTGGGAGCCTCTGCCGCAGCTGCCGCCCCGCCGCCAGCGCAGTACGGGCAGCGCGTCGTCCTGGCGCGCACGCCGCCACCGCGTGGACCGGGCGGTGTCCAGCCGCTGGAAGGCACCCGCGCGGGCAGCACACTCAGTGCCGGCGATCCGGCTCGCATCGCGCCCCCTGCCGTCATGCCGCCGGTGCGCATGCTTCCCGCCAGCCGTGCCTTGCTGCCATTGCCGGCGCGGGTGCCCAATGCCACAGCGGCTGCACCGCTTGCCCCCGGGGGCCACGGCACCAGCGCACCACTGGCGCCCATGGCAGCACCTCCGCACGCCGCCACATCATTGCCGGTGCGTGTACCCAACGGCGCGCCGACCACAGCGCCGCCGCCGCAGTCACGGATGCCGCCGCCGGCACCGCCCGCCCCGCCCGCGACTGCGCCGCCGGCCGTGCCGGCGCCGCGTGTGCCGCAGCCGCATGGCCCCGCGAGCATCCCCCGCGACCCGCCGGGTTATCCCACGCGCTGAGCCTGTGCGCGCGGGCGCGCGCTAGTCATCGCCGTATTCCAGCGTCTCTCGCTCGAGCTCGCGCACGAAGGCGCGCACCTCGGCCTGCGAGCACAGGTGCGCATCGAGCAGCGCCTGCAGCAGCGCTTCCAGATGTACACGCAGTGCCACGGCCAGCAGCGTCGGCGGCACGTGCGCAAAGGCTGCGAGCGCCGTGCTCAGCTCATCGAGACATTCTTCGACGGATACGTCATCGCGCAGCGCCTCAGCGAAGCCCATGGGTGATCTCCGTGTGTCGAGGCTCGCGACAATAGCGGCCCGCGGAGCCGACGCCAGTTGCGGTGCGAATTTCTGCACAAACGCGAGCGCAAGCGCGATTCCAATCGCAGCGCGTCTACCTAGACTGGCGCCCCTTCCGGTTGTGACGCAGTCACCCAACGCCGCGCACCGCGCCAGGAGCCTTCCGATGTGTCGATCCATTCGCCGCCGTTTCCGTCTGCGGTCCGGGCCGCTGCTCGGCTGCGGCATGAGCCTCGTGCCCGCGCTCGCTGCCGCGCAGGCGCAGTCGCCCTTTATGACCGGCGCCACCGCGCTGCAGACCAACATCCTTGCCTGGCTCACACCGATCGCCGTGATCCTGGTCATGGTGCTCGGGGCGATGGCCATGGCCAATCGCATGTCCTGGGGCTGGTGTATCGGCGCCATTCTCGGAATCGCCATCGCCTTCGGAGCGCCGCAGATCGTTACCTGGGTGCGCGGCATGTTCGGGGTCTAGGACGTGAGCGAGCGCAACGGCGGTCTCACCGCGGACGTGCTGTTCGTCGGCGCCACGCGCCCGGCCATGCGCTGGGGCGTCACCTATGCGGCGCTGCTCGCGAACCTCGTGCTCACGATGGAGGCGTTCCTCGTGACGCGAAATCTGCTGACACTGTTGCTGGCGCTGCCGCTGCACGGCATTTGCGCGCTGCTGTGCGCGCGTGATCCGCGCCTGTTTGACCTGCTGCTGCTGTGGGGCCGCACGCGCCTGCCGGCACTGCTGACCACACTGCGCCTGTGGCGCGCGAGCAGCTGCACCCCGCTGAGCCTGGACCTGCCGGATGCGCGTGGGCGCCGCCGGCGCCGTGAGCCGCGGCTGCCGCTGACGGTGCTGTGCGACGGAGAGCCCCGGTGCTGAGCCCATGGCGCGAGGTCGCCATGCATCGCGAGCGCGAGGCGGCGGAATTCATACCCTACAGCGCGCACGTCGCGCCGCGGGTGCTGGCGACGCGGCACGGCGACTACGTACAGGCCTTCCGCCTCGCCGGCGCGAGCTTCGAGAGCGCCGACGATGCGCAGCTCAACGCCTGGCATGAGCGCCTCAACGTGCTGTGGCGCAACCTGGCAAGTCCCGAGGTGGCGCTGTGGACGCACGTCGTGCGCCGCCCGGTGACTCCCGGCGCGCGGCGCAGCACGGGCGGGGTATTCCCGGCCCGGCTCGCGGCGCGCTACGGCGAGCGACTCGAGCGCGAGCAGCTCATGGCGAACGAACTCTACCTCGCGCTCGTGTACCGCCCGGCCGCCGGCGTCGCGCTCGGGCTGCTGGCACGCCTGCTGAGGCGCACACGTAGCGCCGACTGGCGCCGTGAGCTTGCGGACGCGCTCGAGGCGTGCGAGAAGCTGGCCCAGACGCTGCGCGCCTCGCTGGCACGCTACGAGCCCGAGCCGCTCGGGGTCTACCGTGCCGGTCCGCGCTGGTGCTCGGCGCTGCTTGAGTACCTGGCGCTGCTGATCAACGGCGAGTCCGGAGCCGTGCCGCTACCCGCCGGACCGGTGAATCACGCCCTGGCCACGACACGCCTGTTTTTCGGCAACGAGGCCATCGAGTACCGCACGGCGGTCAGCACGCGCGTCGGGGCGGTGCTCGGCATCAAGGAGTATCCGACGCCGAGCGTGGTGGGCATGTACAACCGCCTGCTATCGGCGCCGTTCGCGCTGGTGCTGACGCAGTCGTTCAGCTTCCTGTCGAGGGCGGCGGGGCAGGGCCTGCTGCAGCGGCAATTCCACCGCATGGCCAATGCCGGGGACTTTGCGGTATCGCAGGCACAGCAGCTACGCGCGGCGCTCGACGGTCTTTCGAGCAACGAATTCGCCATGGGCGATCATCATCTAACGCTGCAGGTGCTCGCCGAGCCGGAGGGCAACGAGCAGGTGCCGAATGTGCGCCGGCTCAAGCCACTCAACGACAATATCGCGCTGGCGCGCAGCTACCTGGCAGATACCGGCATGACGGTGGCGCGCGAGGATCTGGCGGTGGAGGCGGCATTCTGGGCGCAGCTGCCGGGCAACTTCGCGCTGCGTCCGCGCAAGGCGCCCATCACCTCGCGCAACTTCGCCGCCATGGCCCCGTTTCACAACTATCCCGGCGGACGTGCCCAGGGCAACCACTGGGGAGAAGCACTGGCGTTGCTTTGCACCAGCGCGCGCTCGCCCTACTACTTCTCACTGCATGCCTCGGATCCGGCCGAAGCGGACGGCGGCAGCCGCAAGGACACCGGCCACACGCTCATCTGCGGGCCGACCGGTTCGGGCAAGACCGTGTTCATCGGTTTCCTGGTGACTCAGCTGCTGGCGCACGGCGCAACACAGGTGCTGTTCGACAAGGACCGCGGCCTGCAGATCCTGGTGCGCGCACTCGGCGGGGAGTACTTCGAGCTGCGCCAGGGGGTTGCGACCGGGTTCAATCCGCTGCAGCTGCCGGTGAGCCCGCAGCACGTCGAGTTTCTCAAGGACTGGCTGCGGCTGCTGGTGCGACGCGGGCGCGACGCCGGCCTGAGCGCGCGCGAAAGCGCCGACCTGGAGCAGGCGCTGCGCGGCACGCTGGCGCTGGACCCGGCGGCGCGGCGCCTGTCACGCCTGGTGGATTTCCTCGATCCCACCGACCCGGAGGGCGTGCATGCACGGCTGGCGCCGTGGTGCGAGTCACTGCATGGGGAGTATGCCTGGGCCTTTGACAACGCCTGCGACTCGGTGATCGGGCGTCTGGGCGGCCAGGCGGTGATCGGCTTCGACGTGACCGAATTCCTCGAGCACGAGCTGACCCGTGCACCGCTTACGTTCTACATCTTCCATCTGGTGCGCCAGCTGCTCGATGGACGCCGCCTGGTGTGCTGGATGGATGAGTTCTGGCGGCTCCTGTGCGATCCGGCCTTCGAGTCCTTCGCCAAGGACGGGCCCAAGACCTGGCGCAAGCTGAATGCGGTCATGTGCCTGGCGACACAGAGCGCCAGCGACGTGCTGGCGAGCCCCATCAGCCGCACGCTGGTGGAGCAGACCCCCACCAAGGTGTTCTTCCCCAACGCCGAAGCCAGTGCGGCGGAGTACATCGAGGGACTCGGCCTGAGCGAGCGCGAGTTCCGCCTGGTGCGCGAGCAGCTCGAGCCCGGCTCGCGCAGCTTCCTGGTGAAGCAGGGTCACCACAGCGTCGTCTGCCGGCTGGACCTGCGCGGCTGCGATGCGGAGCTGGCGGTGATCTCCGGACGCGCGACGCACCTCGCCCTCATGCAGCGCCTCGCGGGCGAACTCGGCAGCGCCGCGACGCAGTGGCTGCCCGCATTTCTCGATTCCATCGACCGACACCCGCCCGCATAGCCACTGGAGACACTCATGGGCATCCCGACCCGCCTTGGCACACTGACCGCACTGCTGCTGCTCGCAGCAGCCCCCGCGGCGCATGCGCAGCTCGCCGTGATCGACGTCGCCTCAGTGACCCAACTGGTGAGCGAAGTGCAGACGCTCGAGCAGCAACTCACGCTGGCGCAGCAGGAATTGCAGGCGCTGACCGGGGACCGCGGCATGCAGCAGCTGCTCGCCGGGGTGACGCGCAACTACCTGCCGGTCGACTGGGCCGCGCTGCAGAGCGCCGCGCAAGGTGGCGGCGGCGCCCTCGGCGCCGCGGTGCGCGCGGCGCTGGAGGCCGAGTCGGTGCTCCCGGCCTCGCAGCTGACGCTGCTGCCGCCTGCGGTCGCGCAGCAGCTGCGCGCACAGCGCAGCGCGGCGGCCTTGTTGCAGGCCGTGACACAGCAGGCGCTTGGCAATGCGAGCGCCCGCTTCGCCTCGCTGCAGCAGCTGATTACGGCCATCGGCCAGGCAAGCGATGCCAAGGCCTCCCTCGACCTGCAGGCCCGCATCGCCGCCGAGCAGGGCATGTTGCAGAACGAGAGCACCAAGCTGCAGGTGCTGTTCCAGACGGTACGTGCCGCGGAGCAGGCCAACGCCGAGCATGCTCGCGAGCTCATCGCCGCGAGCCACGGACAGTTCGCCACGCGCTTCACGCCCACCCCCGCAAGGCTGTAGCCGATGGGATTCTTTGCCACCTTCTGGGGCTGGCTGAACGAGACGCTGGCCGGCTATATCGGCACCAACACCGCGCGCGTTGCGGGCGCCCTCGAGCCGGCCATCGTGACGCTCGCGACGGTGTACCTGATGGTGTTCGGCTACCTGCAGCTCACCGGCCGCATCGAGGAGCCGTTCACGGCCACCCTGCGGCGCCTGGTGACGCTCGCCGTCGTGCTCGGCGTCGCACTCGATCTGTGGCTCTACAACAGCCTGCTGGTCGACACCTTCTACCGTGCCCCCGCCGCGCTCGCCGCCGCGGTCATCGGCAGCGGCGATCCGGTCATGACCCTCGATGTCATCTGGGAGCGTGGCGGCGCGGTCGCCGGGTATCTGTGGAACAACGGCGGCGTGCTGAGCGGGGACTTCGGCTTCTACGTGGCCGGGGCGGTGGTGTGGGTACTGATGGGTTTGATGTGCGTGTACACCATGTTCCTCGTGGCGCTCTCGAGCGTGGCGCTCGCCTTGCTGCTGGCGCTCGGTCCGCTGTTCATCGGGCTGCTGCTCTTTGATGCCACGCGCCGCTTCTTCGAGGCCTGGCTGGCCCAGCTGGCCAACTATGCGCTGGTGAGCGTCCTCACTGTGCTGCTCGCGGCCTTGCTGCTGCAGATCGTGCAGTCGTACGCGCAGCAGACCGCCGCGCGCGGTGCGGCCATCCTCACCGTGGACGCGCTCGACATGGTGCTGGTGGCGGTACTGGTGTTCCTGCTCATGCGGCAGGTGCTGCCGATTGCCTCCGCGCTCGCCGGCGGCATCGCGCTCAGCACCTTTGGGCTCACCAGCCGCCTCGTCAGCTGGGGCTTGCGCCGCGGCGGCGGCGGCTTGCAGGCGGGCCTGGCGCTCGCCGCCACCGCGGCCGATACGCCGGCCGGCAGCGCGCCGCGCGCACTCATCGAGCGCAGCACCTGGAGCCAACCATGACGGGCCAACTGCGCCGCTCCCGTGCGGCGGCCGCGGCAGCTATCGCGCTCGTGCTGCTGCTCAGCAGTTGCGCGAGTCCCGAACGGCGCTGCAGCGACACGCTGCAGCCGATCAATGCACCGGCTCCTGCGCCCGCACGCAACGGCGCCGACGATGAGCGCTGAACCCCTGGCAGCTTACTTTGCCGAGGCGGCCAGCTGGGACGCCGACCGCTACCGGCAGGCGGCGCGCAGCGCGCGGCGCGCCTGGCTGGCGGCGGGCGCGGGTTGGCTGTGCGCGGCGCTCAGCCTGCTCGCACTGGTACTCTTGATGCCGCTGAAACAGGTGCAGCCCTTCCTGGTGCGGGTCGAGAGCACCAGCGGCGTGGTCGACGTTGTCCCCGCCTACCGCGGCGGCACGACGACGCTCGAGCCGGCCGTGACGCGCTACTTCCTCACGCACTACGTGAGCGTGTGCGAGCGCTTCAACTTCGCCACCGCCGAGAGCGACTACGAGGAGTGCGGCGCCTTCCATGGAGCCCAGCGTAACCAGGCCTGGTACGCACTGTGGAATCCGCACAACCCGCGCTCGCCGCTCAACCTGCACAAGGACGGCAGCAGCGTGCGCGTACAGGTGCAGTCGGTCAGTTTCTTCCGGCGCGGCAGCGGCATCACCGACCTCGCCCAGGTGCGCTACCTCAAGGCCGAGCGCGCCGCGGGCGCGAGCGAGGAACGCTTGACGCACTGGATCGCGACCATCCAGTACGCGTTTGCGCAGCCCTCGCAGGACCCGCGTGTGCGGCGCTGGAACCCGCTCGGATTCCGCGTGGTTGAGCTCACCAGCGAGCCGGAGGTGCAGGGTAGCGGGTCCGGGGAGCATGGCGGGTGAGGCGCGCGCACGGCGCCAGGTCCACAGCGGCCGGGCCTCTCGCGCGCGCGCTGCTCGGCGTGCTCGGGACGTGCCTGGCGCACGCGGCCGCCTGCGCCGCCGATGCCGGCGACGTCCGAATCCGCACGGCGGTCTACGCCGCGGACGAGGTCTATCGGCTGCAGGGGTTTGTCGGCTTCCAGATCGACCTGGAGTTCGAGTCCGGCGAGAGCTTCGTTGGCCTGAGCGCCGGCGACGTCGAGAGCCTGGCATTTGCCGCGCAGGACAATCACCTGTTCCTCAAGCCGCGCGCGGCGGGCGTGAGCACCAACCTCACGGTGCTCACCAATCGCCGCAGTTATCACTTCGACTACCTCGCCCAGGCGCACCGCCCCGAGGGCGGTCCGGGCCAGGTCGTTTACGTGTTGCGCTTCGTCTATCCGCCGACGGCTGCGGCCCCGGGGGTGCTGCCGCAGAGCGTGGAGCGCCCGCTCGCCCAGGCGGCCGACACCCGTACGCACAACCGCGCCTACGCCTACTGCGGCGCGCCGGCCCTCAAGCCCGAGTCGGCGTGGGACGACGGGGTGCAGACGCACCTGCGCTTTGGCGCCCGACAGGAGCTGCCGGCCGTGTTCGTCAGCAACGACGATGGCAGCGAGTCGCTGTTGAACTTCAGCATCGAGTCCGAGGAGCTCATCGTGCACCGCATCGCCCGCCGCTTCATCGTGCGCCGCGGTCAGCTCTTCGGCTGTATCGTCAACGAGCGCTTCGCGGGCTCCGGGGATGCCCTTGCCTCGGGCACGGTTGCGCCTTCGGTGCGCCGCGTGATGCGTGAGGCTCGCCCGTGAGCACCGCCGATGAGCCCCAGTGCGCAGCCGCGGCCCAGGACGGCAGCGTGCGTGGCGAGCGCGGCACGGCATTGGTTGCGGCCGCGCGCAGCCTGCAATCCCGGGCCGGGAGCTTCCTGGCGGCCCTCCTGTCTTTGGTGCTGGGTCTCGCCGCGCTCAGCTGGTACTACGCCCACGCCCTCAGTCACCGCTCCCAGGCCAGCCCTGGCTCGCAGCCAGACGTCCGCCTGCGTGCCCAGGCTGAGATGGCGCTGCCGGCACTGGGCCCGATAGCACCCCCGCAGCCCGCGCCAGCCCGCGCGGGGGGAGAGGCGCCACAGCCTGCGGGGCTGCCCCCGGAGGTACCCCTGATGACCCCCGCTGCACCGGGTGCACCGGCCGCACCCCCGCCCAAGGGCCCCGCCGAGCTCGCCTTTGAGCGGCGCCTCTCCGGGGCGGTCTTCGCACGCGGCGGGCAGGGTGCAGGAGGGTCTCCTGCAGCACCTGACAGCCCCGTTACGGCCCCAGGGGGCACCGCCACGCCGGTGGGCTCCCCGCCCCAGCCCACGGCCCTGAGCGGGCTCCTGGTGCCGACGGCCGCCAGCGCGATGCAGGCCCAGCGGGCGCGCGATGCGCACTTCGTGCTGCCCCAGGGGGCTTTCCTGGATTGCACGCTCGAGACCGCCATCGACTCCACGCTCCCGGGCATGACCACCTGCATCACGGCCACCGACACGTTCAGTGCCGATGGCAAGGTCGTGCTGCTCGAGCGCGGTACCAAGCTCGTCGGCGAGACCCGCGGGCAGGTACAGCAGGGCGCGGCGCGGCTGTTCGTGCTGTGGACCCAGGCGCGCACACCCGCCGGGGTCATCGTGCCGCTGGACTCCCCCGGTACGGACGAGCTCGGGCGCTCGGGGGTCACGGGCGACGTCCAGCGTCACTTCTGGGAGCGCTTCGGCGCCGGCATTCTCGTCTCGGTGATCAACGGTGCGGTGCAGGCGGGTGTGCAGGCCGCGAGCTCCTCCAGTGGCACCGTGATCTACGCTCCCGGCGCCTCCTCCGACGTGCTCACCGAGGTGCTGCGGGAGACGATGCAGATCCCGCCCACCATCACCAAGCACAACGGCGACCGTATCCAGGTTCTGGTCGCGCGCGACGTCGACTTCAGGAGCGTCTATGAGCTGCACGCCGCATCCGGCGGCTGAGGCGGCGACGGCGCGCGCGGCCCCCGCGGAGCTGTCGGCGCTCGAGCTCACGCTGCGGGCGTTGCGCGCCCTGTTGCAGGACCCGGAAGTGACCGAGATCTGCATCAACCGCCCGTACGAGGCCTTCGTCGAAACGCGACGCGGCTGGCGGCGCGCCGAACTGCCGTGTGCGGACTTCGACTGGTGCCGGCGACTCGCGAAGCTCATCGCCAATGTCACGCGGCAGCGTGTGGACGAGTCCGCGCCCCTGCTGTCGGCCTGGCTCCCCTCCGGTGAGCGCGTGCAGGTGGTGCTGCCGCCGGCGACCACGCGGGAGTGCGTGGCCATCACCATCCGCCGCCCGGGGGAGAGCGTCTGGTCGCTCGAGGAGCTGTCACTGTCCGGCGCGTTGCGCGCCACGCAGGCGGCCACCGAGTCCGCGGAAGCGCACGATGCGGAGCTGCGGCGGCTGCATGCGGCGCGCGACTACGTCGCCTTCCTGCGCCTGGCGGTGGTGGCGCGCAAGAACATCATCGTCTCCGGCGCCACCGGTTCCGGCAAGACCACCTGGACCAAGGCGCTCATCCGTGAGATCCCCCCAGACGAGCGCCTGGTGAGCATCGAGGACACGCGCGAGCTGGTGCTGGATGGGCACCCGAATCACGTGCGGCTCTACTACAGCAAGGACGATCAGGGGCTGGCACGCGTGACGCCGAAGCAGCTGCTGGAGTGCTGCTTGCGCATGCGCCCGGACCGGATCCTGCTCGCCGAGCTGCGCGCGGAGGAGGCGTTCGACTACCTGCGCAACGTCAACTCCGGGCACCCGGGCTCGATCACCAGTGTGCACGCGACGAGTGCCGCGCTGGCTTTCGAGCAGCTGGTGCTGCTGGTCAAGCAGAGCGGGGGCGGTCGCAGCCTGGCGCGCGCGGACATCAAGAGCCTGCTGCACCTGCTGGTCGATGTGGTCATCCAGTGCGGGCTCGAGCGGCACCACCGCATCGTGCGCGAGGTGTGGTTCGATCCGGACTGCAAGCGCGCTGCCGCACTGCGCGAGCTCGCCGCGCGACCGGCGGAGCCGTCCGCATGATCTCCACGCACGGCCTCCCGGGTCTGCTCGGCGCGTACGCCACCGTGCAGGGACCGTTGTTCGCGGCGCTCGCGCGTGCGCGCGCGCCGCTGCGCCAATGGCTGGCATCGCCGCTCATGGCGGTACCGCTCACCGCCGGCGCCGGCATGGCCCTGTCCGCAGCCGCACCCCTGCTGCACGCGCTCGCGGCCGCGGCCGGAACCGGCGTCGCGCTCGGCGGCGCCGCCGCCTTCAGCGCCGCGCTTGGCTACGGCGGCGGGCGGCTGCTGGCACGGCGCACCGCGCACGCCCCGGTGCGCCAACGCGGGGCGCTGGTGCTCGAGGGCGAGGCGCCGGCCGCTGAGCGCGGCAGGCGCGCGCGCCGCGCAGGCGCGCTGCGCCTTGCGGGGGTGCCGCTCACGCCCGAGGACGAGGTCAAGCACTTCAAGTTCATCGGTACCACCGGCACCGGCAAGAGCACGGCGATCCGGGAGCTGCTCGAGGTGGCGCTCGCGCGGGGTGACCGCGCGGTGATCGCTGACCCTGACGGGGGCTACCTGCGGCGCTTCTTCCAGGCCGCGCGTGGTGACGTGATCCTCAACCCCTTCGAGGCGCGCTCGGCGCGCTGGGACCTGTTTGCAGAGATTGGCAACGACTACGACGTCGAGCAGCTCGCACGCTCGCTGATCCCGGATCACGAGGGGAGCGACCGCAGCTGGCGCGGCTACGCCCGCACTTTCTTCAGTGCCGTCACTTCCCAGGCGCACGCTGCCGGCAGCCGTGACGTGCACGAGCTCTACCGGCTGCTGGTCGTCGCCGGCACCGGCGAACTGCGCACGCTGGTCGCGGGCACGGCGGCGCAGCCCTTTCTGGAAGAGCACAACGGACGCATGTTTGACTCGATCCGCTCGGTCACCAGCTCCGCGGTCAGCACGCTCGAGTACGTCGCGCGCCAGCACGGCGCGCCGCTGGCCGTGCGCGCCTGGGTGCGCGGTGGCGAGCAGCCGGGCGGGGTGCTGTTCCTGCCCTATCGCGCCGGCCAGATCGCGGCGCTGCGCTCGACCATCTCCGCGTGGATGCGGCTCGCCATCTTCGAGGCGATGAACCGCGCCGAGGGCGCAGCACCGCTGTGGTTCGTGGTCGATGAGCTGGACGCACTGGGGCAGATCGACGGCCTCAAGGACGCGCTGGCGCGCCTGCGCAAGTTCGGGGGGCGCTGCGTGCTCGGCTTCCAGTCCGTCGCCCAGGTCTCTTCCACCTACGGCGCCGGCGAGGCCCAGACTCTGGTCGAGAACTGCGGCAATACCCTGATCCTGCGCTGCTCCGGCAGCGAGCACGGCGGCACCTCTCAGTTCGCCTCGCGGCTCATCGGGGAGCGCGAGATGCTGCGCGTGCAGACCTCGCGCTCGCAACGACCCACCGACCTGTGGGCCTCCGTGACCCGCAGCGAGCACGTCGCGCTCGAGGCCGCCGTGATGCCGGCGCAGATCGAGCAGCTGCCCGACCTCAGCGGCTACCTCAAGCTCGCCTCCCAGCCGCAGTGGCAGCGGGTGCGGCTGCGGCCGCCACCGCGCGAATACCCGACGGCAGTCACGGCTCAGCCCCGCGGCGCCGCCCCCCCAGGGGAGGCACGCTCCGCGGAGGTCCTCGGGCATGAGTACCCCTGAGCCGGGCCTGCCCGACGGCACGGTGCGGATCGGCCTGCTGCTCGAGGCGGTCGAGGCACAGCGCGCGCTCGGCAGCCGGCAGCTGCACGCGCTGCAGCAGCTCCTGGACGGGCTGGACGAGCAGGTCCGGGCCGAGATCCGCCTGACCCTGAGCGAAGAGCTGCGCGCACTGAGCGAAGAGGCGCAGCGCACGGCCGCCGCGTTGCGCGCGGGCGCGCGGGCGCTGACGCTGCGCCAGGCACTGTACTCGGCCGTGCTGGCGAGTCTGTGCGCGGGGCTGCCGCTGCTGCTGTGCCTTGCGCTGCTGCCGACCCGCAGCGAGGTCGCGGCGCTGGCGGCAACGCGCGCGCAGCTCGGCGGCGAGGTGGCGCGGCTTGCACAGCAGGGCGGCCGCTCGCAGTTGGGCCGCTGCGGGGCCGCCGCACGGCTGTGTGTGCGCATTGACCGCACGGCCCCCTTCTATGGCGAGCATGGCGACTTCGCCGTGCTGCAGGGCTACTGAGGTGAGCGTGCTCGCCGCGGCAGCCGCCTTGCCCTGGACCTGGGCGTGCATCGGTGCCGCGCTGGCGCTGGCACTCGCGGCGGCTTGGCTGGGGATGGGGCAATCCCGAGGGAGCGACCACTACCGGCGCGGCGCCCGCGTCCTGAGTGGCCGGATGGCGCGGCGTGCACTGGCACGCCGGCCGGCGAGTGAGCTCGAGCTCGCCGGTGTGCCGATCGCGCCAGCCGAGGAAACACGCCACTTCAAGCTCATCGGCATGACCGGCACGGGCAAGTCCACGGCGATCGCCGCACTGCTCGGGGCGGCCCTGCGGCGTGGCGATCGGGCCGTGATCGCGGACCCCGATGGCAACTACGTCGCGCGCTTCTACGCCCCGCGGCGTGGCGACGTGCTCCTGAACCCCTTCGATGCGCGCTCGGTGCGCTGGAACCCGCTCGCCGAACTGCAGGCGGCGTGGGACGTCGAGCAGCTGGCGGCCAGCCTCATCCCGCTGGGCGAGGACAGCGCCGGCCGCGAGTGGCGCGGCTATGGGCGCACCTTGCTCAGCGCCTTGCTGCGGCGCTGCTGGGAGCGCGGTGATGCGGATGCCCGGGAGCTGTGGCGGCTGCTGGCCGTGGCGCCGCCCGCGGAGCTGCGCGAGCTCGTGGCCGGTACCCCTGCGCAGCCGTTCCTCGAGGCGGACAACGCGCGCATGTTCAGCTCGATACGAGCGGTGGCCGTGTCCGCCGCGGCGGCCTTCGAGCACGTGCAGGCGCAGCGTGCCCGGCCGTTCTGCGTGCGCGGCTGGGTGCAAGGCGGCGCTGGCGCGCTGTTCCTGCCCTACGGTGCCGCGCAGATCGCGGCGCTGCGCTCGGTCATCGCCGCGTGGGTCAGGCTCGCGATCTTCGAGACGATGATGCATCCGGGTGAGCAGCGGCGGTTGTGGCTGGTCGTGGACGAGCTCGACGCGCTCGGTCCCATCGAGGGTCTCAAGGACGCCCTGGCGCGGCTGCGCAAGTTCGCCGGAGTCTGCCTGCTGGGGTTTCAGTCGATCGCGCAGGTGTCGGCAACCTACGGCAGCGCCGAGGCGCAGACGATCGTCGAGAACTGCGGCAACACGCTCATCCTGCGCTGTGCCGGCAGTGAAAACGGGGGTACTTCGCAGTTCGCCGCGCGGCTGATCGGCGAGCGCGAGGTGATCCGCCGCCAGGTGGCGCGCAGCAGCGATCGCGGCGGAGCGCTCAACGGCAGCACGCGCCGCTCGCGCAGCGTGAGCCGGCAGCAGCTGCTCGAACCTGCGGTGCTGCCTGCCGAGCTCGAGCAACTTCCTGATCTTACCGGCTACGTGAAGACGGCCGGCGCACCGCACTGGCTGCGCGTCGCATTCCGCGCCCGCTGAGGGGTGGCGCGTGGCCATCTTCTTCCTGCAGATCAGCTCCCTGAGTCGTGCCGCCGGTCGTCGCGCCACCGCGGCTGCCGCCTACCGTGCCGGCGAGCGGGTGCGCGATGAGAGAAGCGGCGAGCTGCACAACTACAGCCGCCGCCGCGACGTGCTGCACGCGGAGATCTTCCTCCCCGGCCAGTACGCACAGGCGCCGATGGCCTGGGCGCGCAGCCGGGAGCGTCTGTGGAACACGGCCGAGCACGCCGAGAAGCGCCACAACGCGCGCGTGGCGCGCGAGATCCAGGTGAACCTGCCGGCCGAGCTGGCGCCGCTCGAGCGCATCCAGCTGGCGCGCGCCTTCGCAGCGGAGATGGCCGAGCGCTACAAGGTGGCCGTGGACCTGGCGGTGCACGAGCCGCGCCCCGAGGGCGACCCGCGCAACTTCCACGCCCACCTGCTGCTCACCACGCGCGAGGTGACCCCCGCCGGGCTCGGTGCCAAGGCCGGGCTGGACATGGCGCCGCGCGAGCGACGGCAGCACGTTCTGGCCGACCACCGCCAGGAATTCACCAACGTGCGCGAGCGCTGGGCGCTGCTGGCGAACGAGGCGCTGGCGCGCGCCAAGGTCGCCGCGCGTATCGACCACCGCAGTCTCGCCGCCCAGGGCGTGGCGCGCGAGCCGGCACCGCGGATCCCGATCGGGCTGCTGAAGATGGAGCGGCGCGGCGTGCGCAGCGAATACGCCGAGCACCTGCGCGCCCAGTACCGGGAGCGCCTTGCCGCGCGCGGCGCGGCCACCAGCGCCCCCGCCGCGGCTGCGGACCTCGAGCAGGTGCGCCGCGAGGCGCGGGCGGCGTGGCTGCGCCTGCGCACGCAGGCCGCGCAGCCGGCCAGCACCCCGGAGGCGCAGCCGCCGCTGGCGCCCGAGGAGGGCCTGGCACGCTAGTCGAGATTGACGTGGTAGGTGAGCAGTGCGCCCCCGGGCACCGGCACCACGCTCACGCGCTGCTCGATGCCGGCCAGGTGGCGGTTCATGGTGAAATGCGCGCTCGAGATGCCGAGCGCCGCGCCCGCGACGGTGTCGGAAAGCCAGTGCTGATTGTGCTTCAGGCGCAGGTAGGCGGTACCGGCGCCGAGCCCGTAACCGAGCAGGCGCCGCAGCCAGCGGAACTCGTCGTTGCCGGACTCCGCGAGCACCGTGCCGACCGCGAAGGCCGCGGTCACATGCACGGAGGGGAAGGTGCCACTGCCCTTGAACCACTGATTGGGGCCGTCGGTCTCGTTGGGCCCCTGGCGTCCGAGGGCAAACTTGAACGCCTCCGCGGAGATGCCGCTCAGCAACAGCGCCTCGAACATCGAGTATGTCTCGCGATGCCCGGCGCTGCTGTCCTCGATCCCCGCATACAGCCAGGTCGCGCCGAGCACGACCACGGTGGGCGCGAAGTCCTCCAGGTCCTTGGAGCTCGCGCCGGCATTGGCACCCTCGGTCTTGATGAAGTGCTCACGCACGTCGCTGTCGTAGTGGTGCGCGATGCCGATGGCCGCGACGCTCGCTCCGAGCCAGGCCCAGTCGCTGGCCGTCCAGTGCAGCGGCGCGGTGAAATAGGCCTTGGCATCGGCGCCGAGCCCGCGGGCGCTGCTGCCCTCCGCGCCATCCTTGCTGGCGGCGGGGCCGGTGGCTTCGCTCGTCTGCGCATCCTGGGCCCGCACGGGGGCACACGGCAGCAGCACCAGGGCGCACATCAGGGTCTGCAGTGCATGCCGGGCGAGGCGTGCGCGCGCGCGGTCGGGAGGGGTCGGCATGGTTCTTGAGCCAGGGGTGTCGAGGCAGCGCAACGCTAGCTGCGACGGTACCAGTGCACGCCGGCGCCGTCAGCGTCGCGGCGCACCTGCCCGCGTCCGATGAGGCAGTTGAGGTGCGCGAGGCACTCGCCGGTCGCCATGCCCAGCATCTCCAGGCTCAGCGTGCGGCGAAACAGTGACGGCAGCAGGTCGATGGCGCGCTTCGGGGAGGCAAGCTCGGTGTGCACCAGCGCGAGACGGCGCTCGTGGCCTTCGGCAAGTGATGCCAGCCGGGCATGCAGGCCATGGAAGGGTTCGTTGTGCGAGGGCAGCACCAGCACCTCGTCGCTGACGCGGCGGCCGATCGCGGCCAGGGATTCGAGCCACTCACGCAGCGGATCGGCATCCGGCTCCGTCGGAAACACCGAGACGTTGGAACTGATGCGTGGCAGCACCTGGTCACCGGAGATGAGCAGCCGCAGCTGCGGAGCGTACAGGCACAGGTGCTCGGGGGAGTGTCCGCGCCCGATCACCGCGCGCCAGCGCTGCGCGCCGACCGACAGCTCCTCCTCGTCGTGGACGCGGCGGTAACTGTCCGGCAGTGCGTATACCGCCTTGCCGAAGCCGCCGAAGCGCGCGCGGTAGTGCTCGAGCGCCGCCTCATCCCAGCCGGCAGCGCGATAGAAATCGACGCCGTCGGCGGGCGCTTCGCGGCCGGTGTCGGCGACCAGCATGCGGCAGGTCACGTACTCCAGGCGCGTCGTCCACAGACGGCACCCGTGCACCCGGGTGAGCCAGCCGGACATGCCGATGTGATCCGGGTGCATGTGCGTGCAGATCACGCGCCGCACGGGACGCTGCTGCAGGGGTCCGGCGAGCGCCTGCTGCCACGCCGTCGCCGTCTCGGGTGTCTGCATGCCGGTATCGACCAGCGTCCAGCCGTCATCCTCGGCGAGGGCCCAGACGTTGATGTGGTTGAGGCCGGCCATCGGCAGCGCCATGCGCAGCCACAGCACCCCCGGGGCAACCTCGACCGCCGCCCCCGGAGCGGGCGGGGATGGAAAGGGATACGTGAGTGCGCTCGCAGCGTTGACTTGGCCTGGGGCGGGTTGCATGGACGCAATGTAGGGGATCAGGAGGGGCACGCATAGGGGCGGGCGCGCTGAGTTGCGCGGCAACCCTGTGAGAGACTCGATCCAGGTACAGGGCGCGGCCGGCGGCGACGAGTGCAAGGCGCAATGGCGCGCCGGTCGTCAGGCGGCGCGCGGCGGGCGAGAATGACCGAGGCCAGTTGCAGCGCATCCTCCCTCCAGCGGCACCTGCCGACCCTCGACGGATGGCGAGCCGTCGCGATCCTGCTGGTAATCCTCGACCACGGTGCCGATCCGCTGCTGCGCGCACTGCTGGCGCTCGGCGGCCACGCCGCTGCGTTCAGCTCGCTGGCTCACGAGTCCCTTAAGGATCCGGTCGGCCGCGGCGGAGTGCACCTGTTCTTCGCGCTCAGCGGCTATCTGATCACGCGACGGCTCCTGGAGGAGGAGGCCGTGCGCGGCGGCGTGAGTCTGCCCGCCTTCTACATCCGGCGCCTGTTCCGTATCCAGCCGGCGGCGCTGGCCTACCTTGCCGTCGTGGGCATCCTCGGACTGACCGGCGTGCTCGCACTGACTGCCGGCGGCTGGCGCGGTGCACTGCTCGGCTATGCCAACCTCAGCATGGCCTCGCAGACCTGGTACACCGCGCACTTCTGGTCGCTGGCGGTGGAAGAACATTTCTACCTGCTGTGGCCGATCGCCTTCGTGCTGCTCGGGCCGCGGCGACGGCTCGCCGGCTCACTCGCACTGGCCGGCCTGCTGGCGCTGTGGCTGTGGATCGTCGTGCGCTACCACGTCACCGCCTCACCCTACCTGTGGGTGCGCTCGGACATCGAGGGTAACTGGGTGATCTGGGGCTGCGTGGCGGCTCTGGCACAGGCGAGCCGCGCCGGCGCGCGGCTGCTTGAACTGGTAACCCCTCGGGGCACAGGCGCAACCGTCCTGCTGCTTGCGCTGGCGAGCGTGCTCTGGGCTGGCTTGGATGCGAAGATCGTCTGCGGCCTCACCGTGCTCACCGCAGCCGCAACCCCGCTGCTGCTGCTCTCGACAGTGCGTCGTCCGCAGGCCCTCCTGGGGCGGCTGCTCGAATCCCGTCCCTTGCGCGCGCTCGGCCGCATCTCCTACAGCCTCTACCTCTGGCAGCAGCTCTTCTTCGTCTGGGACAGCGACCGGGCGGCTGCGCTCGGCGGGTTGCAGGCCCCGCCGTGGCGCCTGCCGCTTGCGCTGGGCTGCGCTCTGGCGAGCTACACTCTGCTCGAGCGCCCGATGATCGCGCTCGGCGCGCGGCTGCTGGCGCCGCAGCGCGCGCGCTTCCCGGGCGAGGCGCCGCAGTCTGTGTGGCGCATGCTCTGGCTCCTGCTGCGCATCCCCGCCGGCCCGCGGCGGCGCCGCTAGCGCGGCTGCGGCTCCCCGGCAGCTCCTCCGGGGGAGAGGTCGGAGGTCTTCAGGGCCGAGACCACCTGCGCGGCATCGGCGGCCTCCTTGAGCGCGCTCACGTGCGGGTCCTCACGGTCACGCACCATCGGCAGGTCCCGGCGCAGCTCCTCGAGCAGATGGATCACCTTGCTGGCTTTCTGCTCGGTCAGAAGGTTGATCTGCAGGTCGAGGTGGGCGCGCTGCTGCGCGAGCTTGCCCTGGCGATTCTGCCCCACCAGCACGATGGTGGCGCTCAGCAGGCCGAGAAAGGCCACGAGTCCCTGCAGCCACACGAAGGGCGGCGGATCAAAGGCGCGGCCGCCGCGCAGATGCAGCAGCAGATTCACGCTGATCCAGCCGGCCACGAACAGCAGCAGCCCGGCAATGTAGCCCGGGCGTGCCATGAGCTCGCTCAGGCGCTCGAAACGCAGCTGCGCAGCGCCCGCCGCGGATAGCTCCTGCCGCTGCAGCTCGACGATTTCCGCGATGTTTTGGGCGATGTGCCGCGGCAGCGGCGCGGTGGCTGCGGCGGTGAAGGCAGAACTGGACATGCACACCTCAGGCGCGAGCTGCGCGCCCGCGGTTCGTTACCAAGGACTTTAGGCCGCGCTTTTCGCCGGAAATTCCGCGCCCGGGCCGGTTCCCGAGCCGCGCGCCTGGCGCAAGCCGGATCGGTCCTGGCTTAAGGTTAGAATGAGCCTATGCAGTGCCACCGGGTGCACCCCGCATGATGGGGTGGTTCGAACGTTTGCTCGATCCGTATCCGCAGGCGCCGCCGCCGGTGCCGCCGCGCGGCTTCATGGCGTTCCTGTGGGCCTGCACGCTGGGGCTGCGCCGCTACCTCTTGGCCATGACCACCCTGAGCGCGCTCATCGGCGTGTTCGAGGCGGTGTTGTTCGCGCTGCTCGGGCACATCATCGACACGCTGGTGGCGCTGCCGCGCGAGCAGCTCTGGAGCGCAGGCGGTGCGCGCCTGCTTGCGATCGCCGCGGTGCTGCTGGGGAGCGTCGCGCTCGTGGCGCTGCAGACCATGATCAAGCATCAGAGCCTGGCGGGGAATTTCCCCATGCGGCTGCGCTGGAATTTCCACCGCCTGATGCTCTCGCAGAGCCTGAGCTTCTACCAGGACGAGTTCGCCGGCCGGCTCGCCGCCAAGGTGATGCAGACCGCGCTCGCGGTGCGCGACTTCTGGTTCAGCATCACCGACATCCTGGTCTACGTCGCGATCTACTTCGTGACCATCGGGCTGGTGATCGGCCACTTCGACCTGTGGCTGCTGCTGCCGCTGCTCGGGTGGATGGGCTGCTACGCGCTCGCGGTCATGTGGTTCGTGCCGCGGCTGACGCACGTGGGGCGTGCCCAGGCGGACGCGCGTTCGCTCATGACCGGCCGGGTCAGCGATGCCTACACCAACATCACCACGGTGAAGCTGTTCGCGCACGCCGCGGGCGAGGCGTTGTTCGCCCGCCATGCCATGCAGGACTTCATGCGCACCGTGCACAAGCAGATGCGCCTGGTGAGCGGCTTCGAGATCGTCAACCAGACCCTGAGTATGCTGCTGATCGTCGGCGTGGTCGGTACCGCGCTGTGGCTGTTCACGCACGACCGCGTCGGCGTCGGCTCGATCGCTGCGGCCGGGGCGATGGCGCTGCGCCTCAACGGGCTGTCGCACTGGGTATTGTGGGAGATGACCGGCCTGTTCGAGAACGTCGGCATCGTCCAGGATGGCATCAACACGCTCGGGCGGGCACCGCTGGTGCAGGACAGCCCGCAGGCGGTGCCGCTGCGGCGCGGGCCCGGGCGCGTGCGCTTCGAGAACGTGAGCTTCAGCTACCAGCAGTGGCCGCGCGGGCGTGCGGTGATCGAGGACTTCTCGCTCGAGATCGCGCCCGGTGAGCGCATCGGGCTCGTGGGTCGCTCCGGGGCCGGCAAGTCGACGCTCGTGAACCTGCTGCTGCGCTTCTACGACGTGCAGGCCGGCAGGATCCTCATCGATGCCCAGGACATCGCCGGCGTCACCCAGGAGAGCCTGCGTGCCCAGATCGGCATGGTGACGCAGGACTCCTCCCTCCTGCATCGCTCGGTGCGCGAGAACATCCTCTACGGGCGACCCGATGCCACCGAGGCGGATCTCGAGCGCGCCGCGGCCGATGCCCAGGCGAGCGAGTTCATCACGCGCCTGGTCGACCTGCACGGCCGGCGCGGCTTCGACGCCCACGTCGGCGAGCGGGGCATCAAGCTCTCGGGCGGCCAGCGCCAGCGCATCGCGCTGGCGCGCGTCATGCTCAAAGATGCCCCGATCCTGCTGCTGGATGAGGCCACGAGTGCCTTGGATTCCGAGGTCGAGGCGGTGATCCAGAGCGCCCTGCACCGCATCATGCGTGGCAAGACGGTGATCGCCATCGCCCACCGCCTCTCGACCATCGCGGCCATGGACCGCCTGGTGGTGCTCGATCAGGGGCGCATCGTCGAGATGGGTGACCATGCGACGCTGCTGCGGCATGGCGGGCTGTACGCGCGTCTCTGGGCCCATCAAAGCGGCGGTTTCCTCGGCGAGGACGACGACGAGGAGGGCAGGGCCGCATGAGGGCACGCGTCGGCAGTGCGGCATGAGTGCGCCACGCACCAGCACCCGGCGCAA
>Ga0335077_10002699_pt1 | contig 21237 bp, 16 predicted proteins | sample Lox_Sample_31_FD_207151 | JGI IMG/M metagenome (GOLD analysis project Ga0335077, IMG submission 207151) | Soil microbial communities from Loxahatchee National Wildlife Refuge, Florida, United States - Lox_Sample_3.1 | ecosystem: Environmental > Terrestrial > Soil > Wetlands | place: USA...
ACTATAACTGGCACCGCCCCCATGCTAGCCTCGGCGGTGCTCCACCCATCTCCCGTTCCGGCCTCGATCGGAACAACGTGTTGATACATCACAACTAGCAGGATCTGCCCTCCCCTGTTTTTGGACCCTCGACCGCAAGAATCATTATGCTGGCCGAGCGCGATTTTGGTGTCGGTTCTGGTGTCGGTTGGCTTTGCAATCACGTGCGTTCCCCTGCGCGATGCCGCGCGAGTGAATCATACCGAAGCCCGTTGAACACAGGCTCTTTTCGCTGTGCTGCATTTTGATGCGCGAGGGTGCAAGGTGGCTTGCCGGGATCTTAAGTCCCCCGCGTATGCCATTCCGCCACCCGGGCACGGATGAGCGCTACCCCAATCTTACCAACACAGGAGCGAGGCGGTTGACGAACGTATGACGCAAGCCCTGGAAACGAAACCTCGTGGCATCGGCGCCCGGCTGGGCTGGTCCGCGCAACGCACGCAGACCAAGGCCGAGCGCGAGGCTGCGAATATCACCGCTTCTTGTCGGGTAACTCGAAAACCCAGATCGCCGCGCCGTGATCGGGCGGATTCCGAATCTCCGGGACAAGCACCGGAAAAGTGAGGCTTTGTGCTCCGCCGCTCCCCACGACCACCGCGACATATTGCTTCCCATTCACGCTGTACGTGATTGGGCAAGAGCTCGGCGCATCGTTCATGCGGACTTGCCACAGCGTCTCGCCCGTCGCATCGTCGTAGGCTCGCAGAAAGCGGTCGAGCGAGCCCGCGAACACCACGCCGCCCGCCGTTGCAAGGACTCCAGTAGATTGCGGCGCACGTTGGCGGGCAATCCACACGGACTTCTTCGTCTCCAGATTGAACGCTTCCAGGCGGCCGTACTTGCCGTCGGTGTCGGGCCGCGGCCGGATAAACCAGTTCACTCCCGATGAAAGATTGCCGCGCTCGCCGGGAGGCGCGGGGATCAGGTCCATGCACGACTCGGCCATCGGAATGTAAAGCATCTTCGTTTCCGCGTTGTAAGAGGCAGCGATCCAGCTACGCCCTCCGCCCGGATGCGGGCAGATCGTGTGAGCCTTGCCGTCCCCCACCACCACTTCGGGATTGATGGTCTTGTCGCCGTTCTTCGGGTCGATCGACGTAACCACATTCTGTATTCCGAGGTCCTTCGAGAAGATGTACTTCCCGGTCGCCGCGTCCATGCCCTCGTAGATGCCCATCTTCCCGGACGTGACGATAAGCTTTTGCAGCGCGCCGTCGACGGGCAGCCTGATCAGCTGCTGCTCGAATGCCCAATCGAGGTCCCACTGGTCGTTACGCACGTGCTGGAAGTACCAGACGAGTTTTCCCGTATCCGGATCGAACGCCAGCGTGCAATCGGTGTAAAGGCCGTCGTTCGTGATGCCGGGCTTGTTGATGGGATGGAGCAGCGGGCCGGTGTCGTACGTCTGCCCCACTCCGAAGTATGCGAGGTTGAGCTGCGGATCGTAGCTGCCCGCGGTCCAGACGGAACCGCCGCTGCGCTTCTCGAGCGGCAGGCCGTTCCAGCTGTCGCCGCCGTTCTCGCCCGGCCGCGCAATCGTGTAGAAGCGCCACGCCTCCTTGCCCGTTTCGAAATCGAGCGCGACGATCGTGCCGCCGCCCGGCGATTGCCCCGCCACGCCTTGCATCACCTTGCCCTTCGCCACCAGCGGTCCGCCGGTAACTTGCCAGCCCTTCTTGTAGTCGGCGATCTCCTGGTCCCAGACGACGTTGCCCGTTTTCACGTCGAGCGCGACCACGTGATCGTCCGACGTGGGCACGATCAGCCGGTCGCGGTAGAGCGAAAGATTGCGCTTGACGCTCGTCCGCGCGTCGCTCGGCATCTGACGCGAGTATTCCCACAGCAGGTCGCCGGTCACGGCGTTCAGCGCCTGCACGTGGTCTCCGTAGCTGTGGACGAACAGCACGCCGTCATGCTCCAGCGGCGTCGCCTCGTTCTGCCCGTTCGGCAGGGACCATGCCCACGCGACTCGCAAATCTCCGACGTTTGCCTTGTTGATTTGCTTCAGCGGGCTGAAGCCGTGGTCATCATACGTTCGCCGCCAGATCAGCCATTCGCCCGGCGGCGGATTGTCCAGCAGTTCGTCCGTCACTGGTGTGAACTTTTCGAGCGGATTAGGCAGCGTCACCAGGGGAATGGGAGGAGTCAACGGGGACAAAGGCATCATCGGCGTGGCCTTTAGCCCCGGCGCGCTGCGCGGAAGGACCATCGCGGCCAGCCCCTTCGCATCCGACGGCAGCTCCGCAGTGATGCTCGCTCGCACTCCGTTTGCCTGGAGGATGAAGGCGATGACCTCCGCCGTGCTTCCCGCATCCAGCACTCCCGGAGTGTAGGGCGGCATTTTCGTGGTGATGTAATCGAAGAGGTTTGCAGCAGTCTTCCCGCCCCAGTTCTGGCTGAACGCCGCTCCCCTCAGCGCGCCGGCAAATTCGCTGCCTGCCAGTTCCTGACCGTGGCACGATGCACAGATTTCCGCGTAGGCGGCCTTGCCCTGCGCGGCCTGCGCGCTCGTATACGCCGCAGTGGTCACTTCCGGCGCCGGCTGTTTCGCCGCGTCTTGCGCGCAAATCCCGTCCGGCCGCGCGAAGGTAGTTGCAAGGACACCCGCCGCGACAATGGACCAAAGAATGCGCTGTCTCTGCGATTTCATGCCGTTCCCCCGGGGCTATACTTTCCTGCGAATCCCGCGTGCTTCCGCCGGATTTCAGCAACTTCGCCGCCGGGCATTCCACCACTATTGATTTGAAAACGCTAGGAGAAACATTCGGCGGACGCCGTGCATCACCTCACGCGCTGTTCGTTCCACTTTTGCGCCCGGGCGTGTCGTGATGAGCGGCAAATAGGCGGGACTGCCTTTCCTGGAATGAAAACAGAACGAGCTCCACACGCGTGGACACGCCCAGTTTTTCGAAGACACGATAAACGTAATTTTTCACCGTGTGAGGGCTCAATCCAAGCTTTGCAGAGATCTCGCGATTCGTCAGCCCTTCCGTGACCAGCCGCGCCACATCCGTTTCGCGCTTTGACAGCGCTTCGACGCCGTTTGCGCTCCGCACCCGGGCGGGAGGCATCCCTCGGCTGAGCGTCTCGAGGATGTGGCACAGGTTTTCGCTGTTGGCCCACACCTGCCCGTGATGGATGGCGTGGATGCATTTCCCGAGGATGTCGAGCGCCTCGTCCCGGAACACCACTCCTCGCGCGCCGCACCGGAACGCGTCGGTGACGAGATCGTGGTCCCGCTCTCCCAACAATAAGACGCTGCGCGTCCTGATCTGCAAGGCGTGCAGCTCACGGAGGACACGGTACCCTTCGAGCGGACCATCTTCCAGTTGCGCGCTGATCACGGCGACATCGGGCTCTCGTTGTTTCAGCAACGCGAGCACATCGCGGGATCGGATTGCCGAGCCCACGATATCAACGTGAGCGCGCCTGGTCCTGAAAACCTCTTCGATCAGCTGGCAGTTCAGCTTCGTAGCTTCAGCGACGAGAACGGTGACCACAGAGCTCCGCCACTGCTGCGCGTTTTCCATCGTGTACCTCTGCAGCCTCGGAGTCTGAAAGGGATGCCGATTCTAAGTTTCGGCCGCTCGGGATAGCAAGCAGGAAGTCGGCCTATTTACGCGTACGTAGAATGACGAATGAGGCGAAACGCTGCTCTGGTCGCCGGCATTCACCGTTGCCATCTCGCAGCCGTCCAGTCACCGGCGGGACTTGCAATACGCCTCGATCGATGCAACAGATTGGACCAACTGGGCTCTTCGGCCGTCCCAACGGTTTGCGGACCCGGCAGCCTCTGCACCGAACGCACCAAAGCAGCGCCCGCAGTCGGGCACACTTATCTGCATGACGAGAGAGCACATACGGGTCGCACGACCAGGCCCGGTCCGATCGCGGGCTGGTGCAACGATTCTCGCTGAAAGACCTACAGCGATTCTAAGGCTATGGAGACGTTCCTCTCTGCGCACCAGGGACCAACGGCTCGAGCATCCCCCGCAATCCGACTCCCGTCATAGGGGCGGTTGCATCGATTCCCAATTGGACTCCGGACTTCGCGAAAGCGCGCGCCCCTCTTTGGACGAGTTAATGGGCCAATGCGCCCTCCCGGCACGTACGTTCGGCCACTTGCGCGCCTTTTTGTTTCCACGTAGTTTGCCGCGTCGTGGCGCATTCCCTGAAATGAGAATTGGTCGATTGCATGCGTGAACTGAAACTTCTTCTCCTGTTACTGACTTCTTGCGCTTGTGCACGGGTCGCGGTCGCGCAAAGCGATGCCGCGATCGCCGGAAGTCTCTCCGTCAACGCGTCGGCGCATTCGCCGGCGAATATCGGCGACACCGGCCGCGCTGCGCCGCGCCGCAATGACGAGCGCTACCGCCTTTGCGCGAGCGATGTGATCGCACTGACATTTCCTCTCACGCCGGAATTCGATCAGACCGTGAGCGTGCAGCCGGACGGCTACGTGACTCTCGCCGGCGCGGGCGACATCCATATCGAAGGCCTCACCACTCAGGAATCGACCGACGCGATTCGCATCGCCTATTCAAAAATCCTGCACGAGCCGATCGTCAGCGTGGAGTTGAAGGATTTCAACAAGCCGTACTTCACCGTCACCGGGCAGGTGAATCGCCCCGGAAAGTACGACCTGCGCGGTGAGACGTCCGCGGCCGAGGCCGTCGCGATCGCCGGAGGATTCAACGACGCCGCCCGGCACTCCCAGGTCCTGCTGTTCCGGCGGCTCGACAACAACTGGTACGAAGTGAAGCCCCTGAACTTGAAGCGTGTCTTGCAGGGCCAGGATGTGAACGAAGATCCGGAAATTCACCCCGGGGACATGCTGTTCGTCCCGCAGAATTTCATATCCAAAGTCCGGCGATTCATTCCCTCGTCCGGCATCGGCGCGTACTACCAGCTTCACCCATAAGGAGGTCACGACAAATTGCCCAGGGACGCTGTCACGGTCGGATCAGGCGAGCACAGCGCAGCGGTCTCGATCACGCTGCGGGATTTGGCCATGCCGGTTTTCCGCCACCGGCGCCTCGTGTCTCTGATCTTTATCGGGATCGTGCTCGGCGCGCTGCTGAGCGTTTTGCTTCTCCCAAAGCGATTCGAGGCGGAGATGAAAATCCTGGTGAACCGCGACCGCGTGGACGCCGCCGTCACCCCCAATGCCAACGCCGCCGGGCTCGTGGCGCCCGTCCCAGCAGTTTCGGAGGAAGACCTGAACTCCGAAGTTGAGCTGCTGAGAAGTCGTGACTTGCTCGAGAACGTCGTCCTGGCTTCCGGGCTGGAATCGCAAAAGCAATCGGTGTGGCAACGCATCGCCGGCCGGCTCGGTGACGCCGTACGTGGCACTCGCTCGACTCAGGAGACCCGGCTCGCCCGATCGGTCCAGCAACTCGAAAACCGGCTGGTTGTCGAGCCTCTCAAGAAGACGACTCTGATCCGCGTTGCGTATGCCTCGAACGATCCGATCGTATCCGCGCGCGTGCTTCAGACTCTCGCGACGATGTACCAGGAAAAGCACGCGGCCGTGCATCGTCCGCCGGGCACGTTCAGTTTTTTCGACCAGCAGGCGAGTCGCTATCGAGACGAACTCGCCGCCGCCGAAGCGCGGCTCACCGATTTCGACAGCCGCGAAAGCGTGGTCGCTCCCGCAGCGCAAAAGCAACTCGTCCTCGAGCAGCTCAGCCGGTTCGAAGGCGAGGCGCAGAGCGATCAACTGAGCGCGTACGCCGCCGGCGAGCGCGCCCTCGCCCTCCAAACAAAGTCAGCCGCTTCCCCGGAGCGCCAGACCACGCAGATCAGGAAGTCCGATAACGCACAGCTGCTTGCGGAACTCCAAGGGACGCTGCTTTCGTTGGAATTGAAACGCAGCGACATGCTCGTCAAGTACGCGCCGACGTACCCGCCCGTCGCGGAAGTGTCCACGCAGATCGACGACACACGAAAGGCCATCGCGCTGGCGCGTCAGGCCCCCGTCGAGGAAACCACATCGGATCGCGTGCCCGCAAAGGATTGGATGGCCACCGAACTCGTCAAGGCGGAAACGGATCAGGCCCAGCTCGCTGCGCAAGCCAGAGCCACAGCTCGCGTCGTGAGCCAATACGAGGAGGCAGCGCGCCAGCTCGACCGCAAAGGCGCCATGCAGGACGACCTCGTGCGCAACGTGAAGACCGCGGAGGACGACTACCTGCTCTATCTGCGCAAGCGCGAAGAGGCGCGCATCTCTGATGCGCTCGATAGCAAGCGAATCGTCAACGTGTCGATCGCCGAGGCGGCCACCGTGCCTGCGTTCCCGACGTTTCATCTCGGCTGGCTCCTGATCGGCACTCTGTTCACGGCCACGATCTCGAGTGCGGGCGCGGCGTTCGTCGCAGACCGCATGGACCCATCGTTTCGTACCCCGGATGAGCTCGGACGGTATCTTGAGACGAAAGTGCTCGCCGCGATTCCGGCCAGCACCACAAGGCACTAGGCATGTTCCTCGACTACTACGGCCTGATCGAGCATCCCTTCGGCGTGACGCCGGACCTGCGCTTCCTGCATTTCGGTCCGCAGCACCGCGAAGCGCTCGCATCGCTCGTTCTTGAGACCGAGAACAATCGCGGCTTCCTGGCGCTGATCGGCCCTCCGGGCGTCGGCAAGACTTCCCTGCTCTTTCACTATCTTGAACGGCTCCGCAACCAGGCCCGCACCGCGTTTCTTTTTCAAGCGCCGGCAGACGCCCGCGATCTGATGCGCTATCTGCTCGCCGATCTCGGGCTCGACGCAGCGGAAAAGGATCTCCCCGCGATGCACGAGATGCTCAATCGTGTCTTGATCGAGGAAATGAACGCCGGCCGGAGGCTGATCCTTGTGATCGACGAGGCTCAGAATCTGGGCGACGAGCTTCTGGAATTCGTCCGGCTGCTCTCGAATTTCGAGACTCCGTGGATGAAATTGATTCAGATCGTGCTTTCCGGACAGCCGCAACTCGCGGAGCGGCTCGCGAAATTTTCGATGGCGCAGCTTCGCCAGAGAATCTCGTGCTTCATCCGTCTCGAGCCATTCAGCCCGCAGGAAACCGCCGCCTACATCGACCATCGTTTGTGGGTCGCCGGGCACGCCGGACCGCGGCCGTTTACGCCGGGCGCGCTGCTGCTCATCGCCGAGCAGAGCGGCGGCATACCGCGCAACATCAACAATCTTTGCTTCCATTCGATGGCGCTTGCGTGCGCAACGGGAAAGAAGCAGGTCGATTCACAGATTGTTCGCGGGGCCGCGTCCGATCTCGACATCAATCCGCTTCTTCCCGGCGCACGCCGATCTGCCGTCCATCGCTCGGGCCGGCGCGCCGGCAAACTCATTCCTTCCCTGGCTGCCATCGCCACGATGTTGTTCCTCGGCCTCGTCTCCGGCGCTTCCTGGAAGATCGATGCAGGCACCCGCCAACCCCGCCTCCAGCCTGACGTCGAAGCAGCAACCGTTCCGGTGTCGATGACCTCCATCGCGCCGGCGCCGGAGACATCGCCGGGCCAGCCCGTTCCATCGGGCCCGCGTGCGCTTACGGTCGTCGCTGAGAAGGGAGCGACTCTGCGCCACCTGAGCCTCCTCTACCTCGACAAATTCGACGCGGCGACCCTCGCCGAAATCCGCTCGCTCAACCCGGAGATCACCGACCCGAACCGCATCGATGCGGGCCGGCGCATCACCCTGCCGCTGTATCTCGCTCGCGAGCAGTCCAGCCGGCCGGCGGCCTCTGCGGATCATTCTTCTGTCGGCGGGCTTGCGCTCCATCAAGGAGAGCAGCCGTGAGCCGGAATTTCGACATCCTCCACAGGGAGGCCACTCGAGTCGATCCGGTCCGGCCCGCCGCTCCGGTGCTTCCTCTGCCGCAGAAAAAAGTGCGCCCGCAGCCCTCCGATCGCGGCACGGCGGCGGACGATGAAATCGCCAAGCTCGTGCAGCGCGTGTTCATACTTCCCGGATCGGTCAAGGCCCCCGGGGTGGTTGCATTTTGTGGAGTGGATGAAGGCGCAGGTTGCAGTTGGGTTTGCGCGCGGGCCAGCGAGGCGCTGGCCGAACGCGCTGCCGGAACAGTCTGCGTGATCGATGCCAATCTGCGCTCGCCTTCCTTGCACGAGTATTTCCGGGTCGATGTGAGTCCGGGCTTCGCAGGCGCGATGAAGGACCCTCGTCCCGTGCGCGAATTCACGCGGCCCACGGGATGCCCCAATCTCTGGCTGCTGACTTCCGGCGAGGTCGGCAGAGAGCCAAACGGCGCGCTCAACCCTGCGCGGCTTCGTTCCCGCTTTTCCGAGCTGCGCGAAGAATTCGATTTTTTGCTGATCGACACTCCCCCGGTGAGTTCCTATCCCGACGCCGTGCTTCTCGGTCAGCTGACGGACGGAATCATCCTCGTCGTGGGCTCGAACTACACGCGGCGCGTGCCTGCGCGCATTGCCAAGGAAAGTTTCGAAGCGGCAAACGTTTCTGTTCTGGGGGCGGTCCTGAATCGCAGGACGTATCCGATTCCCGAGGCGCTGTACCAGCGGATGTAGCGCCGGCTCGTCCGGCCGATGCACCTCGTGGCAAGCGGAAGAAATTCGTCGGAGAGACAAATCCTCCGGCAAAAGAGACCGAGTGGCTGAGTCCATGCCCTCCCGTGGGGCTATTGAGGCCTGGCCACAATCGGGCGCGTGACGCGTTCGTTCCGGCTGGACGGCTGGTCCGCAATCTTGGGCCAGCGGGACGGAATGCGTGCGTGTTCGGCTGCCAACTACAAAACGCAGGTGCGGGGTCTACTAATGACGCAAAGCCTCAGCTTTGGAGCGGCCACTCGGGAAAGACTCACGATCGTCAGCGGTTCGAACGGCGGAAAGGTCGCGCGCCGCGGCCCGCGCGGCCCCCGGATCGAAGACATTTTGCAGCGGCCGGAGATTCCCATCGACGCCAGAGAGACGCGGGAGATCGCCGGCGGGAAAACCGTGCTGGTCACCGGCGCGGGCGGCAGCATCGGCTCGGAGCTTTGCCGCCATCTCGCTTCCGCTGATCCGCGAAAGCTGCTTCTGCTCGATAAATCGGAAAACAGCCTGTTCTACGCGAATCTGGAAGCAACCGAACGCCTGGGTCCGGCGCGCGCGAAACCGTTTCTCGCCGATCTTCTCGACCGCGACTCCATCCGCAAAATCCTCCGCAGCGAATGTCCCGAAATTGTGTTTCACGCCGCCGCTCACAAGCACGTCTCTATGCTCGAATTGCACCCGCAGGAAGCCATTCGCAATAACGTCCTCGGTACGCGCAACATCGCCGAAGCGGCGATCGAATGCGGCGTCGGCCGCTTCGTCAACATTTCCACCGACAAGTCCGTGGACCCGCGCAACTACATGGGCCTGTCCAAGAAGGTCACCGAGCTGTGCATTCAGGATCTCGCGCGTGAGGCGGCGACCCATGGGGAGCGCCCGGGCCACACACGCCTCTCCAACGTTCGTTTCGGAAACGTGGCCGGAACCACCGGAAGCGTTTTGCGGCTTTTCTGGGACCAGATTCAGAAAGGCGGGCCGCTGCGAGTCACGGATCCGCGGGCCACTCGATATTTCATGTCCGCGCGGGAAGCGGTTCATCTCATTCTGCGCGCCGCGGCCCTAGGCAGAGGCGGCGAAACATTTGTGTTCGACATGGGCGAGCCGCTCAATATTTACGAGCTCGCGAAGACCATGCTGCAAATCGCCGGGTTCAAGCCGGATTCCGGCTTCGGCGTGGAATTCACCGGGCTGCGCAAGGGAGAAAAACTCACCGAGGAGCTGTGGGAAGAGTGGGAGCATCCGGCTTCGACCGGCTCAGGCCGGGTCCTCGTTATCCGCGAGACAAGCCGCCGGGCGCGCGGCATCCTCGCGCGAATTCGCCGCATGGAGGAATTTCTCGCGCACGGAGACAACGAAGGCCTCCTCCGGTACGTGCTCGCGATATTCCCGGAGTTCGAAGGCAATCGTGACAGTGCCGCCGATTGTGTCGCGCCGGCGGCAGCGCCCGAGGTCGCGGCGATGACGTCGATGGGGGCTGCATGACGATTCCTCTCTCCCGGCCCGCGATCGGCGAACGCGAAATAGAACTCGTTTCCCGAGTCCTGCGATCGGGGCAGCTCAGCCTCGGTCCCGCGCTCGCGGAGTTCGAGTCTCGCTTCGCGGGGTACGTAGGCACTCGCTACGCCGTCGCCACGAACAGCGGGACCTCGGCTCTGCACCTCGCCGTGAAGGCGCTCGGCATCGGCCCCGATGATGAAGTGCTCACCACGTCGTTCAGCTTCGCGGCGTCGGTGAACTGCCTGCTCTACGAGCGCGCCACGCCCGCGTTCGCCGATATCGATCCCGCGACTCTGAATCTCGATCCCGCCGCGATCCGCACGGTTTTGGCGCGCGACTACTTCTGGGACGCCGTTCGATGCTGCGCCGTCAATCGCCGGTCCGGCAGAATTCTCAAGGCGATTCTGTCCGTTCACGTGTTCGGGGTTCCCTGCGCGATGCAGCCCATTCTCGAGATCGCCCGCGAATTCAATCTGCGCGTGCTTGAGGACGCCTGCGAGGCGCTCGGCGCCGAATATTGCGGCCGCCGCGCTGGCACATTCGGCGACGCAGCGGCGTTCGCGTTCTATCCCAACAAGCAGATCACGACAGCCGAGGGCGGAATGGTCGTGACGAACAGTCCGGAAATTGCGGCGGTCTGCCGCTCCCTGGCCAATCAAGGCCGCGACGCCGACGCCCGATGGCTCCGCCACGTTCGCCTCGGCTACAACTATCGCCTGAGCGATCTTCACGCCGCGCTCGGCCTCGCCCAACTCGAGCGAGTGGACGAGCTTCTCGCCGCCCGCGAACGCGTCGCCGCTCTCTATTCGCGGCTTCTTGCCGGCGTCCCGGACGTCGCTCTGCCGCGCGATTATCCCGGCGCGAAGCGGAGCTGGTTTGTGTACGTCATTCAATTGCGTGGAGTTTCGGCAGGCGCGCGGCGCGACCATCTGATGGCACGCCTGCGCGAGCGCGGCATCGGCTGCCAGGCGTACTTCCCCGCGATTCACCGCCAGCCGTACTTTCGTGAAATCCATCACGAGCCGCTCCGCCCGCTGCCGCACACGGATTCCGCGTCCGCTAGCTGCCTCGCCCTCCCCTTCTTCCCATCCATCACCGAGGACGAGGTGGCCGAAGTCTGCATGGCCGTGAGCGAAATTCTCGCGGAGCAGCCGGCGCATTTCGGCAACACGGAGAAAGATCGTGAGGAGGCTGCCGCGGCGGCATCGTGAACCACGCGCGGAGCGAACGCACAAACCATGGCAACCGCTGAAAAACTTCACCGCCCGCACTTTCCGATCGCGCACGCTCTGCCGGTCGCGGCGCAGGCCGCAGCCGACGCACGCGCCTGCCCGCTCTGCGGATCGGCCGACACCGAAACCGCCTTCACCGACAGCGGCTGCGAACTCCGCGTCTGCAACATCTGCGAGCTCTTCTTCGTTCATCCCTATCCGGCAAGCGTCCGCCAGCACGAACGCGTCGCCTCCGGCGAATACGCCGAAATCGAACTGCTCGATTGCCGGCGGCGTTACCTGGGAGAGCGCCTGTACTACGACCGCCACTTCCCTCTGATCGCCGCGGAAATCGAAGGCGCCGCTTCCATTCTCGATGTCGGCTGCGGCACGGGCCACCTGCTCGAGCGGCTGGCAAACCGCCCGGGGCTGTATCGCGCGGGCATCGAACTGAATCCCCTGGCCGCGCGCATCGCCCGCTGCGCCGCGAAGTGCGACGTCCTCGGCATCCCGTTCGAGCAATTTTCCGGCGGCCGCAAATTCGACGTCATCACCATGGTCAACGTTCTCTCGCACATCCCTTCCTTCGACGGAATGTTCCGCGCGATCCGCGCCGCGCTGTCCCCGGGCGGCAAGGTGCTCCTGCGCACGAGCGAAATGAGCCGCAACGTGAGCCGGTGGAATCAGCTTCACTGGGGCATCCCGGACGACCTCCATTTTCTCGGTCTCGGCACGCTCGATTTCATCTGTGCGAGGTACGGCTTCGTGGTCACCCGGCACGTCCGCACGCCTTACGAAGACGAGCTTTTCCTCCGCTCGCGCTGGCAACAGATGGGCCGCAACCCCTTCCTGAATCTCTTGAAGCGATCCGCCGTGCGGCTTCCCCGCGTGCTGCCGACGCTCCAAAGGCTTTACGCCGCGCGCCTTGGCCGGCGGCTGTTCGTCTCGTTCATCGCGCTCGAGCCAATCGAAAACGCGAAACGCGCTCCCGCAGAGGAAATAGAGCAATGCGCGTAACCCGCTCTCCGTTCATCGTTCGCGCGATCCGGATGCGTCCGCATCTCTACAGCGCCGTCTGCAAGGCGCGGCTGCTCTATTCGCGCCGCATCGCCGGAGCCCGCGCCCGGCGCCTCTTCGAGCAGCACCGCAATCTCTTCCGCATCACCGCCTTCGAAGCGAATCAGGTCGCATGCCTGCGCGATCACGGCTATGCCCTCGCTCCGGGCTTCTTCCCCGCCGGTGTGATCGATCGCATCTACGCCCAATCCGACTCGCTGTTCCGCAACCTTCAGATCGATTTCGGCCGCGCATATTCCGTGCAGACCGGCGAGCGCCGCAGCCTCGAACATCTCTCTTATGACGAACTGGCCGCCTCCGAGAAGATGATCGCCCTCCGCGATCCGCTGCTTCACATTCCGGAGCTTCTCGGGGTCGCGTTCCACGAAAGCATTCTGAGGATTGCGGCGGACTTTCTCGGCTGCGTGCCCCCTCTCTATCGCGTCACGGTGGTTCGCGATTTCCCTCACAATCGCCCGCTGCATTCCAGCAATTTCCACAAGGACAACGACGAATCCGATTCCCTGCAAATCTTCATCTATCTCGTCGATATCGACGACATGCGCGGTCCGCTCGTCTACGTTCCCGGCTCGAATCGCTACGACGTCCGCTCGTGCCGCCCTCGCCTCTCGCGCGATCTCGGAGTCGCGGCCAACGACGGCCGCCTCAGCGACCAAGAGGTCGAGCGCATCTACCCGCGCAGCTCGTGGGCCGTCCTTCGCACCGTGCGCGGCAGTATCGCGGCGATCCACGGCAATGGAATCCACAAGGGCCCCGCGTGGACGCGCCCCGGCGATCCGTGCAACCAGCCGCGGACGGCCATCCGTCTCGACCTGCACGGCCACAAGTCCGGCGTCGCGCGCGACGAAAGGGAAAATCGCCTCCTCCGGTCGGATTTCGACCGCATGAGCGATCTCCAGAAGCTGTTCGCGCACGCCACGCTCGTTAACGACGCCCCGCCGGCAAACGCGCCGCCGGTTTAGCGCGCAAACGGAAAAACGATGCATCTGCAAGCCACAGCTTCGCGGGCCGCCACGCTCCTCGCAAAAAATCCCGCGCTCTTTTGCCGCCTGATGCTCGCCAAGCTCAACACGGCGCGGCGCATGCCGCCGCTTCCCGCGCAGAGGCGCATTCGCAACGTCGTCTTCGAATACGACTTGAGCCACTATCGCGGCACCGCGCCCATGTATTTCGGCTCCTACGCCCTTCTCGTCGTCGAGGCGATGAAACGCTTCTTGAATCCCGGCGACGTTTTTCTCGACGTCGGCGCGAACATCGGCTATCTCTCCGCGATCGCGGCCGATCTGGTCGGCCGTCGTGGGCACGTTCATTGCTTCGAGCCGGTGCCCGACTATTTCGAGCGGCTTCGCAGGCTCGGCGAGCTCAACCCGGAATTCTCGATCGCCGCGAACCCCGTGGCCGCGGGAGAAACGCCCGGCATGTGCACGATTTACGTAACGCGCGAGCCCGGACAGAGCACGCTCGTTCGCTCCTACAAGACCGAACCCGAAATCGTCTCGACACTCGAAGTTCCCGTGATCCGTCTCGATTCCTACATCGCCGCTGAGAAGATCGGCCGCGTCGCGCTGATCAAAATCGACGCCGAGGGATTCGAGCTGCCGATTCTGAAGGGATTGCAGGGCTGCTTCGACGCATCCAACCACCGCCCGGCGATCATTTGCGAGATTGCTCCCCGGGCCTATCGCCTGATGGGACGCGACATCGGCGAGCTCGCTGCATTCATGGCGAAATACGGCTACGCGGCCCGCGACCTGATCGACGGCGTGACGCCCGTCGATCTCCGCTCGATCGATCACGTCGAAGACGTTCTTTTCGTGGCGGGCGCATAAGTGAACGCCGCGCACTTGTCCGGCGATTCCGCTCGCGGCTTCCGATTCCCCGCATCGAGCGCCGCGATTCTGGCCTGTTCGCTCGCGGCAGGCGTGGCGGTGTCTTCGCTTGCGGCGACGCCCCGCGAATTCCTGTGCGCCGCTGTGGGCGCTGTCTCTCTCGTTGTTCTGTTGCTTTATCCCGAGTTGACCCTCGCGCTCTACGTCGTCGTCGGTGACGTGAAAGGCGACGACCGCGTCGCATCGCTTTTCCCCTACGACCTGACGCTCGTTCTTGGCGCGGTCCTCCTCGCGGGGCTGGCTCTGAGCTTCATGCGACGAAAGCGCGCCGCGCCGATGCCGCCCGCGTATTTCCTCCTCATTCCTCTCGTGGTGATGATGACCTCGAGCCTCGCCTACACTCCTGTGTTCGATGCTGGCCTCGACAAGCTGGGCCGCTTCCTCACCGTCACCGGCATTGCGATCGTCGCACCATTTCTCGCTCTCGGCGCTCCGCGCGCGATGAAGCGATTTCTAATCGCCTTCGCAATCGCCGCATTCGCAATCTGCGCATGGTCGCTCTCCGGCCTCGGCGGTCCCGTCCGTCTGGCCACGCCCAGCAACAACACCATCGGCCTCGGTCACATCGCCTGCGCTCTGATTCTGTTGATCTGGTTCGCGGTGATCCCGCGATATTCGTTTCCGCGGAGAATCTTCACGTATCTTTTGCTGGCCGTTCCCGCGATCGCGCTGATCGGTTCGGGCTCGCGCGGTCCGGCGATCGCCTGCGGGATCGTCATGCTCGCGAGCCTGCTCTTCTATCGCAAGCTGCTCCTCGATCTCGCAGGCCTTGCCGCGCTCGGTTTCATCGCCCTGCCGTTCCTCAACATTCCCGGCTCGTCGATCGACTATCTCGGCACGCTCGTCGGCAGCCGGAGCGTGGCCGCCCTGCTGAGTTTTCGCGGCGATCTGCTCGACACGGGCTGGAAAATCCTCCAGCAGCACCCCCTCATCGGCGTCGGCATACAGGGCTTCCGCTACGCCTCTCCGAATCCCGGCGTTTACAACTGGCCGCACAACATCCTTCTCGAGATCGCCTGCGAACTCGGCCTGCCCGCGGCGCTGATCGCCCTCGCGCTTTTCGGCAGCGCGATCCGGGAGGCGATTCGCCAGTTGCGCGACCGGCTCTCTCCCCATTTCCTGCTTTCGCAACTCGCGGCCGCGCTTCTCCTGATCGGCGTCGTGAACGCCACCAACACGGGCGACATCAATTCCGACCGGTCCACCTGGCTTTTCTTGAGTCTCGTGTTCGTCGTGCGCAGTTACCGCGGCCTGGCGCCCGAACCTGCCGCGATCGCCTCCGCGGCGCATCGCCCGGCGCTGGCCTAGCACATGTCCACTCACGCCGCAGAACTGATCGCCGGGGCCGCCACTAGGACGCAGGCCCGCCCCATCACCATCTGCCATTTCACGATCGCCCACACGCAGCGCAAGAGCCGGTCGTTTCACCGCGAATTCGTGCCGCTCGCCGCTGGAGGACTCGGCGTACGCTATGTAGCTCCGATGCACGCCGGCGCGTCTCCCGAAGGATTGGAATTCGTCGCGTGGCCGCCGCGCACGAGCCGGCTGCGCCGCGCGCTCGATCTGCCCTCGCAGCTCGCGACGCTTCTGCGTCAGGATGCCGCGCTCTACCACTTTCAGGATCCGCAGCTCTTGCCGCTCGCCTTCGTCCTCAAACTCATCTTCCGCAAGAAAGTCATCTACGACGCCTACGAGGACTTTCCCTCGATGGCGGCCGCCAAGCGGTCGATTCCCCGATTCCTCCGCCCGCTTGCCGCCGGGGTGGTCGCACTGCTCGAACGCCTTGCGGCGCTTTGCTTCGATGGCCTCATGACCGCCGACCCTTTCACGCTGCGCAGGCTCGCGCGCTGCGGAAAATGCAGCAAGCTCGTCTTCTATAACTTCCCGAATCTCGACTTCTTCCCTCCCCCTCGCGCGGACCGCGAAAAGCAATTCGACGTCGTCTATCGCGGGGGCCTCTCCGAGCGAACCGGAATCCACTCCCTGCTCGAAGCTGCGCGCCTTCTCAAAGCTCACCGGCTCCTCGGATTGCGTTCGAGGCCGCTGCGCCTTCTTTTGCTCGGCTACTTCGACGACGCCGCAGCCGAACACGACCTCCGCGCGCGTATACGCGTCCTCGGGCTCGAATCGAACGTGGAAATCCGCGGGCGCATCGAGCATGAAGAGATGGCGGAAGCGCTCGCCGACGCGCGCATCGGGGTCTGCCCGTTGCAGCCGGTTCGCAAATTTCGCCTGAATATTCCTGTAAAGATTTTCGAATACTGGGCCTGCGGCCTGCCGGTCGTCGCGACCGACCTTCCTCCGATTCGCCCGTTCCTTCGCCACGGGCGCGGCGGATTTCTGGTCGAGCCCGGCAACGCCGGGGAGCTCGCCCGGCACATCGCGTGGCTCCTGGACCATCCGGACGAGGCCGCTCGCATGGGGCGGGACGGCCGGGAGCTTGTGGCGCAGCGATTCAACAATTCCCGTGAAGTTCACAAATTGCGCGCGTTTTGCGCGCGTCTCGCGGCGGGCCGATGAATCGCCGCGCGCGCAAATGTCTTGAGGGAGGTCCGGCATGCTCGAGCCCTTGCTGAGGAACAACTTGCCCCGCTTGCAGGGCCTGTACGATCGCGTTCCCGCGCCCGCCCGCGATCTGCTCGTCAGCGCGCGTGGGTGGCTGCTCACTCAAATCCGTTATTCGCCCGAAACGTTTTCTCTCCTTCGCGTGCTGCGCGCCGACGAGCGATGGACCGCCGAGCAGGTTGCCCGCTGCCAGCTCTCGGCGCTCCGGCAGATTTTCGACCACGCCCGCCGCACGGTTCCGTACTACGCCGGCTACCCCCGCGCGGAAATCCGCAGCTTCGACGATTTGAAACGATTCCCTGTCCTCGACCGCGAGACCGTCCTGCAAAATCAGGAAGATCTGCTTTCGCGAGATGTCCCTCCGCACCGCCGCATCCGAGCGGGCACCACCGGCACAACGGGCGCGAGCCTCCGCGTCGCCTACACCGAAAAACTGGCCCGCGCGAACTGGGCGTTCCTCCTGCGCCAGTGGGCGTGGGCCGGCGTCGAGCCGCGCCGCTCCCGCATCACCCTGCAAGGAGCGCGCGTCGTTCCCGCGAACCGCGCCGATCCGCCCTTCTGGACGCATAACGCGCCCGAACGCCAGATCCTGATGAGCATTTTTCACATCTCGGAGCAAACGGCTCCCAGCTACTTGGACTTCCTGCAAAAACACGCGGGGTGCGTCCTCGAGGGCTTCCCTTCGGTTCTCGGAATTCTCGCGGATTTCGCGCTCGATCGCGGCATACAGATTCCTATGACGGTTGTCTTCACGAGCGGCGAGCCGCTCTTTCCGCCGCTGCGGGCGAAAATCGAGCGCGCGTTTCGAGCGCGCGTCTTCGATACCTACGGCATGACCGAATATTGCGGCCTGATTCAGGAATGCGAGCGCGGCCGGATGCACCTCGCGCCGGAGTATGGGTTTCTCGAAATTCTCAACGAGCGCGGCGATCCGGCGCCCCCGGGTGTCGATGGCGACTTCGTTTGGACCGGCTTCCTAAATGAAGCCATGCCGCTCGTTCGATACCGCATCGGCGATCGCGGCCAGTGGCAGGCGGAGGGCCCGTGCCCGTGCGGGCGTTCGTTCCCGCTCGTCGTCCCGACGATCACGCGCGAGAGCGACATTCTCCGCTGTCCGGACGGGCGCGTGTTCTCTCCGCGCGCCCTGAATCAGCTCCTCAAGCAATCCTCTTCGCTGCGCTTCTGCCAGTTCGTCCACGACCGCCCGGACCGCGTCGTCGTCCGCGCCGTTCCGCGCGCGCCCGAAAAAGACGGCTCGGCGGCCGCCGACCTCCAGCGCATCCGCGCGAGCCTCGCGCAGTTGCTCGGCTCATCCATGCGCGTGACTACCGCGCTCGCCGCCGAGCCTGTCTCTCGCCGCGGCGGCAAAATTCCGCTCATCGTCAACGAGGCGCCGCAATGACGGAAACTCGCCTCATCGTCAACGCCGACGATTTCGGAATGAGCCGCGGCATCACCGACGGCATCATCCTGGCCCACCGGTACAGATTTCTCACCAGCGCCTCGCTCATGGCCAACATGCCCGCGGCCGAGTACGCCGCCGCGCGCGCGTCGACTGTCCCCCGCCTCGGCGTCGGCGTGCACCTGAACATTTGCGCGGGGCGCCCGCTCCTTCCTCCGGGAGACGTTCCCTCTCTCGTCGATTCGCGCGGCAATTTCCACCCGCCATCGGTGATGATCCGCAAACTCTGGACTTTTCGCGCGGCCGGGCGCGAGATCGAAGCCGAATTCCGCGCGCAGATTCAGTGGATGAAGTCCCGCGGCGTCGCTCCCACTCACGCCGATTCGCACCATCACATGCACATCTATCCGGCCGCCGTCGCGCCCTTCGTGCGCGCGCTCGCCGCCGAGGGGATTCGCTGCGCTCGCGCGCCGCGTTCGAGCGTCTGGCCAGCGCCGCGCGGAATCGGAGGCCCGCACGAAGGCTCGGCCGTGCGGCGCCTCTCCGTTCAGGCCTATCGCTCGGCCTTGCAGCGCGTCGCTTTTCGCTCGCTCGATATGCCCGCGAGCCGCATCTCGTTCCTCTCGCGCGACCGCCATGACCTCGCAGCTCTCGGAGAAAGTTGGAAGGCCGCCATCGCGAATCTTCCCTCCGGCACGTTTGAGCTCGCCTGCCATCCCGGGCTTTTCGAGCGCGGCTTCTCCGAAACGGATCGCATTCACGTCCAGCGCGAGCAGGAGCTCCACTGGCTCACGGATCGCGAATGGATCGACGTCATTCACCGCAGCGGCGTCCGACTGATCACCTACCGCGATCTCGCCGGCGCACCGGCTGCCGAGCCTGCCACCGCGGAGACGGAGGCGCACGCGCTCCAATGAAACCGGAGATTCACCGATGCTGATCGTTTTCTGCGCCAGCCTCGCGGCGATCCTCTACGTCTATTTCGGCTACCCGATCTTGCTCCGCGCGGGCGCTTTCGGCCGCACGCAAGCTTTTCGCCGCGGTAGCGCGCGGCCGGCAATCAGCATCATCGTGGCCGCACACAACGAAGAGTCGGTCATCGAGGCAAAGCTCCGCAATCTTCTGGCGCTCGACTATCCGCGCGAGCGTATCGAGATTCTGGTGGCCGACGACGGCTCGTCCGACAAAACTGCCGAGATCGTGCGCCGCTTCACCCGCGAAGGAGTAGGACTCGTCTCTCTCGCGCGCCAGCGCGGCAAGAGCATGGCGCAGAACGCCGCGGTCGCCGCCGCATCCGCCGAGATTCTCGTGTTCACGGACGCCGATTGCCTGCTCCCTCCGCGCGCGCTCCGCCTCCTCGCCGAGAATTTCGCCGATCCGCGCGTCGGCCTCGTCACCGCGTGCCCTGGATACGTGAACCATGGCGAATCCAGCGTCACCGAAAACGAAAGCCTCTATCTCCGCTACGAATCGTGGCTCCGCCGCCAGGAAAGCGAACGCGGCATCCTGGCGATGGCTTCGGGCTCGCTCTTCGCTGTCCGGCGCTCTCTCTGGCGCCCGCTCGACCCTGCGCTCGGCGACGATTTCGTTCTTCCGCTCTTCGTAGCGCGCGCGGGAATGCGCAACCTGCTCGATCCGCGCGTCACCGTCGTCACGCGCCTCGACCAGAGCCGGCCCGGCTCGATGCTCCGTATGAAGTCGCGCATCATCTGCAAAGATTGCCGCGCCCTGCTCGCGCACCACCGCCTTCTCAATCCAGTGCGCCACGGCTCGCTCGCCGTCGCTCTCTGGTCCCACAAGCTCCTCCGCTGGCTCGCTCCATATCTCTTGCTGGCGCTCGCGGCAAGCAACGCATGCCTGCTCGGCCGCCCGCTCTTCCGCGTCCTGCTCGGCTTGCAGGCGGTGTTTTATGCGCTCGCGCTCGGCGGCCTCGCCCGCCGCGAATCCGCCGGCCGGATTCCCTGGTCGGTGCCCGCATCATTTTGTCTGGTCAATTTCGCCGCGGTGCTCGGCACGTTGCGTTGCGCCTTTGGAAAAACTTCCGGGCAATGGACGCCCGAAAGAACCACCTCCGCGCCGCTTCACGCCCATCCGGAGCCGGCCATGCCTCGGGCATTCAAATGAAACACCGCCGCATCTTCCTCAACGCGCTCACCACCTTCGCGCAGGTAATCGGCAACGCGGCGGTGCTCTTCTTTCTCTATCGCTTTCTCTTCCGCGCGATCGGCATCGAAGGCCTGGGCATCTGGTCGCTGGTGCTAGCAACTACTTCCATCGTCACGCTCGCAAATCAGGGCTTCTCGACGAGCATCGTCAAGTTCGTCGCGAAGTACGCCGCGCGCGAGAGCCCCGAGGACGTCTCCGCGCTGCTCCAGACGGCCATCATCACGACCGCCGCGGTTCTCGCCGTCGTTTCCGCCGGACTGTATCCCGGCGCGAGATGGGTTCTCGCGCTCGTGCTTCCCCGCGCAAGCCTGGCCGCCGCCCTTGCGATTCTTCCTCTGGCTCTCGTGTCGCTGTGGCTCAATATCCTTGAAGGCGTTCTTCAGGCCGGCCTCACCGGCCACCACTGGATCGCGGCGTGCAATTTTCTCGAGCTCGCCGGCTCGCTATCGTATCTGTTGCTCGCGTTCCTGCTCGTCCCCTCGCACGGCCTGCTCGGCCTCGCCTATGCGCAGGCGATCCAGGCTGGCGCTCTGCTTCTTGTCACGTGGCTCCTGCTCTACAAGCGCGTCGAATCCCTGCCGCTTTTCCCGGTTCGTTGGGATCGCGCGCTTTTCCGCGAGATCGCCGCCTACGGCCTCCAGTTTCAGGCCATCACGGCAAGCCAGGCGTTGCGCGAGCCGGTCACGAAAGCGCTTCTCGCCAAATTCGGCGGCGTCGCGGCGACGGGTTACTACGACCTCGCCTCTCGCTGGGTTGTCAGCGTGCGCGAATTGCTCGTTCAGACCAGCCAAACTTTGCTTCCCATGATTTCCCATCTCCGCGAACGC
>Ga0335077_10002700_pt1 | contig 21227 bp, 13 predicted proteins | sample Lox_Sample_31_FD_207151 | JGI IMG/M metagenome (GOLD analysis project Ga0335077, IMG submission 207151) | Soil microbial communities from Loxahatchee National Wildlife Refuge, Florida, United States - Lox_Sample_3.1 | ecosystem: Environmental > Terrestrial > Soil > Wetlands | place: USA...
GGCAAGCATAAGTCCTACTGCACGCCCGAAGCCTATCGCGGAGAAACGTGCTGGCTCTTCCACAATCGCGGCAACGGCACGTTCGAAGATGTCACCGCGTCGAGCGGGATTTTCGATAGTAGTTCCAAATCCCTCGGCGTCGCCCTGTTCGACGATAACCATGACGGCTGGCCCGACCTCCTTGTTGCCAACGATACGCAACCCAACAAGCTCTATCGCAACCAGCGCAACGGCACGTTCAAGGATGCAGCGGTTGAGAGCGGGCTCGCCTTCAGCAGCGAGGGCAAAGCGCGCGCTGGCATGGGAGTCGATGTCGCCGATTTCGAAAACTCCGGTTCGCCTGGCGTCGCAATCACGAACTTCGACAACGAAATGATCGGCCTGTATCGCATGACCGGGAAAAGTTTTGAAGACATTGCGCCGCAATCCGGGGTTGGCATTGCTTCGCGCAACAGCCTGGGATTTGGTTGCGCCTTCCTGGATGTAAATCTTGATGGCTGGCTCGATTTTGCAGTCGCCAACGGCCATATCGATGAAACGGTGCGCAACATTCGCGGTAACGTCGGATATGCCCAGCCGGCACAGCTTTTTCTGAATGCGGGCAACGGAACCTTTCGTGAGGTTGCCGCTGAGGTCGGCGGTGGCTTCGATCAGCCCAAAGTTGGCCGCGGCCTTGCGTATGGAGACTTCGATCGTGATGGCGATCTCGACTTGCTGATCACTACCAATAACGGGCCGGCCTTTTTGTATCGGAATGACCAACTCGCCGGAAACCGCAGCCTTCGTTTCCGCCTGATCGGCACGAAATCGAATCGCGATGGGATTGGCGCAGTGGTCCGCGTCTTCGCCGGGGGCATGGTGCAGTCGCGGATGGTGAAAGGCGGGTCCAGCTATCTCTCGCAAGCAGAACTGCAGTTGACGTTTGGCCTGGGTAAGCATGACCAAATCGAGCGGGTTGTCATCGAGTGGCCCAGCGGGCGGAGCGAAGAATACAAAAATCTTTCCGCCGGACGCGCTTACGACTGTACGGAGGGCAAGAACATTTCGCGGCGCGAGGGCTACTGAGTCGCCTGCGCGGACTCCTTCTCAACCTTTCCCGCCGCCTCAAGATCGATTTCTACCGAATCGCTCACGCGCAGGAACAGAGTGCTCGGATTCTTCATCCCCCACTTCGCATAGGGCACAGTGAAGTGGACCGTCGCTGCCCATTGCTCGGCTGACATATCCACCTGCGCCGGTACCGTAATCTCGCGATCCACGCCATGGACGCTGAAGATCCCGTGAACCATTACCGACGACTTGCCATCGCTCGAGACTTTGCCATCGATTCGATCCGGACGAAAACCGATCTCGGGATAGCGCGTGCTCTCGAGCACTTCTTTGTGCATCTTGCGGTCGCGCATCCCGCTGCCGCTATTGCCGCTCGTGGCGTCAACCACGATGCCGCCCGACATCTTTCCGGTGGGGTCCAGATGCAACATGCCCTGCTTGAGCTTAAAGGTGCCATGCACCGTGTGGAGGACGTCTCCCAAAGTAAAGCTGATCACGGTTTTCGCAGGATCCAAGTCGAACGTCGATTCTTGTGCCCGCGCGATGCCGGCACCCGCACACAGCAGTATCGCGAGAAAGACCAAGTATCTTCGGGACAGTTGGTGGATTATTGCCATCCTCTAGGCCGTGAACAGCCCCCACCCCAATGTCAATCCGTCCCAGACCAGGCGAGTGGGCGGCAAAGCTCCGATATGGAAGGCCAGCAGGCGGCGGAAAACTTTCGGATGCTCGCGGAAGGCACGCAGGGTCCGCCTCTGCAGCCAAGGCCGCCCATCGAGCATTAGCATCAGGCGAGCCATACACAGCGGCCGTAAGGCAATTTGCTGGTGTGCCGCCTGATATCTCTCAAGCCTCCCGCTCTCGAGGGCCTCTGCAAGATGAATGGCCTGGCTGAATGCAAGTCCCAGACCTTGTCCGGTGATCGCGTCGACCGTTCCGGAAGCATCGCCGATCAATGCCACATTCCCTCGCCAGACTCGCCTGATTTGGCGATTGCCGGTGATCGCACCCCGCTCTGTCGAAACCGGCTCGGCTCCGGCCAGCCGCGCGTTAAGCGACGGCAAGTCGCAGAGTCCATCTTCTAAGCGCAATGACGGATCATGCGATGCCAGCGCTACGCAAACCTCGTTGTCGCTCACACCGGTGGCATATCCCTGGCAACGTTGGCCCCAATAGACCTCCATGCGATCGGTCCAGGGCGCGATGCGATAATGCCGGCGGAACGCATACCGAAGCCGGGGACGAAATCTGTTTGCAATTCCGGCCCAATGCCGCACGCGCGAATTCGACCCGTCCGCGCCGATAATCCAGCGGGCGTGGACGAAGTCATCTGCCAAACGAACTCCCTCACGAGAGATGCCGGTGGTGACTGTGCCCCATCGCAGATCGGCGCCCATCTGCATGGCGCGTTCGATCATGAGTCGATGCAAAACCGTGCGGCGAACAGCGAGTCCGTGGCCAATCGGGAAAATAGTATCGGCCGAAGCGGATGAACTCAAAAAGCGAATTCCACGAAACGGAAACGCGTCTTGCACTCCAAGTTGAATACCCAACCGTTCGAGTGCCGCCAGGCTATCAGGCATCAAGCCTTCGCCACAGGCTTTGTCGATCGGCGGCCTCGCTCCGTCCGCAACCATTACGCTGAATCCACACTGCCGCGCCGCGATCGCGGCCGCCAGGCCAGCGGGACCTCCGCCAATTACAAACACGTCTGTGGACTTCGGCAATTGAGACCTCACCACCGCAAAAGCACCAGTTCCGAGCAGAATCCCGGTCCCATGGCTGCCAGCAATCCAAGCGTTCCCGGCGCTGGACGCCGGTTCCGCATTACGTCTTCCAGCACGACCAGCACCGAAGCCGAAGAGAGATTGCCAACTTTCTTCAGGCAATCCCAGGAAGCATCGAGTTGTCCATCGTGCAGATCAAGGGCCGCCGCAGTCGCCTCCAGCACCTTGGGCCCGCCGGTATGGAGAACCCAACTGCCGATGTCGGCTCTGGTAAATCCGTTAGCTGCGAGAAAGTCGTTTACATCTCGCCCCAGATTCTCCCGGATTAAAACCGGTACGTCGGGGGAAAGTGTGATGCGAAATCCTTTCTCGCTCACGTTCCAGCCCATCATTTCTTCGGTCTGCGGATAGAAGACGGAGCGAGTGGCGAGAATTTCCGGTCCCTCCGAATCGAGTTCACTGCCAGTTACGATAACCGCGGCCGAGCCGTCGGCGAACAGGCCGGAAGAAATAAGATTCGCGACCGAAAGATCTTCCCGCTGGATGGTCAAAGAGCAAAGCTCCACCGAGACAAGCGCCGCAGCTTGCCCGGGATATGCTCGTACATAATCGGCAGCCCGCGCGATGCCGGCCGCTCCTGCGACGCATCCCAACCCAAAAATGGGCACGCGCTTGATATTTGCAGGCAAGCCCATGCGATTGATCAGCAGCGCATCAATCGAGGGGCTCGAGATGCCGGTCACTGAAGTAAAAAAGAGAGCGCCCAGCGAATTCTTGTCAAGACCCGCATGATGCAAGGCGCGGCACAGCGCCTGCTCTCCGAGTTCCCGCGCTACTCTGATCCATACGTCATTTGCGTCCCCCCAGGTATGAATGTCGTAATACTCCTGGTAGGGAATCGCCAGGTGCCGGCCCTCCACCGCAACATTGCGATGCAAGCGGGCCAACATCTGTGGATTCTTCAGACGCTCGCCCCACCACTGCTGCAATTTTTCGAGAAGAAAATCCTGCGGATAGTAGTGCTGGGGAAACGCGCTCGCAGCGCTGGCAATTTTCATGTGGTGGATCCCCCATCTGACGTCGCACCTTCATCTCAACGGCGCGAGTTCAGGTAGATGTCCGCGCGTCAGTTTACGTTGCACGCGAAAACCTGCCGCCAGATCATTGTCCCAATGGCCCAAGTCCGACTTGTCACCCGGTTGTTAAAAGTTTCCCCAGCAAAATTCGAGTCTCGCGGCGGGTGTGGCCGAGGCACTCTTGCCCGCGAACCACTAAGGAGTGATGGCAATCGATGTCGTCGTCCCCGTCACAGTATAAGTGTGCACCGAGGTCAACGTTCCATCGCTCGTATCCAGGCTGAACGACTGCACTGAGCTCGAGCTGCCCTGGCTGCCAACGAAGAGGTATTTTCCGCCCGAATCCGTCGCGACGAAACTCGGGTTTGTAGCTGTGCCGAATGGAGACGAAGACAGCAGCGTCAGCCCGCCGTCGGAGCCAATTGAGAACCCCGCAAGATTCGAGGGCGAACTCTGATTGGCGACGTAAAGATATTTACCGGACTTATCGATCAGCAGCGCAACGGGCGAAGAGAAGGATTGCCCGACCGGTGAACTCGGCAGCGGCGTGATCGATCCATCCCCATTGATCGTGAACTCAGAAATCGTACTGTCTCCCTTATTCGCGGTGTACAAGAATTTACCTGCCTGATCGATAACCAAACCGTAGGGGCCCGAGCCGGTAAGAAATGGGGAACCGATTACCGGCGCTTGCCCCAACACTCCCTGGCTCAGCGAAAACACTTCGATGTATCCCTGCGATCCCCCCTGTCCGGTCACATAAAGGAAATTTCCCGATGGCGAAACCTTCATATTGAGCGGAGTCATTCCAATGGGAAAGTTGGCATTGACCTGAGTGAGCGAGCCGGTGCTTCCAATTGAGAAGACTGAGATATCGTTCGATCCAGCATTGGCGACGTACAGATAATTGCCGCCCGCATCCATCGTGAGCAGCGTTGGCACCGAACCGGCCGCGGCTCGCGATGCACTTTCACTCAGAGTCCCCTGGCTTCCAATCGTGAACGTTGAAACATTCCCTTCGCCCGAGTTGGCGGCATAAAGGAATTTCCCCGAGGGGTGAATCACGATCGATTCGACTCCCGGACCTGCGGTAATCGGACTCACCGACAGTTCCGTCAACACGCCGGAATTCGGATCTTCGCGGTAGGCGACGATTTCGTTGGACGCAGGCACGGTCGCGTACAGATACTGATTGCTGGTGGTGGTACAGCCCACACACAGGCTCAGGCCCACGCACAGCAACAACAGGGCCGCTGCTTTCTTTGGCATCCCTGAGACTCCTCAATCAATTTGAACGAAAAACCTGGAAATTGCTGGACCGCCGACCTCCGCTTCTTCTGGAACGAGCGCTTGCCAAGCTGCCGGCAGTACGTGTCCCTCTATCATACGGGATAAGTTGAGGCGATGGAGCAGCCTGCACCGGAATTGCGCTTGTTCACCGGATGAATTCGATTCCTGCGATGCAGCGCCCATCCCGCCGGGTTGCATGATCCTGGACTCAGTGCGCCGGGCTGGGATGCGGTGGTCCGGGGGGGGCCGTACTTGGCAATGCTCGATCTTCGCCGCCGCGCAGGGCAAGCCGGAATCGGTCGAGATAAACATACACCACCGGCGTGGTGAACAGGGTCAACATCTGGCTGACGATCAAGCCGCCCACAATCGTGATTCCCAGCGGCCGATGCAGCTCTGATCCCGTGCCCGTTCCCAGAGCCAGGGGCAAACCGCCCAGCATCGCTGCCATCGTCGTCATCATAATTGGACGGAATCTTAGAATGCAGGCGTCGTAGATCGCCTCCACAGGCTTTTTTCCCTGTTTGCGTTCCACGTCGAGCGCCACATCGATCATCATGATCGCGTTCTTCTTCACCAGCCCGATCAGCAGAATGATCCCGATCATTCCAATCACGTTCAGTTCGTTATGGGTCAGCAGCAGTGCCAACAGCGCACCCACGCCCGCGGATGGAATCGTCGACAAAATCGTGATGGGGTGAATGTAGCTCTCATAGAGCATGCCCAGCACAATATAGACCGCCCCTAGGGCGGCGATGATCAGCAGGCCCATATTCGATCGCGAATCTTGGAATGCCGCGGCCGTTCCTTGAAAGCTGGCAGTAATCGAGGGCGGAAATCCGATCGTCCGCTCAGCCTTTTCAATCGCGTCAGTAGCCTGTCCCAATGAAACTCCGGGGGCCAGGTTGAACGAAATCGTCGCCGAAGGTACCTGCCCCTGGTGATTCACTGCGAGAGGAGTGTTTGACGGCTCGAAGTGTGTGAAAGCGGCCAGCGGAATGGCCGAACCGGTCGTCGATCGCAAATAAATATTCTGCAGCGCTTCCGGGGTTTGCTGAAATTGCTGTGCCACTTCCATGACAACGTGATACTGATTCAGCGGCCGGTACATGGTCGAAACCTGCCGCTGCCCGAAGGCGTCGTAAAGCGCATTGTCCAGAGTCTGGGGTGTGATTCCCATGCGGCTGGCCGTATCGCGATCGATCACCAGCTTGGCTTGCAGGCCCTTGTCCTGCTGGTCGGAGTTCTGATCGCGCAGTTCGGGGAGACTCCGCAACTTCTGCAGCAACCGCGGAGCCCACTCATTCAACTCGTCCAGGTCCGCACTCTGCAACGTGTATTGATACTGCGCATTCCCGTAGCGACCGCCAATCGACAACTCCTGCGCAGACTGCAGAATCAGCGTCGCGCCCGGAACCACGGCGAGTTTGCCGCGGAGACGGTTGATCACATCATCTGCGCTTGGATAATGGCAAGCCTGCCAGAAATGTTGCTTTTGGCAGGCGCCGCGCTCCTCCAGCGGCTTTAACGTGACAAAGAAGCGGCCTTGGTTTAGGGCGCTGTTCCCGCCCGTAAAACCAGCCATCGCATCAACCGCAGGGTCCTTCATCACGATGCCGATGTAGCGCCGCATCTTGACGGCCATCGACTGAAACGAGATGTCCTGCGCACCAATCAAAGAACCCTGAATACGCCCAGTATCCTGCTGCGGGAAGAAGCCGGTCGGCACCTTCGTATAAAGATAGACGCTTAACACTGCGATCAGGATCGTCAGTACGAACACCGGCAATTGATGGGCCAGCACTCGCTTCAGCAGATATGTATAGCCGCCAATCAGGTGGTCGAAGAACCATTCGCTGGCCCGATAAAAGATGTTGTGCTTCTCCGTCTTCTCGGGCCGCAGAAACTTGGCGCACATGGTCGGGGTGGTCGTCAGCGAAACCAGCAGCGAGACTCCGATAGCGACGCTGAGCGTGACGGCAAACTCGCGAAACAGCCGCCCGACAATCCCTCCCATCAGCAGCAGCGGGATGAACACTGCTACCAGCGACGTGCTCATCGATAGCACAGTGAATCCGATCTCCGCTGCCCCCTTGAACGTCGCCTCGACCGCGCCCATTCCGTGCTCGATATAGCGCGTAATGTTCTCCAAAACCACGATGGCGTCGTCCACCACAAAGCCGGTCGAGATTGCCAGCGCCATCAGCGACAGGTTGTCCAGGCTGTAGCCCAGCAAATACATCACTCCGAACGTCCCCACCAGTGAAAGCGGGACCGCGATACTCGGGATGATCGTTGCCCGCACGGTCCGCAGGAATACGAATACGACCATGATTACCAGGATGATCGAAATCAGCAGGGTTCGTTCAATGTCCCTCACCGACGCCCTGACCGAAGTTGTCCGGTCCATGACAACGGAAAGCTTCATCGCCGGCGAGATCGAGGACCGAAGGTAAGGCATAATTGCCTGCACGCGGTCCACGGTATCGATGATGTTGGCACCAGCCTGCCGGAAGATCGCAAGCATGACTCCGGACTTCCCGTTGATCAGCCCCAGTTGCCGACTGTCTGATACCGCGTCCGTCACGTCCGCCACATCGCCGAGCCGTACCGCCCCTCCCTTGTTATAAGCCACGATCAGCGGACGATATTGATCGGCAGTGAAGAGTTGGTCGGTGTCATCGAAGGAATACGACCTGTTGCCATCGGATACCTTGCCTTTAGGGTGGTTGGCGTTCGCGGCATTCAGTGCATTGCGCACGTTGTCGAGTCCGACGCCGAGCTTGTTCAAAAGCGTCGGATTGACTTCCGCGCGTACTGCCGGCTGTGATGATCCCCATACAAAGACCTGCCCTACGCCGTCCACTTGCGCAAGTTTTTGAGCGAGGATCGAATCTGCGGCGTCGTACATCTGTGGTACGGGGATGGTGTCGGAGGTAAGTCCGAGCAGCAGAATGGGCGCATCGGCCGGATTTACTTTGCGGTAAGTCGGATTGCTGGGCAGATTCGCGGGAAGCTGGCTGCGCGCCGCATTGATCGCCGCCTGCACATCGCGTGCGGCCGCATCGATATTGCGATTCAAATCGAATTGCATAGCGATACCGGTGCTGCCCAATTGACTGGAGGAGGTCATCTGGTTGAGAGCGGCGATGCGTCCGAATTGACGCTCGAGCGGCGTTGCCACGGCCGACGCCATCGTCTGCGGATCAGCTCCCGGCAGCCCCGCTCCCACGCTGATGACCGGGAAATCCATCTTCGGCAGCGAGGCCACCGGCAGGAAGAAGAATGCCAGGATCCCCGACAGCAGCAGCGCAGCTGCCAATAGCGAGGTGCCGATCGGACGCCGGATAAATGGAGTCGAGATGCTCATCGTCAATCCAACTTCTTATGGGTGGCGCAACGCTTCAGCGCTGCGATAGCCCAATTGTTTACTCAACGCGGCTTTAGCCGCTGTGGTTTAATCCGCCATGCCTTCTTGCGGAATCTCATTTCCAATCCGGTATTTCACAAAACGATGCGCCAAACGGTCGAACCACAGGTAGACCACCGGGGTCGTGTACAGCGTTAGCAATTGGCTCAGCAGCAATCCGCCTACGATCGTGATTCCCAGAGGCCGCCGCAACTCCGCGCCAGTGCCTGTGCCCAGAGCCAGCGGAAGTCCGCCGAGCAGGGCCGCCATTGTCGTCATCATGATCGGGCGGAAGCGCAGCAGGCACGCCTGATAAATCGCTTCTTCGGGCGGCTTATGTTCCACGCGCTCGGCCTCGAGCGCAAAATCGATCATCATGATGGCGTTCTTTTTCACGATGCCGATGAGCAGGATGATTCCTATCAACGCCACAACTGTCAGATCGTTCCCTGTGAGCATCAATGCCAGGATGGCTCCCACGCCGGCCGAGGGCAGCGTCGACAGAATCGTCACGGGATGGATGTAGCTCTCATACAACACTCCGAGCACGATGTAGACAGTGACCACGGCCGCCAGAATCAGAAATGGCTCGGAGGAGAGGGAATTCTGAAACGCCGCTGCGGTGCCTTGAAACGATGCGTGAATGCTGGCCGGAAGTTGAATGTCTTTTTCCGCCTGCTGAATCACCTTCGTCGCATCTCCCAGCGATGCGCCCGGCGCCAGGTTGAACGAAAGCGTCACCACCGGAAATTGTCCCTGGTGATTCACCGCCAGCGACGTATTGGTCGACCGCACTTGCGTAAACGCCGAAATCGGGACCGGCGCCCCGCTCGTCGTTACGGTGGCTCCATTGGCTGTAGGCGCGCCGGAATTTGCGGTGACCGTGCTCGGACGGATGTAAATGTCTTGCAGATCATCGGGGGTCGTGGCGAAGCTGGGCAGAACCTCGAGCACGACGTGATACTGGTTCAGCTGCGTAAAGATGGTCGACACCTGGCGCTGGCCAAAGGCGTCATACAGCGTGTTGTCGATAGCCTGCGGAAAGATTCCCAGACGAGACGCCGTATCGCGATCGATGGTGATGTTCGTCCGCAGTCCATTGTTGAGCTGATCGGTGGCGATGTCGCGCAACTCTGGCAGTGTTTGCAGCTTGGCCACCAGTTTCGGTGTCCATTGCGCCAGTTCCTGCGAATCTGCATCCTCAATTGAGTACTGAAACTGGGTCCGGCTCACCCGGTCTTCCACGGTGAGATCCTGCACCGGCTGCATGTAGAGAGTAATTCCTTCAACCGCCTCGAGCGCCGGCTGCAGCCGCCGGATGATGGCGGATGCATCTTCGGAGCGCTCGTCGCGCGGCTTCAGATTGATCTGGATGCGTCCTTCATTCGGAGTGGTATTGGTGCCGTCGACGCCGATGAACGACGAGAGGCTCTCTACATCTTTGTCTTTGAGGATGACCTTCGCCAGTTCCTGCTGCCGCTGCGACATTGCGTCAAACGAGACAAAATCGGGAGCTTCCGAGACCCCCAGGATGACGCCCGTGTCCTGCACCGGGAAAAATCCCTTCGGCACCACGACGTACAAAAACAGCGTCAACACCAGTGTTCCAAATGTGACCAGCAAAGTCGCCGTCTGGTGTTTGAGTACCCATTTCACCGTGCGCCCATAAAACGCGATGATCCGGTTGTAATAGTCCTCAGTGACTTCGTAAAACTTTCCTTGTTGCCCTTGTTTGCGATGCTTGAGCAGTTTCGCGCTCATCATCGGCGTCAGGGTGAGTGAGACTCCGGCTGACACCAGAATCGTCACGGCCAGCGTAATCGCAAACTCGCGGAACAACCGCCCGACGATATCGCCCATGAATAACAGCGGAATCAGCACCGCGATCAGCGAAACGGTCAGCGAAATAATGGTGAATCCGATCTGTTCCGATCCCTTCAATGCCGCATCCAGCGGCGAGTCTCCTGCCTCGAGGTAGCGGTCGATGTTCTCGATCATCACGATCGCATCGTCCACCACAAATCCGGTGGAAATGGTCAGGGCCATCAGCGTGAGATTGTTCAAGCTGTACCCGAGTAGGTACATCACTGCGAATGTACCGATCAGCGATAGCGGAACAGCTACGCTCGGAATGGTTGTTGCCGAGAGATTCCGCAGGAAGAGAAACACAACCATGACAACCAGCGCGATGGCCAACGTCAGTTCGAACTCAACATCTTTGACCGACGCCCGGATTGTGATTGTCCGGTCGGTCAAGATCTGTACCCTCACGGCCGAGGGCAGGGAAGCCTGCAGCTGCGGCAACAGCTTTTTGATCCGATCGACGACGCTAATGATGTTCGCACCCGGCTGCCGCTGAATGTTCACGATCACCGCCGGGGTCAACGTCGGTGGCGCGCCATTCGCGCCGGCCATACCCATCCATGCCGCTAGTTGATTGTTCTCCACGCCGTCGATGACGTTCGCGACGTCGCTCAACCGCACCGGGGCGCCGTTGTGATAGGAAACCACAATCGGCTTGTACTGATCGCTGGAAAACAGCTGGTCGTTCGCCCCGATTGTGTAGGACTGCCGCTGACCGTCGATCACGCCCTTCGCCTGATCCACGTTGGCTTGGGCTAAGGCGTTCCGCAGATCCTCCAAGCTCATCCCGTAGGAAGCCAGCGCCGTAGGATTGGCTTGAATCCGGACTGCCGGTTTTTGACCTCCGCTGATCGAAACCAGGCCCACCCCTGGCAACTGCGAAATTTTCTGCGCCAGGGAGGTGTCGGCCATGTCTTCGACCTTGGGAAGTGGCAACGAGTCCGAATACAACGCGAGCGTCAGAATGGGTGCGTCGGCCGGATTGACCTTGTTGTAAATCGGAGGGTTCGGGAGATCTGTCGGCAGATAAGTCGAGCCGGAGTTGATCGCCGCCTGCACCTGCTGTTCCTCAACATCGATGTTCTGATCGATGCCGAACTGCAGCGTGATGATCGAACTCCCAAACGAACTCGTCGAGGTCATCTGGGTCAGGCCGGGCACCTGCCCGAACTGGCGCTCCAGGGGAGCGGTGACTGAAGACGCAATTACATCCGGATCCGCACCGGGATAGAACGTCACGACCTGAATCGTCGGATAATCGACCTCCGGCAGTGCCGAAACCGGCAGTTGCAGATAGGCAACCACGCCTACGAGCAGCACTCCCACCATCAAGAGAGTGGTCGCGACGGGCCGAAGAATGAAAAGTCTGGAAGGACTCATGATCCTGAATCCGATGCTCCCGGATTTTCCGCGGCCTGATCTGATTGCGACTTGCCCGCCGGACCTCGCCGCACGGCACCCGTAACCGGCGCTCCACCACTTCCTTTGCTGGGAGCGCTGTTCCTCGGCTCAATGTGGCTGCCGGGCTGCAGCTTGTCCTGGCCATCGGTTACGACCGTGTCGCCCGGATTCACTCCTGACGTCACCACCGTGGTGTCGCCTTGGGTCAGGGCAACCGTGACCGGCTTGTCCTGGACGGTCTTGTCGGAATTGACCGAGTAGACGTATGAACCCTGCGGACCGCGCAAAATGGCGGCCGTTGGGACAACCGTGCTCTTCTTGCGCACCTCTACCAGCAGTTCGGCGTTGACGAACTGATTTGGCCACAGCTTGTAATCTTTGTTGTCGAAAATAGCCTTCAGCTTTGCCGTTCCAGTGGTGGGGTCGATCTGGTTGTCAATCGTGAGCAGTTTCCCTTGCGCCAGCTTGGTCTGATCGTCGCGGCTGAATGCATCCACTTCCAGCGTTGCCTTACGCATCTGCTGCGCCACACGGTCCAGCACGTCTTCCGGCAGCGTGAAAATCACCGCGATGGGCTGTAACTGCGTCAGGATCAGCATCGGCGTTGTGTCCGATGCGTGCACGATGTTTCCCGGATCCACCTGCCGAAGCCCGACGCGGCCGTTGAATGGCGCGGTGATGTGGCAATACGTGATATTCAGTTTCGCGCTGTCGATCTGCGCCTGATCGTTGCGCACAGTCCCATCGAGCTGATCGACCAGCGCTTTCTGCGTGTCCACCTGTTGTTGCGCAATGCTGCCGGAGGGGATCAGTGCCTGGTACCGGTCCAGGTTCAGCTTCGCGTCGCGCAACTGCGCCTGATCACGGAACAGCTGCGCCTGCATCTGTTCCAGTTGAACCTGATAAGGACGGGCATCGATCTCAATCAACAACTCGCCCTCATGAACGTCCTGTCCTTCCTGAAAGTTCACCTTCATGATCTGGCCGTCGACCCGGCTCTTGATGTTCGCCGTGTTGAAAGCCGTTACCGATCCCAGGCCAGTCAGATAGACCGGAACATCCTGTTGCTGTACGGGAGCCACCGCCACGGAAACGGCGCGCGGCCCGGAGGACGCCTGCGCCTTCTGTTTGGGATCGCCTGAACTACAGGCAAAGAAAGATGCGCAGACTGCCGCAAGAGTGCAGATCACTACCGCGCGCGCGGGGTTCGCGGGCGCTTTTGCATCAGCGAAATCGATCATATTCACCCGGCTTATTAGTCCGACAACCATCCTATTTGGACCCGACAAAGGGTCCGAGAGTTAGACGTACGTATTCTAGACTCGGTTGCGGCAACTTGCCCGATCGGAATTGCACGCCCAGCAGGATGTCCTAGGTTGGAGCCCAAACTGCAGTTGCTTGGCAGAACCGCGACAAAACTAGGATCAACTGGACGAGCCGAGCGGGTCAAGACCGCTCCGGGGCTTTTACAAACTTTTACTCCGATTGACCTTGGGTTTACTGGAACGCCGATTTTAGTGCTGCCGAGACCGGATGCCGCGCTTCATACTCGGAGATTTCCGCCTCTTGCTGCAGGGTGAGCCCAATGTCATCAAGTCCGTTTAAGAGGCAGTGCCGCACAAAATCATCGATCGCGAACTTGGCCCGAAACCCCCGTTCGTCCCTGACCTCGCACTTCTCCAGATCGATGGTGAGTTGGTAATGGTCGATGTCCTGAGCGCTCTGCATGAGCGTCGCAACTTCGTCCTCGGTCAAGCGGACCGTGAGGAATCCATTCTTCGTACTGTTGTTCGCAAAAATGTCGGCGAAAGACGATGAGATGACGGCGCGAAACCCAAAATCGGCGAGCGCCCAGACGGCATGCTCGCGCGACGATCCGCATCCGAAGTTCTTCCCTGCGATCAGAATGCTGGCGCCCTCATAGCGCGGTTCGTGCAGCACGAAGTCTGGCTTCTTTTGCCCGTCCGCGCCAAATCGCCAGTCATAGAACACAAACTGACCGAATCCGGTCTTCTCGATCCGCTTCAAGAATTGCTTGGGAATAATCTGGTCGGTATCGACATTGACCCGATCCAGCGGCGCCACCCGCCCGCGATGCACAGTAAATGGTTTCATAGGTCTTTATCGTAGCGCGAGCGTCTCGCCGGCTGATCTGGGGGTGCCCCAGGTCTCGCCGATTTTGCGAGACCTGGGAACATTCCTCCTCACTGAAACTTCCAGTTCCTGATATCGGTGAAATGTCCCGCAATCGCTGCCGCCGCTGCCATCATGGGACTGACGAGGTGCGTGCGTCCGCCACGTCCTTGGCGCCCTTCAAAATTGCGATTGCTGGTTGAAGCGCATCGCTCGCCCGGCTGAAGAATGTCCGGATTCATGCCGAGGCACATCGAGCATCCCGACTCCCGCCATTCGAATCCCGCATCCTGAAAAATGCGATGCAGCCCTTCCTGTTCCGCCGTCCGCTTCACTGTCTGTGAACCGGGAACCACCATCGCTCGTACCTTGCGGCTGACCTTGTGCCCCTTGGCTACTCGCGCTGCCGCGCGCAGGTCTTCGATCCGCGAATTCGTGCACGATCCAATGAATACGCGGTCAATCGCGATATCTTCGATTCGCCGCCCCGGCTCTAGATCCATGTACTGCAAAGCCAGTTCCGCCGCGCGGCGGTCCGACTCTTCCAGGCCTTTGAGCTCCGGCACGCGTCCGGTCACAGGCGCCACCATGCCAGGATTCGTTCCCCAGGTCACGAAAGGACACAATTGCGCGGCATCGATTTCAACGACTTCGTCGAATTTCGCATCCTGGTCCGAAGGCAGATTCTGCCATTGCGCGACCGCGTTCTCCCAATCGCTTCCAGTCGGAGCGAACTTGCGCCCTTTGACGTAGTTGATCGTTGTTTCATCCGGAGCCACCATCCCGGCTCGCGCGCCGCCCTCGATGCTCATGTTGCAAAGTGTCATGCGGCCTTCCATCGAAAGCGCACGCACCGCCGGCCCGGCATATTCGATAACGTGGCCCGTCGCACCGTCAGTCCCAATCTGTCCGATAATCCCGAGAGCAAGATCCTTCGCCGTAACGCCGTCGGCGAGCCGCCCACGCACGTCGATCTTCATTGTCTTAGGCTTCTGTTGCGCCAGACATTGCGTGGCAAGAACGTGCTCTACCTCCGACGTCCCGATTCCAAACGCGAGCGCTCCGAAAGCCCCATGCGTGCTGGTATGGCTGTCGCCGCACACAACCGTCATCCCCGGCTGCGTAAGCCCGAGCTCGGGGCCGATAATGTGCACGATGCCCTGCTCCGGCGAATCGATATCAAACAAGCGGATGCCGAATTCTTTGCAGTTCTTCTGCAGCGCGGAAATCTGCCTGGCCGCAATTAGATCGGTAATTGGAGTGCCGCGCGGCTCCGTCGGCACATTATGGTCCACGGTTGCGACTGTCCGCGCCGTCTGCCGCACCATGCGTCCCGCTGCCCGCAGCCCGTCAAACGCTTGCGGCGATGTCACCTCATGCACAAGATGCAAGTCGATATAGAGGATCGGGGAGCGTCCAGCCGGCTGGGCCACCAGGTGCGCTTCCCATATTTTTTGGAATAAGGTTTTCCCCACTGCCATCACACCTTCTTCACAGAGACCAGACTTAGTCTTTCACAGCCCATTTATGCGGGCAAACGCACTTCGAGAAAAGTGAAGAATCCTCACTGTATGTTTCCGCAATGCCACTCATAGCTCTGCAGCAGGCGAAGCGCGTGCTGGGCTCGTTCATTCGGATCGGTTCCCGGGGAACAATGTGTGAGATACGTCGCAGTCAACGTTCCATCACCGTAGCGATACGCGAAGTTCGGGCCGGAAAACGTCAGCCGCGTGCTGTAAGCCAAGGCCGTAAAACCTGCCAGCGAGAAGAGCGCGACGTAAGCGGCCACTACAGGATCTGGCATGCGACTCCACAGCCGCTTCACCGCCAAATATACCGCACAAACAATGAAAGGCAGCGCGGGAAGCCAGAAGCGCGGGTCGGTGAAGGGCCAGGGAAGGATAAGCGCGCAGCAGGCGATCAGATATCCTGCAATCCATTTGCAACGGCCCCACATCTCTACCAGTCCTACGAGAAAAAGCGCCAGCACGAACCCACCCACGATCAGAACCGCCGTTTGCGTATACGACGGCAATTTCGACAATGGCGCATTGACCGTCAACTCACCAAAATCCTGCGCATGATAGAGCAAGCTCTTGCCGGCGAAGCGCCACAGCCCTTCGCTTTGAACGTGGCTGACGTTCGCCAAAAAGTACCGATACCCCGCGAATGCGCCCGCTGCCGCTGCAGCCATTCCCAGGACGCCTCCAGCGGTCAATAGTGCCGGATGCTTCTTCAAGGTCGGCCACATGGCAATTGCGATGGGCACGAGCAAGGCAAGCCCGATCAGCCGAACTTCGACCGCGCATGCCGCACTCAAGATCGACAGCCATTTCTCGGGTCCGTCACGGGTCAGCAGCCAGCAGGTGCAGGCAGCCAGCGCGAATAAAAGGAAATCGCTCAGCCCTTGCGTGATGAATTTCACGGCTGCGAAACAGAGGATCGTCAGCAGGCAGGCGATCAGCGCTAGCCTTTGCTCGAAGCCGATCGCGCGCAGCGTCTTGTAGTTGAAGCGTAGGCCCGCAGCAAACAAGATTAGATTCACTAATACCAGCGTGGTCGAGGAAAAGATTCCCGCCTTCATGAAGATGGAAATGAAAAGCGGATAGCCCCGGGGAAAGGCAAACGGCTGGTGCCATGCCACACGCACGCCTTGGTGCGCCGCCACGTCCGCCAGCGACAGATACATGATTCCATCGGTCGTAAGCCGGAGCGGTGTAAACAATTGCAAGGCGTAAAGCACCGCGGCGAGTATGAATGCAAGGTAGATCGCGGGTGGGGCGAATCTCATAACCTGAATTTTCTATTATTCCTTGCATTTTACAGCTTGGGAGTTTTTAGTGTGGCCGCGTGATCGCCCCTTCCGACGCGGAGGAAACCAGCGCAGCATATTTCGCGAACACTCCCGTCGCGTAAAGAGGCTTGGCGGCCTTCCATTTTTTCATCCGCTTTCGCAATTCGGCGGTGCTGATTTCCACTTCGAGCACGCGTTTCTTTATGTCAAAGTGGACCACATCACCATCCTTCACTGCCGCAATCGGACCGCCCAGCGCGGCTTCTGGTGCGACGTGGCCGGCCATGAGTCCGCGAGTCGCGCCGCTGAAGCGGCCATCGGTCAGCAATGCTACCGATTCGCCAAGTCCCTCGCCCACGATCGCGGCTGTAACGCTAAGCATCTCCCGCATGCCGGGACCACCCTTCGGACCTTCATTGCGGATCACCACCACATCGCCGGCTTTGATCTTCTTCTTCGTGACCGCGGCCATGGCAGCTTCTTCGGATTCAAACACGCGCGCCGGACCGCGATGCTCCAACCGCTCGTGTCCGCTGATTTTGATCACGCACCCTTCGGGCGCCAGGTTACCGTGGAGGATCACGAGTCCCCCGGTCTTCTTCTTCGGCTTATCGAGCGGAGCGATCACTTCCTGCCCGGCCGTTTCCTGCGCCCTTTCGGCCTCTTCCGCCATGCTCAAGCCGGTCACAGTCTTGGCCGCTCCATGCAGAAGTTTTCCTTCCATGAGCCGTTTTGCCAGCAGGCCAATTCCTCCGGCGCGGTGCATATCGGCGGCCACGAACCTTCCCGAAGGCTTCAGATCCGCGAGCAATGGCGTTCGCTGGCTGACGCGTTGGAAATCGTCGATCTCGAGCTTCACTCCTGCTTCGCGCGCAATGGCGAGCAAATGCAGAACCGCGTTTGTCGACCCGCCGCTGGCCGCGACCGAAGCGATCGCATTTTCGAACGCCTTTCGGGTAAGGATCTCGCGCGGCTTGAGTCCCTTTTCGAGCAGGTTCATCACAATCTTGCCGCAGGCGAATGAGACTTCATCTTTTTGCGGATCCATCGCCGGAATGCTGTTGAAACCCATCGGCGATAGGCCAATCATCTCCATCACGGTCGACATCGTGTTGGCGGTGTACTGCCCACCGCACGCGCCCGCTCCGGGACACGCAACATCTTCCAGTTCCTTTAACTCGGAGTCACTAATCTTGCCGGCGACGTTTGCGCCAATCGCCTCGTACACGTCTTGAATGGTCACGTTTTTCCCGCGATAGACGCCTGGGGCTATCGTCCCGCCATAAAGTACCAGGCCAGGCAGATTCGTCCGAGCCAAAGCCATGCCCGCCGCTGGAATCGTCTTGTCGCAACCGACAACACAGACCACCGCGTCAAACATTTGGCCGCGGCAAACGAGTTCGATGGAGTCCGCTATCACCTCGCGGCTCACCAGAGAGGCTCGCATGCCTTCGGTGCCCATGGTTTCACCGTCGGAGATGGCGATCGTGTTGAACTCCATGGGCGTGCCGCCCGCCGCGCGAATCCCCTCCTTCACCTTCGCCGACAGCCGTCGCAGATGAAAGTTGCACGGCATGGTTTCAATCCAGGTATTGGCAACGCCGATCAGTGGACGGCTGAGATCGGCATCGCTGAAGCCAATGGCTTTGAACATCGACCGCGCACCGGCGCGCTCGCGTCCTTCGGTAATGACACGACTGAGATGTTTTGGATCCATATGAAAGCCCCGTGAAAGATTACAGGACTGGAATGAAGGTTTCAAAGTTTCAAAGCTTCAAGGTCGCTACATCTGCTCGTCGCTTGACGACCTCGAGCCTTCGAAACCTTGAAACTCTGAAACATTGAACCTTGTTCCTTACAAAAACGGGGAACCCGCTGTGCAGGTTCCCCCAGATTGCATGACGTTGCCCAGGAACCGTCATGCTTGCCCAGCTACAACAACTCGACCTACGCCCGGGCAGCCGCGCGCGCCTCTTCCACCGTGACGCCCGCCGGAGGATGATGCGAACTCCACGTCGCGGCATGCGCCGCACCGGAACTGACCTTAACGACGTCCGCAATCGCATACCATTCGCGATAAAGCTGGCCGACCTGCTTTTGATTCACGTCAAGCAGGAGGGTCACATGATGGTCGTGCGCCGCAGCCCCAGCCGTCACGGAAGGCAGATCGAGCCCACGCCGCGAGGCCGCATTCAGAATGCGCATCAACGTTCCCTGGGTATTGCGATAGCGAATGTGAAAAGTCTGCATGTCCGCTCCCTTGGTAGCGCCGGCGTCTCGCCGGCTGTCCGGCGGGCTAGCTGCCCGCCGCTACTTCTCTTCCAGCAACATCTCTGACAGCGCTGCGCCCGCCGGAACCATCGGGAAAACGTTCGCTTCCGGCGCACAATCAAATACCAGCAATTCCGGCTCAGCCGATTGTAGGAAGCGATCGATCTGGTCTCCCGTCTCCTGCGACACCGGAAACTCGCGCATCACGTCTTCCTTCATCCGAAAACTGTGAATCTTGTACGCCTTGGCGATGTCCACAAAATCCGGGTTGTCGCTGAGATCGGTCTCGGCGTAATTGCGCTCGTAGAAAAGCTGTTGCCACTGCCGCACCATGCCGAGATATTTGTTATCGATGATCACCATCTTGACTGGCAGGCCAAGACGATGAACCGTCGCCAACTCCTGGATGTTCATCTGAAATCCGCCGTCGCCGGAAACGCAGAGCACGCAGGTGTCGGGCTTCGCGAGTTGGACGCCAACGGCTGCAGGAAGGGCGAATCCCATCGCTCCGAGTCCTCCCGACGTGATGAAGCCACGCGGCGACGAAGATCGATAACGCTGCGCCGCCCACATCTGGTGCTGACCCACGTCGGCTAGGACAACGCTGTCCTCTGGCAAGCGGCTGAAGAGTTCGTCGAGAAAGCGGATCGTCGGCTGCGCCAGGCCGCGCGGATCGAGTTCCGCCCGATCCGGGCCGCAGGCAACTCCGCGCCAACCCGCAAAATCAGGCAGGGAATGTCGCCGCAGCTCAGCTTCGAAGGCAGGGATTGTTTCGGCTAGATCTCCAATGACCGGAATTTCGCAGGGACGCACGCGATCGAGCTGCGCCGGATCAATTTCAAAGTGAACAATCTTGGCATGCGGCGCGAAACGCGTGGGATCGCCGGTCACGCGATCGTCCAGCCGCGCGCCGAAAACCAACAACAGGTCGGTCTCGTGTAAAGCCATATTGGCAGCACGCGTTCCATGCATGCCAACCATGCCGAGATAGTAAGGAGCCTGCGGCTCTACGGCGCCCAGCCCGTGCACGGTTGCAAATGTAGGAAGGTTCAGATGATCGAGCAGCCGGCGCAATTCTGAAATCGCGCCCGACAATTTTGCTCCTGCGCCCACCAGAGCCACCGGCCTGGTGGCCTGCTGCAGCAAAGCGACAATCGTGTCGGTGAATCCGCCTTCCGCTTTTGCGTCCGCGGCCCGCGCATGCGGCGTGAATTTTACCGGCCCGCTGCATTCTTTTTTTGCCTTCAGCATATCGGTGGGAATGTCGATCACCACCGGCCCCGGACGTCCGCTGCGTGCCCAGTGAAATCCTTCTGCGATCGCTTCAGGAATCTCGTCAATACTGCGAACCAGGCGGCTCCACTTGGTCAGCGACAGCGTGACCCCAAAAACATCGGTTTCCTGAAATGCGTCTGTGCCGATCAGGGCGCTGCGAACCTGTCCCGTGAGGCAGACCAGGGGAACGGAATCCATCTTCGCATCCGCGATGCCGGTGACGAGATTCGTCGCTCCGGGACCGCTGGTCGCGATGGCAACCCCAACGTTCCCAGTGACGCGCGCATATCCTTCGGCCGCGAAAACCGCCCCCTGCTCATGCCGCGTGAGAACGTGTCGCACGCCGCTGCCATCGAGCGCGTCGTAAAGAGGCATGATCGCGCCACCTGGATATCCGAAGACGAGGTCCACGCCCTCGGCGCGCAGGCACTGCAGAACGATTTCCGCTCCCTTAAGCATTCACCACCTGTTTGGTTTCCTGCGGAGCCGCTTCCTTCTTCCCTTCTTTCGGGAGCCAACTCATCATGCCGCGCAGTTGCGCGCCGACGATCTCAATCGGATGCTGCTTCTCTCTTTCCCGCAGCTTGTTGAAGTTCGGGCAGCCGGCCTTGTTCTCAGCGATCCACTCCTGCGCGAACTTTCCCGACTGGATATCGGCCAGCGTCTTCTTCATCGCCTGCCGGGTTGCATCGCCAACCACCTGTTCGCCGCGGGTCAGGTCGCCGTACTCGGCCGTATTCGAAATCGAATACCGCATCCGCCCCAATCCACCTTCGTAGATCAGGTCGACGATCAACTTCACCTCGTGCAGGCATTCGAAGTACGCGATCTCGGGCGCGTAGCCGGCCTCGACCAGGGTCTCGAAACCTTTCTTGATCAGCGAGGTCAGACCGCCGCAAAGAACCGCCTGCTCACCAAAAAGATCGCTCTCGGTTTCT
>Ga0335077_10002702_pt1 | contig 21224 bp, 16 predicted proteins | sample Lox_Sample_31_FD_207151 | JGI IMG/M metagenome (GOLD analysis project Ga0335077, IMG submission 207151) | Soil microbial communities from Loxahatchee National Wildlife Refuge, Florida, United States - Lox_Sample_3.1 | ecosystem: Environmental > Terrestrial > Soil > Wetlands | place: USA...
GATTCCGTAGCGCGCCTGCGACAGGCACGCGAGCGGACCTTTCAACCCTTTTGCGCCGGGCAACATGGCTGACGCCGGAACGCGGCAATCGGCCAAGGCCAAGCTGGATGTCACGGAAGCTCGCATGGACCACTTGCCGTGAATGTCGGACGTAGTGTAACCCGGCGTACCTTTCTCCACCAGGAATCCGCGAATGCTGCCGTCGTCATCGACCGTTCGGGCCCACACCACAGCCACGTGCGCCGGGCTGCCGTTGGTGATCCAGGTTTTCTCGCCGTTGAGAACCCAACATTCGCCCTGCCGGCGGGCGGTGGTCTTCATGCCGGCCGGATTCGAGCCGAAGCCCGGCTCGGTGAGGCCGAAGCAGCCCACGGCTTCGCCTGACTGGAGTTTCGGCAGCCATGTTTGCTTCTGCTCCTCGGAACCATAAGTCAGGATGGGATACATGACCAGTGCGCCCTGCACGGAAACGAAACTGCGAAGACCGGAATCGCCTCGCTCCAGTTCCTGCATGATCAGCCCGTACTCGACGTTGGACATACCGGCGCACCCGTAGCCTTCGAGATTGGCGCCGAGAAAACCGAGACGCCCCAGTTCCGGAATCAGCTCGGAAGGAAAGCGCGCGTCGCGGAAGCAGTCGCGGATGAGCGGCATCAGGCGGTCGTCGACGAACTGGCGGGCCGTCTGGCGCACCAGCAGCTCCTGCTCGTTAAACAACGAGTCGATGTGCAGGTAGTCTACGCCTCGAAATGGCTGCATGTGTTTCTCTCTATAGTGGCACAGCGGAATCGGCATGAGGTTAGGAAATACTCGGTGGGGTTGTGAAAGCGCGGCCAACGGCGTAACATTGCCAATACAACAAGGAGACTTCGGTATGTGGGTTGCCCGCGCCGTTCGCTTCACTCGCGCGCTCGCCTTGGCGGGCGTGCTCTTCTGGCCTGCGGCCTACGCGCAGAGCCTGACGTGCGCCCAAATAGAGGAATTCCTGCGCCTCGGAAAAATCGGACAGCAGAAAAATATTCCCAAGGGTATCACGCTACCCACACGGGCGACGTTGGAGTACAACGGCGTGCAGCATGACGCCGCGGTTCAGACCGTCAATATCGCGAAGCCTTCGTTCCAAACATCCAAGGGCGCCGAGTTGAATTTCAAAGATTACTGGGCGTACAACGTGGCCGGCTACGAATTGGCCAAGATCCTGGAACTCAACATGGTGCCGCCTTACGTCGAGCGCAAGGTCGGCGGACAGGCGGCTTCGTTATCGTGGTGGGTGAACGACTCGATGATGGAGATAGACAGGAAGAACCGGCAGATGGAGCCGCCGGACCTGGACAGTTGGAACAAGCAGATGTACGCCGTTCGAGTTTGGCACCAGCTCATCTACGATACCGACCCCAACCTCACCAACATACTGATCACCAAGGACTGGCAAATCTGGATCATCGACTTCACGCGGGCATTTCGCATACATAAGGATCTCCGCGATCCCAAAGACCTGGTCCGGTGCGACCGCAAATTACTGGCAAAGCTTCGGACGCTGGACAAGGATATGCTCAAAGAAAAGCTGTCCCGCTGGCTTACTAAAACCGAGATCGAGGCCTTGGCCACGCGCGCCGGTAAGATTGTTGAGTTTTTCGACAAAGAGACGGCTGCTAAGGGCGAGGGCGCTGTGCTCTACGATACGCCGAGGACTTCGCAGGCCTGTGGCACGGGACTTTAGAGCGGGCTGCCGCGATTCATCAGGTAGGAGAACATCATGAAGTATTCGCGGAGAGACTTGAGCGTGTTGTTGCCGGCGTTTGCCGCAACGCGCGCCGCGGCCGAAAGTCCAGCCTTGCCATCCAAGACTTTCCGATTTGAGGACCTTGCCGTACGAAGCAGCGGGCCGAATCGTATGCGGGCGGTGCTGGAAGGCGCGACGCATGCCGGCGTTCCGATCGAGTTGCACATCACCGAACTGGCACCCGGCGAAGCGCCGCATCCGCCCCATCACCACGTTCACGAGGAGATGATTCTGATTTTGGAGGGCACGGTCGAAGTGACCATACGGGACCGCCGCACCACTCTAGGTCCGGGCTCCGCGGCCTTCGTGGCTTCGAACGAGCAGCATGGCTGGCGCAATGTGGGCACCGGTGGGGCGCGGTATTTCGTGCTTGCGCTCGGCAGCGACAGCGCGTAGACGCGCGCTAGCGGCTCAACTCCACGCATTTAGTCGTAATGAAGTATTTCACCAGCATGTTCGGTTTTTCCCACGCGGGCATGGTTCCAGGCGCCTTCAGATAATCGAAAAACCGGTTGGTTACCTGCGCAAAATGCGCTTCGTGACCCACGCGATAGCGGTCAGGGATGACGATGCGGGCTTCACCCCCGTCTTCTTGAAAGCTGACGCCCGGATAGGCTTTCTGCAAATCCTCCAGCTTTCTCTTGAGCGCGGCAAAGACCTGGGCCTGTGATGAGCCGGCGTTCGGGACCACGTACACCTGCGGAATGTATTGCTGAGGCAAACCTCGCCGGACCTCGATGCGCGACTTGCTGCCGCGAAAGGACGCCTCATAGGTATCGCCCGAGCCTGGCGGGGCTTCCCAGTTCCAGAGGATGTCGAGGCTGACGTGCGCTCCGCGAACCGTATAGTGAACGGAGTTGTTGCAGAAGTACTCGAGCCTGTCATCCTTCACGCGCGTTGCCAGAGAGGGCGGAAAACCGGATTCGCCAGTGACCCTGCCGAAATCGGCTTTGGAGATTACGGTGGGCCAATGCTTTCCGCTCAACACGCGAACATCAGTCTTGTAATCCAGCTCTTGCTCCGGGAACGCCGTCCACTGGACGAGATCGACGACGTGGGTGCCCACGTCCGCCAGGCCTTCGCCGGTTTCGTCGACGTCAAAAAACCAGGCGGGCCGCCGCAGTGGAGTGCCGGCCACCAGCTTCATCAAGTGATGAATGCTCTTGGCTGAGATTGCCGGGGCGGTATCGCTGCCTTGCGTAAGCCGGCCGAACACGCTTTCGTCGTTGACCAGCTCGCGTTGCAAGATGGAAGTGATCTCATAGCGTTCGGTCATGATGTCGTACGCGACCAGACCCATCCGGCCAGCTTCATTCAGGACGCGCTCGAGCGACGGCATGTCGGCTGAGCGGATGATCCAGGGCTTGTCAGCCAGGACGTTCAGCCCGGCTTCGACCGACGCCCGGATCCGCTCGATCTTGGGCCGGTTACGGCCGGTCAACACGACCACATTTCCGGGGCGCTCGCGCAGCATGCGCGCGAAAAAATCGGGACCGGTATGCAGCTCGATTTCCCATGAAGTCGGATTCTCGCGGCGCGCGTTGAATTGAGAGATGCGGTTGAGGTAATCGAGAACATCGGGACCGAGCGGTGCGTACACTGCGACTTGACGGGCGAGCCAAGGGTACATTTCTTTCTGCACGAGAGCCGCATGAAAGTGCCCCGGATCAACCACAATGAGACTGGCTCCTGCCACTTGTTCGCCTCCTTTGACGTGCAGGCTTGAACAGACTACGAGAGAAGCCAGCAGAGGTACGACAACGGATCGCATGCCAGCCTCAATTCTATCGGATGCCTGAGACGCGATACGATTACTGTTGACAGGCACCGTCCACGAGAAATGGCCAGCTACGACAACGAACTCGAACAGATTGTTGCGGAGTTGAACCGGGCGGTTCCGGGATCGCGCACCGCACAGCCTGAAATTCCACAGTCGACCGCCAGCCTGGATCAGTTGCTCTCCTACGCTGCCGGGCGTAACGCTTCCGACCTGCTGGTGATCGCGGGCGCGCCTGTAGCTTTGCGCGTCGACGGGAAGCTCAATCCCGCGGCCGGCCCGACGCTCGAAGCCGATGACACGCGTAACCTGCTGCTCCCGCTGCTGACGCCGAAACAGCTCCAGGAGCTGCAGCGCGACAAATCCGTGGATTTCTGCTTTTCTCGCGAGTCCATCGGACGTTTCCGCGCCAACGTGCATCATCAGCGCGGAACGCTGGCGGGAAGCATCCGCCTGCTGCCCGGGCGCATTCCCACGCTCGAGTCGCTTCACCTGCCGGCGGCGCTCCATCGTCTGGCCGAGGCGCGCCAGGGGCTGGTGCTGATCACAGGATCGACGGGCTGCGGGAAGAGCTCGACGCTGGCGGCTCTCATCGACATTATCAACACGGGCCGGCGCGATCACATCGTGACGATTGAGGATCCGGTGGAGTTCGTGCACGGAAACCGAAGCTCTATCATCGAGCAGATTGAAGTGGGGCACGATACACCGGATTTTGCCAGCTCGGTCCGCAGCATCATGCGGCAGACGCCCGATGTAATCCTGGTGGGGGAGATGCGGGATCCGGAAACGATCGCTACCGTGCTCACGGCCGCGGAAACAGGGCACCTGGTGCTCTCCACGCTGCACACCAACGACACCTCGCAGGCTGTTTCACGCATTCTCGATTCGTTCCCCTTGGGCAACCAGCCGCAAATCCGGCAGCAGCTTTCGCTCGCCATGCTGGCCGTCGTGGCCCAGCAACTCGTGCCCGCGGCAGACGGAAGCGGCCGGTACCCGGCGGTAGAAATCATGATGGGATCCGGCGCCGTCCGCAATCTGATCCGCAAGGGTGAAGATCACCAGCTCTACACGGCCATCTCGACCGGGCGGGCCGAAGGGATGATCACGATGGAGCAATCACTAGCGGAGTTGGTCCGCGCGGGGAGAATCACCCGTGAAATCGCCTCCGCGCATTGCTTCCGGCTGGAGGACTTGCGGCGGTATCTGTAGGGGCGCGGACTAAATCTGCGAATACGACGTGGGGCTGAGGATGACGTTCGTGATATTCGAAACGATCTCCTCGAAGTTGTAGCGCGACGAACCGCTGAGCTTCTTCCACCCGGGGTCCGAACCGAAGGCTTTCCACATCTTGGCGCGCTCGGTGAGGTCCGGAAAGCCGACCATGTAGGTGAGATTGGGCAGACGCGGCCCTACCAGCGTGTCGCCATAGAAGACCTGCCAAAAACCAGCTCGCTCAAAAACATCGAACTCGCCGCTATTGAACATTTCGACTTTTCGTTTGTGATCCTGATCGGTGGCGCTCTCGTAGGTCCGCAGCTCAAACACTCGTGTGCGGTGCTCGGCAGTTGCGGGCGGCAGTGTGAGCTTGGGCCATCCTTCGAAAGCCAGCATGAGGGAGCTTTCCACGCGCATGTATGCGGGCTCTTTGGCGGCGGTGTTCAGAAAGGCAGCTCCGGCCTTAAGGTACTCGGCATCCTGCTCGAGACGGAACGCGGCGGTGACCAGCGTCTCCACCGATGCGCTCGGCATCAGTACATAGAGCGAGGGGCTTTCTGGCCCGATGTCCGCGCTGAAAACACCGACGGGCGCAATGGACAACCGGTTCAGCGCGGGAATGAATGCTTGCTGGAGAAAAGCATCGGCGAGCTTCGGCTGAACTCCCCTTTGCAGGCTGTAACGCCGCAGCTCGTAGTACTCGCGGGCTTTGGTTCCCGAGTTCTGCTGGGCAGTCAACGCAGAGGCTGCCAACGATGAGGCTAAGAATTGTCTTCGGTGCACGAATGCGCCTCCAGAAATTTCGATCTCATGCCGGATTATTTCACAAATTGCATTCGGGGAGGGCCGGGCAAGTGGCGCGTTACCGGCGGACGCCGGTAGTCTCGGGATTGGTCTGCTTCTTGGCGCGCATCAAAGTGGCGTTGATTTCCGTCAGCTGGGCGACCAGCCGGCTCTCGTCGACCGGGATCTGATGCCGAATGGCCATGATTTTCTTCTCGCCCTCTCGAGTCATCAAGACCAGCCAGCCGATCATGCACAGCGCGGACGCTCCCATCAAACATGTGCTCACCGTGATACTGAGCCGATAGCCGGTGAGATTCACAATGAGGATGCCCATGGAGTTACTCATAAAAAATATGGCGTACAGAATCGAGTGAACGATTACGTTTCGGCTTAATTGAATCGGGAAGAGCACGAGAAAAGCCAGAAGCAGCAGCAAAAGAAGAACGATAGCGAAGTCGACGCCACGCTCAATCATCAAGTAGCGCTGCAAAGAGGCAACGGCTTCGGTGGAACGCCTCCACGTAGGCAGAACCGTGATTATCGAAACTAAGACCGAAATCACCGAGCTTCCGTAAATAATCCATCGCCCCAGCGCGTGAATTCCTCGATAGTCCTTAAAGACCAGAGCGCAGAGTTCCAGCACGACGAGCACATACAACAGCCAGATCACGGGTTCCGTCGCTAGCCAGAGGTGTCGAAAGAAAGCAGAGCCGGGACTGTGGAACCACAGGACCAGGGATCGAACGCTATCAAACAGGAGATAAGCCAAAAAAAAACGATAGTTGTGAGTCAATTTCAGATGAGACAAACGTCCGAAAAGCACGAGGGGCAGCAGAATACCGACTAGCCAGAGCAAGCGCTCGATCGAAAAAATCCCAGATGTCGCCATCTCCAACTCCGTTGCATGATTCTATCACGCTACTCGACGCACACTTCCACTCTGGCCTTTCAAGGTTCTGATGGCGAATCGGACGATCAAAAATTAATGACGATTAGCTCGCCATTGTCGGCGGCCAGGGCCAAGGTGAAATCGACATTGGGTGTTCTCCTTTCCTCTTAGTCAGTCGATCTAAAAACGCCTAGCTGGCGATGGTGGGCGGCCAGGGCCAAGGTGAAATCGACATTGGTGTTCTCCTTTCCTCGGTTGTCGGTCGATCTAAAAACGAAATTAGTGCCTAGCTAGCGATGGTGGGTGGCCAGGGCCAAGGTGAAATCGACATTCGTGTTCTCCTTTCCTCGTAATCCGTCGATCTAAAAACGAAATTAATGCTTAGCTGGCGATGGTGGGCGGCCACGGCCAAGGTGAAATCGACATTGGGCAACACTCCTTTCCGCGGAACACATGTCAGTGTTCTCAAGTTATTGGGTAATTCAGGCATTATATATTCGGTTATTACCTTTTGGGGGAATCAGAATAGTGCGGAGTTGCTCGGGAGAATTTTTAGGCTGTCTCAGTGGATAGCTGAGCCGAGCTCACAATTCGAAATGCGGACGAGCGGGTAGATTGGTGCGGTAGGCAGGACGATATATGTTGCATAGCGCTTTTTTTTTGCGTGTGGGCCGCTGGCAACTGGACCTTGAGAGCCGGAAATAAGGATGAATGCCACCGAATTTTTAAGGCACGCCGGTTCGTGTTCGAAGCCTTGGATAGGACAATACTGTACGAGTACGCACACTACGGCTACTCGGATGCGGTTTGTATCGCTTGAGGAAGCGCCGGGCGGCGCCCGATTACCAGTCGGTCGCCGGCAGGTGGAGATCCAAGTGGCGCTCGTGATTCAGCCGGTTGGTGAGGGCGTGGTCCACTGAGTCCAGCGGCGCCTGCCTCTGTTCGTGCTGCAAAGTAATGAAATGGAGAGTGCCTGCTGTAACCCAATAAGCCTCGGCCGCACGAATGTTGTCCTGATTCTTAAAGGCAATCAGATAAATCGGCTTTTCAGTGCTGTGGGCCAGGGGTTCCGGCGAGTACTCGCGAGTTTCCGGCCGCGCACCGCGCGGAGACTCATAGACGGTGACCGGCGCTGGGTTGGATTGATACACAACGACGGGCGCGCTCGAGTAACCGTAATCGTAAGAGGCGTACGGGTAGTTGTAGCCGTAGCCGTAGTTAGGATAACCGGAATATGGATAGCCGTAATCGTAATAATAGGGCCAGTACGAATAGGGATAGAATCCGAGGCCGAAACCATAGAACCCGCGGCCGAAGCCATAGAACCCACGACCGTACCCGCCCCGGAAGCCGCCATATCCGCGGAATCCCGAGCCAACAAAAGCGCCGCCGCGGAAGCCGCCGCTGACGCTGCCGTGAAAACCGCCGCCACCATGGAATCCGCCGCCGCCGTGGCCGCCACCTCCGCGCTGTGCTGCAGCAGGCAGTAGCACCAGGCAACCAATCACTAGGAACCGCGCGACGTTGCGCATATGCACGCCTCCTACTCGAAGCTTAGCGCCGCTAAAAGCGGGTGGCAAGCGCCAGGAGGCCTGCTACACCTTGGGCTCTTCCCATCTACCAGATTCCGCCGACCGGAAGATCGCGTCGATGACCGCCATATTGCGAATGCTCGATTCGAGGGGTACGGGAACTTCGCCGTTGCTCCGGATCGCGCGGGAGAACAGATCGCCCTGGGCTGTGTACTGGTCGCACTTTGGGGTTTTGTGCGTCTTGATACGGGAGCCCGCCACGTCGCGGCCGTCATCCAAAAATACACGGCACAAACGACGAGGCGGCGCGTTGAAGGGGATCTCGATCTCGATTCGGGCGCGCGTTCCCAAGATTTGCATGCGTTGGTAGGCCGCCATCTGCGTCCCGCAGGTGAATATACAGTGGCCCGCGGGGTAATCGAGAATGGCCGAAGTCAGGCGGTCGATCTTCATTTTCGGATCGCGCTCGACTAAGCCGAGCACGCGTCGCGGCTCCGTGCCGAACACCAGGCGCGAGGTGAAGATCGGATAGCAGCCGATATCCATCAGGCCGCCGCCGCCGTACTCCAGAACATTCCGGATGTTCGCGGGATCGGAATTCGAGTAGCTGAAGAAGCCCACAATCGACCGCAAGTCGCCAATGCGTCCGCCGCGTACCAGATCAAGGGCCTTCAGCCATTGTGGATGTGCGCGCACCATGAAAGCCTCGCCAATTTTGACTCCCGTACGATCGCGCGCCTCACGCAGTTTCTTGGCTTCGTCCACGTTTAACCCGACAGGCTTTTCGCATAGTACGTGTTTGCCCGCTTCAGCCGCGCGAATGGACCAGGGAACGTGCAGATGATTGGGCAACGGGTTGTAGACGGCGTCGATTTCGGGGTCGGCCAGCAGCTCATCATAAGAGCCATAGGATTTCGGAATGCCCAGGGCACGCGCCGCTTTTTGCGCCTTCCGCAGGTCGCGCGATGCGATGGCGGTGACTTGCGAATCTTTGCCCCGCTGCATGGCGGGAATGACTTTCTGGACGCCGATCAAGGCTGTGCCCAAAACGCCCCAACGTATTTTTGGCATGTGGAATTTATTCTACTTGATGATCCGGCAAGCGCGGCCTGCCGCCCAAAATCGCAGTATCCGTTCCCGAAATCGAACAGTCCGGCTGAGCGATGACATCGCCAACTCCATGAGTATGCGCGAGATCACGCGACTCCGAGCATGGCCGAAAAGTTGCTCTGCTGGCGCCTTATGACACTGCTCTGGAAGGACCTTCGCTACGCCGCGCGCGTTCTTGCCAAGTCCCCGGGCTTCACATTGGTCATCGTGTTGTCGCTGGCGCTCGGAATTGGCGCCAACGCTGCGATTTTTGCCCTCGTGAATGCATACTTTCTGCGGCCTATGCCGGTGGATCAACCGGACCGCCTCGTCGCCATCTACATTAACTCGCGTTCGGGCCACGAAATCGGCGGTTTTTCCTACCCGGACCTTTTGGACTACCGCGAAGCCAACACCGGGCTTGCGGACCTCGTGGGCTATACGGGCGTCCCTCTCACCGTGACGGACGGCGAGAAGCCCGAGCTGGTTTGGGGACAGATCGTGACCGGCAATTTCTTTTCCGGGATGGGAATTCACCCGGTCGCCGGCCGCGGGTTTCTACCGGATGAGGACCGCGCTCCCGGCCAAAAAGCGGTCTGTGTTTTGAACTACAACTTTTGGCGCCGTCACTTTCAAGCCGATCCGCAGGCCGTGGGAAAAACAATCCGGATCAATGGCCATCCTTTCACCGTCGTGGGGGTGGCTCCGCGCGGTTTCATCGGCGCTACACTCTTCCAGTTTGTTCCCGACGTCTGGGTTCCGGTCATGATGCAGCGCACGATTGCGGCGGACCAAGGCGACTACCTGAAAGGCCGCGAGAATCGATGGATGGAAATCCGCGGCCGGTTGAAGCCCGGCGTGACCTTGAAAGAAGCTGAGGCGGCGATGAAGGTAGTAGCGCGCCAGCTGGCCGCTGAGTATCCGCAAACCAACAAAGACCTCCGCGTGGGAATCATTCCTGGCGGCACGCGGACGCAACCATTCATGGTCATAAACGGCATGGTCTCGGCCACCACGGCGATCATGTTCGGTGTCGTGGGATTTGTCCTGCTGATCGCATGCGCAAACGTGGCGAATCTGATGCTGGCCCGTGCGGCCGGCCGGACACGCGAAATGGCCATTCGCGTCGCGGTTGGCGCCACCCGCGTCCGCCTCGTGCGCCAACTGCTCACCGAGAGTGTCCTGCTGTCATTGCTCGGCGCCGGGATAGGAATCGTCATAGCCTTCTGGTTTAACGATCTGTTGAAAGGGTTCTATCCCACGCTGGATTACCAGACCGCGGATCTCGACTACGAGTCGCGCCCTGATCTCCGTGTCTTTCTCTTCACTTTTCTCCTCTCATTGCTCACAGCCGTGCTGTTCGGCCTGGTACCCGCTCTGCGTGCCTCGAAAATCGACCAGGCTGCCGCCATGAAAGGCGAGAGCATGATGCCACTGGGTGGATTCCGCGGATTCAATCGTGGAAATGTGCTGGTGATGGTGCAAGCGGCCCTCTCTTGCGTGCTGCTCATCAGCGGCGGCCTGTTCCTCCGCAGTATGCAGTTCGCCAGAAGTGTCAGCCCCGGCTTCGACCGCACCGGTGTGCAGTTGTTTTCCATGGACTTGGCGCTGCAGGGTTATAGCGAAGAGCGCGGGCGGCTGTTCCAGAAAAGCACCGTCGACCAGATTAAGGCGATCCCGGGAGTCGAATCCGCCAGTCTGGCCTTCCCGTTGCCTCTGGATGCTTACGATGCGGCCGCGTCCATCCAAGTGGAAGGCTACGTTCCCCGGTCCGACAACGAAGAAGACACCGCCGGGCTCAGCCGTGTGGGTGCAAGTTACTTCGAAACGATGGGCACGCGGCTGGTAGCGGGAAGGGCCATCGATGAGCGCGATTCCGCGTTTTCGATGCGTATAGCGGTCGTCAACGAGACGATGGCGCGGCGCTACTGGAAGACGCCGCAGAAAGCGCTGGGCCGGCGCTTCGCCATGAGCAAAGACGGGCCATGGATCGCAGTGGCGGGTGTCGCCCAAGACGGCAAATACCTGACCTTCGGCGAAAGGCCGATGTCCTATTTCTTCTTGCCGCTCACACAGGACTATCAGAGCCGCGTAACCGTGCTGGTGCGCTCCCGGCAAAGCCAGGATGTGCTGATGCCGGCCATCCGTCAGCAACTGAAGAAGCTGGATTCGAGTCTTCCCATTTTCGGGATCCGAACCATGCCGCAGTTCCTGAACCGGACACTTGCAGTCTACGAGATGGGCGCTGCGCTGGTCGGAACGTTCGCCTTCACAGCGCTGCTGCTGGCGGCGGTCGGCATCTACGGGGTGCTTCACTTCGGTGTGGCCCGCCGCACGCGGGAGATTGGCATTCGGATAGCCCTTGGTGCCGGGCGTGCCCACGTGCTTCGGCTGATTCTCATTCGCTCGATGACGTTCGTCGTCGCCGGACTTGCGATCGGAATCGGAGGCGCGTTCGCGGCCGGGCAACTGACAGGCACAGTCGTGGCGGGTGTTGCCGCCACCGATCCGTTGACGTTTCTCGCGGTCGCCATCCTGTTCTGTCTGGTTGCGCTGGTAGCCTGTGCGATTCCGGCAAGGCGAGCTTCCCGAATCGATCCGATGGAGGCGGTTCGCTATGAGTAGGGCGCGACTGTAGTGCTACTCTGAGCCAGATGCCTCGCCCGTCGCTCGCCGCAGCTCTTGGAGGAGGTGACCGGCGGTCGATCGGAAGCTCCAACGAATTGGCCGCGCTGGTATTGGAACAACCGAAGCGCCTTCCGGAACTCATCGCGTGTCTGTGGAGCGACGATCCGATCGTCCGCATGCGCGCCGGCGACGCGGCGGAGAAAGCCTCTGCGCAGGAGCCGGCGCTGCTGAAGCCGTTCAAGGCGGAACTGCTCGGCCTGCTGGTGGAAACCGAAGAGCAAGAACTGCGCTGGCATCTTGCCCAGATGATCCCGCGGCTTTCGCTGACCGCGGGAGAACGGCAGCGCGCGGCCACAATCTTTCGTTCCTTCTTGAAGGACCGCGGTTCCCTTGTGAAGACGGCGGGCCTACAGGCCCTCGCGGATTTAGCGCGGCTCGATGCGGGGCTTCGATCTGAAGTGTTGGAGCGGATTGAAGAGGCGCTTCGAAACGGCACGCCCGCGATGAAAGCGCGCGGCCGAAATCTGCTAAAGGAATTCCGCAGGGGGGTGCGATGATCTGCCCGCTGGCAAGACGCGTGTCACGCGTTTGGCACTAAACTATAAGGACCCATATGGTCCAGTGCAAGTCCTGCGGGGAAGGGGTCCCCGAGAGCAGCCGTTTCTGTCTCCGCTGCGGCGAGCCGTTGAACGCGGATGGCGGCGCGACACGCACCATTCAGACGCCCGCGTCGACGCCTTCATCACAGGAGCATTTGAGCAGCTCGAGTTCGCTTGATGAAGGCAGGTTTCTTCCGGGCACACTGCTGGCCGCGCGGTATCGCATTGTGGCGCTGCTGGGCCGCGGCGGGATGGGCGAGGTCTATCGCGCCAATGATTTGAAGCTTGGGCAGCCTGTGGCGCTGAAATTCCTGCCCGAATCCACATCCAGAAATGAAACCGCCCTCGCGCGTTTTTACAACGAGATCCGCATCGCCCGCCAGGTTTCGCATCCCAACGTTTGCCGCGTCTACGATCTGGGCGACGTGGAGGGCCAGGCGTATCTTTCCATGGAGTACGTGGACGGCGAGGACTTGGGCTCGCTCATGCGGCGCATCGGCCGCCTGCCCGCAGACAAGGCGATTGAGATCGCGCGCAAACTGTGCGCGGGTGTAGCTGCCGCGCACGATAAAGGCGTCCTGCATCGGGATCTGAAACCTTCCAACATTATGCTGGACGGCCGCGGCAACGTCCTGATCACTGACTTCGGGCTGGCGGGTCTGGCGAGCCAGCTTCAAGGAGCCGAGGTGCGCAACGGCACACCGGCCTACATGTCCCCCGAGCAACTAGCGGGCACGGAAGTGACCATGCGCAGCGACATCTACTCGCTGGGGTTGGTGCTCTACGAAATCTTCACGGGCAAACGCGCCTTTGAAGCCGCGACGCTGGCTGAACTGGTGCGCCTGCACACCGAAACTTCGCCCGTGAATCCGACGACGCTGGTGAAGGATCTCGACCCGGTGGTCGAGCGCGTGATTCTGCGCTGCCTCGATCCCGATCCGCGCAACCGGCCGGCTTCCGCTCTGGCGGTGGCGGCGGCTCTGCCCGGCGGCGATCCACTGGCTGCGGCACTGGCGGCCGGGGAAACGCCGTCCCCCCAAATGGTGGCGGCGTCTGGTGAAACGGCGGGTCTCCCTGTCCGCGTGGCCGTGCCCTGTGTCGTCGCGGTAGTGCTCGCACTAGCCATCATTGTCTTTGCCCGTCCACGCACCAGTGGCATCGATCGGCTGGGGCTTGAAAAACCTCCCGAAGTGCTGAGCGAGACAGCACGCAACATGATCCGCAGTTTCGGTTATACGAGCCACGCCATCGACCGCGCCTACGGCTTTGGTTATCAAGGCGACTTTCTGCATTACCTCCAGGAGCACGAGAAACCGGGACCCTCCGCCTGGCCGAAAATTCTGGCGAGCTGGCCCAATTTGGCCTTCTTCTGGTATCGCGAGAGCCCGCGCTACCTCGCTCCCAGTGATTTCAGGGATCAGGCCATGACGCCCGGAATCGTCACCACGGATGATCCTCCGGTGACCCAGTCGGGGATGATCAATTTGGAACTGGACCCGCAAGGGCGCCTGGAACGGTTTCAGGCAATTCCTCCGGAGGTGGACAAGACGCCGACGACGTCCCAACCTTTCGATTGGAAGCCGCTGCTCTCCGCGGCCGGCCTGGACGCGGGAACGCTACGGCCTGCCGAACCCGAGTGGAATTCATTGGCGGTTTTTGATACGCGCGCCGCATGGACCGGAACATGGCCGGGCAGCCAGAGGCCGTTACGCGTGGAAGCGGCGGCCTGGCGCGGCAAACCCGTATACTTCGCGATGATCGGCCCTTGGACCCACCCTGACCGCATGCAGCCGCAAGAACGGACCACCGGCCAAAAAGCCGCTGACGTCATCGCCACGTGCCTGCTGATCCTGGTTCTCGGCGGTGCCGTCTGGTTGGCACGCTGGAATCATGCGCGCGGCAGAGGAGACCGGCAGGGGGCTTTCCGGCTCGCCCTGTTCGTGTTCTGCGCGCAAATCGCGCTGTGGCTAACCAGAAGCCATTTGGTGCCGGACATCAGCACCTTCGGGATGTTTATTATCATGGCGAGCACTGCGCTGTTCATTTCCGGTTGCGTTTGGATTCTCTATATGGCACTGGAACCCTATGTCCGCAGGCACTGGCCACAAGCCATCATTTCCTGGACCCGCTTGTCGAGCGGCCGCATACGAGACCCGCTGGTGGGACGCGACGTCTTGTTCGGCACAGTGCTGGGCGTGTCCTGGTGCGTCATTTTCATCATCAACGAAGTAGTACTTGCGCAGTTCGGCTCCGAACCCAGCCTGGGAAACACGGATTACTTCCTGGGAGCACGCCAAGCCGTTGGCGCCATTATTAACCAGATACCGAACTCGGTAACAGGCACGTTGATATTCTTCTTCGTGATCTTTCTCTTGCGCGCGATCTTCCGCAAACAATGGCTGGCGGCGGCCGGCTTCGTTTTGCTTTACAGCACTCTGAAATGTCTGCAGAGCGATTACCCTTGGGTGGAAGCACCATTCGTTATTGTTATTTACGGCATTGCCGCTCTTGTCGTGGTGCGCTTTGGCCTGGTTGCTTTGGCGGCAGGCATTTTCGTTGCGGATCTTGTGGGCAATCTGCCGTCGACGGCGAATTTCTCAGCGTGGTATGCCAGTGGTCCCATCTTTGCGCTGCTGCTAGTGGCCGCGCTGGCCTTTTGGGGCTTTCACACGGCGCTCGCCGGACGGCCGATCTTCAGCCGGGAACTGTTCGACTAGGCGTGTCCACTTGGGTGGCGAGGGCACATTTCCCGGCGGAGTTCCTTTTTACGCGCGCAGTTCAGCTAACCTCTCTTTCACAAACGTGAGCACCGCGCCGGGCGCGGAGAGCCCGTCGAGCGGTACCTGCAAGACACCGGCTGGGGTGAATTGCGTGCCCCGCCGGCGGCTGACAAGATTCATGAGTTTTGCCGGATCCACGCGCGTCTGCTGATGAAACTTGATTTGCAGCGCCCCCTGGCGGCGGTCGACGCGTTCGATGCCCAGTTTTTCGGCGGACGACTTTAGCTCGGCGTATTCGAGCAGGTTCTGGACCGCCTCGGGTACCGGCCCGTAGCGGTCTTCCAGCTCCCGCGCGATGCGCTCCCGTTCATCGGCGTCATGCGTGCCGGCGATGCGACGGTAAGCCCGCAGCCGCTGGTTTTCATCGGTGATGTACTCTGGCGGAATGCGAATATCCAGCGCCAGGTTGAGAGCCGAGTGAATCTCCGGCGACACCTCCTCGCCCTTCAGTTCGCGCACGGTTTCTTCCAGCATGCGCGTGTACATGTCGAAACCCACGGCGTTGATGTGCCCGTGTTGCTCGCCGCCCAGCAGATTTCCCGCCCCTCGTAACTCGAGATCGAGCGCCGCAATTTTGAAGCCTGCCCCTAGGTCGCTGAACTCTTTGAGCGCGGCCAACCGCTTGCGCGCGATTTCGGAAAGCTCCGTATCCGGCTGCACCAGCAGATAGGCATACGCGCGCCGGTTCGAGCGGCCCACGCGGCCACGGAGCTGATAGAGTTCTGAGAGCCCATATCGATCGGCGTTCTCGATGATCATGGTGTTCGCGAGGGGAATGTCAAGACCATTCTCGACAATCGTAGTACATACCAAAATGTCATATTCGTGTCGCACGAACCCCAACATGGCGCGCTCGAGTTCCTTCTCATCCATCTGCCCATGACCCACTCCGATACGTGCTTGTGGCACAAGCTCCTGGATCATCGAGGCTCGCTTCCAGATGGAATCGATCCGGTTGTGGACAAAATACACCTGGCCGCCGCGGCTTAATTCGAGTTCCAGCGCGGAACGAATCAACTCGGGTTGCATGGCGGCGACCACCGTCTGAATGGCCAGCCGGTCTTTGGGCGGCGTCTCGATGACAGACATGTCGCGCAAGCCGAGTAACGACATGTGTAGTGTTCGCGGGATGGGTGTGGCGCTCAGCGTCACCACGTCCACAGTCTTCTTGAGCTGCTTCAGCCGCTCTTTGTGCTTTACACCGAAGCGCTGCTCTTCATCCACGATGACCAGGCCCAGATCTTTGAATTCGATGTCCTTGGAAAGCAACCGGTGCGTGCCGATGGCGATATCGACTTTGCCCTCCGCGACATCTGCCACCACCTGCTTCAGTTCTTTAGGCGCAACGAAGCGGCTCAGCATCTGGACCCGCACGGGAAACGGCTGGAAGCGCCGCTTGAACGTTTCGTAGTGCTGAAAGGCAAGAACGGTGGTGGGGGCGAGCACCGCGACTTGTTTTCCGTCTCCCAACGCTTTGAATGCGGCCCGCATCACCACTTCCGTTTTGCCGAAACCGACATCGCCGCACAGCAAACGGTCCATGGGCTCGGGATTTTCCATGTCTCGCTTGATGTCGACGATGGCCGACCGCTGGTCGCGCGTTTCGGTAAATTCGAAGGCGTCTTCGAACTCGCGCTGCCAGTTGCTGTCGGCGGAGAATCCGAAACCTTTGGCCAGCTTGCGCGCGGCGTAAAGCTTGAGCAACTCCTCGGCCATGTCGCGCATTCGTGCTTTGACGCGAGTCTTGGTACGCGTCCATGTGGCGCCGCCCATGCGGTCGAGTTGCGGCGCCGAGTCGCCTGCGCCCCGAAAACGTTGCACCTGGTCCATGTGCGTGAGAGGCACATAGAGCTTGCTGCCGCCCGCGTACTCCAGCAGCATGTAGTCGCCCCTGGCCTCGCCCTGGTCGATGGAGCGCAGGCCAAGGAACCGGCCGACTCCGTGCTCGGCGTGCACCACGTAATCGCCGGGCTTCAGCTCGAATGTTTCGGCGGAGAAAGTGGCGAGGTGCGACTTCGCTCCCGCGGACCGAGCCACCAGTTCCGGCGTCTCGAACAGATCTTCGGACCCGAAGATAGCGAGGTTCGAATCGGGGAACACCGTGCCCCGCTCGATGCCGCCACGGATCAGATAAACACTCGCAACAGATCCCGCCAGATACGCACGTTCGGCAAGATACTGTGGCGTACCGTCGGACTGGTCCGTGCCGAGCTGGTAGGCAATCCTGTACTCATTGAAAATGTCCGCCAGGCGCTCGATCTCACCAGAGGATGCCGCGAAGAATGCCACGCGCGAGCCCGCCTCGATCAATCCGCGGGCCTCGGCAATCGCCACCTGCATGTTTCCGTGGAACGACATCGAGGGACGAGTGGGGATGTGCAGAGAGGAGTGGGAGCCGGCGATTGACGCGACAAGCTCCAGTTCCCGCAAATCGATCTGTGTGCCGGCGGCGGGAAGCTCCTCCCAACGGAAGAAAACTTTTTCCGGCGGGATTAGCGCGGCGCGCTCCGGATCTTCGAGTCGCGTCCAAAAGCGCTCTGCGGCGGCGCGGATTTCCTCCGGTTCATCGAAAACGACGATCGGGTTTTCGAGCAAACTGAACAGGGATGCCTGGCGAGGCCGTACGAGTGGCGCCAATAGTTCCCAACCTGGGAGTGTTTCGCCAGGCAGCGGCAGGTCTCGCGCGGGCACTCCGGCCTCGCGCAATTGCTCGGCCAGCTCGCTCAGCACGGCGCGTGATTTTTGAAATTCCGTCAGCGGTAGCAGAGTGCAATCGGGAACTTTGAGAACGGAGCGCTGCGACTCTACCTCAAAGCGCCGGATAGAATCGATCTGATCACCGAACATCTCGATGCGGACGGGCTTGGCCGCCTCCGGCGAATACACGTCCAGTATGCCGCCGCGGACGGAATACTCGCCCACCATCTCGACCGGGTCGCGCTTCTCGTACCCAATGCTTTCCAGATGCGCGATCAGGTCATCGAGTGGAATTTCGTCACCGGCACGCAAGGTCAAGGCAAGCCGGCGGTAGAAATCGGCGGTCTCGATCCGCAACACGGCCGAGGCTACCGGCGCGATCGTGATGGGCGGAGGATCGGTAGCCAGCCGCCACAGACCGGTGGCCCTCTCTTCCAGAATCTCCGCGTGCGGCGACATGCGTTGGGCGGGGAGAACATCCAGGGCCGGGAGCAACTGGGGATCCGGGCGATCTCGACCGGAAGCCAGGAGAGTAAAGAATGTGCGCATGCCTGCGCAAAGCGATTCCGCTTGTTTGTTGCCCGCCGCCACCACCAGGAGTGGGCGCTCCGTCATTTGCCAAAGCAGCACGGAGTACAGAGCCTTCGCCGTGGTGGTGAGGCCGGACAGTGCCAGCGCCGGACGGTTCATCGGCAGACGCTGGAGTAACTCTTGAAAAGCCGGGTGCCGTCCCAACGCAGAGAACAAGTCGCGAATTGCAGGATGGATCAAGGGATTTAACGGGCCAGAATGGTTTCTACTATTCCTGTAGTCGAATACCCCGGCTCAAGACTGAGCGGCATGACGACGCCTCCGGCGGCCTCCACTTCTTCGCGGCCGGCAATCCAGTGAGCCCAGTCCGCGCCCTTTACCAGAACGTCGGGTAGCACCGCGGAGATCAGCTCTCGCGGCGTATCCTCGTCAAATAGAGTGACGGCATCCACGGCTTCTAATCCCAGTGAGACCTCTATCCGCTCGCCTTGCGGAATTAGAGGCCGCAAAGGACCCTTGAGCCTTTGCACGCTGGCGTCGGAATTCAGCGCGAGGATCAGGACATCGCCGAGCGACCTGGCTCTTTCCAGCAGGCGAACGTGGCCGGGATGCAGAAGATCGTAGCAGCCATTGGTGAAAACTACTTTCTTGCCCGCGGCCTTCCACTCTGAGCGTACTCGGACCAGTTCGTCACGGCTGCAAAAGATTCCCACACTCTCAATTTAGGACAGGCGTCGGCTGCTGTCCAATGGCGGGTAGTGTGAAGAAGGAGTACGATCGCTCTTTCAGCGCGCTAAAGGAAACCCCGTTTCAGGATGAAGAGGAGTAGGAACTTTCCGCGGGAACCGTGGCGCATCCCCCGAGCAAGGTTTGCTCTTTGGGTTCCTTGCCTCCGAAGGCGCGGCGAATTTTTTTGTGGGCGCGAGCGAGCGTAGCACCCACTGTCCCTTGTTGCAGCCCCAAGACTGCGGCCACTTCGTCGTAACTCAGGCCCTCCGCACGTAGACGCACACATTCCAGCTCGCGTGGGGCCAGCATCCTGGTGAGTTCCCGGGCCATCTCCGTGCGCTGATAGTGCTTCTCTGGATCGTTGTAATTGTCGGCCGGGTCGTGAATGCCGTCGATTGTGACCTCATTTTTCACGCTCGCCGATTTCAGCGTATCCAATAGATGATTGCGCAGAACACGAAACAGCCAGGCTCTGGCGTCGTCGAATTGGCGGCCTTCGCTGCGGGCCACGAAGTACCGGAGAAAAATCTCTTGCAAGGCGTCTTGAGCGCCACCCGCATCGTGGATCAGGCCAAAAGCGTATCGGAGCAGGCCAGGCGCGTGGCTGCGGTATAGCTCCGCCATCTCGCGCTCCATGTCATTGACTGGCGCCGCTTCGTCCGGGTTCGCTTCCAGGCGAGTTTCGAGCACTGTGTTGATCTTCGAGTCATCTTGCAACCAATTCAATATTGGCTTCGGATGGCGTGAAGGGGTCAACCAAAGATATGTAAACCATGGATAGCAGAGCTCACGGTGGAGGGCAGGATTTTAAAGCCGGTTGATCAGGCTAGCCACGTAGCCCGCGCCAAAACCGTTGTCGATATTCACCACCGTGACGTTACTGGCGCAGCTGTTGAGCATCCCCAGGAGGGCGGCCAGGCCGTTGAAGCTGGCGCCGTAACCAACGCTGGTCGGAACCGCGATCACGGGACAGGACACCAGACCCCCGACGACGCTCGGCAGGGCTCCCTCCATCCCCGCGCAGACCACCACCACCCGCGCCGCCGTCAACCGCGCACTGCTCTCGATGAGGCGATGGATGCCGGCCACCCCGACATCGTGAATCGCTTCGACCTCATTGCCCATCACCTCGGCGGTGATTTGCGCTTCCTCCGCGACGGGAATATCGCTCGTGCCCGCGCAAACCACGGCAATCTTACCTTTGCCGCGCAGGGTCTTGTCTCTCCAAAACCGGACGGCGCCGGAGAGCGCAAAATATTCCGCGCCCATGAATTCCCGCTCGATAAGCGCGGCCGTAACCGCATCGACGCGCGTGATGAGCACGTTTTGCGAGACATTGAGCAGTCGCCCGGTGATGGCCACTACCTGATCCGGCGTCTTACCCTTAGCCAGGACGACCTCCGGCATGCCATGCCGCAGCTCACGATGATGATCCACTTTCGCGAAGCCCAGATCCTCGAACGGCAGATGGCGGACGCGGGCCACCGCGGCATCGACGTTCATCGCGCCGGAGCGAACTTGCTCCAGCAGGGCTCGGAGCTGATCCTCATTCATACGACCTCAGAATATCAGAACCCCTATTGGCGGCCCGTCAGAAGGTGAGGGTCTGCCCCTGGTGGAGCCCTAGCCGGTGCGCCTCCCCGGCGCGTAGCTCGAGCACGAACTGCTCGCTCGAGTGGCCTCCATAAACCGGGCAGTCGGCGGGTGTCTTCGTGCAGGGAGGAGTGTCCGCCGAAATCTCGACGATGCGGCGGCTGGAATCCATGAAGATAATATCGAGCGGCACCTTCACATTGGACATCCAATAAACGTACGGCGCAGGTTTCGTGTGGACGAACAGCATGCCGCGGCCTTGCGGCAGGGCCTCCCGAAACTTCATGCCATTCTCCATCTCGCCTTGCGTCATCACCACCTGGGCGCGGATTTGGCTGCCGCCGGGTAGCGTGATCACCTGCGAGTTGAGATCTCCCGCGTCATCCGGTTTAGGCCCGCAGCCGGCGCAGAGCAAGAGGATGAACACAGCGGGACGCAAACAGGTCATGCGATAAAATGGTACTTCTTTGGTCTTAGCGCTGCACGAAGCACCCTGGAGGCCTTTTCCACGCGATGTTCTGGAAACGAGTCCGTCTGACGCTCGATATGATTAAATTCGAGCACTCGGTCTTCGCCCTGCCGTTCGCGCTGAC
>Ga0335077_10002707_pt1 | contig 21214 bp, 17 predicted proteins | sample Lox_Sample_31_FD_207151 | JGI IMG/M metagenome (GOLD analysis project Ga0335077, IMG submission 207151) | Soil microbial communities from Loxahatchee National Wildlife Refuge, Florida, United States - Lox_Sample_3.1 | ecosystem: Environmental > Terrestrial > Soil > Wetlands | place: USA...
CCCCTCACAACCACTGGACCACAAAACCTCCACCCAGCCCGAGCGCCTGGGAGGCCGGTCCCTCACACCAGGTGGACCAAACACAGGGGGCTGGTCAGCGGCTATTACGAGATATCTAATGCAACGAACATCAAACAGCTTGGTGGGCTGTTCTCATACGTTTCTGCTTCGGTAAGTCTGGGCTTCGGCCCGAGCGCCTCTACAATCGTCTTTACTAACGGTCATATCGTCGGTCTCGGCCTTGGACTTGCAATAGGTTTCGGCGATGCCAGCGGAGTCTCTGGCCTCTCTAAGACCTACACATACACATTCGGGCGGACAACCGGGTGGTTTATGGATCTCCTCTGGGATCAGGGTCTTCCTGGCGGCCTAAACACGGCCGCTCTCCTGCGGTTCGCCCGCCTCGAACTTCGACACAACCCATGGGTGCAGACGCTGAGTACCTGCAAGGCCGCATGAGCAGCGGCGATGTGATCGCGCTCACGAGCGGCTTGGGGATATGCGGGGTCGTCGGCTGGTTGTGGTCCACGAGGGATCGCAGAAGCGACGCCGAGCTAGGGGCAGTGATCTTCTCAGATGATGTCCACGTCAAAGCTCGGCGCCGTCCGGGTGATCGATTTGGCTCGTTTCATACGCCTTCGGGGTGGGTGCGTCTTTTCGTTCGCGAGAATACGATCGCAATAAGGTGGCTGGGAGCGCCACGATGGCTCGGTGCGCTCCTCTTGATGGACTACACTCTCGACGGAGCCGACTGTGAAGTCGGAGTCGCAGAAGTTAGAGATAATCTCGCGCTGTCTCGTGCAGAGCGGACGGGTGCCGAGTACGTCATCTTGCGAGGATGGGACAGTCGCGGCTGGCTTGAACTTGCGATGAGATCGCGGATTACAAGTGTCGAGGATCTAAAGCGGGAGCTGGTGCGCGCGGGTGTCCGACCATCGTGTGTGCTCGATGAAGCGTCGTAAGTGCGATCCAACGGGACCGGAAAACGGTCTCATGTCTGGCTGCTGCGCCGGTCGCATTTCGTGGGCGCATTGGACGTCCGGCTACCACTGACAGACCGACGCTCCGATCTTGTGCCAAGTTGCGGCATCATCCGGCACTGCCAGTGCCTTGGTTAGTGCCTCCTGCAGAGAGAGAGTTCCATTTGCCGCATCGCGAGCGAGCGACCGAGTTGTGGCGATCCATGCCATTTTCGCGTGTATCCCCCTGTGGGGTGCGCTTATTCGGTTTGCCGCGGTTGGGCGACGCCATCGTGGGATCTGCCGCTAGGGCGGAGCGCGATGCCCGACCTTATGTGTAGGCGCGCGTAGAGTCGGTCGCCCCCGTCCCGCCGATTCCGAGGAGTCTCTTCTTGTTCTGGTCGTTTGCCTACTTGGCTTTGCGCTGCCTGCTCCAGCTCGTACTTCTCCGTCAACGCTCCGAGAAGTCCAAGGAGCTGGAGATCGTCGTCCTTCGGCATGAGCTGTCGGTGTTGCGCCGGCAGGTCGGCCGCCCACAGCTCGAGCCAAGCGATCGGCTGCTGCTCGCGGCGACGAGCCGGCTGCTGCCTCGCTCCCGCCGGAGCTCGTTTCTGGTAACCCCGACAACCTTGCTTCACTGGCATCGACGGCTGGCTGCTCGCCGCTGGACGTATCCCGGTCGAAGAGGTCGGCCGCCGATCGGCGGCGAGATCCGCGACCTGGTGCTTCGGTTCGCGCGTGAGAACCCGCGCTGGGGCTATCAGCGGATCGTCGGCGAGATCAACGGGCTCGGCCTACGGGTCTCGGCTACCACGGTGCGGAAGATCCTCCAGCAGGCGGGCCTCGGTCCTGCCGGGCGGCGGTCCGGGGTGTCGTGGCAGACGTTTCTGAGGGCTCAGGCGAAGAGCGTGCTCGCGGTCGACTTCTTCACCGTCGAGACGATCGCGCTGCGCCGGCTGTACGTGCTGTTCTTCATCGAGCTGGGCAGCCGCCGCGTCCACCTCGCCGGCTGCACCGCCAACCCGACCGGGCCATGGGTTACCCAGCAGGCCCGCCAGTTCACCTGGACGCTCCAAGAGCAGCCGTCGCGCTTTCGCTACCTGATCCGAGATCGCGACAGCAAGTTCGCGCGCGACTTCGACGCCGTGTTCGCGAGCGAAGGCATGCGGATCGTCAAGACGCCCGTGCGCGCACCCAAAGCGAACGCGTACGCCGAACGCTTCGTCGGCACCGTACGCCGCGAATGCCTCGACTGGCTCCTCATCCTCAACCGCCGCCACCTCGAGCACGTGCTCCGCGTCTTCGTCGACCACTACAACACACACCGACCACACCGCTCCCTCGAGCTCACACCACCAGATGCAATCCTCCGTCCAATCAGCCCTTCACGCGACGTAGAACGACGCGACCGGCTCGGCGAGCTCATCCACGAATACAGCTACGCCGCTTGAACCGACTTTGCGCACCCCACAGGCCGACCGAATCTACGCGCGCCTACATAAGAGGACAGACTCCGGCGCTACCCCCGAGTCGGGTAGCCGAACCTGGAGAACCGAATAAGCGCACCCCGCACGCAGCGGCGCTTGATCGGCACCTAGAAGCGGTCGCGTCGTAGCTCGTGCGGGATGAGCGCGGGATGCGACACCGCACTCGTCGCACGTCTCGCACGAAATGCCTGCAAATAGAGACGGGAGCGACGGGCGTCCAGCCCCGGCTTTACACCTCGTGAGATCGAGATCCGGTGAAGTGGCGCCTGTTGATCGCCACCCTCGAACCTCTGCGCTTGCCGCCGCCGCGACGGCGGGAGTGCCCTAGACGAGGATGTTGACAGCCCGAGCGGCGACGAGCAGCACGGTGACGACCGAGAGCGTCGATTCGGCGGCCATCAACGCTTTGGCCGGGCGGGTCAGCGGCATCGCGTCGGTTGGGCTGAACGCCGTCGCGTTGGTCAGCGAGATGTAGAAGTAATCCCAGAGGCGCGGCGCCCAGCCCTCGCGCGCCAGTTGCGGGTTCTCGTCCTGGGGGAATTGAAAGTCGGGTTTGCGAGCCGTCGTCGCGAGTGCGCGCGCGACCGGGCCGCCGCAATCCAGCTCCCAGAACGCCAAGCCGAACGCGATCGCGTTTGTGAGCCAGACAGCGCCGCCGCTGGCCAACAGCTGCGCGCCCGTGATGCGACTCGCGGAATGCGCGACGAGCGAGGCGACGAGGACGACGACACCGAGGACGTTGAAGACCCACACCACCGTCAGCAGCCCGATCACGATCTCCCGCCGGTGGTCGTGACGGACGAGGCGCTTCAGGCCGAGCAGCAGTGTCGCCGCGAGGCAGAGATACGGCGTTGCGACGATCAACCACATCCACCAGAGCGAATGACCAAGCACTTCCCAGTGCGCATGCCTGGCACCGAGGGCGAGCGCGATCAGGATCGCGGCCGCGACGAGCGCGAACGGCGATGCGTCGTCACGGGCTTCGCGTGCCGCGGCGTGTAGGCGTTGCGGCTCAGGTGGGGGTGCGGCCGTAGCGGACTCTTCGGTGGCGTCAGGCATCGCCGAACCAGAATGCGCTGAGCCTCGGACGGCGGAGACGGGTCTTTGATCACTCCCAGATCGCATGAACGATCTATCATGGGAGACGTCCGCACGAGTCGACAAGATGAAAGCTCCCTCATGCTTCCCGGCACCGGCGCAAAGCACCCGCTTCTCGACCTGAGGCTGATCGGGCGGATGGTTGTCGCTCCGGTGGCGCTCGGCGCGTTCGCGGGGATCGAGTTGGCGGACAGAGGCGTGTTCGCGGCGGCGCTTGCGGGCTACACGGTGTTCGTCGTCACGCTGCTCGCTGTCGTCTACTGGGGTCGCTGGCAACTGCATCGGGCACGGCTCCGTCTTGCGGCCGCTCGCGCGGCTATGCATCGACGGCGCGTGACTTAGTCTTTGTTTCGTGGATATCCCGCTGATCAGGCTGTCTTCGGTGCTGAAGAGCCGTCTCGTCGATCGGGGCGGCGACAAGCTTGGGCGGGTCGACGACCTGATCGTTCGCCTCGCCGACCAGGGCTACCCGCCGGTGACGGGTCTGAAGGCACGCATCGGTGAACGAGAGGTCTTCGTGCCCGCCGAGAGGATCGACGCTCTGGAGCCCGGCAGGATTGTGTTGCGAGGGCAGAAGGTCGACCTCGGCCGCTTCGAGCGCCGTGAGGGGGAAGTGCTGCTCGGCCAGGACCTGCTCGGCCGGCGGATGATCAACGTCACTGGAGCACGCCTGGTGCGGGCGAACGACCTCGTGCTCGGCCAGGTGGAGGACTGGTGGCGCGTCATGGGCGTCGAAACGCGTCTGAGGTCGTTGCTGCGCGGGCTGCTGCCGGCCACGCTTCGCGGTCGTGGTGAGGTCACACCGTTCCTCGACTGGGACAGCGTTGAGCCCTTCGTCGGGCACGTCCCGAGCGCACGTCTGAGGATGCCCTTCGGCCGGTTGGCCAAGCTTCATCCCGCGCAACTGGCGGATCTGGTCGAGGCTGCCTCGCATGACGAGGGGCAGGAGATCATCGGCACGGTCGGCGCCGACCGCGAACTCGAAGCCGATCTATTCGAGGAGCTCGACCCGGAGCACCAGGTCGAGTTCCTGCGTGAGCGTTCAGACGCGGAGGCGGCGAAGGTGCTCGCGACGATGGAGGCTGACGACGCAGCCGACCTGATCGGTGCCCTCGACCAGGAGCGCCGGGAGCCGGTGCTCGCGCTGTTGCCGCACCACCTGCAGCGCAAGCTGCGCGCGTTGCTCGGCTACAACCCAGCCACCGCGGGCGGGCTGATGAGCCCCGACTTCGTCGCAGTCGCCGAGACGAGAACAGTCGCGGACGCACTCGACGAGCTACGTCGCACCGACCTTCCTGAGGAGACGGTTACGACCGTTCTGGTGGTCGACGCTCAGCGGCGCCTGACCGGTCTCGTCTCAGTTGTGATGCTGCTCAAGCAGCCGCCACAGATGCTGCTCACGGATGCGCAATCGCCGCCGCCGCTCGTTCTGCGGCCGGACGACGAGCTGTCCGAGATCGCGCTCAGGATGGCGGACTATGACCTGACCCTCGCGCCGGTCGCCGACGAGAACGGCGCCATGCTGGGCATCGTCACCGTTGACGATCTGCTCGAGATGATGATCCCGAGCGACTGGCGGCGCCGCGTCGAGGCGCTCAGCAACGAGTAGCCCGAGGTTTCATCAGCCGCCGCTGGCGAGGCGGGCGGCTTTGACGATCAGCAGGACGACCGCGACGACGAGGTAGCCGCGCATCGTGTACATCGCGACGATCCGCCCGCGCGACCACTCCGGCTTGCCGAGCAGCGACAGCGGCGGCATCGTCCAGTTGCGCGCTTCCGCCTTGGCGATGGCGATCGCGGTGTCGCGGTCTGCCTTCGCTGCGGCCAGCGCGCGCATGTAGGTCGCCTCGGCGGCTGCTTCGGCCTCGGCGAGGTCGGCGGACGCTTCGGTCGCGGCCCGCTGATAGGTGTGCCGGGCCGTTGCGATCGCGACCTCGTCCGGGTGTGCTTCCGTCACTGCTTCCTCGTAGGCGTGGCGGGCGACCTCGTCGGCGTGCGCGTGGATCTCGCGCGCTGCGAAGAGCGCCTGTTCACGCGCCGCGCGCGCATCCGCGGCCGCGGTGGCGTACTCCCGCCCGGCAGCCTCGATGCTGCCAGGAGTGGGCTCGGCCGGCATACGCCGACGGGCACGGAAACTCGCGGCGGCCATGGCGAGCAGTCCGACTACGAGCAGGGCGGAGAGGCCGGCCAGGAGCAGGGTCACGTTCACGTGCGGGAAGACGGTGGTGGTAACCAGGATCGCGGAGAGCATCAGCAGGACACCGAGGATCAGAGTCGCAAGCGCATTCAGGCGACTCTTGTTCACCCAGGGGCCAAGCACCTGTCGGTCATTGCAGAGAAGAAGCAAGAACACGCTCGCGCTCGGCAGCAACACGCCGGCGAGCGCCTGCACCGAGACGGTGATCACGCCGAGCGGCGCACCCGGAATGAGCACGATCGCGCAGGCGCAGGCGACAATCGCGGCGAAGCTGCCGTAGAAGAACTTCGCCTCGCTCGGCGGCCGATGCAGCGAGTGGTGCATCCCGAAGACGTCGCCAAACGCGTACGAGGTCGAAAGCGTGACCGCGCCGGCGCCGATGATCGACGCGTTCAGCAGCACGATCGCGAACAGGACGCCCGCCGTGTGTCCGACCGTCTGTCCGAGCCCGCGCGCGACCCCTTCGGCGTCGGTGAAGTGCCCGTGCAAGCCGGTGTGCGCGAACGGGAACGCGGCCGCGGCGATGAGGAGCGACGCACCGAGGACGACGACGACCGAGCCGATCACCGTGTCAGCGCGCTCGTAATTGATCCAGCGGGTGGTGATCCGCTTGTCGATCACGTTCGACTGCTGAAAGAACAGCTGCCACGGCGCCACCGTCGTGCCGACCATGGCGATGATCAGGAGCACCGAACTCGAATTGATCCCGCCCGCCACGCCCGGCACGAAGAAGCCGCGCGCCATCGCGTCTGCATGCGGATGCGCGTAGACCGCGAGCGGGATGACAAGAAAGTTGCCGACGACGAAGACGAACATGAACCGCTCCCACTTCTGGAAGCTGCCGGTCATCGTCATCGCAACAAGAAGCAGGCCGGCGATCGGGACACTGATGTACGTGCTGATACCGAGATAGCTGAGGGCAAGGTCAATGCCGATGAACTCGGTGACGATCGTCAGGAAGTTGAGGATGAACAGGTCGCCGACCGAAAAAGCTCCCCAGAAGCGGCCGAAACGCTCGAGGATCAGTCGGCCATGACCGACGCCGGTCACCGCGCCCAGGCGGACGACCATCTCCTGGTTGACGATCAGCACCGGGATCAGCAGCAGCAGCACCCAGAGCAGGCTGGTGCCGTAGTTCTGGCCTGCCTGGGCGTAGGTCGAGACGCCGCCGGCGTCGTTGTCGCCGACCATCACGATCAGGCCGGGCCCCATGATCGCCAGCAACGCGACCAGCCGGCCGCGCCAGGAGAAGCGCGGGCCGACGTCGTCGAGGCGGATCGTCCCCAGCGCACCCTTGATGTCACCGATGTGCGCCTCGTCGAGAACAGGCGGCACCCGCAGCAGCTCAGCCGTCAGTACAGGCGGCTGGTGCTCCCTCAGCTCGTCTGTCAACGCTCGCCTCCTTTCGAGGCGAACGCGTCCCTCAGCGGGCGCGCAGGGGGTGGGCTATGCGGACGCGGCTGCACCGACCGGGCATTCGCCCGGACCTGAGCAAACCCCGTGGCGGCACGTACTGAGTGCGCCATCGGGATCCCTCTGCAGCAGCGTCGTCGCGGTCACGGGGCGACGATAGCATGATCGCCCGTTCATGCGACCGGACAGCTTGACGCTTAGGGTGCGAGCATGAGCTCGACGGCCTTGACCACGAGCAGGACCGCGGCGACGACGAGGTAGAGGCGCAGCACGAGCAGGCCGAGCGTCCGCGTGCGCGAGAGAGCCGGGCGGGCAAGCCGCTCAAGCGGCGGCATCGTCCACGTTTCCCGCTCCCACGGCGTGCCGGCAAACCGTGGCCGCTCGCTCCGGCGCCGCCGAGCGGGCAGCCCGATGAGGGCGAGTGCGATGGCAAGCGCAACCGTCAAGCCGGCCGCCGTCGCCGCCACGTCGAGCTGCGGAAAGAGCGTGGTCAGGGTGAGCAGCGCTGACAGCTCGAGCAGGAGTCCGACGATCACGGTTGCAAGCGCGTTCAGCCAGCGCGGGTTCGTCCAGGGACCAAGCACCGCCTGGTCGTTGCAGAGCAGCAGCAGGAACACCGAGGCGCTCGGGAGCAGCACGCCCGCCAGTGCCTGCACCGCGGTCGTGACGATCCCGAGCGGCAGCCCGGGCAGAAGAACGACCGCGGCCGCAAGGACGACGATCACGGCGAAGCTGCCGTGGAAAACACGCGCGTCGCGCCAGCCACGGTGCAACGAGTGCTTCACACCGGCGACGTCGCCGATCGCGTAGGAGCTCGCGAGCGCGACCACGCCGGCGCCGAGCACCGAAGCATTCAGCAACACGAGCGCGAAGAGGGCTCCGGCGGGCGCGCCCAGGCGGCCCGCCAGCCCGTGCGCGACCGCGCCCGCGTCGACGAAACCACCCTGAAGCGACGTGCCCGCGAACGCGAACGCGCAGGCGGCGAGGATCGCTACGGCGCCAACCGCGAAGAACACCGCTCCGATCAGCGTGTCTACACGCTCGTACGCCAACCAGCGAGCGCTGATCCGCTTGTCGACCACGTTCGACTGGTGAAAGAACAGCTGCCAGGGAGCGACAGTCGTCCCCACCAGCGCGATCACGAACAGCACCAGCCGCGCGTCAAGCCCGCCATGCAGCCGAGGCACCACCGCGCCCGTAACGGTGCGGGCATGCGGGTGGCTGAGAAGCGCAAGCGGGACAGCAATGAGGTTCACCGCCACCAGCACGTACATCGCCCGCTCCCAGCGCCGGAAGCTTCCAGTGATCGTCAACAGCACAAGCCCCGCCGCGGCGAGCGGCACCGCGACGTAGCGGCTGACCCCGAAGTAGCCGAGTGCGAGCGTGACCCCGATCAGCTCGGTCACGATCGTCAACAGATTGAGCGCGAGCAGATCGCCGAGCGCGAACACACCCCAGCGACGACCGAAGCGCTCGAAGATCAGCCTCGCATGGCCCGCGCCGGTGACAGTGCCGAGCCTCGCCACCATCTCCTGGTTGACGAACAGCACCGGTGCGAGCAGCAGCAGCGGCCAGAGCAGGCGCAGCCCGTAGTCCTGACCAGCCTGCGCATACACAGACACGCCGCCGGCGTCGTTGTCAGCAACCATTACAACCAGGCCCGGCCCCATGATCGCGAGCAACGTCGCCACTCGACTGCGACGCGACAGCCTCGGCCCCGTGTCGAACGACCGCACAACGCCGAGCGCCCCTTCGATGTCGCCCCGGTGCGCCCGATCAAGAACCGATCGACGATCGGCCGGCCGACTGAACGCTCCGTCGACGACGCTGGTCATTCGCCAGCCGCCTCACTCGCCCGGCCGGGACCGCGGCGCACTCGCAAGCGACGTCGCTTGCTGCGCTGCTCCACATGGCGAAGCGCCTCTTCGAGGAGTGCTGCAACGTGCTCGTCGTACAACGCATAGACGCGTTTGCGACCTTGCTGATCGGCCTTGACGAGCGTGTGCTCGCGCAGCACCCGCAGTTGATGCGAAACCGCTGACTGCTCCATCGAGAGCGCATCCATCAACTCGGACACCGTGTGCGGGCTCTCGAGCAGGCAACCAAGAATCTGCACCCGACTCGGCGTCGAGAGCGCGAACATCGTGTCCGCCAACCGCTCCGCAACCCGCTCGCTAACACGCGGAGACCGGCGCCCGCTGTGCGACGGATTCACCGTGCCAGCCTCTCGTGTGTACGCATCTCACGATCCTATGTCGGCCCGCGCGACTCTCTCTAGCAGAGAGGCGGCCGCGGCGGAGTTGGGGCCAAGGGCGGGGCGCATCCGACGGGGCGCTTGCGGGTAAGCGCTCCCTGTGGATCTGGTGCCGCTGGTTGTGTTGCAGCGGGAGTGGGAGGTGCTCGCGCGCGGTCGGCTGCGGCTGGAGCTGCGCGCCTGGTCGGCACACGAGGCTGTGCTCGCGCGCTTCGAGACCCCCGATCGGCTGATCGGGTTTCTGTGGGACAAGCGTGCACCGTCGGAGGAGAAGGACCAGGTGCTGCTGGCGCTGCTGCGGTTGGCGCGGCGGGAGTCGTCGGCGAGCCGGATCGTGTTGCAGGCGATGTTGCCGGGGCTGAAGACACTGGCCGCGGCGATGTTGCGGCGGCATCCGGAGCATGGCAATCCGGCTCTCGGCCGTGCGGAGTTGTGGCAGGTGCTGTTCGTGGAGATGCTGGAGCGGATCAAGACGTATCCGCTTGAGCGTCGGCCGGGGAGCGTGGCGGCGAATCTGATTCTCGATGTGAAGCACGCGGTGCTTGCTGAGGCGCAGCGGGCACGCGCCGCGGCGGGTGAGTTGCCGCTGGACGAGCCGCTCGAGCCGGACGAACAGACGTTGCGGTCGCGGCCGGGGGTGGATGTGGAGGAGCCGTTGCGGCGGGCGGTTCAGGCGAAGGCGATCACCGCCGCCGACGCGGAACTGCTGCTGCTCGTCGGCGTGGACGGGGTGACGTTGCGGGAGGCGGCCGGGCGAGTGGGGTTGTCGTACAACCTGGCGCGGATCCGGATCCAGCGGGCGCGGAAGCGGCTGCTGATGTTCCTGCGCCCATGGACGCAGGATCTTTACGTTCAGGTTGAGCCCAAACCGGCCTCAGATGCACCTTCCTCTGGTGCGTATGCACCTGAGGCAATCACAGACACCCAAGAACAGGCCGGCTGAGACCAGCCCGGCCGCCGCCGCATTCTCGGCCGCCGACTGGCGGTCGTGGCGGCGACTTGTCCTATTCCCGACCGAGGGAGGTCACTGATCCGGACGCATCACCATGCGCTCGCGGGGACGGCGCATCACCATCTTTCTGGTCCCCGGCCGCCGTGGTGGGAGCGGCTGATCCTCTGGTGGGGCCACGCGGCGATGTGGCCGACCCGCATCCATCCCGCCCGCCTTCTCCCCGTCCTTGTCCACGACCTCGAGCTTGCCGGCATCGTTGGCGCAAGCCTCGCCGCCACCGTCGTCGCGATCGCCGTCGCTCGGCGAGTTGTGGTGTCGGCTCCGGCTATGCAGACAAGCGCGGCCGGCCGGCGGCGGTTCGAGCTGTTGCTGCCGGACTCGTTCGTCCGCGACGGGCTGAACGGCTTCTTCCGCACCGTCTCCTTGCTGCTGCGCCCGGTGCTGCTCGTTGGGCAGCCGTCGGTGTCGTTCGCGTTCACGGCGATCGGGGACCGGCTGCACATCACGCTGGAGTGCGACGCCGAGATCGCGCCCTCGATCGTCTCCAATCTCGAAGCTGCGATCGACGGCATCTCGATCGAAGAGGTCGCTGCCGCCGACGAGACCAGCAAGCACAATTGGGCGCGGTGCACGCTGCGGCCGTCCGGCTCGCAATGGCTGCCGTACGAGTCGAAGCACAGGGTGGATCCGGCCCGGTTTGTGCTGGCGGCGCTGCAGGGTGAGAGCGAGAGCGAGCGGGCGTGCGTGCAGGCGGTGTTCTCGCCGCTCCCTGCTCGTGCGAGGCGGGGTGGACGGCGTGAGCCGCAGCGGTTGCGGACCGGCCGGCGTGGGGGCATGTTCGCCGGGACCGGCGGGTTCGGGCTCGAGGTGGTCCGTGACGGCGCCGAGATCTTCCTGCCCGGCTTGTCCTCGAGCACACAGACAGCGCGGCCGGCGTACACGCCCGACCGGTGGACGTTGAAGCGGGCGGGGGCGATCGAGGAGAAGGTCGCCGAGCCGCTGCTCGGGGCGACGATCCGGCTCGCCGTCGCCGGAGGAGCATGGGGGTCGAAGCGGTGGCGGCTGCGCGCGCTCGCGGCCAGCTTCGGCCAGTTCCACGCGCTGGGAGGGTTGCGTGCCGGTCGGGAGCTGTTCGGTCGGCGCCGGTTCGAGCGGCGGTTGCCCGCGCTGCGTCCAGCGCTCGCTGTGACCGCCGCCGAAGCAGCGGCGCTGCTGCCGCTGCCGACCAACTTGGCGGAGACGCGGCTGGTGGTGGGGGAGGCACCGGCGCGCCGGCTCCGACCGGCGGCAGATGCTCCTCACAGCGGGATTCGTCTTGGGAGGGCGGAGCGGTGAGCCGGCGCGATGAGCTGTACCTGGATGTGGAGGCGCTGGCTCAGCACGCGCATGTGCTTGGCCCGACTGGGCGCGGCAAGACGACGCTGCTCTGCACGCTCTATCTGGAAGCAGCTCGCCTTGGCCTGGGGGCGATGTATGCGGAGCCGAAAGGGGACGCGATCGACGACCTCTGCCGCCGCATCCCCAAGGAGCGGCTCGCGGATGTGGTGCTGCTCGACTTCGGCAACGAGCAGCGCCCGCCCGCGCTCAACCTCCTCGCGTGCTCGCGCGGCGAGGAGGACATCCACGCGGAAGCGCTGGTCGCGATCTTCCGGCGGTTGTTCGGCCGCTACTGGGGGCCGCGCTCGGAGGACATCCTCCGCTCCGCCCTCACCACCTTGCTCCTCAACCGCCGACCGAACCGGCCGGTGCCGACGCTCGCCGACGTGCTCAACCTGCTGACCGACCCGGCGGAGAAGGCGCGCAACCCGGTCAGCGATCCGGTGGCGCTGGCGCAGTTCTGGCGGCAATGGCAAGCACTCTCTGTTGGGCAGCGAGAGGCGGCGTTGGCGCCGGTCGCGAACAAGCTGCGCTCGTTCCTCGGCCGTCGTTCGCTGCGGAACATCTTCTGCCAGGAGCAGTCGCCCGACTTCGAGCAGCTGATCCGGGAGCGCAAGCTCATGCTCGTCTCCCTTCCTAGCCGAACCCTTGGTGATGCGGCCGACCTCGTCGGCTCGGTCCTCGTCTACCGGCTCTGGCAAGCGGCGCAGCGGCTCGGCCCCGACCCCAACCGGCCGCCTTATCTCTGCCTGGTCGACGAAGCACACCGCTTCTGCCGCCTCCCGGGCGGGCTCGCGCAGGCACTCGCAGAGGCACGCGGCTACCGGCTCGGCTTCATCCTCGCCCACCAACACCTCGCCCAGCTCACCGACCCCGAGCTCGCCGAAGCCGTGCACGCGAACACGCAGACGAAGCTCTGCTTCTCACTGCCGCCGCTGGACGCACACCGGATGGCGGCGCACTTCGCGCCCCGCCTCGACGAGGACAACCTGACGCGACTTGGCCGGTATCGGATCGCCTGCCGGATCAGCCACGACGGCCGCCAACTCCCCACCGCCACCGCCACCACCGAGCCGCTGCCGGCGGCGCTGCGCGACAGCGGCGCAGTCGGCATCCCTCCGGACGCGCCGATACGGGCACAGGTGGAGGCCGCGATCCTCGCCCGCTACACCAGACACCGCGAGCCGCCCGCAAGCGGGAGCGGCGCACCCGACAACGAGCCACCCGACGACGAGCCGGACAGCGGCGTCCCAGCCCGAGCACCGCGCGGTCCTCGTCCCGGCCCTCGCGACGACCCTCGCTTCCAGCGAGGACCCGAGGCAGCCGCATCCGCGCACGACGGCGCCGAACTCGGCGAGGACGACTTCTCCGACGAAGACAGGTCAAACGTCCTCCCTCTCCATGATCGGCGCGGGGGTGGGGATGCGGCCGCTGCCTAGCTCCAGCCTCACCGACCGCGACCTGGCCATCCTCGACCGGCTGGCCGAGCACGAGCCGCTCGCCACCAGCGAGCTCCGTCTGCTCTTCTTCGATGGTCTGCGCACCTGCCAGGCGCGACTCAAACTGCTCGACGACGGCGAGCTTCTCTGCCGCGTCTACCCCGCCCGCTCAAGCCGCGGCGGCAAGAGCGAGCCGCTCTGGTTCCTCACACCGCACGGTCGACGGATGATCGGTGCGTCGTCGCGTCGGCCGCCCGGGCTGTCGATCCCCGACCTCGAACACCGCCGCGCCGTCGCCCGCTTCTTCCTCGACCTCGTCGAGCGCAGCCTCGAGCGCAAAGGCGAAGGCCTGCACTCCTGGTGGGGGGAGACACGGGCCGCCGCCGGTGTTGGCGGCGGCCCGCTGCGTCCCGACGGGTACGGCCGCTACCTGCTCCCCGACGGGGAGCTGACCTTCTACCTTGAACTCGACCGCGGCACTGAACCCGCCCGCCGCGTCGCCGCCAAGCTCACCGCCTACCAACACGGGCTCGCTAACGATCCGGAACGCGAGTACGCGAACGTGCTCCTAGATTGCCACTCGAAGCGGCGCCTCGCGAACCTCGCTGGATACGCGCCGGAGGGTCCGCCGTGGACGTGGGGGACTGTCGACGGCGAGACCTACGAGCTACTACCCGACCGCGAGCACGAGCGGTCCCTCGAAGAGCTGCCGCGGCGGCCACGCGATTCGAGCCGGCGGGTGGAGGATTGCCTCGGCCGCCGCTGGCATTGGGATGTCGCCTCGGCGAGGAGGGCAGCCTGAGCAGCCGTCCGCGGCGGCACTTGCGCGCCATTGAGGCGTCCGTGCCGCCGGACGAATCAGCCGCCCCTGGCGCACGTGCGACATCGACGGCGCCAGAACGGCTGCCAGCGGCCCACAGGGGCCTCCGTGGAGAATCGGACCCTCGTCGGCTGAAGGCGGTGGATACGGAGCCGTCGCGGCCGACGGGCGGCCGACGGCAGTCAGGCGAGCCTGCCGCGGGCCGGGAGGCTCGCCGCTCTGGTAGAGCTGGACCCGGCCGTAAAGAGCTATCACTGGAGCATGAGGCCTTCGTCGAGTGGTTCGTCGAATACTGGCGGCGGCGCTGCGCGCGTCGCCTCGCTGAGCGAGCACCGGACGAGGAAGAAGCTGCGTAGCCAGGCCGACGCACCGCTGCGCCGGGCGGTCGCCTACGTGCGCGAGTCGACCGAGGAGCAAGGCAAGGGGTATTCGCCCGACGGGCAGCGGCAGGCGATTGCCCGCTACGCATCCGAGCACGGCCTCGAGCTACTCGACGAGTACCTCGACTTCGAGAGCGGCCGCGCCGCCGACACGCGGCCGGGGTTCCAGCGGTTGATCGAGGACGCGATGGCGGGCCGCTTCGACTGCGTGCTCGTCTACCACTCCTCGCGCTTCGCGCGGAACACGGTCGAGGCGAAGCAGTACAAGCGACTGCTGCGAAGCGAGCTGGGCATCGATGTGATCTCGGTGACCCAGCCGATCGGCAGCGACGCAGACGATCCGGCCGCGTTCCTGACCGAGTCGGTGCACGAGATCTTCGACGAGTACTACTCGGTGTCGCTCTCCTTCTGGGTCAAGATGGGCCTCAAGGAGAAGGCGCGGCAAGGGCTCCTGACCGGCAGCCTGCCGTGGGGGTATCTGAAAGGCGCCGACGGGATCGCCGAGCCCGACCCGGAGCGGGCGTCATACGTGCGTCGCATCTTCGAGCTGTACGCGTCCGGCCGCCACACCGACCGCACCATCGCCGAATGGCTCAACAGCGAGGGGCAGCGCACGGCGAAGGGACGGCTCTTCGGCGCCGACTCGGTGCGAGAGATGCTCTGCAACGCCTCCTACTGCGGCTACGTCTCAGCGCGGCGCGACCGCAGCAAGCAAATCCGCGGCCTGCATCAAGCAATCGTCGACGAGGAACTCTTCGATCGCGTTCAGCACCTGCGCCGAGCCCGCGCCCGCACCCTCAACCCCGGCAGGCCCTCGACCCGCTATCTGCTCCGCGGTCTCGCCCACTGCGACCGTTGTCAGGCGCGCATGCAAGGGACCGCGACCGGGCGGAAGCTGGAGGCTCGCTACTTCTGCGCTGGTCGCCGAGCGAGCCAGGGCTGTGACCAGCCCTCCGCCCGCGCTGCTCTGATCGAAGAACAGCTCGTCGAGTTCGTGGCCGACTTCAAGCCCGAACCGTTCTTGCGCGAGGAGATCCTCCACCGCCTCGCCGCCGGCAACGGCCCCGAATCGAAGCAGATGGCGCGCAAGCGCGCCGCGCTCGAAGAACGACTGCGCCGCCTGCGCGACCTGTACGAACTCGGCGACCTCGACCGCAGCGACTACCTCACCCGCCGCCAGGAGATCCAGACTCAGCTCGCCGAGCTCGCACCCGAGCCGCTTCCCGACCTCGACGAGGCCGAGCAAGTCCTCAACGACTTCTCCCTCTTCTGGCGCGACCAATCCAACCCGGAGGCGAAACGGCACATGCTCCAACTCGTCTTCGAACGCGTCTGGCTCGACGACGGCCACATCGTCGCCGTCCGGCCCAAACACGCCTTCGCACCCTTCTTCCAGAAGCGGGCGAAGACGAGGTGTAAAGAGCGGGAGCGACGGGACTCGAACCCGCGACCTCCGGCGTGACAGGCCGGCGTTCTAACCAGCTGAACTACGCCCCCGGGGCCGGCGTAGTGTAGCCGGGGTCGTCGAGACCGATGCGCCGTCTACGCTCCGGCGGTGCCGCTCACGGTCGTCGACTGGGTCGCCATCGCCGTCGTGCTCCTCGCGGCGCTCGGGGGGATGCGGCGTGGGCTCGTCCTCAGCGCATTCTCTCTCGCGGGCATCGCCCTGGGTGCGTACGCCGGCTCGCGGCTGGCCCCGGACGTGCTGCACGGCGGCGCGAGCTCGCCGTGGACGGCCGTGGCAGGGTTCGTCGGCGCGGTGATCGGCGCCGTGCTGCTGCAGATCGTCGGTGTCTTCGCCGGCTCGGCCGTGCGGGGCGGGCTGCGGCTCACGCCGCTGCGTCTGATCGACTCGGCGGGGGGCTTCCTGTTCGGCGCCGTGACCGGCCTCGCGATCGTCTGGGTCGGGGCAGCGGTTGCCCTGCTCACGCCGGGCCAGACGACGCTGCGCCGGGACGTCGCCCGGTCTCGGATCGTCCGGCAGCTCGACGCGGCGCTTCCCCCGCGCACGCTCCTTCACCTGCTCGCGCGCGTCGACCCGTTCCCGTCGATCGCCGGCCCGGCGGGGCCGGCGCAGCCGCCGTCGTCCGGCGTGGTCTCCGCCACCGGCGTTCGCACCGCTGCCGCGCGGGTCGTCAAGGTGCTCGGGACGGCATGCGGGGTCGGCGTGGAAGGAAGCGGCTGGTTCGCCGCCTCCGACCTCGTCGTGACGGCCGCGCACGTCGTCGCCGGCGAGCAGGACACGATCGTGCGCATTCCCGGCGACCCGCTCTCGCACGTGGCCGACGTCGTGGCCTTCGACGTGCACAACGACGTCGCCGTCCTCCGTGTCGAGGGCGCCCACGAGACACCGCTGCCACTCGCCGATCCGCGGCCCGGCGCGTCGGTCGCGATCGTCGGCTACCCGCTCGACGGCGGCCTCACCGCGACGCCCGGGCGCATCGGGCGCACGGGAAACGTCCTCACGCAGGACGCGCTCGGTCACGGCCCCGTGCTGCGGGAGATCACCGCGATCGCGGGCAAGGTCGAGCACGGGAACTCCGGCGGGCCCGCGATCGACGCCGGCGGCGCCGTGGAGTCGACGATCTTCGCCGCTCGCGTCGACGCCCCGAGCGGCTACGGCGTTCCCACCGAGGTCGTCCGGCGCGATCTCGCCCAGGCGGGAACGCAGTCGGTCTCGACCGGCAGCTGCGCGCCCTAGCGCCGCTCCTCGAGCTCGGGCAGGACGTCGAGCGCGGCGAGCGGCGCTTTGAACGGCGCGATCACCTCGACGCCGGCCAGCCGTTCCTGCGCCTGCGCGACGAGCTCTCGGGCCACCTCGAGGCCGGTCGCCATCGCGTCCTTCCCGGCGACGCGGAACCGTTCGCGCACCGCCTCCGAGACCTTCATGCCGGGGATCTCGTTGTGCAGCCTGAGCGCGAGCGGATAGCTCGTGACGAAGAAGACCCCGAGCAGCACCGGGATCGGCCAGCCGCCGAGCAGCGTCTCGAACCGCTCGAGATCCTCGAGGTCGAACTGCGACTGGGTGATCGCGAACTGCGCTCCGGCCTCGAGCTTCTGCTCGAAGCGGCGCAGCTCCTCGTCCACGTCGTCGGCCGTCGGATTGACGGCCACGCCGTAGTAGAACTCGGTCGGGGCGTCGATCGCCTTGCCGGTGTACGACTCGCCCGCATTGAGCTTCTGCATGATCCGGCACAGTCCGATCGAGTCGACCTCGTACACGCCCTGCGAGTCGGGATAGTCGCCGACGTCGGGCGGGTCGCCGGTGATCGCGAGCACGTTCCGGAGGCCCGCCGCGTGGGCGCCGAGCAGGATCGACTCGAGGCCCATCACGGTCGTGTCGCGCGGCGTCAGGTGCGGGATCGTCTCGATCGAGGTCTCGCGCTCGATCGCGGCGGACGCGAGCATCGAGTTCATGCGGGCGCGCGCGGTGTAGTTGTCCGTCACGTCGAGGAACTCGACCCGTCTCGACGCCTCGAGCGAGCGGCAGAGCTCGATCAGGCCCGCGTCGGAGCCTCCCTTCGGCGGGTTGAGCTCGATCGTCGAGACGAAACGGCCCGCTCGCAGCGCGGCGGCGAACCGCGACTCGTGCGGGGTCGTCACGCCGCGCTCGCGGTGCTCGCGGCTGCGGGAGAAGATCGGCTCGCTCGACGCCGGGCGCTCGTCGCGGAGCGCGTCCCTGATCGCCTCGATCTGGACCGGCGTCGTGCCGCAGCAGCCGCCGACGATCCGAGCGCCGAGGTCGCGCGCCTGCGCGGCGAAGTCGGCGAAGTACTGCGTCTCCGCGTGCGGGTAGACGATCCGGTTGCCCCAGCGGCCCGCGAGGCCGACGTTGGGGAGCGCGGCGAGCGGCTTCCCGTTCGCCATCGCCGCGAGCGCAGTCAGCGCCGACTGCGGGCCTGCGCCGTGGTTGGCGCCGATCGCGACGACCTCGCTTCCCGCCAGTGCCCGTCCCGCTTCCTCGGCCGTCACGCCGGCCGGCGTCTCGCCGTCCGCGCCGAAGGTCAGCAGCGCGACGATCGGCAGAGCGGACACGCTGCGCACGAGCTCGATCGTCTCGAGCAGCTCGTCGAGCTCGGCGAAGGTCTCGACCATGAAGAGGTCGACGCCGCGGGCCGCCAGCGCCTCGGCCTGCTCGAGGTCGCCGCCGGGGCCGATCGCCCCGGCGATGAAGACGTCCCGGCCGGACATCTCCCGGGCTTCGCGGGCGAGCTTGACCGCCTCGCTGTTGATCCTCTGCGCCTCGTCGGCGAGATGGTGCGCCTCGAGCTTCGTCCGGTTCGCCCCGAACGTGTTCGTCTCGATCAGCTCGGCGCCCGCGTTGACGAAGCCGGCGTGGAGCGAGACGACCGTCTCCGCCGCGACGAGATTCGCCTCTTCCGGCGTGCGCAGCCCGTGGCCGGCGGCGGCGGTGATGAGGGTTCCCATGCCGCCGTCGGCGACGATCGGCGGGCCCGAGGCGATGCGCTCGAGGAAGCGGCTCATGGCTCGTGGACGGTACGGCCCTCCATGCCGCCGGCGACGGTGACGAGCTCGCCGGTGACGTGGCCCGAGAGCTCGTCCGAGGCGAGGACGAGGACCGCCCGCGCGACGTCCTCCGCGAGCGCGACCTTGCGCAGGGCCATCGTCCGGCTCAGCCGCGTCACGAGCTCCTCGTCGAGCTCGCCGCGCGTCATCGGCGAGTACGTCCAGCCGGGCGCGACCGCGTTCACCCGCCCGCGTGGCGCGATCCGGACGATCTCGTTCTTCAGGCTGAGCAGGAGCCCGACCTGGAGCGCCGCCTTCGCCGCGGCGTAGTCGGCGTGGCCCGCCTCGCCGAAACGGCCCGCCGTCGAGCCCACGAGCACGAGGCTCCCGTGACCGTTGCGCTCGACCTCGCGCAGGAAGCCGCGCGCCGTGAGGAACGTGGAGGTCAGGTTCGCGGCGAGCGTCGCCTCCCAGCGCTCGAGCGACACGCGCCAGACGGGCTCGTCCTCGCGCGGCCAGAAGCCGGCGACCGCCGCGCAGACGTCGATCGCGCCGAGCGCGTCTCGCGCCTCGGCGAAGAGCCGGCCGGCGGCCTCCTCGTCGGTCAGGTCGGCGTGGAGCGCGACGCCGCCCGTCTCCGCGGCGAGCTCGGCCGCTCGCTCGGCGCTCGTGTTGTAGTGGATCGCGACGCGCGCCCCCTCGGCGGCGAACGCGCGGACGCACGCAGAGCCGATGCCGCCGGCGCCGCCGGTGACGAGGACGCCCTTGCCTGCGAGGCCCGTCTCCACGGGCGCAGGTTAGTCTCCGGCTCGTGCGCGTCCATGTGATCAGCGACATCGAGGGCGTCGCCGGCATCGTCAAGTGGGGACAGGCCGGCGGCGACACGAAGCTCTTCCACGAGGCCCGTGTCCTCTACACGGAGGAGATCAACGCCGCCGTCCGCGGCGCGCGCTCGGCCGGTGCGACCGAGATCGTCGTCATGGACTGTCACGGCGCTGGCGGCGACTACACGTTCAACTCGCTCGTCGCCGACCTGCTCGACCCGTTTTGCGAGTACGTCGTCCAGAGCGAGTGGACGGAGTACACGGCCTTCCTCGAGGCAGGCTGCGATGCCGCCCTCTTCGTCGGCATGCACGCCATGGCCGGAACGCCCGACGGCGTCCTCTCCCACACCGTCTCCGGCCAGGCGTGGCAGAACCTCCGCTTCAACGGGACTATCGTCGGCGAGACGGGAATCAACGCCGCGCTCTGCGGCCACTGGGGCGTGCCGGTCCTGCTCGTGACCGGCGACCGCGCGGTCTGCGCCGAGGCGAGGGCTCTGCTCGGCGACGGGCTGACGACGGTCGAGGTGAAGGAGGGCCTCGGCCGCTTCAGCGCGCGGATGAAGCCCCCTGCCCGGGCACGCGAGCTGATCGAAGAAGGCGCGAGGCAGGCTTTGTCCGACCTCTCAGCGGTTGCGGCGTACGACCCGGGCCGGCCGTGCGAGATCGCGATCGAGTTCACGTCGCCCGACCGGCTGCAGGAGTACGCCAACCGGAAGGGCGTCGAGGTGACCGGTCCGCGCTCGCTCGTCGCCCGCGGCGACGACTGGTGGAGCGCCTGGTCGGGCTTCTTCTTCTGAGCCGCAGGCGACTCAGAAGAGGCTGATCGCACTACGCCCGTCGGAGAGCGCGGTCTCCGACGGGCTTCGTGCAGCTAAGGATGGCGCCTCAGTTTCCTCGGGCGGAACAACACTCGCGGAGGCGAGAGCCGCAGCGAGCCTCGGCCGCGCGTTGCGGCAGAGCCCGCGTCGCACCGATGGCTCACTTCAGCATCGCGAGCAGCTTGGCCATCGGCACGAAGACGAGTTTGCCGGGGTTGCGCGAGTTGGCGGCGTAGACGAGGCCGTGCACATCGATCGCGATGGTGCGCGCATAGCCGTTCACGGGGCCGATCTCGACGTTCTTGCCGGTGTCGAGGTCGACGAGGTACAGCCTGTACGGCCCCTCGATGGCGGCGAGGTGTCCGTAGACGGCGAGCTGTTTCCCCGACTCGACCGGAACGGGCCAGGTATACAGCGGCGCGCCTGTCGTCGCGTCGTAGACGGCCAGGGTGACTCGCGTGGAACCGGTCTGATCGGCCTCCGTTCTCAGCCCTGCCAGCCACCTGCCGCTGAGCGCGATCGGCGAAAGGTATTGCTTGAGCGCGACGGTCTCGAGCAGCGTGCCGCTCGTTGAGTAGATGGCGACGCTCGCGGGCGGCGTCTCCGTGCAGTTTCCCTCCGGGTCCACGGACAGGACCGTCGGCAGAGGCAGGACGGCGATACGGCCGGCATCTGCCGACTCGGAGACGATCGCGTCCGGCCCGGTGGCGATCGTCCGCAGCCCCGTGG
>Ga0335077_10002708_pt1 | contig 21212 bp, 16 predicted proteins | sample Lox_Sample_31_FD_207151 | JGI IMG/M metagenome (GOLD analysis project Ga0335077, IMG submission 207151) | Soil microbial communities from Loxahatchee National Wildlife Refuge, Florida, United States - Lox_Sample_3.1 | ecosystem: Environmental > Terrestrial > Soil > Wetlands | place: USA...
ATGTGGTTGTGCCACCAGCCGCCCTGGTCCACGAACGACTGCCCGGCGGCATGATACTGGGCGCCCTTGATCCCGACCGGGCCCGACTCGTAGTCCGTGGTGAGGATGCCGTCGATCACGTAGATGAACGTGGGCACGCGGAACTGCTCTCGCCCGGTCTGCCCGCCCGGAGCCAGCTCCACGGTGGAGCCGGTCAGGAACAGCGGCGTGTTGACGGTCTCCTTGAAACCTCCGAGCGACGTGACCAGCCCCTTGACGGTGACGCCCTTGGCCGCGTTGTCGCTCTGCGCCCAGGCGGGACCGCTTGCGAAGGTCGCGAGGAGGATCGCCACGGCGAATCCCAGTAGTCTTGCGATCATCGTGCACCTCCCGGATTGCGTTGGACGTCTGAACGGGTGAGCCGCTGGCACAGCGCACAACAGCCTCGCGCGGCGACGTGAACGGGCGGAGACTAGCATCGGAGACTTGTTCGTGTCAAGGCTGACCTGCTTGCGTCACCGCGGAATTGCCAGGTCCTGGCTCACCGGCGTGTATCTCCTGTTGTTGGTCACCACTCCCGCGGCCGGCGTCGATGTGGCGCCGGGTCTTCAGGCGGAGGTCGTGGTCACGAACGTCCCCAGGCCCGTCCAGGTCGCGTTGGACGGCGCGCGTCGTCTGGTGATCCTGAGCCACGGTCGTCAGGGCGATGCCGCCGCCGAACTCTATCGCGTTGACGTCCAGATGGTGCCGGTCGACGCCGCTCGCCAGCCGCACGTGGTGATCCCGTTTTCCACGGGACCGCGGAAGGCGGCCTTCGGGAGCCTCGCCGTGGACCCACGATCGGGCGACCTCTTCCTCGGCGAGGAGAACGGAAACCGAATCTACCGGCTCGGGGCCCGGGACGAGTTGACGCTGTTCGGCGTCGGGCTGAATCACCTGCTCGGCGGCTCGAGTCTCACCTTCGAGCGAGATGGCCGGCTGGTCGTCGTGGACTACACGAGTCCGGAGGAAGAGTTGCGCTCGGAGGCGCCGCCGCCTGCCAGCTTCGAGTGGCTGAGCGGCGACGCCTACCAGGGTCCGGTCGTGATCCGGCTCGATCCGGAGGAGAACGTTCCACTGCCGAGACGGCTCAGCGTCGTGGCGCCACTCCTGCCGAAGGGCGCGGTGCGGCGGCCCGAGGTCGAGCCGCTCTACCGATTCATCTCCGTGGCGACGACGGCGTCAGGAGAGATCGTCCTGCTGGATTCCGTCGGACAAGTCCACGTGCTGGCGAGCGACGGCAGCCTCCGTCCGTTCGCGCGCCTGCCGTCGGGGCACTACCACCGCACGCACATGGCCGTCGGGCCCGACGGCAGCGTGTTCGTGAGCAGCGGGTTCCAGATCCGGCGGATCTATCGAATCTCCCCGACTGGTCTCGTGACGGTGATCGCCAGCGATCTCGGGGATCCCGAGGGCATTGCGGTCGACGATGCCGGCGATCTGTACGTCACGGAGAACGCCCTCCACCGCGTGATCCGGATCCGTCCTGTCCTCACGCCCCCTCGAGCATGGCCGCGGTGAGCCCACGCACGTAGTCCCGCGCGAACACGGCCGAGATCAGCACGACCGGAATCGCCATCAGGTTGATGCCCGCCACGGCCAGCAGTTCGTCGAGAGCCACCTCCATCGAGCCGAGGCCCGCCGGGACCGTCTTGTTGATGTCGCTCAGCAGGAACACCGACGCCAGCGTGAAATCGCTGGCGATGGTGCCGAGCGTGAAGACGCCAGCCGCGACGAGCACGGGGCGGCTCAGAGGAAGGATGATGCGCACGAACGCTTGGATGCGGCCGGCGCCTTCGATCAGCGCAGCCTCCTCGATCTCGCGGGGCAGGTGCTCGAAGTAGGCCGATAGCATCCACACGCAGAAGGGCAGAGCCATCGTCGGGTAGATCACGACGAGGGCCAGGAGGTTGTCGTCGAGGCCGAGTGTGTGGACCACCCGGAACAGGGGGACGAAGAGGATGGTCTGCGGGATCACGTACGTGGCGAAGATCACGCGCCGCAACCAGCGGAACCCCGGCGGGCGCAGCCGGCCGAGCGCATAGGCGGCGGCGACGCTCGCCCCGAGCGTCAGCGCGAGCGTGCCCGTGAAGACGACGAGCGTGTTCTCGAGCCAGACGAAGAACGGATACGACCGCTGCAAGACGCGACCCACGAAGCCCCGCGGCTCGCCCGACGGCTCGAACAGCTCCGCGAAGTTTTCCAACGTCGGGTTCGTCACGATCAGGGGATTGCCGAACACGTCCTCGCGGGCCGTCTTGAGCGATTGCACCAGCATGAAGTAGACGGGGAACAGACAGTAGACCACTGCCACGAGCACCAGCGCCCGGTGCCCGAGCGTGCGCCACCAGGGCTGCGGGTTCATGCCCCCCCCGGGTCCGGTCGATCGAAGAGCCGGAACAGTCCGAGCAGCGCGCCGAGCAAGACGGGGACGAGGGTCAGCGACAGCGCCGACGCGAGTCCGAATCGGCCGCCCTCGACGGCGAGCCAGTAGGCGTGGGTGCCGATGACGGGAAATACGATGCGGCCCGCGGTGAGCATCCACACGTTGGCGAGGTCGGTGAAAGCGCTGGTGAGGGTCAGGAACACGCCCAGGGCCAGGAAGGGCTTCAGCAGCGGCAGGGTCACCGCGCAGAAGCGTTGGCACGCGCTCTTCGAATCGAGGAGCGCGTACTCGAACAGCTCGGGCGGGATGGCGTTGATGCCCGCCAGGAGCAGCACGCCGACGAAGGAGCTGCCCCGCCAGATATTGAAGAGGGTGACGCTGATGAAGGCCCAGGCGCCATCGCCAAGGACGCCGTCGACGGCGAACTTCAGCTGTCCCATCAGCGGGGCGTAGGCGGTGGAGAGCGGCGGATTGAGGGTCCAGAACCAGCCGATCACACTCACGCTCGCCGGGTACGCCCAGGGAAGGAAGATGGCGAGGAACACCAGGGCGCGGCCGCGGAAGGGACGGGCGAGGAGGAGCGCGAAGCCGAGTCCGAGCCCGAGTTTGGCCACGCTCGTGACGGCCGCGTAGACGATGGTCACGGTGGCGGCCTGCCAGAACTGAGGATCGGCAAGTTGCTGGCGGTAGTTCGTCAGTCCGACGAACCGGGTGGCTCCCTCCTGAAGCGGCGAGAAGTTGGTGAAGCTCGCCCAGATCTCCCAGGCGAGCGGGTAGCCCAGGACGGCCAACAGCAGCAGGAGCGTGGGCGACAGCAGCAGATATGCGACGCGGATCTCGCGTTGCCGCCGTGTCCGCGCCGCGATCGCCGGGGTCATCAGCCAGCCCCGCCGTCAGCCGGGGAGGTTGTCCCCGTGTGCCCCTTCGCGTAACTCTGGCGGGTCGATGCGGACGATGAGGGCGCCCGCCCTCATCCCTACTTGATCACCGCCTCGGTCTTGGCGTCGAAGAAGTGAATCCGCTCGGGAACGAAGGCGAGTCGAATCTTCTCGTGAGGCCGGGTCTGGAGGCTGGGCTCCACGCGGGCCACGACCGACTGGCCGGCGAGGGTGACGTCCAGCAGGATCTCGGATCCCAGCGGTTCCACCACGTCGACCGTGGCTTCGAACGCATAGTCACCGAGGCCGTTCGTGCCCACGCGGAGGTCCTCGGGCCGGATGCCGAGCGTGACGGTCTGGCCCTTGTATGCGCCGAGACGCGCGACCCGGTCCGCAGGGATCTTCACCTTGAGCCCGCTGGTCTCGGCGTAGAGCGTGCCGCTCTGCTCGGCGACCGTGGTCGGGATGAAGTTCATGGCCGGCGAGCCGATGAAGCCCGCCACGAACCGATTCTGTGGCCGGCTGTAGATCTCCATGGGCTCGCCGACCTGCTGAACCCAGCCATCCTTCATGACCACTACGCGGCTGCCGAGGGTCATCGCCTCCACCTGGTCGTGGGTGACGTAGATGGCCGTCGTCTCGAGTCGCTCGTGGAGCCGCTTCAGCTCGACCCGCATCTGCACGCGGAGCTTGGCGTCGAGGTTGGACAGCGGCTCGTCGAAGAGGAACACCTGGGGATGGCGGACAATGGCCCGGCCAACGGCCACGCGCTGGCGCTGGCCTCCGGACAGCTGCCGCGGCTTGCGCTTGAGGAGCTCCTGGATGCCCAGGATCTCCGCGGCGTCCTGCACGCGCTTGGCGATCTCAGGCTTGGGGAACTTGCGCATCTTGAGGCCGAACGCCATGTTGTCGTACACGCTCATGTGCGGATACAGCGCATAGTTCTGGAAGACCATGGCGATGTCGCGGTCTTTCGGAGGAAGGTCGTTCACCACCCGGTCGCCGATCGAGATCTCTCCCGAGGTGATCTCCTCGAGGCCCGCCACCATCCGCAGGGTGGTGGTCTTGCCGCACCCCGAGGGGCCGACGAACACCATGAACTCCTTGTCGCGGATGGTCAGGTTCACGTCCTTGACGGCGTGCACCTCGTCGTACTTCTTGTTGAGATCTTTCAGAACCACCTGTGCCATGGGCAACCTCGCTCTGTGTCGATGGTGATGACGACCTGCGGCCGGCCGACCGTGCGCCGGGACCTCGCGTGCCGCCGCGATACTAGCACAACCGGATGGCCGTGACAGCCGGCCACTGGCTCAGCCCTTGACGGAGCCGGTCAGGCCCGTCACGTAGTACTCCACGAAGAAGGAATACACCAGCGCGCCGGGGATCGAGCCCAGGAGCGCCCCCGCCATGAGCTGCCCCCAGAAGTAGATGTCTCCGCGGATCAGCTCCGAGACCACCCCCACGGGGACCGTCTTCTTCTCCGGGGACGAGAGAAAGACCAGCGCGTAGATGAACTCGTTCCACGAGAGCGTGAAGGCGAAGATACCGGCAGAGAGGATGCCGGGAACGGCGATGGGGAAGATGATCCGAATCATCGCGCCGAAGCGGGTGGCGCCGTCGATTCGCGCGCACTCCTCGAGCTCCTTGGGAATGGTCTTGAAGTACCCCATGAGGAGCCAGGTGGAGAACGGGATGAGGAAGGTCGGGTAGGTGAGGATCAAGGCCCACGGGGTGTCGCCGAGCTGGAAGGTGCGGATGATGTTGGCGAGCGGGATGAACAGCAAGGTCGGCGGGACCAGGTACGTCACGAAGATGCTCGTGCCGAGCGTGCCCGCCATGGGGAACTTGAGGCGCCCGAGCGCATAGCCTGCCAGGAGCCCGCAGAAGAGCGAGATGAGGGTCGAGGCACAGGCGATGAAGAAGGTGTTCCAGAGCCAGTGGGGGAAGCTGGTCTTGGCCATCAGGTCCTGGAAGTGCTCGAGCGTCGGGTGGAGCGTCCAGAACGGCGCGTTGTTCGCGGCGCGCCAGGAGCGGTAGAGCTCCGCGTCCGGACGGATGGACGTGATGAACATCCAGTAGAACGGGAACAGGGTCCCGATCACGAACACGGTGAGCGGGATGTAGAAATAGACCCACCGCTTCCAGCGCCGTTCTATGACCATGGCGCCGAGGAGGCTCCGGCCCCGGACACGGGAGACCGCGCGGGTCGGTCCATCACACCCCTTCCAGGCGGCGAAGGTAGCGCAGCTGCAGCCACACGACGAGGAACAGCACGGGTAGCATGAAGAGCGAGATGGCCGCGCCCTCACCCAGGAGGCCCGTTGCGACACCGATCTGGTAGGCGTACGTCGCGAGGAGATGGGTCGCATTGGCGGGGCCACCGCCCGTCAGCACGTAGATGAGCTGGAAGTCCGAGAAGGTCTGGATCACCGAGAACACCACGACCACGAGCGTCACCGGCTTGAGTAGCGGCCACGTCACCTGCCAGAAGCGATGCCACCCGTTCGCCCCGTCGAGGGACGCCGCCTCGTGCAGATCTGGGCTGATGGTTTGCAGGCCCGCCAGGAGCGAGATGGCGAAGAACGGCATGCCACGCCACGTGTTGACGACGATCGCGCACCACATGCCGTAGGTTCCGTCGGAGAGGAAGGGCAGCTTGGTGGTGATGAAGCCAGTCTGGTACAGCAGCCAGTTGAGCACGCTGAACGTCGGGTCGAACATCCAGCGCCAGGCGAAGGTCGACAGCACCGTCGGCACGATGAACGGCAGCAGCATGCTGGCGCGAACGATGCGCTTGCCGTGGAAGTTCCGGTTGAGCAAGAGGGCGAGCCACATGCCGAGCGTCAGCTTGAAGATGGTCGCCCAGAACGTATAGAAGACCGTGTTCCGGAAGGCGGTCTGGAAGATCGAGTCGTTCCACGCCTTGACGAAATTGTGAATGCCGACGAAGGTGCCCGGATTCCCGACGCTGGTGTTCGAGAGCGAAAGCCACACCCCCATCACGAACGGGTACGCGATGAACAGGCCGAGGAGGATGACTGTCGGCGAGAGCAGGAGCGCGGCCAGCAGTCGCTCGCTCTCCAGGAATCGTGTCAGGCCAGCCGGACGCGAGGTGCCCGGGTGGGGGAGCGCCACCTCGATACCGGCGGCGCCCCCTGAACCTCCCGTGATGGGCTTCGGGGACATCGGGCGCGCGTCGACCCTACGCCTCGTAGATCTTCTTGAGCTCGCCGTTGGCCCACTTCACGGCGTCCTCGGCGCTCATGCCCTGGACGCCCTTGGCATACATGTCCGTGATGATGTACTTCGTGAACACTTCGGTCGCCTTGGCCGTGGACGGACCAGCGTAGCCGAAGAGGCGGGTATTCTGGGCGGCGGTGCGGAACATCTTGAGGGGCGGATCGAGCGTGGCCCACATGGGATTCTTCTCCCACACCTTCGTGGGACCGACGCTGTAGCCTTCCTGGCTCTTGAACCACTTCTCGTAGTTCTCGGTCTTGTGGATCCAGGTGAGGAAGTCCTTGGCGAGCTTGACGTTCTTCGAGTACTTCATGATCGCGTCGGACTGGTTGAGGAAGAGCAGGTAGGCGCCGGCCGGGCCGGCGGGCAAGGGCGCGTGGTCGATGTCGGGCCACATCGGCTCGCCCTTGTCGTCCTTGATCTTGTCCTTCTGGCGCTTGGCCACGATGTAGATGCTGGCGCCATTCAACGTCGCCGAGATCTCGCCCGCATGGAACGCGCGGTTGTTGTTGGTGTCGTCCCAGGCCAGGCCGCCCTCGTCACAGCACTCCTTCCAGAACGCCTGCATGAATTTGACCGAGTCCACGGCCCCCTTGCTGTTGAGCACGACCTTCTTGCCCGACTTGTCCGTCTCCGCACCGCCGTACGCCCACAGCATGGTGTAGGTGAAGGTGGGCGCGTCGCCGAACGTATGGCCGAGCGTCTGCCCGTAGGGCTTGCCCTTCTTCTTCAGGACCGCGAACAGCTTCCTGGCCTCGTCCCAGGTCTTCGGGTATTCCGACGCCCCGGCCTCCTTGAGCCACGACTTCCGGTACGCCACGGCGTTGCCGATGATCGAATGCGGCACGCTCAGCCATTTGCCGTTGACGGAGCACGAGGGAGGATAGATCTCGTAGAAGCCGCCCTCGGTCTTGCCGAGCGTCCCGGCCACGTCGCTCACGTCGACCACCGCGTTCTGGTAGAGATGCGCCCAGTTGTACTGGAAGTTGAAGATGTCGGCGCCGGCGCCGGACTGGACGGCCGCCGTGATCCGCGGCTGCAGGTCGTTGGCATTGATGGTCTCGAGGACGACCTCCGCGCCGAGCGCCTTGCTGGCCTCCGGCATCTGGCGTTTCAGCTCGACGTCGGATTCGGGAATGAAGTCGACCCACCGTACCCAGTGCAGCTTCGTCCCCTGGGCAAAGGCGGGAGCCCGTCTGGCCGAGAGGATGCTCTCGATGCCGCCCGCTGCCAGGGCCGCTATGCCCGCGGTCTTGACGAAAGTACGGCGGCTGGTTCGAGTTGGTACGTGGGAAGGGATCTGCGATTCCGATACACCCATTAGGCTCGTCCTCCTTGACTGGGTCTTGACGCGTCGTGGCGGCCTTTCGGCCGGCCTCGTCTCCCCCGAAGGCGACCCTCGAGCCCCGTTCCACCCTTCTGGCGGAACCGCGTGAAGGGTGTCATCGGGGGCTTGGATCTGGCGAGAAATCTCGAGGGGAACAGTGGCCGATTGTTAGCAAAGAACCAGCGACCTGTCAAGGCGAAGCCCGGCCTCGCCCACCCTCAGTTTCGCCCGGCTGGCAGTCCCGACGGCGAAGCCGCCCGGCCGCGCACGCGTCACCGGCTTTGGGACAGGAAGAGCGCCTCGACCGCTCGCAGGTCGTCCTCGGTATCCACGCCGATGGTCGGCTCGGTCGTCTCGAGGACCCGGATGGGAATGCCCGCCTCGAGCAGGCGCAGCTGCTCGAGTTGCTCGGCCTGCTCCAGGGGCGACGGGGGAAGTCGATGAAAGGTCTCGAGACACGCGCGTCGGTAGCCGTAGAGGCCGATGTGCTTCCAGTACACGATGCCGCCCGTGCCGTCGCGGTCGAAGGGAATGGGCAGCCGCGAGAAATACAAGGCATCGCCGTGCACGTTGGTGACCACCTTGTTCGCCGTCCGCGTCGCCACCTCCTCGGGCGTCGCGCGAATCTTGAGCGTGGTCACCTGCACTTCGGGCTCGGTGAGGAAGGGGCGGACGAGCTTCTCGATGTGCCCGCGAGTCACCAGGGGCTCGTCGCCCTGGATGTTCAGGTACACGTCGGCGGCGCGCCCCTGCGCGACCTCCCATACACGATCCGTGCCCGAGGGATGACGCGAGGAGGTCACCACGGCGGGAATGTGATGCGCGTGGCACACTTCCACGACCTCGTCGCTGTCGGTCGCCACCAGGATGTCGCTGAGCACCGGGCAAGCGCGCAGTCGCTCGAAGACCCGTACGACCATGGGGACGCCCGCGATCTCGCGAAGCACCTTGCGGGGGAGCCGGGTCGAGGAGAGGCGGGCCGGGATCACACCCAGGATTTTCACGCCTGCTACCCTACCATAGACCTCGAACGCCGTGCCGGTGAACGGGGTATGATCAGCCCCGAGGTGTCAGGACGGCACATCATCAGGAGAGCACGATGAGCATAATGCGCTATGACTGGGACGCGCTGGTTGCCGGCCTCAACCAGTACCTCAGACTTCGGTCGATCCCGATCGGCATGAAGCTCTTCGAGACCGTGGAGGAGATGGAGGCGATCCCCAAGATCCGGCGGCCGCGGGCCAAGCACACCACGGATCAGATCGTGGCCCAGGCGCGTCAGCTCGGCTGGACAGTCGGGATCACGATGGCGGACCTCGTCGGTGCCCAGTGCGGCGCGGTGATCGGGCTCCACCCTCAGGACGACGAGTGGCTGTCCGGCCACCGGATGGCCGGCGTCTGGTTCAAGACGCAGGAGGACGCGAGTCTTCATCAGCAGGCGATGGACGTGGTCCCCTATGGTCGCTACCGGGCCATGGCGGTCTCCCCGCTCACGTCGGGGCGCCTCGAGCCGCCCGACATCAGCCTCATCTACGGCACGCCGGGACAGATGATCTTCCTCATCAACGGGCTGCAATGGTCGGGGTACAAGAAGTTGAGTTTTACCTCGGTGGGAGAGTCGGCGTGCGCCGATTCGTGGGGCAAGGCGCTCAAGACGGGAGAACCGGCGCTGACCATCCCGTGCTATGCGGAGCGCCGGTACGGCGGCGTGGCGGACGACGAGCTGCTCATGGCCATCCCGCCCTGCTTCCTTCCGGGCGCGCTCGACGGGCTCGCCGCGCTTTCGAAGAACGGCCTCCGCTATCCGATTCCGCCCTACGGGATCCAGAGCGACGCCGCGGCGGGACTGGCCGTCAGCTACGCGGACAAGGACAAGGGCCGCTGATGATCAGGGCTTGCGGAAGAGGATCTCGCCGAAGTAGGCCTCCGCGCGGTCGTTGGTGTTCTGCGAGTTGATCGAGAGGGAGACGCCTCCCACCGACTCCGTCGGCGCCTCGCCGTAGATCTTCTTGTAGTCCTCGAGAAGGTTGCGCGTCTCCGTCACCCACTGGCCGAGGCCAGCGTCGCCGGAGCGCACGACGACGTAAGTGATCGTCCCGACCTTCTGACTGGAGAAAATCTCACCGGCCGGGGCGTTGGTGTCCCAGATGTAGCCGATGATGCGCGATCGAACCGCCGAGGGGAAGCGCGGGAAGGTGACGTAGAGCTGAGCGACTTCGTCGTCGGTCTCCTTCCGCCGGGCGTCGCCCTTCTTGGGCAGGACGACGACCTTCCAGCGCCACTCGAGAATCGGGTACTGCTTGACGTCCACCTTCACTTCCTTGGTGATCGTCGAGCTGTCGTTGTCGCTCTTCATGTGCAAGGCGCGGTTCGGGCTCTCCGCGGCCACGACGAAGTCGAACTTCGGGCTGCCCCAGTTCTGCCCCTGCCATCCGACCGGGATTCCTCGCTTCTCGGGCGGCTGCTTCGACCAGTCTTCGACCACGATGCGGTCGCCCTGAGCGCTCGCCATCGACACCGCCGCGACCATGGTTCCGGCGACGAGCCATGACAGGACGCGGGATCTCGACCGGGCGCGCCATCGTCCCGCGATGCCAGGAGGAAGAGTGCGGGGAGAGGGGCTCACGGATAGAGCCCGCGCACCACGTGGGCGTCGGCCACACGTCGCACGCCCTCCATCAGCGCCGCCGTCCGCAGATCGACGCCGCTTTTCTGAGCGCCGTTCCACACCCGGGTGAAGGCGCGGGCCATCTGCTCCTGAAGGCGCGCGGTGATCTCGCTCTCCTTCCAGAAATAGTACTGCAGCCCCTGCACCCACTCGAAGTACGAGACCACGACGCCGCCTGCATTGCAGAGGACGTCGGGGATCACCGTGACCCCTCGATCGCGGAGAATCGTGTCGGCCTCGGGCGTGGTTGGCCCGTTGGCGCCCTCGGCCACGATGTGGGCCTTCACCCGCTCGGCGTTTCTCTCGTGGATGACCGATCCGACGGCGGCGGGGATCAGGATGTCGCATGGCTGCTCGAGCAGTTCGGCGTTCGTCACGGATTCCGTGCCGGGGAAGCCGGTGACGCTACCGTTCTCGGCCACATGAGTCTCGAGCTGTCTGATGTCGATCCCCTGCGGATTCCAGATGGCGCCCCTGAAGTCGCCAATGCCGGCGAGGGTGCAGCCGTCGTTCCAGAGCATCCGCGCCGCCACGCTGCCCACGTTGCCGAAGCCCTGGACGATGATGCTCTTCCCGCGCAACGGCTGGCCCAGGCTCTTGGCCGCCTGGTACAGCACGTAGACGATGCCGCGGCCCGTCGCCTCGCGCCGGCCCGCCGAACCGCCGACCAGTATCGGCTTCCCGGTGACCACGCCGGGCACGCTCTTGCCCTGGGTCATGGAGTAGGTATCCATCATCCATGCCATGACCTGCTCGTCGGTGCCGAGGTCGGGGGCGGGGATGTCGAGGTCGGGACCGATCATGGGGATGATCTCCACCGTGTAGCGACGCGTGAGGTGCTCGCGCTCACGGACCGACATCTCGCGGGGGTTGCATCGCACCCCGCCCTTGGCGCCGCCGTAGGGCAGACCCATGAGCGCGCACTTCCAGCTCATGAGCATGGACAGCGCCGTGACCTCGCCCAGGTTGACCGCGACGTCGTATCGGAGCCCTCCCTTGGTGGGGCCGAGCGCCGTCGAGTGGTGCACCCGGTACCCGATGAACACCTCGGTCCGTCCGCTGTCCATCAGGACGGGGACGGACACCACGAGCGCGCGGCGGGGGTAGCGCAGACGCTCGTGGATGTTGGGGTCGAGTCCGAGCCGGACCGCTACGGCGTCCAGCTGGGCGATCGCGGTGCGGTGCAGCTCGGAGTCGAACTCGGGTGTGGTGGTGATGGACGCCATGGGCTCCCGCCTCCTCAGGAGACCGGCAGGAGGGCTTCGCTCTCCTGCCGACGTCTCTCCCCGTTCGGCTCAGCCGGCACCGCGCGCGCTCGATGCGGTCTACCTGGTCGCCGGCGATCGAAAAAGGGCCTCATGCGTGATGGCTTCACTATGGTCGGGACCTCGACCGCAGGCGAAGCACGGCGAGCGCGCGCCCCGCCAGATCGTACTGGTCGCCGGCCCGCAGGGTGCGCGCCGGCGGGACTGCGTCGACGGTGCCGGTATCGAGGACCGGTTCCCACCGCACGCGCGCCTCGTGGGCCGGCAGGACGAACGGAATGGCCTCGTGGTGCGCGTTCAGCAGGACGAGGAAGGTGTCGCCGACGATGCGCTCTCCCATGTCGTCCACCTCCTCGATCGCGTCGCCCACAAGGCGCAATCCCAGGCACCGGCTGAACCCGTTGGCCCACTCCTCCTCCGTCATCTCCTTCCCATCCGGACGGAACCATGAGAGATCCTTGGCGGCCGACGAGTGGATGCGCCGCCCCTGGAAGAAGGTCCGTCGGTGGAACACGGGATGATTGAGGCGCAGACGAATCAGAGTTCGCGTGAGCTCTAGCTGGCGCAGCGCGGCCGGCGACAGTGACCAGGAGAACCAGGAGATCTCGTTATCCTGGCAGTAGGCATTGTTGTTGCCGGCTTGCGTCCGGGCCACCTCGTCGCCGGCGCAGAGCATGGGCACGCCCTGCGACAGGAAGAGCGTCGCCAGGAAATTCCGCATCTGGCGCTGCCGGAGCTCGATGACCTCGGGGTCGTCGGTCGGCCCCTCGACACCGCAGTTCCAGGAGAGGTTCTCGTCGGCGCCGTCAGCGTTGTCCTCGCCATTGGCCTCGTTGTGCTTGGCGTTGTAGCTCACGAGGTCGGCCAGGGTGAAGCCGTCGTGGGCCGTGACGAAGTTGATGCTGGCGTAGGGGCGCCGGCCCCCCTGCTCGTAGAGGTCGCTCGACCCGGTGAGCCGATAGCCAAGTTCCGCGACCTGGCCCTCGTCTCCCTTCCAGTAGCGGCGAATGGCGTCGCGGTACTTCCCGTTCCATTCGGCCCAGCCCACTGGGAAGTTCCCGACCTGGTAGCCGCCTTCGCCCAGGTCCCAGGGCTCGGCGATCAGCTTGACCTGGGAGACGACGGGATCCTGGCTGATGACGTCGAAGAAGGCGGAGAGCCGGTTCACGTCGTGCAGCTCCCGAGCGAGGGCGGAGGCCAGGTCGAAGCGGAAGCCGTCCACGTGCATGTCGACCACCCAGTAGCGGAGGCTGTCCATGATGAGCTGGAGCGTCCGCGGATGCATCATGTTGAGGGTGTTGCCGCAGCCCGTGTAGTCCACGTAGTGCCCGTCGTCCTCGGCAACACGGTAGTGGGCGGCATTGTCGATCCCGCGGAAGCAGAGCGTGGGACCGAGATGGCTGCCCTCGGCCGTGTGGTTGTAGACGACGTCGAGAATGACTTCGATGCCGGCGCGGTGGAGGGTCTTCACCATCGCCTTGAACTCCGCCACCTGCTGGCCGCGGTCCCCCGACGATGCGAAGCGGGGGTCCGGGCAGAAGAAGCCGATGGAGTTGTACCCCCAGTAGTTCACGAGGCCCCGATCCCGGAGGTGCGTTTCCGTGACGGAGTGATGCACCGGCAGCAGCTCGACCGCAGTGATCCCCAGCTGCTTCAAGTACGCCACCACTGGAGGCGACGCAAGGCCTGCGTACGTGCCTCGGATCTCCGGCGGGACGTGGGGGTTCAAGACGGTGAAGCCCTTCACGTGAAGCTCGTAGATGACGGTCCGGTGCCAGGGCGTCAGCGGTGGGCGGTCATTTTCCCAGTCGAACGCCGGATCCACCACGACGCTCTTCGGCAAGTCCGGGGCGTTGTCCCGGTCGTCCTGGACGAGGTCCGCGTCGGGGTTTCCCAGCACGTAGCCGAACATCGTCTCGCTCGGGATGAGCGTGCCCGCGATGGCCTTGGCGTAGGGATCGAGCAGGACCTTCGCGGCGTTGAACCGGTGGCCAGCCGCAGGATCGTAGGGGCCGTGCACCCGGTAGCCGTAGCAGAGACCGGGGCGGGCTTCCGGCAGGAACACGTGCCAGATCTGATCGGTGCGCTCTCGTATGGGGATGCGATGGGTCTCGCGCCCTGGATCCGCCGGGTCGAAGAGGCAGAGGTCGACCCCTGTGGCATGCTCGCTGAACAGCGCGAAGTTCACTCCGTCACCCGTCCAAGTGGCGCCGTGCGGGTACGGCCGTCCCGGGCGCGTGCGGATCGATGCCGCGGGCGTGGACTCAGGCATCGCCAGGACGGAGCAAGAGCGCCCCGAGGGGCGGAAGGGTGAGCAAGACCGAATAGGGCCGACCGTGCCATGGGACGGGCTCGGCCAGCATCCCGCCGCTGTTGCCGACGTCGCTGCCGCCGTAGATCCGGCTGTCGGTATTCACTCGCTCCGCGTAGAACCCGGGGCGTGGCACACCCACGCGGTAGCGCCGGCGGACGATCGGCGTGAAATTCGCGACGCAGAGCATGAGGTCCATCGGATCCTTGGCGAAGCGGCAGAAGGCCAGGACACTCTGCTCCGAGTCGTCGCAGTCCATCCAGGAGAAGCCGGCCTGATCCCCATCGAGTTCGTGCAGCGCGGGCTCTCCACGGTACAGTCGGTTGAGATCGCTGACGAGCGTCTCGACCCCGCGATGATACGGACCGGCGTCGAGCAGCCACCACTCGAGAGCTCGATCGTGATTCCACTCGCTCGATTGCCCGAACTCTCCGCCCATGAAGAGGAGCTTCTTGCCGGGATAGGCCCACATGAACGCGTAGAGGAGCCGGAGATTGGCGAAGCGCTGCCAGTCGTCGCCCGGCATCTTGTCGAGCAGCGAGCCCTTGCCGTGGACGACCTCGTCGTGGGAGAGAGGCAGGACGAAGTTCTCTGTCCAGGCGTAGAAGAGCCCGAAGGTCAGGCGGTTGTGATGGTACTTGCGATGGACGGGATCGTGACTCATGTAGTCGATCACGTCGTGCATCCAGCCCATGTTCCACTTGAAGTCGAAGCCGAGTCCGCCGAGGTGGACGGGCCGCGACACCATGGGCCACGCCGTGGACTCTTCGGCAACCGTGATCGCCGCGGGCTGGTTCTGGTGGACGACCGCGTTCAGCCGCTTGAGGAATTCGATGGCCTCCAGGTTCTCGCGGCCTCCGAACTTGTTGGGAATCCACTCGCCGGGTTTTCGAGAGTAGTCGCGGTAGATCATGGAGGCTACGGCGTCGACGCGGAGCCCATCGATGTGATAGCGCTCCAGCCAGAAGAGCGCGTTGGCGATCAGGAAGTTCACCACTTCCCGCCCACCGAAGTTGAAGACGCGGGTGCCCCAGTCGGGATGCTCGCGCTCCTTGGGGTCGGCATGCTCGTAGAGATAAGTGCCGTCGAAGTAGACAAGCCCGGGCTCATCCTTGGGGAAGTGTGCGGGCACCCAGTCGAGAATGACTCCGATCCCTCGCTGGTGGAGGTGATCGACGAAGGCCATGAAGTCGTTCGGCGTCCCGTATCGGCGGGTCGGCGCGTAGTACCCGATGGTCTGGTAGCCCCAGGACGGGTAATAGGGGTGCTCCATCACGGGGAGCAGTTCCACGTGCGTGAACCCCGCCTCCGTCACATAGTCGGCCAGTTGCCGGGCCAGTTCCGGGTAATCCAGGAAGACGTCGTCACGTCCGGCGGCCCGACGCCAGGAGCCGAGGTGAACCTCGTAGATGGTGAGCGGCGCGTCCTGCGGGGTCCGGCGCGCGCGAGTCTCCATCCACTCGGCGTCGTGCCACTCATGACCGTCGAGATCGGTGACCACGGAGGCGGTCCGAGGCGAGTCCGGCTCGAAGGCAAACGCGAAGGGATCGGCCTTGAGCGCCAGCGGCCTGCCGCGAGCATCGAGGATCTCGAACTTGTACCGGGCGCCTACGGCGACGCCGGGCAGGAACAGCTCCCAGATCCCGTTGCCCGGGTGCAGACGCATGGGATGCCGCCGTCCATCCCAGGCGTTCCAGTCGCCGACCACGCTGACCCTCCCGGCATTCGGCGCCCACACTGCGAAGATCACGCCGTCCACTCCATCGAGGCGGATCGGGTGAGCGCCGAGCTTGTCGTAGATCCGGTAGTGGGTGCCCTCGCCGAGCAGGTGGAGGTCGTAGCTGGAGAGCGTAGGCGGGAAGCGATACGGATCTTCGATCTCGCGGACATTGCCCTGATGGTCGGTCAGGCGCAGCCGGTATGCTGGAGGGGGCGCTCCGGGCAGCGCTCCCTCCCAGAGCCCCGCGGCGTGCGTGCGCTGGAGCGGCTGGGCGGGATGGCTGCCGTCGCAAGGAACGACCGATACCTCTCTCGCCTCCGGGAGAAATGCGCGCACCGTCACTGCCGCGTCCCCGCTGGCGTGAGGACCGAGCACCGAGAACGGGTCGCCGTGACCGCCCGTGACGATGGCTTTGGTCGCGGTGGACGAGAGGCTCACGACTTCATTGTACCCGGACGCGCCACGCTTCGACGGAGCCGGCACAGATGGTGGCCAGGGACGCGCGGAAGCGGTGAAGCCCGCCCGAGCTCAGAACGAACGGATCAGGCGCTCGACCCGCTCGTCGTGGCTCTGGAACGGGTCCTTGCAGAGAATCGTCTCGCGCTCCGGATCGTTCAGCTTCAGGTAGACCCAGTCGACGCGGTAGTCCTTGCCCTTGAGGTTGGCCTGGCGAATGAACTCGCCGCGCAAGCGGGCTCGCGTCGTCTGGGGCGGCTGGTGCTTGGCGCGCTCGATGGCGTCGTCGTTCGTGATGCGGTCGACGAGCCCGCGGCGGACCAGACTCCAGTAGAGTCCCTTGTCAGGCCGGATGTCGTGGTACTGCAGGTCCATGAGCGAGACCTTCGGGTCGCGCCACGAGAGACGGTTCTTTTCCATGTAGGCCTGGATGAGCTGCTGCTTGATCACCCAGTCGACCTCGCGGCCGAGCTGCAAGGGATCGTCGGCGAGTTGCTGGATCACGTAGGTCCACCGCGCCAGGACCTCGCGGGTGACGGGATCGGCGTCGATGGACTGCACGTACCGCGTGGCCTGCTCCAGGTATTCCATCTGTAGCTGGAGCGGCGTGATCGCCCGCCCGTCCTTTAGCCGCACGGTTTCTCTGAGCGTGGGGTCGTGACTGATGTCCCGGATGGCCTGCACCGGCGACTGCAGACTGTAGTCCCGATCGAAGAAGCCATCCTCGATCATGTCCAGGATCAGCGCGGTGGTCCCAACCTTGAGCCAGGTCGCCACCTCCGACATGTTCGAGTCGCCGACGATGACGTGCAGGCGACGATAGCGCTCGGCGTCGGCGTGAGGCTCGTCGCGCGTGTTGATGATGGAGCGCGAGGAGGTGGTGGCGCCGGAGATCTCCTGGCAGATGTGCTGCGCGCGCTGGCTCAGGCAGTAGTGGAAGCCGCGCGGCGTCTGGAGGACCTTGCCGGCGCCGGCGAAGATCTGGCGCGTGACGAAGAAGGGAATGAGCCCCTCGGCAAGGCGCTGAAACGACACGTCGCGACTCACCAGGTAGTTCTCGTGGCAGCCGTAGGAGTTGCCCGCCGAGTCCGTGTTGTTCTTGAACAGGAGAATGTGGCCGGAGATCCCGTCCTCCCGCAGCCGCTTTTCCGCCTGGTGCAGGAGATCCTCGACGATCCGCTCGCCCGCCTTGTCATGCACCACCAGATCGGCGACGTCGTCGCATTCGGGCGTGGCGTATTCGGGATGGAAGCCGGTGTCGAGGTAGAGGCGCGCGCCGTTTTCGAGGAAGACATTGGCGTTCCGAGCGCCCGGGATCACCTTCTCGAACAGGTAACGGGCGACATTGTCCGGCGAGAGGCGGCGCTGGCCGTTCAGCGTGCAGGTGAGGCCGTATTCGTTCTCGAGCCCGAAGATTCTCCGCTTCATGTGCCTCTGAGGGTAGCAGGGGTGCGGCGTGGGGGCAAGGATTCCCGATGGGGACAAAAGCCTCCGCCGGGTTGACGCGGGCCTGGTCCAGCAGGGTTCGATGACCGCGTGCTTCTGGCGCTCTCGAGAATCAAGATCGAGCGAGCGATCCTTCCGCGGACGTCGCCGTGGGGTGACGCGATCTCACTTGCCCTCGCCCAGCAACTGGTGCATCACCTCGGGCGGGATACGACGGAACTTCCGACGCTCCTTGCCCCGGTCGAGGACGGCGACCTCGAGGTCGCGCTCGGTGAGCGTCTTGTTCTGCGTGACCATGAGGGAACGGACCCCGAGCTTGACGGCGGCGGCGAAGTCCAGGCCCTCCTGGTAGTTGTCCTTGAGGTAGCGCCGAATCTCGTCAGATTGTCCACCCATCGCGGCGTAGTTCTTCTCGTCCTCGATCGTGCCGTCGTAGAGGATGTGGTAGATCTCGTTCTTGGCCGCGCTATTGTCGCCGACCTCGACGACGAGCACCTCCACCTCGAAGGGCTTGATGTCCTGCGTGAAGATGTTGCCGAGGGCCTGGGAGTACGCGTTGGCCAGCGACTTGGCGCTCACGTCGCCGCGGCTGTAGGAGTACCCCTTGACGTCGGCATGCCGCACGCCGGCTACCCGCAGATTCTCGAACTCGTTGTACTTCCCGACCCCCGCGAACGCGATGCGGTCGTAGATCTCCGAGATCTTGTGAAGGAGGGTCGACGGGTTCTCGGCGACGAGGAGGACGCCGTCACCGTATTCGATGGCGACGATGGCGCGCCCCCGGGAGATGCCCTTGCGGGCATACTCCGCCTTGTCCTTCATCATCTGCTCGGGAGACACGTAATACGGCAGGGGCATCAGGACACTCGCAGGGAGGGCTCGCTCCCATCAGGACGGGCGGAGCTCGTTCCGACCGCACTGGTCACAGCCGGCCCCGATCGTTGAGGACGGCCTCGCAATGCCGCCGGATCTCGTCCTCCGGTAGGTCGGTAAAGCCCGAGCGTGTGATGAGCTTCACCGAGGGTAAGATGCCCCGCATGAGGTCGGGGCCCCCGGTGCCGAGGTCCTCATCGGCGGCGTCGACGAGGGCTTCGACGGCCACCCGCGCTGCATCGTCCCGGCCCATGTCACGCTTGAAGCGCTTCTTCAGCGAGTCGCGCGCGTCCTTCCCCCCCGAGCCCTGCGCGAAGTAGTCGGTCTCCTCGTATCGGCCGCCGGTGACGTCGTACTTGAACAGGCGGCCCGTGCCCGAGCGCTCGTCGAAGCCGGCGAAAATCGGGACGACCACCAACCCCTGCATGGCCATGGGCAGGTTCATACGGATCATCTGTCCCAGCTTGTTGGCCTTTCCCTCCAGGGACAGATTCTCGCCTTCGACCTTTTCGTAGTGCTCCAGCTCCGTCTGAAAGAGCCGAGCCATCTCCATGGCGGGACCGGCCGCGCCCGCGATGCCGACGCCGGAGAGGTCGTCCGCCTTGAAGATCTTCTCGATGCGTCGGTGGGCGACCTGGTACCCCTCGCTGGCCTGCCGGTCGCCCGCCATGACCACGCCATCGCGATAGCGAAGCGCGAGCACGGTGGTTCCGTGTGGCGGCACGAGAACCCCGCCTTCCTCTCTCGCCATCTCGCGAAAGCCTGGGAGGAGATCCGGTGACGTCCGGCGGAGCAGATCGGTGAAGCTGGAGTTGCCGTACTCGAAGAAGGAGGCTGGCCAGGTGTCACCCGGCATGATCAGCAGTCACCGCTGGGCTTGCCCAAGTTACGGAGCAGATCGCCGGCCGTTGGAGATTCCGCGAAGAGCTGCCGGACGTGGGCCTCGGTCCCCCGGAGCGGCTCCAGCATGAAGATCTTCTTTAGCGGCCCCTCCTTGAGATCGAAGATCACGGAATCCCAGGACGCCGACACCACCTCGTCGGCGTATTTCTGCAGGCACATGCCGCGGAAGTAGGCGCGGGTGTCCTTGGGCGGGTCGTAGATGGCCTTCGAGATCTCGTCCTCGGTGACCAGCCGTTCGATCGCGTCCGCCTCCTCCAGCTTGTAGAAGAGTCCGCGGCCGGGTCTGACGTCGTGGTACTGCAGGTCGATCATCGCGACGCGAGAGTCCGACCACTCGAGCTCGTGCTTGGCCATGTATGTCTCGATGAGCTGGTGCTTGATCACCCAGTCGAGCTCGCGGTCCAGGCTCGTCGGATCCTTGGCCAACCGGTCGAGCACGCTTCCCCACCGCGCCAGGACATCGTCCACCCAGGGCTCGTGCTCGCGGGAGCGGTAGTAGCGGTGCGCCATCTCGAGGAACTCCCGCTGAATGTCCAGCGCGGTGTACCGGCGGCCGTCCTTCAGCCGGAGGGTTTCGCGGCAGGCGAGGTCGCGGGACACGGACCGATACGCCAGGACCGGGTGCTCGAGGGAGAGGTCCTGATCGATGACGTCGTCCTCGATCATGCTGAGCGCGATCGCCATCGTCCCCATCTTGAGATAGTTGGCCACCTCGCTCATGTTGGCGTCCCCCACGATCACGTGCAGGCGCCGGTACTTCTCGGGATCGGCGTGAGGCTCGTCGCGGGTGTTGATGATGGGGCGGCTGTGCATCGTCTCGAGCCCCACCTCGGTTTCGAGAAAGTCCGCCCGCTGTGAGATCTGGTACTGGCAGTGCTCGACGTTGTTCTCGGCGCCGACCTTGCCCGCTCCGGTGTAGACCTGCCGGCTCACGAAGAACGGCATCAGGTGCTGGACGATCCGCGCGAACGGCACTCGCCGATCCATCAGGTAGTTTTCGTGGGTGCCGTAGGAGTTGCCTTTGCGGTCGGTGTTGTCCTTGTAGATGACGATCCGCTGCTCCGGTGGCGAGACAGCCTCCGCCCGGGAACGCGACAGGTTCAGGATGCGCTCGCCCGCCTTGTCCCAGATGACACAATCCCGTGGATTGGTCGTCTCGGGAGACGAATACTCGGGATGCGCATGGTCCACGTAGAAGCGCGCCCCGTTGGACAGGATCAAGTTGATCAGGCGCGACTCCTCCTTGGAGGGCACCTCCTTGTCCTCCATGTATTCGAATCCGCGGGCATCACGCAGCGGGCTCTCTGCCTCGTAGTCCCACCGGATACGGGAGGAGCGGTAGGTCTCGTACGAGTTGATGAGCAGCAGCGAGGAGAGGATCGGGTTGAAGTCGGGCTGATTCCGGACCGTGATGCCGTACTCGGTCTCGATTCCCATCACTTTCTGAATCGCCATGATGCCCCCGAATCTCGCGCGCTTTTGAAGGGGTGAAGACGGACGGCGGGGGCGAGCACGTGCGCTCGCCCCCGCCGTTGTCCTTACAGGTACTGGCCGGTGTTGATGACGCGCTCGACGGCGCGCTGCTTGTCCTTGGTTTCGCCCATGAGGGGCTTCACGTAGACGATCCGCTCACCCTTTTTACCGGCGATCTTGGCCCAGTCATCGGGATTGGTCGTATTCGGCAGGTCCTCGTTCTCCTTGAACTCTTCACGCACGGCGGC
>Ga0335077_10002710_pt1 | contig 21197 bp, 19 predicted proteins | sample Lox_Sample_31_FD_207151 | JGI IMG/M metagenome (GOLD analysis project Ga0335077, IMG submission 207151) | Soil microbial communities from Loxahatchee National Wildlife Refuge, Florida, United States - Lox_Sample_3.1 | ecosystem: Environmental > Terrestrial > Soil > Wetlands | place: USA...
GCCATACCGAATGCCCGCTTCGTGCCGCTCGAAGGGAAGAACCACATTCTCCGCGCCGATGAACCGGCGTGGCCGGCCTTCACGAAAGAGCTGAACGAATTCCTCGGCGCCGATGAACAGGCCGACGAGTCCGCGGAGGGAGAGTTTGCTGCTTTGACGGCACGCGAAAGAGAGATTCTGGACTGCATTGCCCGCGGTCAGACCAACGCCCAGATCGCGAACGGCCTGTGCATCGCCGAGAAAACGGTCCGCAATCACGTCACGAGCATCTTCTCCAAGCTCGGCGCCGAGCATCGCTCGCAGGCCATCGTCATCGCTCGCAAGGCAGGCCTCGGTCGCGACTAGCGGGCGCGGTTGGAACCCGGGACCTGAGTCCCACGAATCGCCGTCGCCTCTTCGGGAATCTGCCTTCGTCTGTGGCTGTCGCCTCATGACGCAGCCTTCGGGGCCGTGGCACCCTGGAAGCGTCAAGTCCACGCGAACCGGAGGTCACCATGGGCATGAGACGAACAAGCCTTGTTCAACGACGGCAAGATCCGCTGCGGGCACGTTACCGCAGCGCACCGGCGGAGGCCTGGATCAGCGATGCCGCGCAGACGATCAGCGCGTGCGGTGGTGACGCGTTTCACGGCGTCGTCGTGCCCGACAACAGCGTCGACGCACCGTTGCAATTCGGCATTCACCGGGCGGTGGGCGGGTTTCACGACTACCCGAATCCCGGCGACCTGCTGAGCGCCTCACTGGCGGCCTGCTTCGATTCGACGCTGCGGATGATCGCCGAGCATCTTGGCATTCCCCTGGAGTCCCTGGAGGTGAAGGTCGATGCGGAATGCGACGTCCGCGGCTGTCTGCTGGTGGAGCCCGCGGTTGCCGTCGGATTCCAGCGCATGCGCTGCAGCGTCAGGCTGCAGACCAAGAATTGCGTCGACGAAGACACGATCAAGAGACTGGTTGCCGCCGCCGAGCACAGTTGCGTCGTCATGCAGACGCTGCGTAACGGCGTCTCGGTGCAAACGCAAGTCGAGAGGAACCATGCCGCGGGGGCGATGGCTGCGGTTTAAGGAGCTGTGCGCAAGCCGGTCGAACCTTTCGCGCTGCGCACGATCGTCGCCAGGTTCATGTCTCGCTGATCGTCTCGGTGGTCGAGCTGGAAACCGCCTGAGCACCTAGTCGCCCGCACCGCTTCGGGGGCGCAACGCCTCGACCAGCCGCGGCGGCTGCGTTCGCGGCGATACAAAAGAAACACAACAGCTCGAGATCGAAATTCGCCGATGACCTTCGGCGGGCATACTGCTGCTCTTGTAGAACGTACCTCGAGCATGCAAATGAGCGCACCATTTACCCCCGGCACCCACGTGGTCGCCGACCGGACTCTCTACGAGCATCACGGCATCTACGTGGGCAACGGAAGAGTCGTGCATTACGCCGGCCTTGCCACTGGATGGGAAAGCGGCTCCGTCGAGGAAGTGTCGCTGGAGCAATTCGCCGACGGGGAGTCGGTCGTAGCATCCGCGCATGCCTCGCGGTCTTTTTCCGCTGCTGAAATCGTGGCGCGGGCGCGCTCTCGACTTGGCGAGAACATGTATGACATCCTGCGCAATAACTGTGAACACTTTTCTCAATGGTGCGTCACAGGACGCAGGCGTAGCTGGCAAGTGAGCAAATGGATGACTTTCCCGGCAAGGCTGCTACGTACGGTATTCCGATGGTTTACCCGGTCGCACGCAACCTAGAGCAGCTCGAACCGCATTGAGCAGCACGCGGCACGAGCCCGGAGTCAGCGGCAAGCAAAGCCATGCCTTGATCCCTGATCGGGCTCTGGCGTGACGTCGGCTGGTTGCTGCCTTGCGTCCGACGAGGTCAATCGCTGCTCGTGCCCTTCCTTTTTTCCTACGCCGCGCTCCAGGCATGGGTGTAGCTCCGATCCCTCCATCGATGTCCCGCCCATGGCGATTAGGGTTTCGCTTTTGCGAATTTCACCACCCCCCTGCCGCCGTCCGCTTCGCCATCGAAGATCGTGAAGTAACCATTCATCAGTGGCAGCCCGAGAATCGCGAGGCCCGGGTCCCCCACAGTGATCGCGGCAGCAGCCATGCCGGCTCTTTGCGTATTCACCTGCCAGTAGTTGGAGGGCGGCACCTCCAGCCGCACGTCGGCCGTGGCGCCCTGCAGAACGAATGTAAGCGTCGGCCAGGTGTCCAGACGCAACTTCGCTATCGGCACGAGTTTGTCGTGGTAGATCGCGTTCGAGAGCAGCGCCTTCTGTGCGGGCGGGAACTTTGAGAGGATCGCGGCAAGCATCTGCGGCGAGATATCCAGGCTGTTCGTCCCGCTGTCGATGATCGAGTTCGTGGGCATGCCCTGCGGCCCGTTGATGCGACCCATCACCGGAGCGGAACTGCCGACGATGACGGCTTTGAGGTTCGTGCAGTACCACTCGTCGGATAGCACCTTTACGGACTGAAATGATCCGGAGTACAGGTCCGTGCTTTCCTCCCCACCGCCGACCACCACCCAGCCCCTGTTCAGCGGGTCATTCGCGCCACCGGCGCCGACATGAACGCAGGAGCGACGCGTGTAGAACGAAAGTATGTCCGAGATGACGCCAGCCTTGGCGAGCTGCGTCAGATAGGGAACCAGGCTTGCCTGTTTGCCGCTGCGGACCTGATCGGCCGAGTAGTGTTTCTTCGACGTGTCCTTGGCCATCTGGAACGCATCGTCGAGCGGCGCGTAGGCGAGGCCGAGAATGCCGTCGGTCTTGCCGAACATGTTCCGCGAGGCATCGTAGGCAATTGCGACGTTTCCATCCGCCAGCGTAGCGGTCGCAGCACCTGCCCCAACCGTCAGGGTCGATTTGATGACCGCGCCGGTCCAGCTGCTGCCGTCGCCGTAAGCGTCGGTCTGCGCGAGCACAGTGGACTGATCGCCCTTGGCGAAGTTCGGCTTGTACTTCTTTCCATCGAGGGCCAGTGCGCTGCTGCCGGTGTCGAGGAGAACGTTCATCGGCTTCTTCGCCGGGCCGACTTCGATGATGCCCGTATAGTCGCCATCGGCGAAGATGTTTGTGATCGGAATGCGGACTATGGTCGCCATGCGGGTTCTTCTCCAGGTTGTCTAGGTCAGGCATCGAAGGAAAAACATTCCTATCCGCGTCGGCATGGAGGCAACCGCTACTCCTGCGGAAATCAAGACGATCGAGCCCCAGTCGAGTGGTGAGACGGCATCGTCCATCGTGGCGATCGAGCAGACCGCCCCGATGGCCGGCACGAGGGACGAAAGTACGCCGGCCCGCTGGCTGCCGAGCGTACGCGTCGCGTAGTTCAGCCCGAGTAGCGCGCAGCAGCCGAGCACCAGGCCCTGCAGAAGCAGCTGCCAGGCGACCTCCCGCGCCGGCGTCGTGGCGATGGTGCCGGTTGCGAAGACGCAATGCCACGGAACGACCACGATCGCCGACGCGACGCACACGAGGGCCGCAGCGACCACCGGGTCGAACCGGTGGCGCTGGATGTAGACGAAGTAGGTCGCACCGAGCGCCGACGCGAGCAGGAACATCCCGTCGCCGATCAGCGCCGTCGACACCGACATGCCGCGGTACGATGCGAGAAGCATCAACACAACGCCGCCGCCGATGATCGAGATCCCGACGAGTCTCGGAAGCGGAACGCGGATGCGATAGGTGGCGAACCCGATCGCTGCGATCCACGCCGCGATCGCTCCCGGACCCAGAGCCGCCGCATGGCTGGCCGGGGCGAACCGCAGCCCGTAGATCACGCACGCCGCCATGCCCCAGCCCTGCAGGAACGAGAGCGGGATCGCGGCGAGCCACTGCGCCTTCGCTATCCGGCGCGCGCGGATGACGAGAAACGGCATGAAGACGAGACCGCTCACGCCGAAGCGAAACAGCAGCAGGTCGGCAGGCGTGAGCGCCGACGTCGTGATGCTCAGCCGCGTCAGCGCGGGATAGGCGCCGGTGATGAGCACGGCGGCCAGCGCCGCGGCGTAGCCGAGCGCGATGCGGCGGCGGCCGGCACGGACCGGAAGGCTCGCCGCCGTCGTCGCGGTGACGGTCGTCACTCTTCCGCGCCTTCGAGCGGCACGACACGCTTTCCGCGCTTCCGCACCGTCGCCGCATACCGCCCGATATCCCGATAGTGACCGCGATTCGGCTTGACGATGGTATCGCGGTAGCCGTTCCAGTCCGTCGCCGAGAGCATCGACAGCTCGTCGACGACCGCGGACGAGCGCAGGTTGGATTCGGAATACGTCTCCCTGAGCAGCGGCTGCGCCTGGAACAGCGGCTTCTTGTGATTGATCTCGATCGGCCGGTCGGTCGCGGTCAGCCTGAGATTGATGAACAGCGGCCCGAACCAGCGGTCGGTCTCGACGATGCCCTCGTAGCACTCGTAGCTCTGGCTGCGCGGCAGGTTGACCGGCGGGCGCAGCAGCAGGCTCCATCCGGGCGCGGTCTTCACGAACAGGCCCGACCAGACCTGCACGACGCCGGGGAAGAAGCTCCTCGACAGGAACGGTGGCGCAAAGCCCTTGATGTCATCCGGTGCCCGCTCGTCGAAGTATTCCGCGAACCGAGGGAAGTGCTCCATCGTCAGCGGAAACCAGGTGTCCGCATCGTCGTGCGTCCAGATGACGTCGGTGCCGTCCCATTGCAGGTAGAACGTCATCGGCGAGAAGATGTACCAGCCGAAGGCGGATGCGGAGGTGAGCGCCTCGCAGTATTGGAACGCGGCGGTGGGGATGACCCCGAGCGCGGAGCGATCGGCGCGCATGGGCGCGAAGCTCTCCGGGATCGCGCGGTAGAAGGTCGCGATCGGGTCCCGCGCGGAACCAAGCGAGCCGGCGTCGTTCACGGCAGCGCGGGCCCCGAACATCGCGCGTGTCGCTGCGCCGGGCGCGTCGGCGCCAGGCATCGCAGAAAAAGCTCGGACCGGGCTGCGGCGCGGGCCGGAATTCTGCAAGCCGGGACGAGTCCGGCGAAGAAAGACCCGGGCGCGTCGAATTGGAGGAGATTCGCGCGCCCGGGGAGACCGGGGCGAGGATTCACGGTCCTCTGACGGTCTCGTTACCGTTGGCTGCCGCGATGGATGGCGACCTTCGGCGCGATTGCGCCGTTGCCGACTTCGACCTTGACCGGCGTCCTGCTGCGATGAAGCGCGACCTTGGGCGCGATCGCGCCGTTGCCGACTTCGACTCGAACGGGACGCGTGCTCGCGCGGCGGACGACTTTGACCTTGCGGGCGACTGCTGGACCGGATGCGTTCATTGCGGACTCCCTTCCTGGCTGGGGTGGCCCGACACGGGACACCCTCGGCCAAGTTAGAGAGGCGCTCTCGGCAATGCAACGCGAGAAGCCTACCTGTTCAGGTGATATTCAATTCGACTGGCGCGGACTTTCGTCGGAGAGCGTCTCGTCGTCGTGTCCGAGCTGGCCGGCTCCGCCGTGCGCCAGGGCGAGCAGCACGCGCTCGACCTCGTCTCGGCTGTGCACGCGCAGCCGCGCGAAGACCTGTTTGACGTGATAGCTCGCGGTGTTGAGTCGCAGAGCGAGCGCCTGCGCGATCTCGCGATTACTCTTCCCCTCGGCCAGGAGCAGCGCGACCTCCCGCTGCTGCGGAGAGAGGCTCGATGCGCCGGTGCCGCGAGCGAGCGACAGCGCCCGAGGCTCCCGGCGCCCGATAAGCAGGCCGACCCGATCCTGGCGGCCGTCCGCGTCCGGCAGGCGGAATGCGCGGATCCGGAACCGGCCCCATGGAGAATCGTGCTGCGAATCGACCTGCTCGAGAGGGGTGCCGTCTCCGCCGCCGAGACTCGCGCAGACGCGCCGCAGGAATTCGGACACGACGCGCTGCTCCTCGTGCGCGGTGCGCGGCGCGACCTTCTCCATCGCGAGCAACCGGACCAGTCGCGACCAGTGCGTCGGCGCGCTGATCGGCGTGCCGTCCTTCGCGACGACCCCGAGCCACTCCTCGACCACCTCCGCCTGCGGCAGGGCGCGAGGCCGCTCGGCCTCCATGCGCAGGCCGAGCGACACATAGCGCAGCAGCCCGCGCAGCGTTTCCTGATCGCGGCGGCCGAACTCCGGGTCGCGCGCTCCGCGGTAGAAGCTGATCTGTCCGAGGGGCCGCGATCCGTCTCGCAAGACGCCGTACAGGATCTGGTGCGCGTCGAGCCGCGAGAGCACCTCCCTGAAGTAGTCGCTCGCCTGATCCGCTTTCGAGAGCCTCCGGACGGACACCGGGTCGCCGGCCGCGGCCCGTGCGCGAAACTGGGCGGGAAAGCCGGTCGCGGCATCGCGATAGTGCCTCTTGTAGTAGGCAGCCATCGACGCCGGAGTGAGCAGGCGCTCGGCGTAGAGCCCGGTCATCTCGAAGCGCTCGTCCACCCAGAACACCGCCGCCGAATGGGAAGGAATCAGTGTCCGCAGCGCCGGCAGCAGCGACGGCGCGAGGGTCTGGGCGGGAACGCCGAGGCCGCAGAGCTTCCGGATCAAGCCGAGCTGGCGCTTGCGTGTCACGGCGTCATCGTCCCCTTCCGGCGGCAGCCAGCCCCGGGGAGCTTGTCGGCTGTTCGCGGCCGATGCACGGCGAAGCATGCAAATAGTCCGTGCGCGAGCTTCGAGACGCCTTGAATCGGCCCATCGTCGTCAGCAAAGTGAAAGGTAGAAACACTCTTCGGATACCTCGGCCGACATAGGCAGATTGCTTCTAACTTAAGTCGAAAAATCCCGCGCCATAAAGGAGAAATTGTGGCCTACTGACAGGTTCCTGCGAAGCGAATGGGGAGGCAGGAATGGGGGCGGCAAGTCGGGGGCCAGGGGAGGTCCGGGCGCGCACTCGGCCATCCGCCGACGTCCTGCACTACGCGAGCAAGACGGTCGTCTTCGCGGACGTCGTCGAATCCGTTCGGCTGATGCAGCGAGACGAGCTGACCGCTGCCGCGCGCATTCGCGATCTGCTGCTCGAGGCCGCGAACGAGACGATTCCCCGGCACCGCGGTCATCTCCTCCAGCGCCTGGGCGACGGGCTGATGATCGCCTTCGCGCGCCCGCTCGACGCCGCGGACTGCGCGCGCGCGCTCCATCGTCGTGCCGCGGAACGCTCCCGGGACGTCGCCGCCGGCGATCGCGTGCTGCTGCGCATCGGCGTCCACGCGGCCGACATCCTGACCGACGACGTCGCGTTCTACGGTCACGGCGTCAACCTGGCCTCGCGTCTCGCGGCGCTCGCCGGCCCGGGCGAAACGGTGATGTCGGCGGCCGTGCGCGACCAGCTTGCAGGCGGGCGCGACCGGTTCGTCGATCTCGGCCTGTGCCACTTGAAGCACATCGACGTGCCGCTGCGAGTCTATCGACTGGGTGGGCACGGCGGCGCCGCGCCGGGCGCCGACGCCGCGCCGCGGCCGGTCCTGGCGGTGATCCCGTTCACGCAGCAGAGCAGCGGGCCGCACCGTGCGGTGGGAGAGATCATCGCCGACGAGATCATCGTCGCGCTCTCGCGCGCGGCGGAGCTCCGTATCGTATCGCGGCTGTCGACGACGCCTTTTCGGGGGCGCGCGACGCGCCTCAAGGACATCGGAGCGATGCTGGGCGCGACCTACGTGCTCTCGGGCGCGTACCGCGTGTCGGGCAAGCTGCTGGTCGTCACCGCGGAGCTCGCCGATACGCGCGACGGGAAGCTCGTCTGGGCTCGAGGATTCAGGAGCCAGCTCGACGGCTTGATCGCGCAGGACGATCCGCTCATCGTTTCCATCGTCGCCGGCGTCGGCGCGGCGCTCATGGGCGCGGAGATCGGGCGCACGAAGGCCCGACCCTTGCCGACCCTCGACGCCTACACGCTGCTGCTGGGGGGCATCGGGCTTATGCACCGGAGCGACCCGCAGGATTTCGGGAGGAGCCGGCAGGCCTTCGAGCACCTGGTCGAGCGTTATCCGCGCTACGCCGCGCCGTACGCCTACCTCGCCGAGTGGCACGTGTTCAAGGTGACGCAGGGCTGGTTCGCCGACCTCGACCACGAAGCCGCCGCGGCGCTCGACTGGATCAATCGCGCGCTCGACATGGACTCGGCCGATTCGCTCGAGCTGATGGTGAACGGGCTGGTGCACACGAACCTGCTGCGCCGGCACGACGTCGCGAGGACGAGCTACGACCGCGCGCTCGAGAAGAACGCCAACGAAGGCCTCGCGTGGCTGCATCGCGGCACGCTGTGGGCGTTCCAGGGACGGGGACGCGAGGCGGTCGAGGAGACCGAGCGTGCGATCGAGCTCTCGCCGCTCGATCCCTGGCGCTACTACTACGATTCGCTGCGCGCGACGGCGGCGCTCGCCGCCCGCGACTACGAGCGCGCGATCAGGCTCGGGCGGCGGTCGCTGCGCTCGAACCGGGCGCACGCCTCGACGCTGCGCGTGATCGCGATCGCGTCGTCGGAGCTCGGCCACCTCGACGAAGCGCGCGAGAGCGTCGCGGAGCTGCGCAGGCTCGATCCGTCGCTGACGGCGAGCAGCTACCTGGCGCGCTCGCCGGCGGCGCCCTACGAGACGGGGCGCAGCTGGTCGCGGGCGCTGCGCAGGGCGGGGCTGCCCGCATGACGGCGAGGGCGGGCCGGCCGTGACCCAGGGACGATGACTTGAGCCGGCCTCGCCGGTCCGCCGGCGCGCCAGGCGAGCGCCCATCCCCAAATTCCCGTCACGCCCGAGCCCGATCTCCGATGTCAGGCTTGTAGCGCCCGATTCTCAGGAGATCACGATGGCGGCAGGTCAGGGGTTTCTCGCCAGGTACGCGCGGCCGGCCGATTCGCTGGGTCGCGAGCTGGCGGCGTTCGAAAAGCGCGTGGACGCGTTCGCCGGCTCGCTGGAGCGCGTCGTCCGCAACGCGCTCGAGGCCGAAGCGGAGGCCGTGAGCGCCGATTGGCTCGACGAGGCGAAGGCCGTTCTCGATGCGCTGCGCGAGCATCCCGATGGCTCGGGAAGCGGCGAGGCGGATTGCCACAGGGAGCTCTCCCGCCTCCGGGCGAGCTTCGCGAAGGGGCTCGACCGCGATCTGCTCAAGCCGTCGGCCGGGGAGATCGCCGCGCAGACCAGGAACATCGCCCGCGCCGCGCTGGACGAGTGGATGACGCGTCTCACCCGCGCGCATCTCGAGGCGGCGAAGAAGGACCGGATCTTCCTCAATGCAGAGGCCATGCCGGCCGACGAGTCGCTGACCGATCTGTTGAGCCGCGTCGAGGTGTTCGGCGTGCCGGCGGAGACCGTCGCCGCCGCGCTCTTCGGCTACATCTGTCACGTGGTCGCGGGCGAGCAGCGGTTCACCATCAACGAGGAGCTCTACATTCTCGAGGACATGAACTCGAGGGACTATCTGCTCGTCGTCGAGGGCACCAGGATCGAGCCCGCGCCGATCGACCTGCGCTTCGGGACCGCCGTGAAGGAGCTGATCGTCGGGGAAGAGCTCGCGTCGAGCGCCGTGCTGCCTCGCGAGCCGGCCGAGATCGGCGAGGACGTGTTCCTCATGACCCGGATGGCCCGGAAGCTGTCCGGCAACCGGGCGTTTCCCTCCGCGCCGCTGGAAAGGGTGAGAGTCTGCTCGGCGGCGCTGACCGGCGCGCTGAGCTTGCACCCGCAAGTGGCGCGAAATCTTTTCACCGGCTTCGTGCCCGAGGATCCCGTGCTCGATCGCTTCACCGAGCACTTCGCCGCCATCACCGAAGCGAAGCCGAAGCAAGTCAGGGCAGCGATGAAAGTCGTGCTGAAGAGGGCGTGCACCGGCCGCAAGGCGAAGTCGAGAACCGCGGCGACCGAGGACCTGATGCGCTCGGTCATCGCCGATCTGAAGACGCTCACCTGAGCGCGGTCAGTCGCCCGCGCCACGCCCGAACTCGAAGGCGAGCTCTTCGTACTCGCGCCCGCCTCGAGCGACGGGAACGTAGGCTCCGCCGGGACGCTTCGCGAGCACGTAGCGGCGCAGAACGAGCTGTCCCGGCTCGTCGCCCGCGTAGAAACGCAGGAGCTCCGCCTGGAACGCGCCGCCGATCCCGCGCTCGGGCGCGTCCGGATCGCGCTCCGGCGGACACAGCAGGGCGCCGGTCACGAGCTGGAGCTGGTAGGGATGCAGCGTGCCCTTGTCTCGCGTGGGGATTTCGCGCGGCAGCTTCCCGTGCGCCGGATGCCCGACGTGCGTGTGGCCCGACAGCAGAAGGTGAACGAGCGGACCGCGGCGATCGGGCGCCGGCGCGGCGAGCGCGTCGACGGTCTTCTTGACGTCGGTCAGCACGTTGGTCTTCGGCAGGTAGGGTTGCCCGAAGGCGCTGCTCTCGGCTCGCGGGTAGGGAAAGTCCACCGGGTGGTGCACGGCGAGGATGCGGAAGTCGCCGTGCGCGCTGTGCGGCCGGCTGCGCCATTCGATCGCGTCGCGCAACGCGGCGAGCGCGTGAGGAGAGATCCGGCCCAGCGCATTCGTGTTGGCGATGCGATCGAAGATGACCGAGTTCAATGCGAACAGCTCGATGCGCGAATCGGTCCCGGGAATCGCGGCGCTCAGTGGCCGGTGCATCCAGTCGCCGACGTTCCAGCCGCGTCGCGCGCTGATCCGGCGGCGCTGCTCGCTCAAGTCCTGCGAGGTCGCGAGCAGCGGAAACTTCGCCGGCCAGGCGTCGTGGTTGCCGAAGAGCCGCAGCCCATCGGCCTTGTCCAGGTCGGCGGCCAGTTCGTCGTCGTAGCCTTCCGCCTGCGCCATCGCAGCGACGTCGCCGAACGTCGTCGCGTCACCCGTGTCGACGAGCCACGTCGGCGGCCGGCGCCCCTCCTTGGGGAACCAGTCCTTGTCGGCGCGAAGTCCTTCCTCGAGGAACCGGCGGAACATCCGGTAGGCCTCGGTGCTATGCACCGGCGTGCCTTCGTTCCATTTGAGCGGGCTCGCGCCCTCGATATAGCGCGACAGCAGGCGCACCCACAGGCGGTGATCGCGCGTCGACGGCCGGAACGGCGAGGTCGGCGCGACCACGTGGAGGTCCGAGATGTGGACGATCTGCAGGACCGGCGTCACGGCGATCCCTCCTTCAGCAGGCGATCGAGATCGATGCGATGGCGCGACCAGAGCCGCTCCTTGAGGATCGCTCGCGCGCGGCTCAGCGCCTTGCGTTCCGCGTCGCTGCGCGCCCGTCCGAAACGCTCGCCGAGGGCGGCACCGGCCAGAAGATCGCGCTCTCTCGGCTCTAGCGTCGCCATCAGCTCGACCACCGTCCGCAGCGTGCGCGTGTAGTCGAGGCTGTCCGCCGCGCCGAGCGTCGACGGCTCGTCGGATTCGCCGCCCTGGCGCAGCGCCCACTGCCTCGCGTTGTCGCGGAAGGCGTCGGCGATCCGGCGCTTGAGAATGGTGAAGCCGATGCGAGCGACTTCGTCTTCATCCGCGGCGCCGGAGCCCGGCTGCGCCTTCAGGTAGTCGAGCGTGTCGGCGAGCGCGGCCTGAGCGATATCCTCATGCTGCTCGCGAAGCGCGAAGTGATGGTAGGCGAGATAGCGACGAAACCGCGGGCCGAGGGCCTGCAGGATGCCGTGCCGGCCCGGTTGACTGGCGGACATGCGCCATTCTAGGGACAGTCGGACGCCGGCCGCCAGCGCGGCGGCTGTCCTACGCGACGCCCGCCCGCGCCAGCACCGCGTGCAGAAGCACGTTGGCGCCCGCCTCGACGTGCTCGGGTCTCGCCTCCTCGAGCTCGTTGTGGCTGATCCCGTCCTTGCAGGGCACGAAGATCATGGAGGTCGGTGCGACGCGCGACAGATACACCGCGTCGTGCGCGGCGCCGCTCACGATCCTGCGGTTCGACAGCCCCAGCATCTCCGCCGCGCGCTGCACCGAGCTCACGCACTCGGGGTTGAAGTGCGACGCGGGAAACGCTACCACCAGGCGGACCTCGCATTCCAGCTTGAGCTCGCGGGCGATCCGCGCGGCGGCGTCGCGCAGCTCGCGATCCATCGCTTCGAGCGCCGCGTCGTCGGGATGACGGCAGTCGATGCTCATCGCCACCTGCCCCGGGATGACGTTGCGTGAATTGGGCTTGACCTGCATGAAGCCCACGGTGGCGCGGCCGTCGGGCGCGCGCGCGAGGGCGATGGCGTTGACGGTTTCTACCATTCGGGCCGCGCCGCGGAGCGCGTCGTGCCGCGCTTCCATCGGCGTCGGTCCGGCATGCGCGTCCTGGCCGGTCCAGGCGCAGTCGTACCAGCGCTGGCCGAGCGCGCCGGTCACCACGCCGATCACCTTGTCTTCCGCCTCGAGTATCGGGCCCTGCTCGATGTGCGCCTCGAAGTATGCATCGACCGGGCGCTCGCCGACCGGCGCGCTGCCGGCGTAACCGATCGTGCGCAGCGCTTCGCCGAAAGAGACGCCGTCGATGTCGCGCTGAGCGAGCAGGTAGTCGAGCGTGTGGACCTTGGCGAAGACGCCCGAGCCGCCCATGGTCGGGATGAAGCGCGTGCCTTCCTCGTTGGTCCAGATCGCCACACCGACCGGCTTCGTCGTCTCGAGATGCGCGTCGTTGAGCGTGCGCAGGACCTCGAGCCCAGCCAGCACGCCGTACGGCCCGTCGAACTTGCCGCCGGAAGGCTGCGAGTCGACGTGGCTGCCGGTATAGACCACGGCCGCCTTCGCATCGCGCCCGCGCCGCACGGCGAAGATGTTGCCGGCGCCATCGATCTCCACCGCCGTGCCCGCGTCACGCAGCCAGCCGACGACCAGGTCGCGGCCCTGGCGATCGAGATCGGTGAGCGCGAGCCTCCGCACGCCGCCCTTCGGCGTCGCCCCGATCTGCGCAAGATCCATCAGCGATTGCCAGAGGCGGGAGCCGTCGACGCGGACCGACGCGAGCGGCGCGTCCCTGGATGTCGTGTTCATCACGCGGTCCTCGTGAGCCTCAATCGTCGAGACCGATGTTCGCCTGCATCCAATCCGCCGCGAGCAGCGTCGCGCGATCCGCGCCGACCGGGCCGACGACGCTCACGCCGAGCGGCAGCCCGCGTGGCCCCAGCGCGCACGGCACGTGGACGACCGGCGTGCGCAGCAGCGTCCAGATGCGATTGAACAGCGGATCGCCGGTCGCCTGGATCCCGGCCGGCGCCTCGCCCATCGCGCTCGGTGCGACGATGACGTCGACGTCGGCGAAGACTTGCGCCACCGTCGACCGGCAATGACCCGCAAGCGCCTGAGCGGCGTCGTAGCGCTCGGCGGAGACGCCGAGCCCGTCCTCGATCATCGCGACCATCTCGACGCTCAAGCCGTCGCGACGGGCATGCCATTCGTGCGCCAGGCACTTCGCCACTTCGGCCACCATGATCGAGCGCTGCACCTCGGCGAGGCCGGCGAAAGCCTGCGGCAGCGTCACCGCGCGAACGCTCGCGCCCGCGGCGCGCAGGCGCTTCTCCGTATCGTCGAGCGCCGCGATCGTCTCGGGCTGCGCCCGGTCCCACTCGTACGTGCGGCAGACGCCGACGCGCGGAGCCGCGCCCGGCGCACGCTCGATGGCAAGCTCGCGCCGACCGGACAGCGCCGCGACGAAGAGCGCGGCATCGGCGACGGTGCGCGCGAGCGCTCCCATCGTGTCCAGCGTATCGGAGATCATCTTGACGCCGACGCGGTTGAGCGTGCCGTAGGTCGGCTTGAAGCCTACGACGCCGCAGTACGCGGCGGGCCGCACGATCGAGCCGGCGGTCTGCGTGCCGAAGCCGAGCGGGACCATCGAGTCGGCGACCGCGGCCGCGGAGCCCGACGACGAGCCGCCGGGCGTGTGTCCCGGATTGCGCGGGTTGCACGTCGGCCCGGGATGGAAGGTCGCGAACTCGGTCGTCACCGTCTTGCCGACGACGATCGCGCCCGCGGCGCGCGCCAGCGCGACGCACGCCGCGTCGGACGCCGGTCGATGGTTGGCGTAGATCGGCGAGCCGTACTCGGTCGGCATGTCGGCGGTGTCGAACACGTCCTTGACCGCGATCGGCAGGCCGTGCAGCAGGCCGGTCGAGCCTCCCGCATCGAGCGACCTAGCACGCTCGAGCGCAGCGTCCCGGGCGACGTGTGTCCAGGCGTGGACGACGCTCTCGCGCTCGTCGATCCGCTCCAGGCAGTCGCGCAGCAGCGCCTCGGCGGTGATCTCGCGCGCCGCGAGCTTGCGCGCAGCGTCGGACGCGCTCAGGCGGTTGAGTCGGCTCATATCAGGCACTCCCTTCGGGCGCGCCGCCCGGGCGAGGCAAGGCGCTCGGCGATGCGGTCGGTGCCTCGCGCAGGTGACACGCGACCTGATGACCCGCGAACGGCTCCTTGAGCACCGGTTCCTCGACGCGGCAGCGGTCGAAGACGTAGGGGCAGCGCGTGTGGAAGCGGCATCCCGTCGGCAGCTTGATCGGGCTGGGCACCTCGCCCGAGAGGATGATGCGCTTGCGGCGCACCGTCGGATCGGGAATCGGAACGGCGGCGAGCAGCGCCTGGGTGTACGGATGCTGCGGATGCTCGAACAGCGCGCGCGTCGGCGCGAGCTCGACGATCCGGCCCAGGTACATCACCGCGACGCGATGGCTGATATGTTCGACCACCGCGAGGTCATGGGCGACGAACAGGTACGACAGTCCGAACTCGCGCTGCAGGTCGCCGAGCAGGTTGATCACCTGCGCCTGCACCGAGACGTCGAGCGCGGACACCGGCTCGTCGCACACGATCAGCTTCGGCCGCGGCGCAAGCGCGCGAGCGATGCCCAGGCGCTGCCGCTGCCCGCCGGAGAATTCGTACGGGTACTTGTGCATTTGGTCGCCGCGCAGGCCGACCTTCTCGAAGAGCGAGAGCACGCGATCGCGGATCTCGCGCGCATCGCTGCGCTCGAAGTTGCGGATGGGCTCGGCGACGATGTCCTCCGCGCGCATGCGCGGATTGAGCGACGCGTAGGGATCCTGGAAAACCGCTTGCAGCTCGCGCCGGAACGCGCGCATCGCGCCGCCGTCGAGCGCGTCGATGCGCTCGCCGCGCCAGCGGATCGTTCCCGCGGTCGGCTCGACCAGCTTGAGCACGGTCTTGCCCAGCGTCGACTTGCCGCAGCCGCTCTCGCCGACGAGGCCCAGCGTCTCGCCTTCGTCGATCGCGAACGAGACCTCGTCGACCGCGTGGACCTCGGCCTGCGCGCGGCCGAAGACGCCGCCGCGCACCGGGTAGTGCTTGGTGAGCGCCGCGACCTCGAGCAGGGGCGTAGCGCGGGCCCAGCCCGAATGCGCGATGCCCGGAACAGCGGTCGCGTTCGTCATGCCGCCGCTCCGCCGGCGAGCCGCTCCGATTCCCAGCACGCGGCGACGTGTCCTGGCGCCTTTTCCTCGAGCGGCGGCGCGTCGCTTCGGCAACGATCGGTCGCGTAAGCGCAGCGCGGCGCGAAGGCGCAGCCGACGATCGCTTCGGCGAGCGAGGGCACCGTGCCGGCGATCTCGGTCAGGCGGCTCGCGCCGCCGCGCCGGCTCGCGCCGAGCTTCGGCACGGAGTCGAGCAAGCCCCGCGTGTACGGATGGCGCGGCCGCGCGAAGAGCTCGGTGGCCGGCGCTTCCTCGACCTTGCGGCCGGCGTACATCACCACCACGCGCTCGGACATCTCGGCGACGACGCCGAGGTCGTGGGTGATGAGGACGATCGCGGCGCCGGTGCGTTCCTTGAGCTCGCGCATGAGCTCGAGGATCTGCGCCTGGATCGTCACGTCGAGCGCGGTGGTCGGCTCGTCGGCGATCAGGAGCCGCGGCTCGCAGGCGAGCGCCATTGCGATCATCACCCGCTGCCGCATGCCCCCGGAGAGCTGATGCGGATACTCCTGGACGCGGCGCTCCGGCTCCGGGATGTGCACCAGGCGCAGCATCTCGACCGCGCGCTTCGTGGCTTCTTCGCTCGACAGGCCGCGATGCAGCGTCAGCACCTCGGCGATCTGCCGGCCGATGGTCAGCACCGGGTTGAGCGAGGTCATCGGCTCCTGGAAGATCATGGAGATCGCGTCGCCGCGAATCTTGCGCATGTCGGCCTCCGGCAGCGCGAGCAGGTCGTTGCCCTCGAAGCGGACCCGCCCGCCGACGGTGCGGCCGGGCGGGGAGGCGATCAGGCGCAGGATCGAAAGCGACGTGACGCTCTTGCCGCAGCCGGATTCGCCGACGATCGCGAGCGTCTCGCCCCGCGCCACCGAGAACGACACACCGTCGACGGCGCGCACCACGCCGTCGCGGGTGAAGAAGTAGGTCCTGAGATCCTCGACCTCGAGCAGCGGCACGGCCGCCGATTGTCGTCCCGGTGCAGGCCGGGACCCAAATTCCTCGGACGCGGCCGCCGCCATCACATTCTCCGTGCGAGCCGCGGATCCAGCGCGTCGCGCATGCCGTCGCCCAGGAGATTCACCGCCAGTACGGTGATCGACAGGCAGATGCCCGGAAAGAGGATCAGGTAGCTCGCGATCTGCACGAGGCTGCGGCCCTCGGCCATGATGTTGCCCCAGCTCGGGATATTGGGCGGCGTGCCGGCGCCGATGAACGACAGGATCGCCTCGGTGATCATCGCCGAGCCGCAGACGTAGGTGGCCTGGACCAGGAGCGGCGCCACGATGTTGGGCAGGAGGTGGCGCACGAGGATGAGCGGCAGCGTCGTGCCGGAGGCGATCGCCGCCTCGACGTAGGGCTGCTCGCGCAGCGTGAGCACGAGGCTTCGCACCAGCCGCACTACGCGCGGCACCTCGGCCAGCGTGATCGCAGCGATCACGTTGCCGATGCTCGCCTTGGTCAGCGCCATCAGGGCGATCGCGAGCAGCACCGAAGGGATCGACATGAGCCCGTCCATCACCCGCATCACCACCGCGTCGAGCCGCCGCACGTAGCCGGTGACGAGCCCGATCGCGAGCCCGAGCAGCGTCGAGAGCGCGGCGACCGCGAGTCCGACGGCGAGCGACACGCGAGCGCCGTAGACCACGCGGCTGTAGACGTCGCGGCCGAGCATGTCGGTGCCGAGCCAGTACGCGGCCGAAGGCGGTTTGAGCCTCTTGATCGGCGACACCGCCTGCGGATCGATCGTGCCGAGCCACGGCGCGAAGACCGCCATCGCGATCATCGCGAGCAGGATCGCTCCGCCGATCAGCGCCGTCGGGTGCCGCCGGAACGCCTCGCGGAAGCGCTGCCAGGTCGGCGACACGGACCGCGCCGGCGCGAGCGGTGGGGCGAGGCTGGCCATCTCAGTAGCGGATGCGCGGGTCGAAGAACACGTACGACAGGTCGACCAGCAGGTTCACCAGCACGTAGATCGCGGAGAAGATGAGAATCACGCCCTGGATGATGGGATAGTCGCGCCTCAGGATCGCGTCGACCGTCAGCCGTCCGATGCCGGGCAGCGCGAACACGGTCTCGGTGACGATCGCGCCGCTGATGAGCAGCGCGACGCCGACGCCGATGATCGTCACCACGGGGATCGCGGCGTTCCTGAGGGCGTGGCCGACCAGCACCTCGCTCGGGGCGAGACCCTTCGCCGCCGCGGTACGGATGTAGTCCTGGGCAAGCACGTCGAGCATGCTGGCGCGGGTCATGCGCGCGATCAGCGCGACATACACCGTGCCCAGCGCGATGCTCGGCAGGATGAGATGCCGCAGCCACTCCCAAACGCCGTCGCGAAAGGCACGGTAGCCCTGCACCGGCAGCCAGTCGAGCTGCACGGCGAAGCTGAGGATCAGCACGTAGGCGAAGACGAACACCGGCACCGAGAAGCCGAGCACCGAGAACGACATCACGGCGCGGTCGAGCCAGGTGCCCGCTTTCGCTGCCGCCATCACGCCGAGCGGCACCGCGACCAGGATCGCGACCACCAGGGTGCACAGCGTGAGCGACACGGTGGGCTCGACGCGCTGCGCGATGAGCTGCGTTACCGGGAGGTTGGTGAAGATCGACGTGCCCAGGTCGCCATGGAAAAGCGCCCACAGCCAGCGGCCGAACTGCACCAGGAAGGGCTCGTCCAGGCCGAGCCTGGCGTGGATGCGCCTGATGTCCTCGTCGGTCGCGATGTCGCCGGCGATGACCGCTGCCGGATCGCCCGGCGTGAGGTACAGCAGCGCGAAAACGACGAACGCCACGACGCCCATCACGATGACCGTCGAGAAAACGCGCCGGACGATGTAGGCGATCACGGATAGTTCAGGCTATCGGCGATCGTGCCGCCCGCGGCGCCCATGCTTGTCGTCGCCGCGCAAGCGGAGCCCAGGGCCATCGATCGAAAGCCACCGGGGTCCCGCTCGCCTGAATCGATGAGCGGGGACGACGCCGAGAACACGCGCTGCCCTTAGCGCTTCTCCACGTTCCACATGAGAGTCATCGGCGCGATGATGACGCCCGACAGATTCGTCCGATACGCGGTGGGCAGGATGAACTGCGCCGTCGGGATGTAGGGCACGAACTCGAAGGCGCGCAGCTGCACCGCTTCGGCCGCCTTCTTCGCCGCGGCGGCGTCGGTGGCGTTGAACCAGGCTTCGCGCAGCTCCTCGATCTTCGCGTCCTCGGCCCAGCCGAACCAGCCCTTCTGCCCCGTGCCGCGGACCGCGAAGTTGACCGCGGGCGAAGTGAGGTCCGGCCCGACGAGCCAGGTGTGGAAGATCGACCAGCCGCCCTTGTCGACGGGCTCCTTCGAGGTGCGCCGCGTGATGAGCGTCCCCCAGTCGCCCGCCTGCACCTCGACGTTGAGGCCGAGCTTCTTGAGCGTCTCGGCCGTGAGCAGCGACTGCGAATGCACGATCGGCTGATCGGTCGCGTCGATGATGACGATCTTCTCGCCCTTGTAGCCCGCCTCCTTGATGAGCTGCCTCGCCTTGTCGAAATCGCGCTTGCCCTTCATCGGGGCGGCACCGACCTCGCTCGAGAGCGGCGTGCCGCAGGTGAAGTACGAGTAGCAGGAGTGGCCGTTCTTCGGATCCCCGGCGATGCCCAGGACGTAGTCGTTCTGATCGACCGCGTACAGCAGCGCCTCGCGCATCTTCTGGTTGTTGAACGGCGGATACAGGAAGTTGAACCGGATCATCCCCATCGAGCCCAGCGGATCGATGTTCTCGACCTTGATGTCCTTGTTCTTCGCGAGCACGGGAATCAGGTCGGGCGGCAGCTGCTCCCACCAGTCGACTTCGCCGGCGTTGAGCGCGGCGGCGGCGGTCGCGGCGTCGGGGATGTAGATCCACTCGACCCGGTCGACCTTCACGACCTTGCCGCCGGCCGCCCACGACGGCGGCTCCTTGCGCGGCACGTAGTCGGTGTTCTTCACGTAGACGACCTTGCTGCCCGGCACCCACTCTTCCTTCACGAACTTGTAGGGGCCCGAGCCGATCGCCTCGGTGATGTTGGTCGAGGCGTCGGTCTTCGCGATGCGCTCCGGCATGATGAACGGCACGTTGGACGAGGGCTTCGCGAGCGCCTCCAGCGTCAGCGGGAACGGGCGCTTCAGCTTCAGCGTGAAGGTCTTGTCGTTGACGGCATTCCAAGAGTCGGTCACTTCGGCGAGCTTCTGGCCCAGGGCGTCGCGCTTCGCCCAGCGCTCGATCGACGCGATGCAGTCGGCCGAGCGCACGGGCGCTCCGTCGTGGAACTTGAGTCCGTCGCGCAGCGTGAAGCTGTAGGTGAGCTTGTCGTTGCTGAGCGTATAGCTGTCCACCATCTGCGGCTGCACCTGGAACCGGGCGTCCGTGGCGAACAGCGTGTCGTAGATCATGTACCCGTGGTTGCGGGTGATGTATGCCGTCGTGGTGATGGGATCCAGGATGCGCAGGTCGGCCTGCGGAATGAACCGGAGGACCTTCTGCTGGGCGAGCGCGGCGGGCGCGCCGAGCGCCGCGGCGACGGCCAGTGCGGCGAGCAAGACCTTCATCGCGGCGGAACGACGGGAATGCGGTTTCATCGACGGAGCCTCCGGGGCAGGATGCGCAGGTGGCGCTCGGATCGCGCCGGCGACATTCTAGTCCGCGAACCCGGGTGCGTGTCGCCCCTGCGCGAACCAGCCGACTTCGAACCCTTGCGTTCCCTCGGGCACACGGCTTCCGTTGCCCTCGGTTACCATTAGCGCCGCGGCGCAGGCGGCGCCGGAGGATATCAATCATGATTCTCGAGGTTGCGGACATCCGCATCAGGCCGGGGAGCCAGGCGGCGTTCGACGTTGCGATCGAGCGGGGCCTCAAAGCCGTGATCGCCAGGGCCAAGGGCTTTCGGGGCTACAAGGTCCAGAAGGGGATCGACTCGCCGGAGCGCTACCTGCTCATGATCTACTGGGATACCGTGGAGAACCACACGGTGGACTTCCGGCAGTCGCCGGCATTCCAGGAATGGCGCGGCTTCGTCGGCTCGCACTTCGCCTCGCCGCCCGCGGTGGAGCATTTCACGCTCCTCACCGAATCGGCCTAGGTTGCCGTCGCCGCGACGCGAGCGCCCCGCGTCCCGGGACGCGCGACCGCCTGCCGTTCCTTCGGACATGACCGAGCCCGACTCGACACCTAGCGCGCCGACCTGGGTTGCGGTCGCGCTCTTGTGGCTCGCGGGGAACGCGCTGCGGATCACGATCCTCGCCGTGCCGCCGGTCATCGCCATGATCCGCGACGAGTTCGCGCTGAGCGCGACCGCGGTCGGGCTCCTGAGCAGCATCCCGCCGGCGCTGTTCGCGATCGCCGCGCTGCTGGGCTCGCTGCTCGTCGCCCGGCTGGGTGTCAAAGGCGCGCTGATCGGCGGCTTGACCCTGGTGGCGGCGGGCTCGGCGCTGCGGGGCCTGAGCACCGGCTACGCGGTGCTGTTCGCGACCACGATCGTGATGTCCGCCGGCGTGGCGATCATGCAGCCGATCATGCCGACCACCGTGCGGCAATGGCTGCCGCGGAGCATCGGCCTCGGCACGGCGATCTACACCAACGGCCTCCTCGCGGGCGAAGTCTTCCCGACGCTGCTCACGATTCCGCTCGTGCTGCCGATGCTGGCCGGGAGCTGGCGCGGCTCGCTCGTGTTCTGGTCGGTGCCGGTCGCGCTCATCGCGGTGGTCACGTGGTTTTTCGCGCCGCGCGTCTCCGCACACGCGGCGATGCCGCGCAAGTGGCTCCCGGACTGGCATGCGGGGCTGGTCTGGCGGCTGGGCGCGCTGTTCCTGTGCATCAACGCGATCTACTTCAGCGCCAACGCCTTCATTCCGATCT
>Ga0335077_10002711_pt1 | contig 21195 bp, 18 predicted proteins | sample Lox_Sample_31_FD_207151 | JGI IMG/M metagenome (GOLD analysis project Ga0335077, IMG submission 207151) | Soil microbial communities from Loxahatchee National Wildlife Refuge, Florida, United States - Lox_Sample_3.1 | ecosystem: Environmental > Terrestrial > Soil > Wetlands | place: USA...
GCCGACCGGCGGCAAAACGGAAGTGCATCTCCTCCTGCGCGCCGAAGTCGAAGGCTTGGGCGTGGACGCAGCCATGCCCTTCGCGCGTCTCCGCACCTATATCCTGGAGCCGGACGCTCTTCCCGCCGCGAATGCAGCAATGTCCTCAGCAGGTTCGCGCAGTGATGAGCGGCCTGCCAAGCTCGTGGAATTCACGCTCTTCCAAAATGGTCAAGTTGCGGACCTGGTCGGCCTGGATGCTCTCAGTGCTGACGAACAGGCGGCGTGGCGCGAATGGCTCGGGCGTTTTGGAGTGGAAGGTGCGCTCCCAGAAAGAGGTTTGAAGCCTGGCGACAAATGGCGCACCGAAGAGCCGATTGCCAACGCGCTGCTCACCGGGCTTTCCTGGGACAAGGAGTCGCAGTACGTGGATGACGAGCCGTGTGGCGCAGCCGTTGGCGCGCTGCAAAGTGCTTCCTCACCGGTCGTCGGCGCGCAAGAAACTTGCGCCGTCATCCTGACCACCGCTTCTCTGCGGCAAAAGTCTCCGCAAAAAGATGCCACGCCCCAAGATTACAAGCTGCATGACCTGCGCACTTCCGGCATCGCCAAAGGGAAGAACGAAGTCATCACCTACATCTCGTTGAAAAGCGGCCTCGTCGTCCGCGCCACGGAAGACGCCGCGCAATCCATGACCGTCACCGTTGCCAAGACCGACGGTTCCAACCGCGTCCACTACAACATCGACGCGCAAAGTCACTCGCTGGTGCGCCTCACGTCGGCTCCCCCCGCGAATCAACCCTGAAGAACGTGGTTGTCTTCCCCCAGAGGCTCGTCGCGAAGCCGGAACTCTGCTCGGGGTATAATCAAGGTTTCGACGGCACGCGAAATTCGTGCAGGAGCACCCTTCCATGAAATTCAAGTTGCGCAGCAACTACCAGCCGCGCGGCGACCAGCCCACCGCCATCGAGCAGCTTATGCGCGGCGTCGAAGCTGGCGACAAGCACCAGGTTCTCCTCGGCGTCACCGGCTCCGGAAAAACCTTCACCATGGCGAAGGTCATCGAGGCTTCCAACCGCCCCGCGGTTGTCCTGGCGCACAACAAAACCCTCGCCGCGCAGCTCTATCACGAATTCAAGTCCTTTTTCCCCGAAAACGCCGTCGAATATTTCGTCAGCTACTACGACTTCTATCAGCCCGAAGCCTACGTCCCCTCCGCCGACATCTACATCGACAAAGAAGCCACCATCAACGACGAACTCGACAAGCTGCGCATGTCCGCCACGCGCTCTCTCTTCGAGCGCCGCGACGTCGTCATCGTCGCCTCCGTCTCCTGCATCTACGGCCTCGGCTCGCCCGAAGCTTACTACGGCATGCTCGTCATGATGGAAAAGGGCCAGCAGACTTCGCGCGAAGCCTTGCTCCGCCGCCTCGTGGACATTCAATTCAGCCGCGCGGAAGATTTACGCCGCGGCACTTTCCGCGTGCGCGGCGATATGATCGAAATTTTCCCCACCTACGACGACTTCGCCTATCGCATCGAAATGTTCGGTGACCAGATCGACGTGCTGCGCCAGATCGATCCCCTCACCGGCGAAGTTCGCGCTGGGCAGGAAGACCTCGCCCGCGTGCCCGTCTATCCCGCGACGCACTACGTCACCCCGCAGGATCAGCGCAACCGCGCCATCGCCGGCATTCAGGACGAACTCGACTGGTGGAAAAAGGAGCTCGAAAAGCAGGGCAAGTATGTCGAAGCTCAGCGCGTCGTGCAGCGCACCATGTTCGACATCGAAATGATGCGCACCATCGGCTATTGCCACGGCATCGAAAATTATTCCCGCCACCTCAGCGGCCGCCTCCCCGGCGAAGCGCCGCCCACTCTGCTCGACTACGTCCCGCAAGATTTCCTCATGTTCATCGACGAGTCCCATCAAACGGTCGGCCAGGTTCGCGGCATGTTCAACGGCGACCGCGCTCGCAAACAAACGCTTGTGGACTACGGCTTCCGCATGCCCTCCGCACTCGACAACCGCCCGCTCACCTTCGAGGAGTTCGAGCACCGCCTCAATCAGGTCATCTACGTCTCCGCCACGCCCGGCCCTTACGAACTCACCAAGTCCGGTGGCGTGGTCGTCGAACAAGTCATTCGTCCCACCGGCCTCGTCGATCCGCAAGTCGAAATTCGTCCCGTTAAAGGGCAAGTGGACGATCTGCTCGAAGAAATTCGCATCCGCGCGGAGAAAAACGAACGCGTTCTCGTCACCACGCTCACCAAGCGCATGGCTGAAGACCTTGCGGAATATTTCTCAGAAGTTGGCGTGCGCTGCCGCTACCTGCACTCGGAAGTCGAAACGCTCGACCGCATCAAAATCCTGCGCGACCTCCGCCGCGGCGAATTCGACGTTCTGATCGGCATCAACTTGCTCCGCGAAGGCCTCGACCTCCCCGAGGTTTCGCTCGTCGCCATTCTCGACGCCGACAAAGAAGGCTATCTTCGCAGTGCCACTTCGCTCATCCAGACCATCGGCCGCTGCGCGCGCCATATCGAAGGGCGCGCCATTCTCTACGCCGATCGCCGTACCGGCTCCATGAACCAGGCCATTGATGAAACCAATCGCCGCCGCGCCAAACAGCTCGACTACAACAAAGAAAACAACATCACCCCCATGTCCATCATCAAGTCCGTGGATATGGATCTCGCGCGCATCGTCGAGGCCGATTACGTCACCATCCCGCTCGACGACGCCACGCTCAGTGCCGCCTCCAACATCAAAAACGAAAAGCAGCTCGCCGAACTCCTCGCCCAACTCGAAACGCAAATGCGCGAAGCCGCCAAAAAATTCGAGTTCGAACGCGCTGCCCAACTCCGTGACCGCATTCGCAGCCTCAAACAAAAAGACGTCTCCGGCCTCTTCACCACCGAATCCGCCCCTACCCCGGCCAGCGAACCGCCGGCCTGATACCTGTAGCCGCGGTCTTCAGACCGCGGGCCTTGTCGACAGTGCTTGGCAACCGTACTCGTCGCACCTGTCGCTCGTATCCGCTTGAATTCATCAAAATTCACACCACGCCTTTCTTCAACTCCTCCAGCGGGTAAAACGTGCCGCGCCAGGTCACCCCGCCTTGCCACAACGTCACTGCAACCGAGCGCACGATCATGTAGCAGAAAAGAAGCGCCCCCAGCGGATGCGTCAGCGCGTAGAGCGGCGACACTTTGTTCACTACATCTACCCCTACGTGCATGCACAACGCGATTCCTGCGGCGATCCCGCACGCCGCGCGCAGCCATCCATGCCCCGCAACCACGCCCACAAAGGGCGCCACGTTCAGTAGCAGCATTCCTAGCACTGCCGCCGCGGCGAACCATAGCTTGTAGCCAAACGCGGCAAAAAAATTTTTCGTCACGCCCCGGATGATGTTTCCCACGCCCGCGTGCCAGCGCAGCGACAGGAAATCCTGCCCCAATCCCACGCCCGAGCGGAAGCCGCCCTGCTTCACCAGCTTTCCCAGCTTCATATCGTCCACCACTTCCATCGCCAGTCTGCGGTGTGTCCCGATGGCTTCGTACGTGCTCCTCCGCACCAACTGGAATGCTCCCACGCCCACATAAGCGCGCGAACTTGGATCGCTCACCCGGTACGCATCGTTCGACACAAGAAACGCAAAGCCGAAGAACGTGAGCAATGTTGTTTCCCAGAAGCCGCGCATCTCCACGTCGGCGAGCAAGGTCAGGTGGTCCAGGTTCCTTTGCCGGGCGATGGCCACCGCGCGTCGCAGCGCGCTCGGCTCAAATTTCACATCGGCATCCGTAAAGAGCAGCCATTCGCCGCGGGACGCTTCGTACGCTCTTTGCAGTGCATGTGGCTTGCCCAGCCATCCGCTGGGAAGCTCGGCGATGTGCACCGCGCGAAAGTTCGTCTGCGCAGACGCAAACTCATCGAGAATCTTCGCCGTCCCATCCTGCGAACGGTCGTCTACCGCGATGATTTCAAGCCGCGGGTAATCCATGGCCTCCAGCGTGGCCAGCGCGTTGGGCAGCTTTTCTTCTTCGTCGCGTGCCGCAAAAATCAGCGAAATGCTCGGGCAATCGGAGTCCGCCGCGGGGGACGTGTCTTTGATGCGCGGCAATTTCGCAGTGCCAACTGCGACCCGCAGGGCAACCACGATCCACAACGCGGCTACGAAGGAAGAAAGGACGAGTCCAAAGGCGTGCATCAGGATTGGTATCTAACGCTGTGCTCAAGGTATCCTAACATGCAATGACTGGCACTCTTGCCATCATCGGCGGAGGGCGTGTCGGCCGCGCTCTCGGGCGCCGCTTGCGCGAACTCGGATGGAAAATCGGCGCAGTGGTTACCAGCAGCGAGCCTAGCGCGCGCAAAGCGGTGCGTTCCATCGGCGCAGGCCGTGCCCACGCGCACCTCACGCGGCAGGTGCTCGCCACGCAAGTCATCTTGATAACCACGCCGGACCGTATTCTCGCGCAAGTCGTGGATGAGCTGGCACGCATCGGCGCCGAGGAATTACGCGGCAAGATCGTGCTGCACACCAGCGGAGCGCTAAGTTCACGCGTGCTCCAGCCGCTCAAGAAGTTTGGCGCCGCCATCGGCTCGATGCATCCGCTGCAAAGCTTCAGCGGCGTGGGCATTCCGCCGCTGGAAGGAAGAGTGTTTTCCATCGAAGGCGACGCCGCGGCGGTGCGCGTGGCGCGCCAGATGGCCCGCGGCCTCGGAGCCATTCCCGTGCACGTCGAAGGCGCCAAGAAGCCGCTGTATCACGGCGCGGGCGCCATGGCCGCGGGCAATGTACTCGCGTTGCTGGAAGCCGCCACGCGCTTGATGGTCAGCGCGGGCATGAAGAGGCGCGAAGCGGTGCGCGCGCTTTTGCCTTTGACGCGCCAGGTGCTTGATAATTTCGAAAGGCTGGGGCCGCGTGCTGCGTGGACCGGCCCACTTTCACGCGGCGACTTTGCCGTCGTCGCCGAGCATCTCGAAGCGATGAAAGAATTTCCGGCGGAGATTCTGCAGGCGTATGAAGCTTTGAACCGCCTGACCGCGAGAGTTCTCGCTGCGGATTCCGCAGCCATGTTGGCAGAGCTCCAGAAAATTTCCGGTAACAAAAAAGCAAACGCAAGGGGTACAGGGGGATAAGCGTGAAACCAATTCCAGTGGAAAGCACGACGCTGGCGAATGGCTTGAAAGTGGTCATTGCGCCGGACACCACGGCGCCGGTGGTGACCGTCGGCGTGTATTACAAGATCGGCTTTCGACTTGAGCCGCGCGGCCGCAGTGGCTTTGCGCATCTCTTCGAGCACATGATGTTTCAAGGCTCCGCCAACGCCCCCAAAATGCAGCACATCAAACTCATCAATTCGAGCGGTGGAACGCTGAACGGCTCGACGCATTACGACGTGACCAATTACTACGAATCGGTGCCCTCGAATGCGCTGGAACGCGTCCTGTGGCTCGAGGCCGACCGCATGCGCGCGCTGAAAGTGGATGACGAAAACTTGCGCAACCAGCGCGATGTGGTGAAAGAAGAAGTGCGCGTGAACGTTCTGAACCAGCCCTACGGCGGCTTTCCCTGGCTCGATCTTCCCCCCGTAGCCTTTCGCAACTGGGCCAACTCCCACAATTTCTACGGGGATTTCGCCGATCTCGACGCCGCCGACCTCACTGACGTGCAAGCCTTCTTCAAGACCTATTACGTCCCGAACAACGCGGTGCTGCTGATGCTCGGCGACGTGAAGCCCGAAGAAGGCTTTGCTCTGGCGAAGAAGTTGTTTGGCGATATTCCCGCGGGACCGCCGCCGCACTTCGCTGACCCTACGGAAGCAGAACAGACCGAGGAGCGGCGGGGAGACGTCGAGGAGAAATTCGGCACACTGCCGGCCATGGCCATTGGCTACGTCGTGCCGCCGCGCCGCACCGCGGATTGGTGCGCCATGGCGCTCTTGGATCAGGCGCTGCACGGCGGCCGCGCGGGAAAACTGTACCGCGAGCTGGTTCTTGAGAAACAAGTCGCCGTCGAACTGGACGGCGGCATCGAAGACATTTTCGGCTACAACGGACCGACGCAGATGGTCACGCGCATTCTGCACAAGCCCGAATATTCCAGCCAGCAAACCCTCGATGCCTTCGACGCGGTGATTCGCGAAGTGCAGGAGCAGGGCATCAGCGACGATGAGCTTGCGCAGCTCAAAGTGAAGTGGCAATCCGATTATTTCTCGCTGCTCGAAGGCGGACATAACGGCATGCCGCGCTACGGCTTGATGCATCTGCTGGCGTGCTTCACACTGTTTGATAACGCGCCGCATTTGGTGAACTCCATTCTCGACGGCTTTCTCTCCGTGAAGCGCGAAGACGTACAGGCCGCGGCGAGAAAATATCTCCGTAAAGAGAAACGCGCGATTGTCTTCCGTTGTCCCGCGAACGCGGGCGTGCCTGCCGGTGAATCCGCGGCGGCCGGTGCGAAGGAGGCCGCGTAATGGCCACCAGCACGATGCAAGCAAACAGCCAGGTTCCACCGTTGACCCCGGAGCGGCAAGTGACCTGGCCGAAGCGGCAGCGCACCCGGCTCGCCAACGGCCTCGAACTGATTCTCGTCGAGTCGCACGCCATTCCGAAATTTCACGGCGAACTCTTCTTTCGCTCGGGCAACGCCGCGGCCATCGACCGCGGGCCGGGCCTCGCGGAAATGACCGCGACGGTCGTGCGCACTGGCACGGCGAAACGGGCCAGCCGGAAGATTGAAGAAGATTTGCGCGGCATCGGCGCCGATCTTTCTTCGAGCGCAGGTTCAGATACCAGCGCCATCGCATTCGCCGGGTTGTCCGAATTTGCCGAGCCGCTGCTCGAAATGGTGAATGAGTTGGCGCGCGAGGCGTCCTTCCCCGATGCCGAGTTTGAGCGGGAACGGCGGCAAAAGCTCGAAGAAGTAAAACTGTCACGCACGGAGCCGGGATTCCTGGCGGGCGAACGGCTGCGGAAGGTCCTGTTCGGCGCGCATCCCTACGCGATTGTCTCGCCGACGGAGGAGCAAGTTGCCGCGTACAAGCGCGACGACTTGCTTGGCGTTTACCGCGATTTCTACACGCCCGAAAACGGCATGCTGCTGCTCGTCGGCGATTTTCAGCCGGAGGTCATGCTGGCCAGCATCGAAAAAGTTTTCGGCGCGTGGAGTGGGAAAAAGCCGCAACCGAGCGTCTTCCCGGCCCCGGCGAATCCGCGCGGCCGCCGCGTCTACCTGGTGCATGTGCCGGGCGCGGTGCAGACGCAGATTCTCGCGGGCTGCCATGCCATCACGCGCAAAAATCCCGATTGGATCCGTCTTAACTTGACCAACAGTTTGTACGGTGGCGCGTTCAATTCGCGGCTGGTGATGAACATCCGCGAGGACAAGGGCTACACGTACAGCCCGCGCAGCGGCGTGAATGCGCTGCGGCAGTATGGCTACTTTTCTGTATCCGCGGCGGTGCGCAACGATGTGGTAGCGGCGTCGCTCACGGAAATGTTCTACGAGATGGACAAGCTACGCTCTGTGCCCGTGCCGGAAGCGGAATTGGCCGACGCGCAGAATTACCTGAGCGGCATTTTTTCCATGGGCCTCGCGACGCAAAGCGGCCTGCTCGGCCAGATCGGCGTAGTCGCGTTGAACGAATTGCCCGACGATTACCTCGAAACCTATCGTCAAAAAGTCCGCGCACTCACGCCGGCCGATCTGCTCGAGACCGCCCGCAAATACCTCGACTCCGCCAACCTGCAAATCGTCGTCGTAGGCGACCGCACGCAAATCGAATCGCAAGCCCGCCTCTTCGGCGACCTCGAAATCTACGACGCCCATGGCAAACGCCTGGAATAGTTGAGCGAACGCCGTCATTTGCCGGCGACCTCAGGCCAGTTCTTAAGAAGCAGATCCAGCCAGTGTTCCCTCAGAACATCTTCATCGTTCTGAGTGAGCGCCTGGTAACATCTCACCGCGTACTGTTTCGCCGCTTCCAGGTCGCCTTGTTCACGGGCGACGGAGGCTAGGCCGTAGAGAGCCCTCGAATTCTCCTGGTTCGAAGCCAAAGATTGCTCGTAGTAACGTTTCGCTAATTCCAGATTCTCAATGTGTCTCGCGATGACGGCGCCATGATGACACAGAGTCTTCACCCAGGAGTTCTCGCCGAGCTGCACGGCCTCTGCGATCGCTTCGTCTACCACTTCCAGTGCCCGTCCGTAATCGTCCTGTTCCGCCAATCTGGCGCTATTGGTTATTGCATTCCGAAATTTGGTGGAGTCCGACATTTTGTCAGTCCACAATCTGGTTGGTGCTCAGAAGTATTGATATTATAAATAGTCTTCATATATTATCGTATCGTCGTGCAGCGGCGGCTCACTTGGACATTTCTTCTCCTTGCAGCGTTCTGCGGGATGGCGGTTGTGCCGTGTTCCGCGAAGAAGAAGCCGCCGGAGAAGCCGGTCAATTTGAATACGGCTACGTCGGAGCAACTGCAGTCGGTGCCGGGGATCGGAGGACCGGCTACCGCGGAAAAGATTCTGCAGATGCGCAAAGCCTATGGCGCGTTCAAGAACTTGGACGATTTGCTGGCCATCAAGGGCATCGGCCCCAAGCGCCTCGACAAAATGCGCGAGTACTTGACCGTGAGCAAAGCGGCGCCGCCGGGGAAGCCCGCGCAACCTCCACAGAAAAGCCCTAGCCCAGACATAAAGCCTGCTAGTCAAACCTAAAGTCGACGCTGCTGTAGGGCAAGTGTGGCGACTTTAAATCCACCGAGGTCAGCTGGATGAGCAAGTTCTCGCGAAACTCAAGCGCAAAGTGTTCCGTGGCTTCTCCTCCCTCGTACTCACACACATAGGACGCTGCACAAAGACCGGGCGGCTCCGAATAACACGTGATCTGCGAACTCTTCACGCTCTGGAATGCGCCGAGTCCACCCCGAAGGTTCCGCATCGACTCGAGCCAGCGCTGTCGGTCCTGAGGGCGATGTCTGCCGGCGCTAGCCGCAATCTCGTCAAACTTCTGTTCGTTGAATTGCTGATGGAACCGTGCGATAGCGTCGAAGCTAGCGGTTTTCTGTTGCTCTATCTGTGCTTGAAGATAGCGCCCGAAGGCTTCATCGGCTTTCTCCTGGCGGTGCCGCGAAACCATCCGTAAGCTGGCGCCAACGAGCCCGGCGGCGAGGGCCGCTCCGGCAATCCATTTCAGCGCGTTCCTGTTAATCATAGTGTTTCTGTTAGAGCAGCTGATGCGTGGGTTTCGGTTGCTCGATGCGGAGGGGGACCTGGTCGGCGATGGTGATGCCGTAGCCTTCGAGGGCGACCACTTTTTTGGGGTGGTTCGTGAGGACGCGAATATCGCGGAGGCCGAGATCAATGAGGATTTGCGCGCCGATGCCGCTTTCGTGCTGGACGAGGCGCTGGCGCGCGGGTTCGCGGTCAAGCTGGCCGCGCTTGTGAAAATGGATTTGCGGCAGGACGCCGGATTGATCAGGAGCGTCCACGCTGAAGCCGCGCCCGGTGTGATGGAGATAAAGAAAGACGCCGCGATTTTCCTTGGCGATGATGGCCAGGGATTGCGAGACGAGCTCGCTGCAATCGCAAGTGGTGGAACCGAAGACGTCACCGGTGAGGCAGTGGGAGTGGACGCGCACGAGCGCAGGCGTATCGCCTTCGAGGTTGCCGCGAACGAGCGCGATGTGCTGGTCGTGGTCTACGTCACTGGCGTAGGCGATCATGCGGAAGTCGCCGTAACGCGTGGGAAGAACCGCTTCGGCGACGCGGCGGACGTAGCGCTCGTGCTGCATGCGGTAGCGAATCAAATCTGCCACGGTGAGCATTTTCAGATTGTGCTGGGCGCAGAATTCGCGGAGCTGCGGCACACGTGCCATGGTGCCGTCTTCATTCATGATTTCGCAGATGACGCCGCTGGGATTGAGACCGGCGATGCGCGCGAGATCCACGCTGGCTTCGGTCTGGCCGGCGCGCACCAGGACGCCGCCATTGCGCGCGCGTAGCGGAAAGATGTGGCCGGGGCGGGCGAGATCGTTGGGCTTCGTTTTGGGGTCGATGGCGGTGAGGATAGTGATGGCGCGGTCGGAGGCGCTGATGCCGGTGGTGACGCCGAGGCGGCCGTCGATGGCTTCGGTGAACGCGGTGCCGTGGACGCTGGTGTTGATGGGGGACATGAGCGGAAGATTCAGCTCGTCGCAGCGGTCTTCGGTGAGCGGAAGACAAATGAGGCCGCGGCCGTGCTTGGCCATGAAGTTGATGGCTTCGGGAGTGATTTTTTCGGCGGCCATGGTAAGGTCGCCTTCGTTTTCGCGGTCCTCGTCGTCCACGAGGACGATCATGCGGCCCTGGCGAATGTCTTCGACGGCTTCTTCGACGGTGGCGAAAATGGGCTGGTCAGGAGTCATGGTGTGCTCGGGGGAGTAGTGTAGCGAATTTGAGGGTGTGCTTGCATGGTGCGTGTTCCGTAGCTCGTGACCCGTGGTCCGTGACCAATGTCCCGTGTTCCGTGAGGAAGGGGCGGCGTCGAGGGTTGTGCCGCTACGGGAGGGCTGGTAAGTGTTGCATTTACAGGAGTTACGGACGCGCAGGCGCTGCGAGGCGCAGGGCGAACGAGTCGTTGGAGGCCGACCGCGCGGGCGAACGAAGAGCGGGTATACCCCCTACCGGGCGTACACAGCGAACTGTGAAGTAAAGCATAGAGGGGAAAGGAGTTGCAGGCGTTCGTGCGTGTGGAATGTTTACTGGGTGTGGAAAAAGAGGGAAGGAGTTGGGTGGTCGCTTGGTTGGGTGGAGATTTCAACGCAGAGGGCGCCGAGTTCGCAGAGAAGAGGGGAGGGCGGAGAGCTGGATGGGAATTCTGCGATGCGAACATGAGGAACTATAGCATGGATTTGTATAACTGTCAAGGAATATTATTTGCGAGTACCTAGATTCGAAAATAGTACTTTCGAATCGCGAAAGGGAAAATTGAAACGCAGAGACACAAAGGACGCAGAGAAGAACCGAAAGAATCCGGCAGAAATCCGAGAAGACGCGGACGAAACCGACGCAGATAGAGCCAAGTCCAAACAAGCCGCTCGTTGCGCCGTTGCGCTTCGTTGTGGCGTCCAGCGGGGGCGTGTGAGAAAAAGTGCCGCAGTGGAGCGCAAAAAATTCACCGGGGGCAAAAAAGATTGTGGATGGCGGGAAACGTGCGGGGAGAAAAGTGAGGAAAAAATTCCAAAATAATTTGAAAAAAATTTTAGAAAAAATCGCTGAGCCGGAAAACCTCGCACAGGAGATCGCATCCTAAAAAAGGAGGAGGACATTTTCATGTCACAACTAGCAATTTGGGCAGAAATGGAAGCAAAACCTGGAAAAGAGCAGGAGGTGGCAAATTTTCTGAAATCGGCGCAAAGCCTGGCGGAAAGGGAGCAGGGAACGATCACGTGGCATGCGATGCGGCTGGGTGGGCCGAAGTTCGGAATTTTTGACACGTTTGCGGATGAGCGCGGGCGCGAAGCGCACATGAACGGGGAAATCGCGAAGCAGCTGTTCAACAAGGCGAAGGAATTGCTGGTGAAGGAGCCAGAGATTCACAAGCTGGAGCTGCTGGGGGCGAAAGTGCCGGGGATGTCGAGGTCGCATTCTGCGTGAACATACTCGGCCGCGTTCAGAACTTCGGATGAGACACGGAGCCCGGCAAACGCCGAAGATGGCCTGACCGGGCTCCCTGTTGTTAATCGCCTGTTTGCTTGCAGAAACGCTAATTCCAGCGTCTCGGATCGGATCGCTCAGAGTCCAAGACATGCCCTGAAAATCGAAGTTGCAGCATCCGGCAGAAGTTGCCGAATCAGATGCCACTTGTGTAGCCTCGTTCCGGGCATGTCAGTGAAGTACAAACTCTCGCAGGCAACCGAGGGCTTGATCGAGCGGCTCTATGCAAGAGCGGGGCTGTGGAACAGGTTTGTCTACGCCGAGAAGCCAGAGGAAATCATCCAGCAAATTTCGATGGCGGGCGAACCCGCTGCGATACCGGAACTGCTATCCATTTTACTCACTGGCGACAAGCAGTCGGTCGAGGCGTGCGCGGAAGCGATCCAACACCTTACGCAGCGAGTGCGCCCGGCCGAATTCTCGAGCTTCGAAGAATTCGTGAGACAAAACTGCACGCACTGGCAGCCGCGCCGGGCTTCGTGGTACCAGATGCAGCTGGGAGACATCAGGCACCTCGCCGATCTGAGAGGGGCGGCGGCTTCCGTGCTAGGGATGGCGAGCTTTCACAAGAACGGGCGCATCCGGGAGGGAGCAGTACGAGAGCTAGCACGGATCCGGACCGCAGACGAGTTGCCGTTTCTTTTGGTGCGAGCCAACGACTGGGTGGAAGCGGTTCGCTTGCCGGCCCGCAACTTCATTATGGACCGTATTCGGCCCGACTATGTCGATCACTTTTCGGTTTGGCTGCCGTTGGCGCTGCGTTTAGAGAAGGCGAGCCGAGGCGACCACACGATGATTATCCGTGGCATCCGGGAGCTTTTCGCCAAGCGGGACGTACGCGCGGTCCTTCAGAGTGGGTTAGAGGCGGAGGACAAGTTGGCAAGGCGCTTCTGCTTTGATGTCGCGCTGAACCTGGATACTGAATGCCAGCGACACGCCATTCTTACAGCATTCCAAGCCAGCGATATTCAGGTTCGCAAAGCAGCGGCAAGCAGGTTGGCAGCGATCTTGCCGGCGGGCGAGCACGATGAATTGGTAGTTCTGGCCCGGAAGGACTCTTGCGCGTCTGTGAGGCGTGCGGCGCTGAAAATCTATTCGGAAAAATTTCCTGAACGGGCAGAGGAGCAATTTCTGTCAGCGCTCTTGGATTCGAATATTGCGGTTCGGGAAGAGGCCCGAGAATTCTTCAGAAAGAAAAACGCATTCGCTGTGCGCCGATACTACATTGAGAGGTTGCAGGCGAAAGATATCAGAACACTCTGTCCGGCAATTGCCGGTGTAGGAGAGGCCGGGGTGGCTTCGGATGCGGACGCACTGGAGGCGTTTCTGGCCAGCCCGTCGCCCAGAATTCGCGCCACGACGCTCCGCGCTCTTGGCAAGCTGGATGCGGATGGGCATATCGATCGGTTCTTGTCGGCCCTGCAGGACTCGAGTGGAAAAGTGGCGCGGGAAGGCACGCTGGTGCTTGGCAGAAGGGCAAATTTGGTTGGAGCTGCTAGGTTGTGGCAGGTTTACCTGCGCGCCAGCCATGCACACGGGAAGCGATTCGCCGTTTATCTGCTGGCAAGGGTGAACAAGTGGGACAGCATAACGTACCTTCTGCAATCCTTGAGTGACAGCGACGAACGTGTCGCGGAGTTAGGCAGAAGATACGTAGCGCGGTGGTTCGCGAGATACAACAGAAGCTTCATAGCGCCGAGTGCGGCGCAACTAGCGAAGCTGAAAAGCGTGCTTGATGAGCGAAATCTGCTAGTTAGCGCCGAAGCTCAGCGTCAGATGGAATCCATTTTGAAATCTTTTGCAGGCGCAGGGCGGTGATTCATGACGGCGTTCGAGTGGTGGCGCGTTCGAAAGGAAACGATACGATACGACGAGAGATATTTGTGCTCGCCGGTATTCTAGCTGTGGCTGGAACGTTGGCGAGACCTGGAAAAGGAACCGTAACGGCTGCGCCGACGGCCGTCGAGTCGGTGGATTCGAAGACGCGGGTGGTGATGCTGGGGACGGGGACGCCGCAGGCGCGGCCGGAGGCTTCGGGGCCGGCGGTGGCGATTGTTACGGGCGGGGCGGTGTATTTGGTGGATGCGGGGCCGGGAGTGGTGCGGCGGGCGGCTGCAGCGGCGGAGAAAGGGATTAGGGAGTTGCGTGTGCAGAATTTGAAGACGGTGTTTATTACGCATTTGCATTCGGACCACACGCTGGGATTACCGGATGTGATTTTCAGTCCGTGGGTGCTGCGGCGGACGGAGCCAGTGGAGATGTACGGGCCGCGCGGGCTGGCGGCGATGGTGGAGCACATCGAGAAGGCGTGGGAGAAAGATATTGATGTGCGGACAAATGGATTGGAGTACGCGAGCAAGACGGGGTATCAAGTGCATGTGCATGAGATTGCGCCGGGAGTGATTTATCAGGATAAGAATGTGAAGGTGACGGCGTTTCTGGTGCCGCACGGATCGTGGGACCAGGCGTTTGGGTACCGGTTTGATACGACGGACCGGAGCATCGTGCTTTCGGGGGATACGGGGCCGACGGATGCGGTGGCGAAGGCCTGCCATGGATGCGACGTGATGTTGAGCGAGGTGTACAGCGAAGCGGGACTGGAGGCGATGCACTCGGCGTCGGAAGAAAAATATTTTCATGCGTTTCATGTTTCGCCTAAAGAAGTGGGGGAAGAAGCGACGGAAGGGAAGCCGGGATTGCTGGTGCTGTATCACCAGGTGTATTGGGGGAAGACGACGGCGGACGATGTGACGGACGAGGTGAAGAAGTTTTATGCGGGGAAGGTGGTGACGGGGAAGGATTTGGAGGTGTATTGAGAGGTACCCGAGCGACAGCCAAAGGCGTCAAAGAAATATGCCCAGGGAGGAATCAGCTGGGGAGGTGGTCATGGCGAAAAAGGTGAACGCGCGTGCGGCAGCAGTGTTGATAGGAGCGGGTCTGCTGGCGGTGTATGCCAGCGGAGCAAAGGACAAGAAGAAAAATACATTGCCGGACTACGTGTTGTGGGCACAGACGGCGATCGTTTTAATTGACCCGGACGTAGGGACGCCGGTGAATGATCCGATGGGGAACCAGGCGGCGCAGCAGGATGTCGAGAAAGCGCTGATGAATTGGGGGCGGCTGCGGCTGGTGATGGATCCTAGCCAGGCGGAGTTGGTGATTGTGGTGCGAAAAGGAACGAAGGCCGGGGGACAGCCGACGATCGGCGGCGACCCGAATGACCGGCCGGTGATTGTGCAGCAGACGGATACGGCGATACGAATCGGCGCTCAACAAGGGCACCCGGCGGACGTGACGCAGCCGGGCAAGCCGGAGGGACCGTCGCTGGGCGCAGAAGTTGGGCCGAGCGACGACACATTTTCTGTTTACAAAGGCCAAGTGAGTGCTCCGCTGGAAAATGCTCCGGTGTGGAGATACACGGCGAAGGATGGCTTGCATTCGCCGGATGTGCCCGCCGTGATACAGTTCAAGAAGGCAGTGGATGAAGCGGTGAAGCAGCAGCAACAAAAACAAAAGCAGCAGGCGGCACAAAAGGGAAGACCGTGAAGGATGGTCCACCGGATTTCTGTTCGCAAGGATGATTGCGTGAGAAGCGTCGATCGGGAGATCGGCGTTCGCAGGTCACAGGGCGCCACGGCGTTTGGCTGAGGCGCCCTTCTTGCTTATTTAAGAGCAGGGATCAGAGTCTGCGCAGAGGTGCGGGGAGGATGTTGGCGAGAGAGTATTTGCCGGGGCCGGCGAAGAGCAGGCCGATGGAGAGGAGCAGCTCGGTTAGGGCGTACTCCATTCCGCCGTGGCTGACGTCGTAGCCGTGCCGAAGATGAACCATGAAGACGGCGCCGAGCATGACGATGATGACGCAGACGGCGCCGACGCGGAGGAGTGCGCCGAGGAGGATGGCGATGCCGCCGGCGAATTGGGCCAAGCCGACGAGGTAGCCGACGATGTCCGGGGCCTTCATGAACGTGGCGAAGTTGTGCGGGCCGGGACCGCCGAAGGCGCCAAAGAGAATGGCGGCGCCGTGGTAGATGAATGGGAGAGAACAGGCGAGGCGCATGATGAGGAGTTCGAAATTGAGCTCACGGACGGGGCTGGATGAAAAAGAGCTGCCGGTGGCCATGAAAAGGTGCCTCCTTCGAAAGAAAGATGCCAGTGAGTTACCAGAAGGTGCAGGAAAAAGCCAAGAGAAATTTACCGCGCGACTGGTTGCGCAAGGAAGATCAGAAGGCGGAGGCAGGAAAGCTGCATTGTTGCAAAGCAGCGGCTTGTTTAGCTGCGAATCAGCGCAGTATAGGCGCGAGGATGTGGAAGAGGCCGGCGCCGATGAGGGCGGCGCCGGGGATGGTCAGGACCCAAGCCCAAAAGATGCGGCGGGTAATGCCCCAACGCACGGCAGAGAAGCGACGAGAGGCGCCGACGCCGACGATGGCGCCGGTGATGGTGTGGGTGGTGCTGACGGGAATGCCAAACCTGGCGTTCATGACGAGGGTGATGCCGCCAGCCGTTTCGGCAGCGAAGCCGCCGAAGGGAGTGAGCTTGGTGATGCGCTGGCCCATGGTTTTAATAATGCGCCAACCGCCAGCCATGGTGCCGCCGCCCATGGCGAGATGGCAACAGATGATGACCCAGTAAGGGACGGAAAAGGTGGAGAGCAGGCCGCCGGCGACAAGAGCTGCGGTGATGATGCCCATGCCCTTCTGGGAGTCATTCGTGCCGTGGCCCAGGCTGAAGAGGGCGGCGGAGATCAGCTGCAAGCTGCGGAAGGTGCGGTCGATTTTGCGCGGGCGCTGTTTGCGGACAATCCAACTAGTGATGGTGGTAAGAAGTACGGCGAGAATCATTCCCACAATCGGCGAAATAAAAATGAAGAGGACCGGCCGAATCCAGCCACTGACGATGAGGGCCTTGAATCCGACATGGGCAACAGCCGCGCCGCCGTAGCCACCGATGAGAGCATGGGAAGAGCTGGTGGGCAAGCCGAGAACGAGGGTAATGAGGTTCCACGCGATAGCGCCGAGCAGACCGGCGAGAAGAACCTGCTGCGTGACCATTTCGAGATGGACCATGCCTTTGCCGATAGTGGCGGCAACCGCGGTACCGAAGAAGAAGGCGGCGATGAAGTTCCAGAAGGCGGCCCAGGCGACGGCGCGCAAGGGCGTGAGGACGCGGGTGGAGACGACAGTGGCGATGGAGTTGGCGGCGTCGTGCCAGCCGTTCGAGAATTCGAAGGCGAGAGTGAGGACGATGACCGCGATGAGGAGGGCGAAGCTGGTCACAGGGACACGCCTTGGCGACGCGAAAATCGAAGAGAGATTCCGCGCTTCGCTCGAAATGACACCCTAAAGAACTTTGGAGAAGTGGATTTCGCGGCCGGCATCGGAAGTCAGGCGGACTTGATGATGACGCCTTCGATGACGTTGGCGACGTCCTCGCATTTGTCCACGGCGGTTTCGATGACTTCGAAGATTTCCTTCCACTTTATGATCTGGACGGGATCCTTTTCTTCGTCGAAGAGCTGGGCGATCAGCGTGCGGCAGATGCGGTCGCTGTCGTTTTCGTAGCGATTGACTTCGATGGTGTGCTTGAGGGCCTTGTCAGGAGTTTCGAGGGCGCAGACGGCGGCTTCGACTTCCACGGTGGCGGAGACGAGAACTTTGACGAGGTCGAGAGTGCCGGAGCGAATGGAATCCACGCGGTAAAGGACGAAGCGGCTGGCAGCAGCGTCGATGAGATCAATGACGTCGTCGAGCCGGCTGGCGAGTTCGTGGATGTCTTCGCGGTCGAAGGGAGTAATGAAGGTCTGGTTGAGTTTGGTGAAGATGGCGTGGGTGATGTCGTCGCCTTGATGCTCGATGGCTTTGATGATCTGGACCTGCTCGGGGACGCCGGTGTAATGGGAGAGCATTTTGCGAAGGGCTTCGGCGCCTTCGTGGATGTTAGCGGCTTGTTTGGCGAAAAGGTCGAAAAACCCCTGTTCGCGCGGAAGGATGCGCTGCAAAAGTCCGTTCATGATGTAAGACTCTCCCCTGAAGAGTCGTAGTGAGGCGAAGAGAGTGTAGCCGAGGGGAACGAAGAGAGGCAAGGAAGCCGGACGGAGCTGTCGGAGCGAGATGATGAGGTTCCGGAGTGCAACGAATCGCCACTAGGAAAAAAAAGGGGGCCAGTCCAGTGACTGGCCCGCCGAGATGAAAGACAGGTTGAAGCCTGTCCCACGGGGAGCACAGGCAAGAGCGCCCTTCGCTGCTCAGGGCAAGCCTGTGCTACTTGGATTTAGTACATGCCGCCCATGCCGCCTGCACCGGGGGCTCCGGCGGCTGCGGCTTTCTTGTCGTCTTCCTTGATTTCGGCCACGAGGGCTTCGGTCGTGAGCATGAGGCCCGCGATGGAAGCGGCGTTTTGCAGCGCCAGGCGGGTGACCTTGGCCGGGTCGATGACGCCCATCTTGACCATGTCGCCGAACTCACCGGTGTCCGCGTTGAAGCCGAAGTTCTCTTCCTTGGATTCGCGGATTTTGCCGATGATCACAGCGCCTTCGTGTCCGGCGTTGTGCGCGATCTGGCGGGCGGGCTCTTCGAGAGCGCGCTTCACAATGCCGACGCCAACGGCTTCGTCATCATGGAGCTTGAGCTTATCGATAGCGCCGAGGCAGCGGATCAAAGCGGTACCGCCGCCGGCAACGATGCCCTCTTCGACCGCTGCGCGGGTGGCGTGCATGGCGTCTTCGACGCGCGCCTTCTTTTCCTTGAGTTCGGTTTCGGTGGCTGCGCCAACCTTGATGACCGCAACCCCGCCGACGAGCTTGGCCAGGCGCTCCTGGAGCTTCTCCCGGTCATAGTCGCTAGTGGTGGTGTCGATCTGGGCGCGGATCTGCTTTACGCGGCCTTCGATGTCCGCGGACTTTCCGGCGCCCTCGATGATCGTGCAGTTATCCTTGTCAATGGTGATTTTCTTGGCGCGGCCGAGGTCCTCGAGCTTGACGTTTTCGAGCTTGATGCCGAGGTCTTCGGTGATGGCCTTGCCGCCGGTGAGCGTGGCGATATCTTCGAGCATCGCTTTGCGGCGGTCGCCAAAGCCCGGGGCCTTGACGGCGGCGCACTGCAACGTGCCACGGAGCTTGTTGACCACGAGAGTGGCCAGCGCTTCGCCCTCGATGTCCTCAGCAACAATCAAGAGGGGCTTGCCCATCTTGGCGGTCTGCTCGAGGAGCGGGAGAAGATCCTTCATCGAGCTGATTTTCTTTTCGTGGATGAGGATACGAACGTCTTCGAGGACGCATTCCATGCGCTCGGGATCGGTGATGAAGTAGGGGGAGAGGTAGCCGCGGTCAAACTGCATGCCTTCGACCACTTCGAGGGTGGTCTCCATGGTGCGGGACTCCTCGACGGTGATGACGCCATCCTTGCCGACCTTCTTCATGGCTTCGGCGATGATGCCGCCAATCTGCTTGTCATTGTTGGCCGAAATGGTGCCGACCTGCGCGATCATCTCACCCTTGACGTCCTTGTGGAGCTTCTTGATCTCCTCGACAGCCACTTCCACGGCGCGCTCGATGCCGCGCTTGAGAGCGGTGGGGCTGGCGCCCGCGGCGACCGTCTTGACGCCCTCGCGGAAAATGGCTTGCGCGAGCACAGTGGCCGTGGTGGTGCCGTCGCCGGCGACGTCGGACGTCTTGGAAGCGACTTCGCGAACCATCTGCGCGCCCATGTTCTCAAGGGGATCCTGGAGCTCGATCTCCTTGGCCACGGTCACGCCGTCCTTGGTGATGATAGGTGCGCCGAACTTCTTTTCGATCACCGCATTGCGGCCCTTGGGGCCGAGCGTGATCTTTACTGCGTCGGCGAGAATGTTTACGCCACGAAGAATGGACTGGCGGGAACCCTCACCTGTTACAATCTGCTTCGCCATACTGGTATTTCCTCCTGATTTCTTTCTGAACTGGTTTGCTGTTCGAAATTCGTAAAAACTGACGGGCGGAAGCCCGTTGCTGCGTTGCGAAAAACCACCGGTCTAAAGACCGGCCACTACAGCCGGGCTGACGCCCGGGTACTGCAACATCGGAAAAGCCCGCCGGCCAGAGGCCAGCGCTACAAGAGACAGGCTAAAGCCTGTCCCCCACTTACTTCTTGGCAGCTTTGGCCGCGCCACTGAGCTTGGCCAGGATTTCCTCTTCGCGGAGGATGAGGAACTCCTCGTCTTCGATTTTGATTTCGGTGCCGCTGTATTTGCCGAAGAGGACGCGGTCGCCGGGCTTGACGTCCAGGGGAATGGTTTCGCCCTTTTCGCGCTTGCCGCTGCCGACAGCGATGATTTCGCCCTCCATGGGCTTTTCTTTTGCGGAGTCCGGGATGATGATGCCGCCCCGGACGGTTTCTTTCTCTTCAATGCGCTTCACGATGACACGGTCGTGGAGCGGGGTCAGATTGACTGCCATCTTAAAGGCTCCTCCAATAGGTTGAATGCGGTTGAGACTGCGAGGTGAAGTTAGCACTCCTCTCAGTCGAGTGCTAATATAGCAGAAAAAGGCTGCATGTCAAGCATTTGCAGGACAGAGGGGCGAGTCGATGGTCTCGGCCATGTTTAAGTAAGTCTATAATTATCAATAGCTTAGATGGTGCAAGAAAAATACGACACTTGGCGATTGTAGTGCTGTCCGAGGAGGCATAGAATTCGGGCAGGATTTGCGAGTGCACGCTTCCCTTTATCTGCGGCTTACGGTGCTGACGGCAGGGACGCTACTGCCGTTTTTTTGGATCGTGGTGATCCTCGGGCATCGGCGCAAAAGAAACTTCGAACGGATTTTCTTCTTTCTGTGCCTGGCGCTGGTTTTCTTTTTCGGTGGCTCGTTGCTGGCGTTGAATGCCCAACTCTATTACTCGGCGGTTCCGCGTGGGCTGGAGGAGTTTGCGTGGACGGTGGTCTGCCTGGGGCTGTGGAGTCTGCCATCGCAACTGGTGCATTTGCACGTGGAGTATGCGGATATTCGCCATCAGGTTTCGCGGTCGCGAAAGAGGTTGTGGCTGATCGGCGCCTACCTGGCGGCACTGGTGCTCGTGCCGTCGTTTTATTCCGCGCTGCGCGGGCCGTCGAGCTTTGATTTCGACTTACCCAGCAATGCGCTCGGCTTAGGGTTTCAGGCTTGGCTGCTGGCGGCGATCCTGATTTGCGCTTTTTGGCAAATGCGATTTCTGCGCGCGGCGCCGGATCGCGAGCAGAAGTCCTTCCACTGGAATTTAGAAATTTATTTTCTTCTGATGGCGCTGTGGATTTTCGGCGCGCACGCGTATCTCTGGAAGTGGCCGGGAAATCAGGGCGCGGTGGTTTCCTACAGCGCGATTCTGGCGCTATTCGCGCTGGCGCCGCTGATTCATCTGGCGCGCAACGTTCAGAAATACAACTTTCTGCAAATCGGGCGGCAGCGCAATTTGCTGTATGCGGTTTTTTCGGTGTTTGTGGCGCTGCTGTACCTCAGTTTGATTCGCCGCGTGAGCCAGTGGCTGGAGCCGTA
>Ga0335077_10002713_pt1 | contig 21194 bp, 19 predicted proteins | sample Lox_Sample_31_FD_207151 | JGI IMG/M metagenome (GOLD analysis project Ga0335077, IMG submission 207151) | Soil microbial communities from Loxahatchee National Wildlife Refuge, Florida, United States - Lox_Sample_3.1 | ecosystem: Environmental > Terrestrial > Soil > Wetlands | place: USA...
TTCGGGTCGATTTTGCCGGTCCATCGCAACTGGCTCATCGGATCCCCAGCGGTCGTTTCCTCCAGGATCTTGGTCAACAGATCCTGTACGCCAGGATCAACCCCTTCGATCTTCTTTCTCCCTCCGCCTACCCGCCTCACCCGGCCTTCGCCGACGCTCACCAGCTTTCCGTCGCTTTCCAGTTCCTCGACTCCTTTGCTAATGGTCGCCCCAAATCCAGTGCTTTATCTGCTGCGAACAGTCTCGCCTGAAACTCATTCAAGGTGCGAAACACCTTCAGCCAGCGCCTTTCCGCTTCCGAAACAGACCGCCCTCGCGTGGACCTGATCATCCACCTTAGAATACGCTCGCCTCAAACAATTGTCCAGCTTATTTGTTTGACTCCGACTTAGGCTGACAGCAGGCTTGATGGAGAAAACCTCGAAGGAACCACTGAATCCCGCCTGTATAAGACTGGGCGCGGCTCCGGGTTGCCTGCCACAGACCGATCGTTGCGCGGGAGCAACACCTCCGCGTTGCCCATCAACGCCTGAAGTTTCTTTCCGCGGCGCGGGAGTTCCGCCTCGCAGGGTATGACGTGTTGTACCCTTTGGCATCCCACCACAGAATGCGATTGAGCGTGTCCTGCGGGATGTCGTCGAGATCATTCCAATTCATGGCCGCGGATTGCCGGGCGGCCCACAGACGGCGGCCCGCCAGCGCCCGCAATGGAGGATTCATCTCATCGATCGCCACCTTGGGGACCAGGTGCTGGTACGGTGCGTTGTCCAGCTGCGCGGTGAAGATGCTGGTCATGGGGCGCGCGGCTTTCAGGAAGCGCGTGCGTGGCGAAATGCGGAAGACCTCCTGGATGGTGCGGATCATGCTGGTGTGGTTGTAATTGTTCGAGTCCACCAGGTTCCGCCGGATGAACGGGCCGATGGCCAGCGCAACCGTGCGGTGGCCGTCAACGTGGTCGACTCCATCCTGCGCGTCGTCTTCCACGACGAGGATCAGGCTTGTGGACCAAAAGCGCGATTTGGAGATTCCCTCGACAATCCGACCCAAGGCGAGGTCGTCATCCGCCACCATGGCCCGCGGAGTGGGCACTCCGGGGCGTGTGCCGTTCGTGTGGTCCTGGTTGAGGGTGAGGATGCTCAGGTTCGCGAGTTGGCCGCTGGCCTCGTGCTCGGCGAGTTCTCGCAGGAATTCCTCGGCACGGATCTGGTCCGGAATGTTCAGCGAGCTGTAAGGATAGCGTTGGCTGCAGAAGGGTGCCAGCGCCGGAACGCCGCTGCGCGCGCCGACCGCGTCCTGCCACTTGCCCTCTTTGTAGAGGCGCCAGTACTCGCTCCAACTCAAGGCATCGCGCTCGTTCATATCCTGGGCTTGGTGGGTCATCGGGTCCCAACGCGCCGCCAACTGGAATTCGCCGTAGATGCGCACGTCGAGCGGACGCGGCGCGTTTTGCCAGAAGAAACCGGTGGGCGCGACCACCAGGGCGTCGGCCAGGTTCCACGCGTAGCCCCGTGGCGAGGCGGCGAACGCGCGCTCCACGTAGTCGCTCACGAATGCCTGCATGAGCCAGTCGTGGCCGTCGAAGCTGATGGCGCCGCCGGTATAGAAGTTGTCGAGCACGACATACCGTTCCGCCAAGGCATGGTGGTTCGGGGTAACGTCGCGCCCGTACATGCAGAGTTTGGGATCGCCGTTGGCTTTGGGAATGTCGCCGAGAACCTGGTCGTACGTGCGGTTCTCCTTGACGATGAGGAAGACGTGCTGAATGCCCAGCGACGAGAGGTTGGAAACGCCTCCCGCCGCCTCCAACACCGGGCTGTTGGCTGCCCGGACCTCGCGGGTGCCGGCTACAACCTGGAGAGGCGTGGGCGGTGGGATCCGCTCGAGAGAGCCTTCATACTGCTTCGAGTTGAAGGTGCCGTTCTTATCGGCAGTGTTGCCAATCCCCTTGAGATTGAGGATGCGCAGCGCGCCCTCCCCATCGACTGCAAGGGCCGTAGGGAACCAGGCGGAGGGCAGTAAGCCGCCGGCCTCCCAGTTCCTGCCGGACTGCCGCAGCACCGCGATGGCGTTGTTGCCGGCGCAGGCCACGTACAACGTTTTGCCGTCCGGAGCAAAGGCCGCTGCGATCGGCTGGCTTCCGAGAGTTCCTTCCGGAAACGCGGGGATCTTGACGTCGGAACGTTCGAGCGTGGCCGGGTCCAGGAATGAGACGGAATCGGCATGGCCGTTGGTGACCGCGAGCATTTTCTCGTCAGGGCTGAGCACGACTTGAGAAGGAGCCAGCCCCACTTTGATCTCCCGCACGGAGTGGTTCGCCGCGTCTATCACGGTAAGGGTGCCGGAGATCGATGAGCCGGTAACAGGATCCGTCGCGACCGCCGAACCGCTGGAAGGCGCGATCGTATCGTTGGCCAGCGGACGGCGCCCGCCGCGGTTGGAAACGTAGATTCGGCCTCGCTCTTTTGAAACCGCTACTCCGAACGGAGCGATGCCCACATCGATGGTGCTCTGCAGCGATCGGGTCGCCACGTCCATGACGCCCAGCTGGTTGCTGCGGCTGAAGGCTACGTACGCGGTCTTCCCGTCTGGCGAAAAAGCGATGCCGGTGGGTACGGGGTGGCCCTTCAGGTCGATTCGGGCCGTTTTGCCGGGCATGCCTTGCTCGGAGAGTTCGACGACCAGGATGCTGTCGGGACCATTGCGCGTCGCTTCGCTGGCCCACAGTTCCCGATCGCCGGGACGGAAGGCGATTCCTGCATACGATGTTGATTTGGACGCGACGTCGGCGAGGCGCATGCCGGTGGTGCCGTCCAACAGCAGAATACTGCGCGAGTCGAGCACGGCCAGGATCCGTTTGCCGGAATCGTAGGTCATGTCTACAGGCCGGCCTGGGATCACGGTGAGTTCGCCCCATGGCCGGAGCATTTGGTTGGTGGGCAGCAGATAGAAGTCGCCAGCCTGCTTGCCTAGGGAGACAGAGCTTTTCAGGACGGAAAAGACGGCTGTCTGTTGTGCGATCAGGAGCGCGCCGGCCAGGCCAAAGGCGCAGAGGATTGGCGTCCGCATAGTTAGAGAACAGGATAACCGGTGCCGGTTACAGTCGGGTGAATCCTGTTCTCGGACAGGTCGTTTTGGTCGCCCCGGAAACGGACGCTGATGGTGGGTGGAATCAGGCGCTCATCGCCAACAGCGGTGCGTCGTCGCGGCGCTGGATTCGGCCGGGTGCGTCGTACGGTTGGAAACGGTGCCCGATGCCGAAGATCGTCTCGATGTATCGCTCGGCGTAGATGCCGAGCTTCCGGCGCAGGTGGCGAATGTGCACATCGAGGGTGCGGGTCCGGATCTGCGTGCTGTAGCCCCAGACGCGCATGAGTTGCTCCTCGCGGGGCACAATCTCGCCGGCATATCTGACCAGCAGGGCCAGCAGGTCGAATTCTTTCCGCGTGAGCGTCATGGGTGCGGCATCCAGAGTTGCGGTTTGCTTCTGGAAATCGACCGTCAAATGCGAGTCGCGGTAGATCTGAGCTTGAAAGGTCATCTCTCGAATCGGTTCCACTTGCTCTCCTCTTCTTAGTCAATGCTACGGAAAAGGCCCTGAAAGATCGTGGCGGAGCTGTAAAGACCTTGTAAAATCGGGCTGCGGAGCTGAGGCCAGCGCCACATACTATAATGGAACGAATGCGTTTGTTCTCCGGTCTCTTGGTGTTGGTGTGCGTGTGCCCCGCCTGGGCGCAAATGGAAGAGGATCCCGAGGTCGCACGCGCCAAAGCCGGCATCGAGAAGCTTCGTGCGCTGGTGGAGGCCGGCGCGCTGCCGCGGGCCCAATTGCAGAAAGCCGAAGAGCGGATCCTCGACGCGCAGGACGCCGCGTATCTGCGGCGGACTCTGTACGGCCAGGACCTGACTGCCGAGCAGTCGGACGAGATGATTGCCGCGGCCAACCGCCGCTTTGAGCGCCGCAAGAAGGCTTACGACGAGGCTCAAAAGCTCGTGGATGCAGGAGTCGCATCCCAACTTTCGCTGGCTACGTTCCTGGATGAATTGGACATGGCACGCAAGGAGTGCGACCTGGCGCAGTCGCGGGCTAAGCTGACGATCGCACTGGCCGAGATGGCCAAAGTTGAGGAAGCGCTGGATCGCAAGCTGTCTGAGGCTTCATCGGAGGCGCCGCAGATTTCGGAGCGATTCGATGGAGACGGATTGTTTACGCCAGTCACTTTCGCCAAAGTGGAGACGGCGTTTGCGGACCATTTTGGCAAGCCGCTTCCGGTAAGTGCGATGGGCGATACGCCGGTTCACCGCGCTCTCGGCTTCGACCACAGCGGAAGGGTAGACGTCGCACTCAGCCCCGATCAGCCCGAAGGGGTTTGGTTGCTCGAGTACCTGACGGCGAACAAAATCCCCTTCTTCGCTTTCCGCCAGGCGGTACCCGGCAAGGCGACTGGCGCCCACATTCATCTGGGGCCCATGAGCACTCGGTTCAGGCTCGGCGGATAGGCGTGCATGACTGACTCCAACCTGAAGGTGTTGATTCCTTCCGAGAAAATCCAGGCCCGCATTCGCGAACTCGGCGAACAGATCTCGCGCGACTATCCCGACGGGAATCTGCACATGATTTGCATCCTCAAGGGCGCCTGCTTCTTTCTGACGGACCTGGCGCGCGCGATGAAGCGCGACGTCTTCGTCGATTTCATGGGAATCTCGACCTACGGCAAGGGAAAGACCAGCTCCGGCGAAGTGAAAGTCACCAAGGACCTGGACATTTCACTCGAGGGCGCCGACGTCCTTATCGTGGAAGACATCGTGGACAGCGGCGTGACCCTGAATTACCTGATGCATGTGTTGGAGCAGCGGAGGCCGAAATCGATTCGCATCGCGGCCCTTCTGGATAAGCCGGAGCGGCGGCTGCGGCCTGTTCATGCCAGCTACGTAGGTTTCCAGATCCCGGACCAGTTCGTCGTCGGCTACGGCCTGGATTTCGCCGAGAAGTACCGCAATCTGGATGACATCTGCGTCCTCGACAGTCCCAGCGGCAAGACGGCAGCCGGGTAGCGGACTTCATCTCGGCTTCTTCGACAATTATTTTTGCAGCTAGCGATCATAATCTCGCGGGTTTTTCGCCTGTATTGGATGAGGATCCGCTGGAACAGCGGCTGAAACAGATGACCAGAAGAACCAATATTGCGTTGCTGGCTACGGCTTTTGCTGCGAGTATGCCGGCCGCGGGGAAAGAGAACGATATCATGCGCGAGTTATTGGAAGCCGGCCAGAACGACAAGAAGGGCCTGATGCTGTACGTGAAGGGACAATCGATCGCGGGGATTGTAGTAAAGATCGCTGGCGATGTAGTCGAACTCCGAAGCCGCGAATACAGCCGCATTGCCGTGCGCATCGAGTCCATCGACGCAGTAGCAATGGCCTGAGGCCTGCGAGATTCTATCCCATGAAGCGTGCGCTGCCGCGGTTGGACTCTAGTGGAACCCCGTACCCAATAAGGCAGAGTTGATCCAGCGCCCAGAGCACCACTGATTCGACCCCTGTTACGCAGGACAACTGCCGTTCCTTGTCCCACGGGGTTGTGCAGTCGCTGATTCCTATCAAATGGCTGGTCTGTGGGATGGCGAAGCCCAGTGTCGCCGGAAACCCGATCGAGGCGCGGGCCTTGTCCAGGTTCCGGTCTCCGGTGTAGATAAAATTCTCCGTCTTGAGACAGTTGAGATTCGCCGGTGTCCAATAGGCAGTCGGGAAGTTGATGATCTCGTTTAGAGGTGTATCGTTCACGTCGGGCGGATAAAGCACCTCGAACCGCGCGTCTGCATGAGACTGGCGCACGAAGTTCATGATCGTGCTCGTGAATTGACCGATCAGCCCAGGCAGGAACGCGCACTCGTTTGGAAACATCGCCGGATCTGCATTCTGGTTCGGAATCAAGCCGATCGGCTTGCCATAAGCCGTCTGGAATCCATTCTTGGTGTAATCGTCGTAGAACGGCATTCCCGAACCATCATCCGCCTTATACCACCACTGCACTTCCCCAAACTGTAAATATGGTGGGGTCCCAGCCTGAGACATGATGTTGGCCATATCCAGGTACACCTGCTGCCAGAATCCCGTGCTCGCCGCGCTGAAGTTCGTCTGCAAAGCGGGTGTGTTTACCCAAACCGGACCGCCCGGATACCTCTGGGCGATCCCCGTGGCCTCGCTGTCGTCGCCGTGTCGCAACTCCATACTGAACGACGCAGCCACATCGATGTCATATCCCCCAAGCGCGCCAAAATAGCTCGTGCACCAATCCCTGGCCGCCCGGTTCAACCGCGGCATCGCGCTCAGATCGGTACGCCACGCGGAATCCTGGTCCGATGTCGGCCCCGTCCCCCCGCTTAAGGTGGTCCCACTCACCGAGACCGTCAGGTTCGCGCTGCTGTTACTGGCTGAAATGTCGAGGCCATTGCCGGCTGTGCCCATTGCGCGCGCCGTAATCGTGAGGATGGCGCCATTCGCCTCTGCCCACACTGCCGAAGATCCTGCCGCAATCAGCAATTCGAAGCATTTCGCGACGCTCTGTGGGGTGTCTGTAGTCAGATTCACGTGCTTGATTGTAGTCTTTCCCAGCGTGATCTGCGTTGTATCCAGGAACTGAGGCGTCCCGGCGAATTGTACCGTGGCGGAAGCATAGACATTGCCTGGGCTGCACAACTCATAGAACCACATGGCGCCGGCATAATGATTGGCCCTGCCCTGGAAGCCCAACTTCTGGATCAACCAAGCCGTCCTCTCGGGCGCAAGAGCCAGTGAGTGACTCGTATCCCAGTCGGTTGCAAGTGTAGTCAGCGGCGTGTTGCTGAACGTGGGAAGGTCAGACGAAGGCACAGCAATCTCCAGGAAGTCGAAGTATAACTTCTTCCCCGCGGTGCCGCTGTTGGTCACCGTGACGGTGTGGGTCGCTCCTGCTACGAATTGCCCTAATGCATGTCGAATCAGCACATCCTCGGCCGATCGCGCGAGATCCAGAACCAGCGGTGGATTGCTATCGACCTGAACCGTGGCTTGTATCGTGTTCGGGTCGCCGTCCAGATACCTGGTTCCGAGATAAAGGTTATGTGCAATGGGGTGAGAGTAGGAACACTGCACACGATCACCGGGCGTCGTGGAGTACTGGATCGAGCCGCCGGAGTAGTTGCCGGATTCTTGCGTCCAAGTCCCGATGAGCGCCACCCCGGGCGAGTTATCTTCAATCCGGCGGCTTCCGGGCCCTGCGACGTTATATCCGAGGTTCGTTCCACCAATCTGCCAGTTGGTCACTACTACCGAGAACTCGCTTCGCTGGTAGTTCGCCGGCTGCAGGTCCGCTGCCCAAGTCCATCGCAACTTCCTTACGTTCGTCGTGGTGACCTTCGCGCCATCGTTGTCCACCAGGTTTCCGAAATCGAGACTCACCTTCCACTGCTGTGGAGAGACCCCGCCCGTAAACATCGTCGAGGCCGGCGACCATGATTCCGTTCCCGCGCCGTGCACGCCACCATAGACTCCAACGCGGTTTCCGTTCGATCCAGACGCCCCGTTGTAGGTCAGCGTGATGGTGCTCCCAGTCGTGGCCGCTGAGATGACGCACCCTGCCTTGCCGTTGATAAACTGAACCAACACCGCAACCGCGGACTCCAATGTGTCGCCTGCAGCCATTACGTAGTTCACGTGATCTTCTAACCAGGCCAATTCGATCATATCGCCGACTGTTGGCGAACCTTGTAATGTCAGTACCGCTGTAGCCGAAACGGACGCACCTTCAGGTGTTGCGTAATTCTTGAGAGGAATCCAATGCAAAGCTTCTCCGCTTCCCGAATCCTGGGCGTGCTCCTCCCAAATTCGCAAATACGACCAGCCTATCGAATCGTAGCTCGTGGAATCGAATGGGATGCACCCCGTTCGAGCCTCTTCATAATTGAGAGTAACTCCGCTTAGGTCGCCGTCCGGCAGGTTACGCAAGGCGGGATGCTCGAAAACATTGTCGCGGTTCCATTCCAGCACCGCCCAGTCGAACTGCTGCCGCCAGCACCCCGAGACCGTGAATCCGTTGGGGCCGGTCTTACTCAGTGCGGCAACGGCAGAAGGCTCCTGAAAGTAACATTGCAGGTCCCGATCGGGCCGCAGTTTGCTTAGTTGTTCCGCCATCAGAGTCGAATCAGAACCGTAAGGTCGGCGCCCGGAATGCTCTGCCCCACGCTCACGACCGCCATCGTGACCTTGGCACCCGCCGTCAAAGGCGGCAGCGCCAGTCCGCTTATGCTATTCGAAACGATCGCACCCGGCGCAAATGTCAGGACGCAGTACGCTGCGCCGTTCACGTTCACCTGCACCTGCACTTGGGCATCCGCGGCAGTCCCCAACACCGCAAAGACATCCCGTACCGCGTGCGATGTGTCCACCACAATCGGCGGCGCTACCATTGAATCCACAGCCAGAAAGCCAGCCACCTGGATCGAATACTGCCCGCCCGACAGCGTGCGCAGCCCTTTGTCGTCATTGTTCGTCAGGTAAATAGCGCCCGTCGGGCCATTCCCGAATTGGTTCGTGACGAACATCTCCGCGCTGGCTACGCGTACATCGGGCAAAGGAATTGCAAACGTCCAGCTACCGCTATACGGGCTGCCAAAGAAATCCGCCGGGAATGGTGCGATGACCGTGGTATTCTGGAGCCCGTAAATCGCTGACTGGGCGGCGTGGGTCGCCGCCGTAGTGCCATGCATCCCGCGTGTCACGGCGTATGACGTCCCATTGTTCTGAACCGTGTCCACTCGGATCACCTCTGCGTCGATCTGGACAAAACTCCCCGCCGTGGCCGATCCCGCGGCGCTCAGATTCAGCACATTATCCGTCGCCGCAATGGCGCTTGCCAAGGAGACAGCCGGCGGCCCTTGCAACTCGTCGTAGTAGTGCATGGTCACGGTTCCCGCCGAGATTGTCTGCGTGTTCGTCAGCGACGTAAAGGAGACGCCACTCAAAACCACTCGCCCGCCTCGCGAGTCTGCCGCCATCCCAAAGAACGGCGTCGGTGGAACATCGCTGTCTCCCCAACTCGTACCGCTGCCGTTGATCTGCCACCGCGTGACCGTTGACAGCTCCGCCGGGCTTTCCACGTCGTTCACGTTAGCCGACCTCCCGCTGAGATGCACCGTCTCCCCTGACCGGTTCGGAATCGCGAACTGCACCGGGCTGCTCTTCGCCAGTGCCCCGAAATGCCACCCGTTCTCCGATACAACGAAGTAGCTTGTGGCATCCGGTTCCAGGTCCCATGCCGGCGACACTGTCGCAACCGTGCTCGTATTCGCCGAAATCGTTCGTTCCTGCCCCGCCCCGCGCCCGCGTGTGATCCTCGCCACCATGCCTCTGTAACGGTTAACCACCATCTGGAGGGTGTTGTTCCCCACGGTATTCCCGGCGTGAACGCTGACTGCGATCTCCGGTTGCAGCTCCATCCGCCAATAAAAGTTAGCGTGGTCGAAGTTCGCATCCGGTGGCGCAATCAATTGGTCCGGCAGACCTGTATCGGTGAATTGCCCCAACAATGCCTGGTTTGAGGCGATCCGGTAAAGCAGCGCCGGCGTCGCACCCCGGTAAACATTGAAACTGACCGTCCCCGGTGGGAAGCTCAACGCTGATAGTGTCACGCTGGTGCCGTCGGACATCGTCGTCGCCGCCAGGATGAACGACAAGGCACTCTCCCCCCCAGCCCCGTCGGTCGCCGAAACTGCGTAATAGTAGGTCTGTCCGCCCTTGAGCGTCCCACCCGTTCCGAGCGTCGCCGCAAGACTAACCAGCGGAGTTCCGAGCGTCGAAGCCTGCGTGATCGCAGGCGAAACGAAGCTGATCGCTACGTCCGTTTCCACGGTGCCGTCGCTGCTGGTTGCGGCCGACTCCGACACGCCAAACTGAATGTCTCCGTTCGCATCCAGAACGCTGCCCATCAGGGGTCGCGGCAGACCGACTCCGCTATTGCTCCGTTGCCCGCCCCCCGCTGCCGAAGTTACTTGCCCATTGGTGTCCGCATACCAGGCATCGTCGTGAATCTGCGCTGTGATGGTCACCGTGCGGTAATTGGTTGCGGGCGACATCTTCAACACTCGGAACGGCTGCCGGTTGAACCCTTCCTTCAAATACGTCAACGTGATCAAGTCGCCCGGCCGTATCCCGAATGCCTTCACGCTGGTCAGGAACTGAACATAAGTGTTCCCACGGATGGACTTGTCCAGCGTGAATTTCAGGATTCTCGACGCCTGATCGTAATTCGGCAGCCCCAGTGCGGTCAGGGTCGCGGATACTTCCTGGCCCGTCGCCCCGACATCGTCCGGATCCACCATCTGATAACTGTCCTGCTGGTATGAGTTCAGCGAGTCCTGAAACTCCACGGTCAGCACGTTCGGAGTGTCCGCCATGCTCCGTGAGGTGACTGTTACGCTTGGCGTTCCGTCCGCCAGGCGCATGATTCCCGAATACCCGCTGCTGCCGTCCCCGAATTCGTAGCTAGGCCAGCCGCCGTTGAGTTCGGCCGTGCTGTTGGACCAGTCCGGCTTCGTAGCCCGCTCCAGCGCTAGCGTGTTTTCGACCTGCAGCTGCAGCACCCCGCCGGGTCCGTAGGTCAAATACAGTCGGCCACAGTTGCGAATTCCGCGTGCAACGTCCCCGCAACTGCGGCGCGTTTGGAGCACCAGGTTGCACTGGAATCGTGAGATGCTGATCGCGTTGCCGTTCAGATCGGTCGCGTTGATCGTCTGGTCGCAATAAGCCGCCGCGGTTGCGAAGCTCACCAGGTCGATTTCTGGCGCTCCCCAACCGCCTCTTCGCAGGATGTCTAACAGAATCCAGGCCGGGTTGCTCGAGAACTGATCGCTGACATAGCTACCGTCCATTGCATAGACCGGGACCTTGATGCCCTGCGCCAGCACTTTCACTGTAGGCAGCGAATTCCCGTTGTTGATGCTGTTCGGCACTACCACCGACAGATATGCCATGCTGCCGTACGGATCACCGGCGGGCTGTCCACTCGCATCAGTAAAGTTCGGGTCGAACGCGCCGTCACGCGTGCCCAGCGTCTCGACGTTGTACCACCCGGTGCCGGTCATATTCGTGCCGGACACGCCTAGCGGAATCTGGATATCGTTCACCAGCACCGTTTGCACGCCCTGCATCTCACCCATCCCCAGCAATACTTCCATGCGGGTCAGATTGCCGTCGTTGCGCGCGAATACTACCTCGGGCTCATACCATGCCGTGCCGTAAACCATCGGGACAAAGTCGTTGTAGCGCGCCTGGTTCACCGACACAGCCGATGTTGACCAGTCCTTGCCGTAGCTGCGCACCGCGATTGCCGGCGGAACAAATTCGAGCCCCCCAAACCTAGCCAGCATTCCGCGCGCCTGGCAGTCCGTCCGCGTGTATCCGCATGATATATACGGACTCCCGTGGTTCAGCGTTCCCGTCCCGCCCGCGACATCCGGCGAATAACCGCACTTGTAAAACCGCGAGTATTTGCCATTCGCCCCGCCATTCATCGCTTCCGTTCGCTGATCCTGTGTGCAAGGGAATTCCCACGGGCACCTGCGTTGGATCCGCACCTGCGGAAGCAGCAGCCGCTGCAGGTTCATCCGGTTCGTTGCTGTCAGCCGAAATGTCGATTCTTTGATCTCATCCGGCGAATTACAAATGCCCTGGAAAACCACCGATACATCGGTCAGAGGGATGTTGTTCCGCAGGTCGTAGAATAGAAAACTGACGGCCAACCGCGCACCTTTCCATCCTGTGGCGCGCTCGACCTCCGAAAAGTGCGAGTCCGCGTTCGCCAGGACGAGCGAAATCTTCGGGCTGCCATCCACGCCCTGGTCAGACGCGGTCTGGATGTCGAAGTTGCTATGTTGGATCACCCGTGCCGCATAAGTCTTCCCCCCAACCGTCACCGTGTGCGTACTCCAGGATTCGGCCGTCCCATTCGACAGCACGCAGTCGAACAGCAGCAGCGGCGTATCCGTGACCGCTTGCTCTTTCAGACTAGAGGTGCTTTGCATAGAAGATATTCACCGTGCACGAGTGTTGATTGACCCCCATCGCCGTTGCATTCAAGACGTCATCGCGCAACCGCGCGTTCTCGTAAACACCGCCTGTCGTGCTGGCCTTGTAGACCGACGCTCCGCCCTGCGGCTCGGCCTGCATGCCGTAGACCTCAACCGTCACGCCAGCTGGAAGCTCCAAGCCGAAGCTGACAGTCTCGGCCTGCGGATCTCCAGTTGCCGCGAACACAATTCGGCTCCAGGTTCCCATCGCCGGGCTCGCCTGCCGCTGGCTCCCCAACAGCATCGTCACACTGGCCGCCGAAGCAGAGCGCACGTACGCGCTGAGACAGTACACATAGCCCGCTGGCGCGGAGATCGTCTGCACGATGCTCTGCGCCCCTCCGCCCGGATTGGTGACCTGCCACGCGTTCGCACTGCCCATCGGATCTGCCATTCCGCCCGCGACGGCGAGCGATGGTCCCGCGACCCACACCGCGTTGTCCAGGTGATCGCTCCAGGCCAGCAGGTTTGACGTGGGGTCCAGGAACGTGAATCCGTTGAGCGTACCTTCGGCCGCCGCGAAGAACTGCTCGAGAGAAGACATCTCTCCATCGCTCAGCAGAGAGTACTGCAGGCCCCACTCAGTGTACTCGCCGTTCGGGTCCGCCAGTTTCACGAAAGTGCCGTCAGCCGCCGCATTCACTACTGTCCGCAGGCGCCGCCGCTTTTGAACCGGAAACTGGGTTATGGCTCCCGTCCCGAGTTGTGGATAGACCAGCATTCTATCCTCGGTTCTCCACGATCGTGAGCGTGGTCGCTCCGTTCATTTCTGCCATCGCCGTAAGGTCAACCCCATCGCATGAAAGACTGCATTTCGAATACACCGTTCCATCCCACGGATCCGTGAAAGCAAAGGTGCCGAACGCGCCTTCGTTCGCCGCGAAAAACGTCTCCAGAGCGTCCATCTCGCTCTCATCCAGTTGACTCAAACGAATCTCCCATCGATGCAGCGGCCCCGCCGAGTCCCTGTACCGTTGCTCCGTTCCATCCAGGAACCGGAGTGTCTGGTTCTGAAACCGTATCGCCCTGGTCGCGGGGTACTGTGCTACTGCGTTGGTCTTCAGCGCCGGAAAAGTCGCCATCGTCAAAGCTCGCTCACTACATCGTTAATGGAATTCAGATTCAACATCGCGTCCCGCACCGCCGCCGCGATGTCACTGCTCCGGTCCAGGAAGGAGCGCGCATCCATCGCCTGTACGTTGACCGTGATTTGTGGGGGTGAAACATTCGCCCCGCTGCTCCCGCCTGGCCCGCCAGTCGACGCCGCGGATGCCCCGCTCCCGGTGCCGGCGAACGGTGTCTGAGCGCCCAACCTTGGAGGCCACCCGAAGCCGCTCTGCGCTGCATAACTCGCCCCACTGACTCTCGGCAGGCCCATCTGGTCGTAGTCCGCATCGCCGATTCCCGACCCGATGTCCGCGCTCTCAAATGCGATCGACGGCGGCATTGCATATTTGCTCAGAGTCGGAGTTGCCGGTGAATCGCCGCCGCCAAACAGCCCCAGCAACCCCCCAATCAGCGGCACCATCCCCAGACCGCTCTTCAACACCGTGGACGCGATCGATTCCAGTGTGCCCCCGATCCCGCCCCCGCTGGTCGTGCTGGTGGCCCCTGCCACCGCGCTCGCCAACGGTACCGTTTGAAAGACCGTCTGCAGCACCGTCGATGCCGGCGATCCTGTGCTGCTATTCGCGGCTGTGCTACTCGCGGGATTCAGATTGCTCGTCGCTGCCGGCCGCAAGGTCACGGGCCTGGCCGTTCGAATCTGACCACCAGTGCTGGTGCCAGGCCTGGCAATCCGCTCGCTCGCATCGATCATCGAATGCCCGCCTCCGGTGTGGCTGCCTGCAACCGCGACGAACGTCTCATAAATCCTGTCTTGTGTTCTGCTGGACATCGCTGATCTCCCCCGCGAGTGCTCTTTCCAAAATCACAAATGCCTCAACCTGCCGCGCCGAAAGCGACGCAATCTCCCGAATCCCCAGTCGGCGGCGCACAAAGAACTCCTCTACCAGCGTGTGGCTCTCCGCTGTGATGTACGACTTCGGGCAGGTTCTCAGCGAAACCCGCCGTCTGGCCCATACCAGCGGTCCGCTTTCGTCTTCGCCGCCGTCGAGCCACCCGCACCTGCGCTTCTTCTCCAGGCCGGATCTCCGGCACACGTCGCAGTTCCATCCGGCCTGGTTGGAAAACTGAAAATGGAATGCGACTAGGAGTTTTTTCGTGCCGCCTCGTTGAGCCCGGTCTCCGCTTTCACCGCTTCCAGGGCCTCCCGGAAGAGGTCCTCGGGCCCGGCCTCTGCGAGCGTTTCCGGTTTTGCATCCACACCATCAACGGCCAGCCCCTCGACACTCTGCAGCCCCCAGGCCACGTAGAGCCGATCGATTTCCGCTTGCAGTAGCGTTGCGTCCATCCGGTCGGCGGGCTCGGCGCCTGCCTCCAGGAACTCCATCCTTCGTGCGAGTTCACGCACCCGGCGCATCAGTTCCAGCCGTCTGGCGAAAGACATCTTCGCCACCGAATACTTCACACCCGGCGCCACTCTGGACTCCCAAACGACGAAACTTTCGTAGGTCACTTCCTGCGCCCTCAATTCTCCCGTTGCCAGCCTTTATCTACCCGAAGGCGACCGCCACTTCATCGTCAACAGTCCCCTGGGCCCGCGACGAGCTGAATCGCCATTGCAGTCGATTCTCGCCATCGTCGAACTGCGGCACTTCCGGAATCACGCTCTTCAGGTAGACGCCCATCACCTGCCCGTCCGTCTCCCCCAGTTGGAACATCACGCTGATGGGTGAGCGCTGTCTCGCCGCCTGGTAAAGACTCTTGGTCGCATCGTCATCCATGCCATAAAGATCGAACGCCGCAGACACGTTTCGCTGACCTGCGGATATCGCGCGCGGCAGGCTCGAGCCGAACTCCCGCGCTCGCATGTCGAGCCCATTCTTCACCACCACCGATGCGCTCGTGATCGTCAGAAACTGATTCGGCGATGTTCCCAACCACGCCTGTCCCAGATTCCCCGGCACCACAGAGAAGTTGAACCCCGCGACTGCTGGCTCCTGTGGGAAGTTCTGCAGTTGTGACGCGCCGCCGCTGGTGAAACTGCTGCTGTCAAGCACGTCCTGCGCCGCCCCGCTGAAGTGGACCTCGTGGTAATCCCCGTTGATCTCAATCGACATTTGATCCACCGCCGCCCCGCTTAACAGCCGCTGCACCGCGGTGGACGGGTCCCAGTAATCGAAGATGCTGGCGCTCGGCAGCACCGTGGCAGGACCATAGGTCACTGCGCCGGTCAGATCGGCCCCCACCGCCGGAGGAATCGTAAATGGGGCATTCAGTTGTACCGTGTTCGCATCCACAATGGCCGATACGAACCGGATCTCCCCTGCCCCCGACGAGACCGCCTGGCCGGCTGCCAGTCCGTGAGGAGCATTGAATCCTAACCTCCCGCCGCTCGTGCTCGACGCAACCGTCCCACCCGAAAAGTGCTGTGGCGATCCTCCCAAGCTCGCCTGTACCAGCGGCCCGTAACCCGGCCCCGCCGTCGTCTTGTCCCAACTCGTCAGGTAAGTCCGCAGCTCAAAATTCGTTCGCTTCTTGCCCCCCGCCGGCTGACCGCCAAACGTTCGGCTGCCTGTCTTGTCCTTCCGGTCCTTCAGGTCGAGTTGTTGTTGGACCATCAGTTTCAGCGCCGGTATCCGGTTGGCTGCCGTAATCGCTCCTACCTGTCCGTACGCGCTCTCGATCGCCGTGTAGAACCGGTTCGCATTTGAGGAAATATAAGACGCCATGCTAGCTCCTGCTTACTCCAATCTCGAAAGTGACTTTTGCCACTTGCATAAAATTTTTCCCGCCCTTTTTCACTGGCGCGAACGAGACCTCGTACGCGCCACCGTAAAACATGCCGTCGCCCCAATCGCCGCGGCCGCCGTTCAGCACCTGCGTCACCGCGTCCGTGTAGAGATCCAGCGCGTCCTGCAGTCCATCCAGACGGTCCTGGGAATACCGTATCTCGACCGCCATTTCTACCGTTCCGGAAAACGCCCGGAACTTCTCCTGGAGTGAATTGACGATCTTCTCGCAGTACACATTCACCATTGGATAATGGAGCAGGGTACTCCGCTCCGCCAGTTCGGCCGGCACATTTTGGGAGCGCACCTGCGCCAAATCGAAGGGCCCCGGGGACGACGCACATCCTTGAGTCAGCGCGGCCAACCCCGCATTCGCCCCGGACGGGCCTGTGATCTTCTGAACCACCTTCGCCGCTGCCGCACTCCCGATCGTTCGTGTCATCATCCCCTCTGTAGCATCCGTGGTACGAGCTTGAGGTAACTGGGGGACTGCCCCGATCCCGGCGCTCGTCCCGAAGTCACGATGACAGCCGGTTGCAGCCAGTTTTCACTCGCGCCAATAGGTGTGCCGTTTTGCAGCGCTAGAGTATCTGGACTCGTGCCAACGTAGAGATTCCACCCGGTCGCATTCGCCGGGCAGGGCCCTGTCTGGACCGCAAACGTGCACCCCGAAGTTGTAATGCCGCCCGGAATCGCGGGCGCTCCCTCCTCCCCGTAACTGTTGACCCACGCCATCGTGATGTAGTACGTGCCGTCTGGCAGAGGGCCGCCAGGAGACGTTGTGACGGTTGGAGTGTCGGCCTGCGGAAGAGGATAATTCGCAATTCCGATACCGGTATCGACCAGTTTCTCGTACGCCCACCGCGCCATCTCATGAAACTGGTCCCTTTTGCCCGCGTACCGGTCGTTGAGCTGACTGTTGTACGCGTCCATGTAGACCAGTTCCAGGCTCCGTAGTGTGTGCCAGAGTTTCAAGGGCGCCGTAACCACCACCCCCCCGATGTTCGGCTGCGGCGGGGACCAGAATAACTGGCCCGTATAATTCAGGCTGGTCAGAAGCGTGGTCAGTTCCATCGAGATTTCGTCCTGCGCCAACCCGATTTTTTGTGTGACGTCGATCCCCTCCACGTTTGCTACAGTGAGCAGTTGTGAGTCTTGGGCCGACATGTCGTCAATGCTGGACGCTGGGCCGTCGGTGAACAAAGCCATAAACTGTTCCTAGCCCTTCGAGTGTGTGGTGCCCTTCAGCCGCTCCAGGTCGTCCGCCGAAACCAGCGTGAACTGGACCCTGGCGGCCGCTGCCTCCTGGTCCGCCAGGCGCTTCGCCACGGCCTGCTTTTCGCGGAACGCCATCGCATCCTTCGGCGATGCCAAAAGGGCCGCGCCATCCACGATCATTTTCGCGGCGAGTCTCGACGGCACCTCGATCAGTATTCCCGCCTTACCGCCATCCGGTGTCTCCCTGCTTATCACCACGGGAAAATCTTCCTTGATCGTCGCTACACAATCCCGAATCTTCCGGTAATAAAGCTGCAAGTCCATTTGTCTCTCCTTCAAGCGTGGGGGCAGACTCCTCGGACTACCCCCTTCGTCCTATCTATCTAGCCCTGCTACTCCTGTTGACCGCGAGTTGACTACGTGTTCACCTGCACGCCGGAAGAGTTGCGGAGCACGGCGCAACCGTATAACACGTCCACCGTGAACTGTTGGGCCAGCGTGTCGGGCTGATAACTCATCACCACCCGCATGCCGAAGTTGCCCAACTCCGCGTACTCCGCGATTGCGCCAGTGCCCGGAAGCGGTTGCGGCAGCCGCCGGATCACCAGGCCGATTGCGTCTTTCGCAAACGCCAGGTTGTGGGTCGTCACCGGCGAACTGCCAGTCTTCGGAACGAATTGCGAACGGAACACGAAGAAGTCTTTTACCTTCCCGATCGAGCCTTCGACGATTGCCCGCAATCCCGCATCGCCCGCGGTCTGGAACTCGCTAAACCGCGGAATCTGCCGCCAGGCTGAATACGTCGCCGCGTCTACCACGATGAACTTCTGATCGCTCTGCGGGATCTTCGACAGGAAAAGCGCCGTCTCCGCCGCGTCGATCACGGCCTCCGTAATCGGTGTTCCCGGCGTGCCGACCGGTGGATTCGCCGTGAAATTCGCATACAGATTCAAAAGGTCCATCTCGATCTTCTGTGCGATCGCCGCCACCGCCGGCTGCATGTAGATCTTCAACAGATCGGGAACCGCCAGCACTTTCGTTACGTCCGGAATCTGGAACGTGGACTCGACGTGCGTGTTGAGTATGATCTGCGCGTTGCCCAGGCTCGGATTCTGGGGTTGAACCGTCCCGCCCTCGACAATGTTGTTCGCCACCATCACGGGTGGAATTGGAATGTTGACTGTGTCGCCGGCTTGTGCCAACACCGGCTCGTAACTGCGATTTACCAGGTTCCCCATTACGAGGTTCCCGACCAGCACCGGCAATGCATCCGCCGCCACCAGTTTGACAATCGCATTCGCGACATTTGCTGAAGTAATAGCTGCCAATTCAATTCTCCTGTTAAAGCGGGCCCTCCAGCCCGCTTGGTCTCTGGTTTTACGTTCTGGATTACCGGCCGCGCAGTGTCTCCGACGCCACGCGCACGATTTCCTCGCGTACTCGCTGCATCTCCTCGGCGCTCATGCCCGGCCGGATTTGCTCGATGCTCACCGATTCTCTGTTGGCAACCGGTGCCTTCAGGGTCGCCGTCATCCCGGTCCCCCCTGTGATGCGTGCTGGCAGAAACTCCGGGTTCTCTGTGACGAAAGCGCTCAGGTAGTCCCTCAGCGCTACCTCGCCGCCCTCCCCCCGAGCCACGATCCGCCCGTCCTCTGTGCGCGTGACGCCGTCCTGCACAGCCTTGTATGCCAGGTCGATCTTGGCCACGCCCAGCCGTTGTAGCTCCGATCGCACAGCCGAACTCCGTTCCGCTTCAGCCGCGACCTGCCGGCTTCGTTTGTTTTCCTCGGCCAGCTCGTTCAGTCGTCGCTCCAGTTGCTCGCGGCGCTTCCTCTCTTCCTGCAGCTCGACCTTATAAGCGGGCTCGCTCTGTGCCTGTTGTGCGGTCGAGAATTCTAGAACTACCTGCCGCACAATTGCTTGAATATCGATGTCTTCCATATCCGCCTTACCGTTCTCCAACCCCCCATCCCGGCCTTTAAGCCGCGCTTTCGATCTCCTCCGCTACCTGGTTCTTGACCTCTTGCCGCGCGTCACACAAATACTTCAAGGCCAGGCTCTTGAACATTTGTTTCTTCAAAGTCCCCGATTGAATTCCCAGATCCAGCAGCTTCTTGGCATCGTCGAGGTCGTCACTCAGATCGTTGATGTCAAACTCGTCCATCCCGCAGACATCGATCGACAGAGCATCCTTCCGCGCCGCTGCAATCGCCCACAACACCTGCCTCATGGAGTCCTTTACCGCGTCCCCATACGCTCGCAGCACTTCCTGCGTCACGCTGAAGTCCCGCTGCTTGCTTACTCCCGAGATCCGCAGGTCGCCGGCGCTCGGGGTCCCCGCCTGGTTCATTAGATAACAAACCCGGTAAATCTCGTTTTTCAGCTCCGCGAGGTTGTCTTGCGCGATCTGATATACTTTTCCCTCCGGCTCCGTCCAGCCAAAACGGTCGTTCGCGCCGAGTTGAATGTAGTAGGACTCGCCGACCATCTGATGGAACGGCCGCTCCGAATACACCACCGGAGTCGCAAACAGACCCATCGTCAACGCCCACGAAAGCGCGTTCGACTTGTTGAAGTGCTCCATCTGCAATGACGCGGACTTGTTCATGAGCCAGAGCCCGTCTGTTACCTTCATCTGAAACACAGGGACCCGCCGGAGGCATGCAAGGCCATGCTGACCCTCGTCGACCAGTTCGACCGGGCTGTCATGCTTCACTCTGCGAAAGACCCTGTAGCTCTCCCGGTCATAGTAAATCCACCGCGTCTCTCTCGCCCAACCGGAGTCGGTAGTCTCTGACTGCCGCAGATAGGATGTCCGGATCACCACCCACTCAAAGCCGCCGCGGGGATCGAAGTTCCAATTGATCACCTCGTCGGGACCGTAATCCACCAGGTAGCCCCGCGAACGCCCCGAGGCGTCCTCCTCGGCCCGTGTCAGGGCTGCCCCTTCCATCCGTGGGAAATCCACCACGATGTAACTGCTTCCACAGACCAGGGTCTGAACAAATCGCTGCCGGAAGAACTCGCTCAGCTTCGTGCCTTTTAAATCACAGTCTTTCGAAAAGCGATTGAAGAAGGCTTTCGCCCCGGCATCGTTTCCTTCGAACAGGACCGCCGGCTCTCGTCGGATCAGAGTCGCCGCGTACCAGTCGATGATCGATCCGATGTAGTTCTGATAGAAGACCCGGTTCAGCCGCTCCACGTAGACCTCGCCCGGCTCCTTGTGCCGCCGCACCAGGTATTCCGAAGCGTTCGAGCGCAATCGTTCACCCCCGGCGTACAGGTCCTTGTACTGTCTCCACATCGGCTTTCGCGCCGCATACTCCGGATGCTCCCGATCGATATTCAGCATCGTCTTTCACCCCGTCTCATTCGCCGCCTTAAAGCGGCAGTCTTTCCGACCGCTCGCCGCTATACCCGCCCTGGAACTCCTGCCACAACAGATACCCCAGAGCGTCCGATAAGTGGGTCCGCAGCCGGTCCTTGTCCTTGTCAATTTCCGCGCCATCGCCCTTGTAACAGACCTCTTCGAAGTCTTGAATCAGTTCCTTGCACTTGGGATCTATTACTAATCCCACTGACCCGCTCGCGGACAGCAGTTTGCTGTTGGTCAGGTTCACCCGGTCCTTGACTGGTGGGTTCGCTTTCGGGACACGCTCTTTCAGCCGCACGTTCGAATTCGCCGCGAAGTACTCATGTACCATTGCGTAGTCCGAGTAACCAGTCGTTTGGGACCGGCTTCCCGAAGCATCGCCGTATATCGTCACCCCGACATCGTGCCTCGGGTATCGGGTAAGGAACTCCACGCAGGCATCCCGCGTCGTAGCGTGACGTATGACGATCTCATCCAGCACCCGTACGGTGCCTCGATCGATCTGGGCGACCACCGAACTCATCGGATCCACGTTGAAGTCCAATGCCCATAACAGCCTCAGACTCGGATCGATGGTCACCGGCGTCACATTCTTCTCCCGGTCGAAGGCGGAGTAGACCCGCCCGGCTTCCATGCTGATGTAATCAC
>Ga0335077_10002714_pt1 | contig 21189 bp, 17 predicted proteins | sample Lox_Sample_31_FD_207151 | JGI IMG/M metagenome (GOLD analysis project Ga0335077, IMG submission 207151) | Soil microbial communities from Loxahatchee National Wildlife Refuge, Florida, United States - Lox_Sample_3.1 | ecosystem: Environmental > Terrestrial > Soil > Wetlands | place: USA...
AGCTGCGGCGGCACCGTGCGACTCGCGTCCTCCGCCACCGCGCGCCAGTCGGCGACCAGGGAGTAGGGGGGCCCGAGGCCGTCGGCCTCCGACGCCACCCAGACGCGCTGGAGCCGCCTCACCTGGAGGCCCACCACCTCGCGCCCGCCCACCGCGATCCGGTTGCGCACGCCGACCGAACCGTCCGGGCGCGGTCGGGCCTCGAGCCCGAACGAGTGCGGCTCGATGGGCGCCATCGAGAGCTCCACCCGCCACTGCCGGCTGCTCGGCGGCAGGCGGTCGGAGGCGGGGAGGGCCGTGGCGTAGGAGACCTTCTTGCGTGCCGCGGCATAGCGAAGGTCGTAGGGCAGGGTGCGATCGATCTCCAGGTCGGGGACCGTCTCCACCTCGAACGCCGCGACCCCGTCGACGTCGTCCGTCACCCGCACCTTGCCGGGCCAGGTGGCGCGCAGCTTCACCCGCAGGAACGGGTGGCGCGGCCCCTGCCCCTGCCCCGGAGCCGGCGAGCGGGCCTCGCGCCCCGCTCCCACCTGGTCGTGGATCCAGAGATCCTCGCAGGCGAGCGGCGGGAAGCTCCTCTCCACGGTCGCGTCCCAGTCGAGGAGCCCTCCGGACTCGTTGCCGCTCTCCACCCGCGTCGACGAGGCGGCCCCGTAGGAGAGGTTCCGCCTCCAGGTGTAGCGCGAGACGCCGGAGTCGCGCAGGGGCCGCATCGCCGGGCTCACGTCGAAGGAGAGCGCGAGCGCCACCTCGTCGCGGAGCGAGGCCCTCGCGCCCGCCAGGTCGGCGCGGGCCGCGTCGTCCGGCACCACCCCCGAGCCCTCGTCCACTCGCTCGACGTCGACGGTGACGTGGAACAGCGGCACCTCGTCCCCGAGGGAGATCGCGGGCAGGAGCGCGGACACGGCGAGCAGCATTCTTCCGGTTCTCAAGATGGCTCCGCGAATATACGCGTCGCTCGCCCGGAGGGTCGACCCCTCTTGGGGTTCCCAAGCGTGCCTTGCCCGGCGCGCTTCGCGGCCTGTAGAGGGAAGAGGGTGAGCGCCCTCCTCTACGTCCTCGGAGCGCTGGCGCTGGCGGCGGGAGTGGCGGGCCTCGTCCTCCCGGTGCTGCCGGGAGCGCTCCTCCTCGTCGCGGGCGTGTCCCTCATCGCCTGGGCAGGCCACTTCCACGTCGTCGGCCCCCTCACCATCGCCTTTGCGGCGGGGGTGGGGCTCCTCATCACCGCGGTGGACCTCCTCGCCGGGGTCCTCGGCGCGAAGGCCTTCGGGGCCTCGAAGTGGGCCGTCGTCGGTTCCTCCGTCGGCCTCGTCGTCGGGCTCTTCCTCGGATTGCCAGGCATCCTCCTCGGCCCTCCGGTCGGCGCGATGGCCTTCGAGCTCGGCAAGAACCCAGACGTGCGCCGGGCGGCGAAGGCGGGCGTCGGCGCCTTCGTGGGGTTCGCGGTGGGCAGCGTCCTCAAGATCGCACTCGCCTTCGCGCTCCTCGGCGTCCTCGCGGCGGCCTTCGTGCTTCGCTAGCACTGCGTCCCCCCTCGGCCCCTCGTTGACGGCGTGCCCTCCTCTGCTACCCTCTCCCTTCGGGGGGAACTCGCCGCCGACATGGCCAGTATTCGCGGGACCCAGCTCAAGGAGGACGTGGCCGCGCTCGCCTGGCTGGGCCCCGAGGCCTCCGCCGAGGTCGTCCGCCGGCTCGACCCCGACCTGCTCCGCCAGATCGAGGAGGCGAGCCGCGTCGACTGGCTGCCGCACCGCATCGTGGTGGAGCTCGTGCATCGCATCCGCGACGTCTCGGGCGAGGAGGCGGTGCGCGGGTGGAGCCGCGCGGCCGTAAACGGCGCGCTGCGAGGCTCCCTCTTCCGCCCCTTCCTCGAGGGTGTGGTGGCGGTCTTCGGGCTGAGCCCGCTCGCTGCCTGCAAGATCCTGCCGAAGGCCTACAGCGCCGCCTTGAAGGACTGCGGCGTTCTCCACCTCGAGAGCGCCAGCCCGGGAAGGTCGGAGCTGGTGCTCGAGGGGCTCCCGCCGGAAGCCAGGGATCGCACCTGGCTCGTCTCGGTGGCGGGCGGCTTCGAGGTGATCTTCGACGCCTGCAAGGTGGAGGGGCGGTTCGAGCTCGTCTTCGACCGCCCGGAGTCGGCCCCTCGCTTCGTCGCCACCTGGGAGTAGCCCGTCGCGCCCGCGAGGTGGCCCGCCCTTCGCATGTGTCGTGCCCCCGTGACGACGCCCGCGCCGGCCAGCCTCGAGGAGGTCCGGGATCGCGCCCGGGGGGCCTTCCTGGGGCTCGCCGTCGGCGACGCGCTCGGCGCCACCGTGGAGTTCATGACGCCGGGCGAGATCCGCGCCCGGTACGGCGTCCACCGGCAGGTGGTCGGGGGCGGTTGGCTGCATCTGCGCCCCGGGCGGGTCACGGACGACACCGAGATGTCGCTCTGCATCGCGCGCGCGCTCGACGCCTACGGGGGCTGGTCCCTGCCGGCGATCGCGGAGCGCCTGGCGGCCTGGCTGCGCTCCTGTCCCGTCGACGTGGGCAGCACCTGTCGCAGGGGGATCCGCGAGTACATGCTGAACGGGACGCTGGAGATGCCCCCCAACGAGTGGGACGCCGGAAACGGCGCCGCCATGCGCATGGTTCCGGTGGCGCTCGTCACCCTCGCGAACCGGGAACTCCTCGCCCGGCGAGCGCGAGAGCAGGCGCGCCTCACCCACCACCACCCCCTCTCCGACGCCGCCTCGGTGCTGGTGGGGCGGCTCCTCCACCTCGCCTGCCTGGGGCTCTCGCTCCGCAGCCTGCGGCGGGTGGCGGACGAGGCGGCCGAGGCCGAGCCGCGCCTTCGCTTCGAGCCCTACCGCGGCGAGGCCTCGGGCTACGTGGCGGACACGCTGCAGACGGTCCTGCACCACCTCTTCGCCACTCCGTCGTTCGAGGAGTGCCTCGTCGCCACCGTGAACCAAGGCGGGGACGCCGACACCACCGGCGCCATCGCCGGGGCCATCGCCGGCGCCTACTACGGCCCCGAGGCGATCCCGCGGCGCTGGACGCGGAAGCTCGACCGATCGCTGGCGGGGGAGTTGGCAACCCTGGCGTGCCGCCTGGTGGAGCTCTCCCCGCTCGGCGGCGGGGAACCCCCCGAGCTCTAGCTGGGGAGCGTCCGGACGAGCGTCTCCCCCCCGATCACCAGCACCTCCCGCTCGCCTTTCAGGATGCTCCGCGGCAGGAGGTCGCTCGCGAAGAAGACCCGCGGGGCCGGGATGCGCGCCTCCCAGACCGTCGAGCCGAACTCCCAGGCGCGCTCGCGGTCGTCGGTGAACGAGCACAGGTTGTTGAGCCGCACCCAGGCCTCGCGCTTCCCCACCCTCTCCAGCACCTCGTGGTCGGCAACGTCGTTCTGGCCGCGGTAGAGGGTGAGCCATCGCTGTCCCGGTCGCCGCCGGGAGAGCTCGTACTGGTTGAACGTGTAGAGGAGGTCGAGCTGCGACTGGATGGCGTTGGTGCGGGCGCTGCCCTTCATCCGGTCGAGCGCGTAGCGGGCGTAGGCCTCGGTGTCGACCCCTCGGATGGGCTCGCGGTGGAAGCTCGGGCCGATGCCGAGCCGGCTCTCCACCCATCCCTTCAGCACCGCCCCCTCGACCGAGCTCGAGTCGACCCCCCAGCCGCGCAGGTAGCGGAGGTAGCTGTTCTTGATGCTCCGGCGCGCGCCGTCGGTCTCCTGTTCCTGCCAGTGGTGCAGCTGGAACTTCACCGAGACGTAGCCGTCGAAGCGCCGGGCGCGCTCCTCCGGGTCCTCGAGGGCGTCGAGGGTCTCGAAGAGGAACCGGTTCGCGTCCCGCACCCCCTGGATCTCGATGGGCTGGGGGTTGGCGACGAACCCGCGCGAGGCGATCACCCACGGAGGCAGGTTGCAGAGGTTGAAGGAGGTTCCCGCCATCGGATGGCCCGGATCTCGGGCGCCGGGCTGCTCGCCATTTGGGACGTCGCCCACCGCCCTACCCCCGGCTCCGCCAACAATCAATAGGCGGCGGACGGCCTTGCAAGAACCGGACTGCCCGAGGCCGGCTGGCACCGCCCTTGCTCTCTCGAGAACGAGATGAGCCGGGGGCGCCCCACCAGGGAGGTCGAGGCGCTCCACGAGATCGGGAACGTCCTCTCCCTCACCACCGATCTCTCCAAGGCCTTCACCACCGTCCTCACCATCCTCGCCGACTACCTGGGCATGGGGAACGGGACCGTCTCGCTCTTCGACCCGGTGACCGGCGACGTCTTCATCGAGGCGGCACCGGAGATGGCGGACGCGGAGCGCATCCTGGGGCGGGTGCGTCCGGGGGAAGGGGTCATCGGCCGCGTCTTCCGCACCTCGGCGGCCATGGTGATCCCCGACCTCGCCGAGGAGCCGCTCTTCCTCAACCGCACCGGGACCTGGCGCGACGTCGCGCGGGACCGCCGCGCCCTGCTCGCCCTCCCCATCCGCGACGGCCGGGCCACCTACGGCGTGCTCACCGTCGATCGCCGCTGGGCCGACGGGCCGTTCTCCTTCGATCGCGACCTGAAGCTGCTCGCGCTCGCCGCCGGGATGCTCGCCACCCGCATCCGCCTGCACCAGCTCGAGAGCCCGGTGCAGCGCGCCAGCCACGACGACGCACCTCCCATCGTCCCCGAGGCCGAGCGCTTCCCGGGAGTCTTCGGGGCGAGCCCCCGCTGGACTGCGGTGCTGGAGCTCGTCGCCCGGGTGGCGCAGAGCCGGGCCACCGTCTTCCTGCGCGGCGAGAGCGGGACCGGCAAGGAGGTGGTGGCGCGCGTCGTCCACGACCACAGCCCGCGCGCCGCGCGACCGTTCGTGGTGGTCAACTGCGCGGCTCTCCCCGAGAGCCTGGCCGAGAGCGAGCTCTTCGGCCACGAGCGCGGCGCCTTCACCGGCGCCACCCAGGCACACCAGGGACGCTTCCAGCAGGCCGACGGGGGCACCCTCTTCCTCGACGAGGTCGGGGAGCTCTCCGCCGCCATGCAGGTGAAGCTCCTGCGCGCCATCCAGGAGCGGCAGTTCGAGAGGGTGGGCGGACGCAAGACCATCACGGTGGACGTGCGCATCGTCGCCGCCACCAACCGGGACATGGAGGCGGCCGTTCGCAACGGCACCTTCCGGCTCGACCTCTACCACCGGCTCTCGGTGGTGAACGTGCTCCTCCCCCCGCTGCGCGAGCGGCGAGAGGACATCGCGCTCCTGGCGCGGCGGTTTCTCGCCGACCTCTGCCTGGAGCACGGCCGCGAGCTCGAGTTCTCGCCGGGCGCACTCGAGCTGCTCAGCCTGCAGCGCTGGCCGGGGAACGTTCGCGAGCTCCGCAACGCCGTGGAGCGGGCGGTGATCTCCGCGCACGGGCCGCGAGTGGAGGACCGGGACCTCGACCTCGGCCCCACCGACCTCCTTGAGGCGGCGGACGAGACCGCGCATCCGGTGGCGGTGGGGGCCGAGGGAGACGAGGCGACGCGCGTCAGGGCCGCGCTCGAGCGGAGCGGCTACGTGCAGGCCAAGGCGGCGCGCTTGCTCGGCATGACGGTGCGCCAGCTCGCCTACCGCGTGCGCAAGTACCGCATCGAGCTGGAGCGATTCTAGCGTCAGGGCGCGCGGCCGGCGCCGGGTCTCTCCCTGCGAGGACGCCTACCAGGCGCCTCCCTTGCGCAGGCAGAGGAGCCGGGTGAAGTGCCAGCCGATGCGGACGTAGAAGCGGAGGGCGGGCTCGTTCTCCCGATCGGCGAGGAGCTGGAGGCGGGTCGCCCCGCGCGCCCGTGCCCAACCTTCCGCGGCCTCCATGAGACGGCGTCCCGTGCCCCTCCACCGGTGTGCCGGGTCGACCACCATGTCCTCGACGAGCCCGGCCGGGCCGCCCTCGGCAGTGGAGACCACGAGCTGCACCGTCGCCATGCCCACCACCGACCCTTCCTGCTCGGCCACGAGCACGACGCGGCGCTCGAGGTCGGTGAGCATGAGCGCGAGCCCGCGCCGCTGACGCTCCGGATCGGGGCGGAAGTCCGCCTCGATGGAGAAGAGGATGCCGAGCAGCCTCACCAGGGAGTCGATGTCGCCTGGCCTCGCCTTCCGGATCTCGGGCTCCATGTCGTGGAGGTGCGCCGCGGGCGCTCCGCCTCCCTCCTCCCGCATCAGGCCTGAACCGCCTCGAAGGAGAAGGCCTTCTTGGAGCAGGTGCGGCCGCAGGCCTGGCAGCCGATGCAGTTGTCGGGATGCTCGACCTTCATGAACATCTTGGCGGACTCCTCCTCGTCCACCTCCCGAGGACCCAGGACTCCATGGGCGCAGATCTTGTAGCAGCGCCCGCAGCCGATGCAGAGGTCGTCGTCGATTGCCTTCACGAACTGCGGAATCCACTCGGTCCTGCCGCGTGTCAAACCTGTGATGTACGACATTTGTGCGTCCCTCCGACTGGGGTGAGTGATCGAACGTCTCTGGCTAGTCCTCGGCGACAAAGTCCTGCCCGATGGCCCTCCGGAGCCACGGTGGCGGATTCCCCTTCAAGACCTGCTGGAGCTTCTCCACCACCTCGGAGACCGGCACCTCCGCCTGGGTCTTCATGGGGTGAATGCGGCGCGCCACCAGCTTCGCCGCGGCCGGACCGCCGATCTGCATCGTGTAGACGATGGTGCAGCCGGCGATGGCGGAGGCGCGGGCCGAGATCTTGTCCTCCTCGTCCCCCCCGCTCGTGAGCGCGCTCACCTTGGAGTGGAACTCGGCCCGCTCCGGCCCGACCTCCCAGACGTAAAAGTGACCCGCGGTGCCGAAGTGCTGGTCGACCCTCTCTCCGTTCGTGCTGGTGAAAGCGACCTTCATCATGTTCTCGCTCCCCTTCAGTTGTGGGCGAGCCTCTGCGCTTCCGAGCCACTCGCCTGGAACAGGTTCGCCACCTCGAAGACCAGGTTCGCCGTCCCGCGGTAGCCGACCCACATCTTCTGGTGTGCGCCGAGGCGGTCGAAGACCGGCAGACCGGTTCGCAGGTGGGCCTTGATGCCGAGCCGGGCCGCCGCCTGGCGCCCGTTGGAGTTCGCGACGAGAAGGTCGGCGCCCTTGCCGGCGCGCTCCAGGTCCTCCAGGTCGCCGACGAAGACGCTCGCGGCCGGGAGGGCATCAAGGCCGCGCGTGCGCGTGGCCGAGATCGCCGCCGTGACCTCGCAACCCATGCCGGCGAGGAAGCGGGTCATCCCCTTCAGGTGGTCGCTCTCGAGCGCCAGGGCCACTTTCTTGCGACCGAACTGGTAGTGGCAGTCGACCATGGCGTCGGAGAGGCGGCTCCGCCAGCGCCGGTGCTCGGCGGGGACCGGTCGGCCCGATAGCGACGAGAGGGTCGACATCAGGCGGTCCACCTCGACGAGCCCGGTGAGCGAGGTGAAGCCGTAGGCGGGCACGCCAAAAGAGTCCCGGAGCTTCCCGGCAGCTCGGTGAAGCGAGTCGCCGACGTAGATCGTCGCCACGCTTCGCCCCGCCGACCGAACCAGGTCGATGGGGATGCCGCCGGTGGAGAGGGGCGAAACCTCCTCGTCGATGTGCCCGTCGAGGGCATTGGCGATGTCCGGGATGGCGAGCGCGGTGAATCCGAACGATTCGACGAGCCGCTTCGCCTCCTCGACATCGGCGGGGGTGAGGTGCGCTCCCGGCAGGAGGTTCACCTGGCCGCCGATCCTCTCGCCGCCCTCGGGGATGGTGCCGACGATGGCCTCCACCGCGGCCGCGTAGCCTTCCTGGAGCGACCCGCAGTAGTCGGGTGTCGAGGCCCAGACCACCTCGGTCGAGGCCAGCTCCGGGTTCTCCATGCGGAAGTGGGCGATGGCGCTTTGCACGTCGTCGCCCATCGTCTCGGTGAGGCCAGAGGTCATCACCCCGACGACCTCGGGCCGGAACTTCTGCGCCACCCGCTTCACGCCCTGCTTCAGGTTCTCCCAGCCTCCGAAGATGGCGGCGTCCTCGCTCATGGCGGTGGAGTTGAGCGCGATGGACTCCTTGAAGTGGCGCGAGAGCTGGAGGCGGATGAAGGTCGAGCACCCCTGGGCGCCGTGCAGGAGGCCGAGCATGCCGTCGATGCCGAGGTAGGCGAGAGTGGCTCCCAGCGCGGGCGAGTTCTTCTGCGGGTTCACGGTGGCCGCCTTCTGCGGGACGGCGACCCGCGAGGCGGTGAGGTCCTCTGCGAGGAAGGCGGCGGCGTGGTTGCGCGCGTTCGCGAGCTCGGCGTCCCGGGCGGCGTCCGGAAGATCCCAGGGAGCGCTGGCGTTCAGGGCGGCCCAGATCGGGTTGTTCACCGTGAGATCGAGCTGCTTCGCGAAGGTCGCCATCCCCTCGTACCCGGCGTAGGGATGGGAGCGGCCGTGGTTGATGTCGAGGAACGGGGTGCGCGTCTTCAGCGCCAGGAACTTGGTCTTCCCGCCCGCGACGATGAGGTCGGGCATCTTCTCCCGCATGACGGCGAGCAGTCCGGCGGTGGAGGTATCCTCGATGATGCCGGCGTCCGCCCGCATGAGCGCCTTCATGCGGTGGAAGTCCTCCAGGGTGGAGTTCTGCGTCCCGGCGGCCAGGATCTCGACGCCCAGCTCGCGAAGGGCGCTCACCATCGACCACGTCTTCACCCCGCCGGTGAAGAGAACCGCACGCTTGCCCTCCAGGCGGGCGCGGAAGGGCGCGATGGCGAGACGGCAACGGGCCTCCTCCTCCCGGACGAGCGCCTCGACCCGATCGCGCATCACCGTGCTCGCCGGCCCTCCCACCTTCAGGTCGAGCTCGCGAGCGATGTCCCGCAGCGCCTTCGCGGTGTCCGTCATCCCGTAGAACGACTCTTCCAGGTACGGGATGCCGAACTGCTTCTTCATCTTGCGCGCCAGGTTGGTGAGGCTCTTCGAGCAGATGATGACGTTCAGCTTGGCGCGGTGCGCGTAGCGCAGGTTCTCGAACTTGGCGTCGCCGCTGATGCAGGAGAGGATGCGGATCCCCAGCCGCTCGAAGAGAGGCTCCATCCCCCACAGGTCGCCGGCGATGTTGTACTCGCCGATGAGGTTGACGTCGTAGTCCGTCACCGTTTCCGGCTCGGCGGTGCCGATGACGTGCTTCAGCAGGATCTCGCCGGCGAGCCGGTTGCCGATGTTCTTGTCGCCGACGAAGCCCGGGGTGTTGACGGGGATGACCGGGATTTTCACCTCGTCCGCGACCGCGCGGCACACCGCTTCTACGTCGTCCCCGGTCATGGCGGTGACGCAGGTGGCGTAGACGAAGATGGCCTTCGCCTCGTCCCGGTAGCGTTCCGCGAGATCGAGGATGGCCTGCCGGAGCTTCTTCTCTCCGCCGAAGACCACGTCGTTCTGGAGCATCTCGGTGGTGAAGCCCCGGCGGTACAGCTGGGAACCGCTCGAGCGCGCGCCGCGGTTGTCCCAGGAGTTCCCGGCGCAGGCGATGGGGCCGTGCACCAGGTGGATGGCGTCGGTGATCGGCATGAGGACCACCCGGGCCCCGTCATAGGCGCAGCTGCGCTCCGTTCCCTCGCCGGGCTCCGACTTCCTGCAGAACTTGGGAGCACCCTTCTCGTGGGTGTCGCAGTCCGGAGCGTCGTAGTAGTCAGGCCGCGCCATGACGGGTCTCGTTCCGTCCCCTTCGACTCGACCTAGCGCATCATCTCGAAGAAGCGGTCCTCGCAGGTCTCGTCCCGGATATCGAGGAACTTGTTGCAGATCTCGGTGACCATGTTGATGACGCCCTGGTAGCCGACGAGCGGCACGCGGTGCTTGTGCACGCGGTCGAAGATGGGGAAGCCGAAGCGGAAGAGAGGGATCTTCGCGTCGCGGGCGGAGAACTTCCCGTGGGTGTCTCCGATCATGGCGTCCACCGGGTCGGTCATGACGAGGCTGCGCAGGTGCCACAGATCGCGGTTCATGTAGATCTTCGAAGACTTGCCGAACGGGGAGGCGTCGAGCAGCGCCTGGATCTCCTTCTCCACCTTCTTCGAACCCTTGCTGCAGAGGATGTGGTAGGGGGTGGCGCCCATCTCGAGCAGGAACGACACGTAGCCGAGCAAGAGGTCGGGGTCCCCGTACACCGCGAACTTCTTGCCGTGCATGTATTGCTGGGCGTCGGTCATGGCGTCGACCGCGCGGCCGCGCTCCGCTTTGAGCGAGTCGGGGACCGGCTTGTCGAACAGCTCGGCGATCTTCATGAGGAAGTGGTCGGTCTTGGCGATTCCCATGGGCATGGGCAAGGAGGTGTGCCGGCCGCTGTAGTTCTCCTTCACGAACGCGAAGGTCTTCTGGGTGGCGAAGGGCGCGACGGTGAGCGTCGCCTTGCCGTTGACGGAGTCGGCCGCCTCGGCGAGCGGCGTGCCGCCCGGGTAGAGACGGTAGGTCCCGTCGTTGGGCGAGTCGAACGACTCGGAGATGTCGGCGAGGAGGGTGAGGGGGATCCCGAAGGCCTCGAGGATCCGCTTGTACTCCCGGTAGTTCCCGGTGTTGGCGTCGAAGCCCGGGATGAGGTTCAGCTTGCCGGTGCAGCGCCCCTCGACCTTCTTTCCGTCGGTGAGCGTTTGCAGGATGGCGACCAGCATGGAGTCGTAGCCGTTCACGTGCGAGCCGTTGAAGCTCGGGGTGTTGGCGAAGGGGACGGGCAGTTCCTTCGGCACGTGCCCCTTCTGGCGGGCGTTCTTGATGAACGCGGTGAGATCGTCGCCGATGACCTCCGGCATGCAGGAGGTGAAGACGGCGATCATCTTGGGCTTGTAGAGGGCGACCGCGTTCTCCAGCCCCTCGTGGAGGTTGTTCTGCCCGCCGAAGACGGCACCGTCCTCCGTCATGGCGTCGGAGACCGCCGGCGCCGGCTCGCGGAAGTGCCGGTTGAGGGTGGAGCGGTAGTAGGAAGCGCACCCCTGCGATCCGTGGGTGAAGGGGAGCGTTCCCTCGAAGCCGTGGGCGGCGAGCTCGGCGCCGAGCGGTTGGCAGCCGTGGGCCGGGTTGATGACGAGCGCCTGGCGGGCGAAGTTCTTCTCCCGATACTCGGGGGTGTTGATCCATTCCGCGACCCGCTTTTCCTCCTCGGGTGAGCAGGTCCCGACGGGCTTCACGGTGAGTCCGAGTGCGTTCGACATGACCTCTCCTTGGCGGCGCGGGGACTCATGCGTCCCACGGCCGGCTGGCGCTTCCGGGTACGGCTGAAGGCTTCCTAGAACGGCGACTTCACGAGCTTCCAGGTGGGGCTGTTCACGGCCATGTCGACGTCGCGCGCGAACACCGGGAACCCCTGGTACGCGTGGTACGGGCCCGAGTAGTCCCAGCTGTGCATCTGCCGGAAGGGGAGCCCCATCTTCTGGAACACGTACTTCTCCTTGATGCCGCTGCCGATCAGGTCCGGCTTGAGCTTGTGGACGAAGTGCTCGAGCTCGTACTCGGAGGCGTCGTCGTAGATGACCGTGGCCTCGGGCATCTCCGGCATGGTCCGCTCGTAGTCGTCGCCGTGGGCGAACTCGTATCCCGACCCGACCACCGTCATGCCGAGGTCCTCGTAGGCTCCGACGGTGTGGCGCGGGCGGAGACCACCGACGTAGAGCATCACCGTCTTGCCCTCGAGCCGGGGCCGGTACTCGTCGATGACCTTCTGCATGAGCGGATCGTACTTGGCGATCACCTTCTCGACGTTCTCCTTGATGCGGTCGTCGAAGCGCTCGGCGATCTTGCGCAGGCTCTCCTTGATCTTGGTGGGACCGAAGAAGTTGAACTCCACCCACGGGATCCCGTACTTCTCCTCCATCACCCGGCACATGTAGTTCATCGACCGGTAGCAGTGGATGAGGTTCAGCTTCACCTTGTGGGTGGCGGCGATCTTCTCCATCTCGCCGTCGCCGGTCCAGGTGGCCTTCACGTTGAGGCCGATCTCCTCCATCAGCGACTTCGCCGACCAGACGTCGCCGCCGATGTTGTAGTCGCCGATGAGCGCGATGTCGTACGGCGTCTCCGGCTCGCTGAACTCGCGGGTCTCGATGATGTAGTCGCGGATGGTGTCGTTCGAGATGTGGTGGCCGAGAGACTGCGAGACGCCGCGGAATCCCTCGCAGTTGCAGGGGATGATGGGGAGGTCGAGCTCCTTCGTCATCTTCTTCGCGACGGCGTTGATGTCGTCGCCGATGAGCCCCACCGGGCACTCGGAGAGCACCGAGATGCCCTTGGCGAGGGGGAAGAGCTCCTTCGCCTCCTGCAGGAGGACGGCGAGCTTCTTGTCGCCTCCGTAGACGATGTCCTTCTCCTGGAAGTCGGAGGTGAACTGCATGCCGAACTGCGTCACCCCGTTGATGCCGCTCATGAGGTTGCGGCGGGTGCCCCAGGAGTACCAGCCGCAACCCACCGGGCCGTGCGAGACGTGGACCATGTCGCGGATGGGTCCCCACACCACCCCCTTCGCGCCGGCATAGGCGCAGCCGCGGGCGCTCATCACGCCGGGGACCGTCTTCCGGTTCGACTTCACGCAGGCAGCCGTCGCTGCCGGATCGTTCGGCGCGAGGTGAGGGGCGCGCTTCTTCTTGCCCTTCTCCGGGTAGGCCGCGAGCGCCTCGTCGATCATCTCCTGCGTGGACTCCTTGGTGATCCCGTCGATCTTCTTCGCTGCTCGCGACATGGTCCGTCTCCTTGGGGTCTCGCTTGGTCTAGGGCACGCAGCGGGCTAGGCGGGTGCCGCCGCGGCGGCCACTCCGACCTTGGACTCGTCCTCGGGAGCCATGACGCCGAACGTCATGAGCAGGTCCTCGAGCTCGTCCATCTCGAGAGGCTTCGGCACCACCAGCATCTTGTTCTCCAAGACCTTCCTCGCCAGGGTCCGGTACTCGTCGGCCTGCCGGTGCTCGGGGGAGTACTCGATCACCGTCATGCGGCGCAGCTCGGCCCTCTGGACCTCGTTGTCGCGCGGGACGAAGTGGATCATCTGGGTGCCGAGCCGCTTGGCGAGCGCCTCGATCAGGTCCGCCTCCCGGTCCGTGTTGCGGGAGTTGCAGATGAGACCGCCCAGCCGGACCTTGCCGGAGGAGGCGTACTTCAGGATCCCCTTGGAGATGTTGTTGGCCGCGTACATGGCCATCATCTCGCCCGAGCAGACGATGTAGATCTCCTCCGCCTTGTTCTCGCGAATGGGCATGGCGAACCCGCCGCAGACCACGTCGCCGAGCACGTCGTAGAAGACGAAGTCCAGGTCGGGCGTGTAGGCGCCGTTCTCCTCGAGGAAGTTGATGGCGGTGATGACGCCGCGGCCGGCGCAGCCCACTCCCGGCTCCGGCCCGCCCGACTCGACGCACTTCACCCCGCCGAAGCCGACCTTCATGACGTCGGAGATCTCGAGGTCCTCGACGGTCCCGCGCTCGCGCACCAGATCCATCACCGTGGCCTGGGCCTTGGCGTGAAGGATGAGGCGCGTGGAGTCGGCCTTGGGGTCGCAGCCGACGATCATCACCTTCTTGCCGAGCGAGGCGAGGCCGGCGACCGTGTTCTGCGTCGTCGTCGACTTGCCGATGCCGCCCTTCCCGTAAATCGCGATTTGCCTCATGGCGTCCTTTCCGCTGCGTTGGCGTTCCGGCGGCTACAAGAGCAAGGGCCGTACCGGCGGGCGCGAGCCCCGGTGAAATGCGCATTCCATGGCGGTCCGCGCCTGGCGAGGCCTGCGGGAAGCACCGATCCGGCAGGTCTGCTGTCCGGAACCCGACAATCCCCGGGGATGGAAGACGACAATCCGCGCAAACGCCGCGCGACACGGAATCGCCACGCGGGTCGCGAGCCGCCCGGGCAGGCCTTCAAGGATTTCCGCTCCGTCGGGCCGCCGCGGCGGACCCACGGCCGCGAGCCCTTCTCGCGCGACGCGAGTGCCCGCGGGTGGAACAGCGGGTGCAAGAGCGAGCTCGCGATGAGGGTTGCCTTCGCCACGCAGGACCTCTCCACGGTGGATGCCCACTTCGGCTGCGCCCGCCACATCTCCGTGTGGGAGGTGACCGCCGACGGGGCCCGAGAGCTGGAGCGGCTGTCGTTCGACGAGGCGGAGGAGGACGGGGATCACGACAAGCTCGCTCCGCGGATCGAGGCCGTCCGCGGATGCTCGGTGGTGTTCGTGGCCGCCATCGGGGCCGCGGCGGCTGGATTGGCCGTCGCAAGCGGCGTCTTGCCGGTCCGGATCGCCGAGGGAGAGCCCATCGCCGAGGCGGCGAGGAAGCTCGGACGAGTGCTCGGCGGGACGCCTCCTCCCTGGCTCAGGAAGGCCCTTCGGCGAGAAGGCGAAGGGCGCGAGGAACCGGAGGGCGATCGCGAATGAGCTTCCCCATTCTCCCCACCCCGGCCCAGCCGGGTCTCGCCGCCGCCGCGGAGCGCCCGGCGGCCAACTGCCAGTTCCGCGGAGGATGCGGGGAGGTGGCGTCCCCCGCCCTCGCCGAGGACGTCGCCGCCAGGGTGAAGAACCACCCCTGCTACAGCGAGAGCGCCCACCACCACTTCGCCCGGATGCACGTGGCGGTGGCGGCCGCCTGCAACATCCAGTGCCACTACTGCAACCGCAAGTTCGACTGCGCCAACGAGAGCCGCCCGGGCGTGGTGAGCGAGCGGCTCACCCCGGCCGAGGCCCTCCGCAAGGTGCTGGCGGTGGCAGCCGAAATCCCGCAGCTGGCGGTGGTCGGCATCGCCGGCCCCGGGGATCCGCTCGCCAACCCCTCGGCCACCTTCGAGACCATGGAGCTCGTGCGGAGGGCAGCGCCGGATCTGCAGCTCTGCCTGTCCACCAACGGGCTCGCCCTTCCCGACCACGTCGACCGCATCGCGGCATTGGGCGTCGGCCACGTTACCGTCACCGTGAACATGACCGATCCCGAGGTGGGAGAGCGCATCTATCCGTGGGTGGCGTGGAAGGGTCGGCGGGTGTCTGGCCGCGACGCGGCGCGCCTCCTGTCGGAACGCCAGCTCGACGGGATCGCGCGCCTGCGCGAGAAGAAGATCTTGTGCAAGGTGAACTCGGTCGTCATCCCCGGCGTCAACGACGCCCATCTCGTCGAGGTGAGCCGCGCGGTGATGGCGCTCGGGGCGTTCACCCACAACCTCATGCCCCTCCTCTCCTCGCCGGAGCACGGCACGCACTACGGGCGAACCGGACAGCGCGGCCCCACTCGCGACGAGCTCGAGAAGGTGCAAGCCAGCTGCGAGGGGACGGCCCGCGTGATGCGCCACTGCCGCCAGTGCCGCGCCGACGCCGTCGGGCTCCTCGGCGAGGACCGCAACGGGGAGTTCGCGCTCGCCAGGCTTCCGCCGGAGCCCGCCCAGGACGCGGCCGACGTGCGCGCCGCCCACCGCGCCGGCGTGGAGCGCGTTCGCGCGCTTGCCGAGCGCGCCAGGGACGAGGCCCTCGCGCGCCTCTCCGGCGCGCCGCCCGGCCTCCGGGCGCGCCTCGCCGTCGCCACCAAGGGGGGCGGGATCGTGAACCAGCACTTCGGGCACGCGCGGGAGTTCCAGGTGTACGAGGTGAGCCGGGACGGGGCCCGCTTCGTCTCCGTCCGCAAGGTGGAGGCCTACTGCCGCGGGGGGGAAGGCGAGGAGGACGTCCTCGAGGCGGTGCTCCGCGCCCTCTCCGACTGCCGCGCGGTGCTGGTGGCGAAGGTCGGGCACTGCCCCAAGGGCCGGCTGGCCGCCGCCGGCATCGAGCCCGTCGTCGAGGAGGCCCATCGGCCCATAGAGGCCGCGGCGCTGTCCTGGTTCGCCGGGTTCGTCGCACGCGTCGAGAAAGGTGAGGTCCGCTTCTCCCCGCCCCCGGGGGCCCTCCCCGAGCCGGCAGCGGCGGTGGCCTGATCGATCGGAGGAATGCGCCGTGTGGGCCGATACCACCTTCGAATTGACCGCCGATCCGGAGGTGGAGGTCGGGGGCTGGCTACGCCCTCCGCGCCCTCAGATCGACGGCGACGCCTTCCCGCGGGCCCGGCTCGGAGACCTCCTCGAGCAGCGCGACGGGATGTGCCTCGCGACCGGCATCACCCGCCTGAGAGCGCGCTTCTCGCGGGCGCTCGCCCCATTTCTCGGATGCCGCACGTCGCCATGGCCTTCCCGGACCTGAGGCAAGTCGAGGACGCCGAGGGGTTGTTCGAGGCGCTCGGCGTCGCCTACGAGCGCCGGGTGCTCGCCGTGTACCGCCTACACGTGCTCCGCCGCTTCGGACTCGAGCGGGAGGCCATCGACCGGGACGGGGGTCTCGGCGACGAGGAGCGCCTCCTCCGCTACCGCGAGGCGCTCGACCGCGCGCACGCCACCTACGCCCGGGAATCGGCACCGGAGGAGCGGCTCTTCCGCGTCTTCGAGGGGGCTCCACTCGTGTCCTTCCCTTCGCGGAAGGACGGCTAGCTCGCTCATCCCGGAGCGGCGTGGCGCCAAACCGGTCAGCGACTGCTCGATCCTCGGGCACCCGCGCTCTGGATGATGCGGATCATTCAGCAATGAATCCCAGATGGGAGCTTGGGTGCGGGGCAGGGCTCTTGCAGAATCGCGAGCCGACCTATGCGCCTCTCCCTACTGCATCGCAGCGTGTATCGGTATCCCGCTCCGGCGGCTCTGGGGCCACACCAGATCCGCCTGCGGCCGGCGAACCACGCCAAGGCGCGGGTCGAGACCTACTCCTTGCGGGTGAGCGAGCCTGGCGAGATCCGCTGGCAGCAGGACCCGTTCGGCAACCACGTGGCGACCGCCACGTTCCGCAAGGGCACGCGCCTTCCAGAGCTGGCGGTGGAAGTCGAGCTGGCGGTCGACGTCCGGCCGGTGAACCCGTTCGACTTCTTCGTCGACGACCGGTGCCAGCAGGCCCCCTTCCGCTATCCGGAGGAGCTCCTCGCCGACCTGGCGCCGTTCCTCGACGCCTCCGATCCTTCCCTCTCGGGGGGCAAGCTCCTCGGCGCCTTCCTCAACGAACTCCCGTCGTCGGGCAAGACCGTCGACCTGATCGTGGAGCTGAACCGCCTCGTGAACCGGCGCGTCCAGTACGTCATCCGCGAGGAGCCGGGGATCTGGACTCCCGAGGAGACGCTCGAGCAGGGGCGCGGCAGCTGCCGGGACTCGGCGATCCTGCTCGTGGCGGCGCTCCGGTCCCGCGGGCTCGCGGCGCGGTTCGTATCGGGGTACCTCGTCCAGCTCACCGACGAGGGAATGATCCCCGACGAGCCGCGCGGGGTCGGCCGCGACGTCGTCGACCTGCACGCCTGGGCGGAGACGTTCCTGCCCGGCGCCGGCTGGATCGGCCTCGACGCGACGAGCGGCCTCCTCTGCGGAGAAGGGCACATTCCCCTCGCCTGCGTGGCGCGCCCCGCGCTCGGCGCCCCCATCGCTGGCACCTCGGACGTCCCGGCGAGCGAGGTGCTCTTCGAGCTCAAGGTGGCGCGGCTCGGGCACGAGGCCCGGCCCACCACTCCTTACTCGGAGGAAACCTGGAAGGCGTTGCTCGAGGCCGCGGCCCAAGCCGATGCCTCCCTCACCGCGGCCGGGCTCACTCTGACGGTCGGAGGCGAGCCCACCTTCAACTCGCGCCTGCACCCGGAGGAGCCAGAGTGGCGCGGCGAGGCGCTCGGGCCGACGAAGTGGGAGCAGGGGCTTCGGCTCGCGGAGGAGCTGCGCGACCGCCTCGCGCCTGGCGGACTGATCCTGCGGCGGACCGGCAAGTGGTACCCGGGCGAGAGCCTGCCGCGATGGGCTCTCGACGTGGTGGGGCGCCGCGGCGGGGCGCCGCTGTGGTCGGGAGGCGGCGCAAGGCGCGAGTCCTCCCCGCAGGCGGCGGAGATAGTCGCCCGCGCCATCGCGGGACGGCTCGGCGTCGACGTGGACGCAATTCAGCCCGCCTGGGAGGATCCGTGGCACTTCATCCGCGACGAGGCAGAGCTGCCGCCGGGACTCGACCCCCACCGCGCGGACCTGTCCGACCCTGAGGAGCGGCGCCGGCTGGCGCGGGTACTCGACCAGGGGCTCTCGCGCCCGTCGGCCTTCGTCCTGCCGCTCGCCCGCCAGGGAGAGGGTTGGCGCACCGACCGGTGGAGCTTCCGCCGCGAGCGACTGGTGCTCATCCCGGGCGACGCGCCCGTCGGCCTGCGCCTGCCGCTCCGGTCGCTCGGAGGCCCGCCCCCGTCGCCCGCCCCCCTCGAGCCTCCCTACCCCGTCGACCCGCGCGCCGAGGAGATCGCGAAGACCCGGGAGCGAGAGCGGAAGAAGCTCGCCGAGAAGGCCGGCACGCAGCTCGCGGAGCGCCTCGCCGCGCCCCCGCCGCCCGCCGCCGCGGTCCGCACCGCGCTCGCGGTCGAGCCCCGGGAGGGCGAGCTGTTCGTCTTCCTTCCGCCCACCTCGTCGACGAGCGACTTCGCGGCTCTCGTGGCGGCGGTGGATCGAGCCTCCCGCGACGCCGGGCTGGAGGTGCGGCTCGAGGGATACCCGCCGCCGTGGAGCCCGGAACTCGTCCGCTTCTCGGTCACCCCGGACCCCGGTGTCCTCGAGGTGAACCTCCCGCCGTCCGCGAGCGGGCGCGAGCACGCCGAGCTCATGGAGGGTGTGTTCGACGCCGCCCTGCACGCCGGGCTCCACTCCGAGAAGTACCTTCTCGATGGGCGCCAGGAGGGATCGGGCGGCGGCAACCACATCACCCTGGGCGGGCCCACGCCGTTCGCGAGCCCATTCGTGCAGCGCCCCGACGTGCTCGCCAGCCTCGTCACCTTCACCCAGCACCACCCGGCGCTCTCCTACCTCTTCAGCGGTCTCTTCGTCGGACCCACCTCGCAGGCACCGCGGGTGGACGAGGCCCGTCACGAGTCGCTCTACGAGCTGGAGATCGCGCTTCGGCGGGCCTTCGACCGATCGCAGCCACCGGCTCCCTGGCTAGGGGACTGGCTCTTCCGCAACCTGCTCGTGGACGTCACCGGAAACACCCACCGCGCCGAGATCTCCATCGACAAGCTCTTCGACTGGCGCACCGCCCACGGGCGCCAGGGGCTCGTGGAGCTGCGCGCCTTCGAGATGCCGCCGCACCCGCGCATGGCCGCCGCGCAATGCATCGTCATGCGTGCGCTCGTGGCCGCCTTCGCGGCCGAGCCCTACCGCCACGGACTGGTGCGCTGGGGGACGGAGCTCCACGACCGGTTCCTCCTCCCCTTCTGGCTGTGGCGGGACATGGAAGAGGTGCTCGGCTACCTGGAGAAGCGCGGGATGGGGCTGCCCGGGGCAGCCTACCGTCCCTTCGTCGAATTCCGCTGCCCGGTGGTGGGGCGCCTGCAGGTGGGCGGGACCACCGTCGAGGTCCGCAACGCGCTCGAGCCCTGGCCGGTCCTGGGCGAGGAGCCCGGGGCCGGTGGCACCGCCCGCCACGTCGACTCCTCGCTGGAACGCGTCGAGGTGAGAGCCGAGGGGCTCGAGCCCGAGCGATTCGACGTGCTGGTGAACGGCATGATCTTGCCGCTGCGATCGACCGGAACGGCTGGAGAGCACGTCGGCGGAGTGCGCTTCCGCGCCTGGGCGCCGGCCGCATCGCTGCAGCCGCACCTGGGCATCCACCACCCGCTGCGCTTCGACCTGTGGGATCGATGGGGACGGCGTTCGGTGGGCGCCTGCGCCTACCACGTCTGGCACCCGGAGGGGCAGGGGTACAACGCTCCGCCGCTCACCCGCTTCGAGGCCTCGGCGCGGCGGGCTCAGCGGTTCACGCAGGAGGGGCCGCTCCCGTACGCGTGGAAGCCGCGCCTGGCCCGGGCGCACCCCGAGTACCCGCACACGCTCGACCTGCGCCGACACCCGGGAGATCGCCCCATGCCCGAGCCGGAAGAGGAGATCTAGGTCGGCCATGCGGGAACTGCTGGCCGACTGCCGGGCCCAGGACGAGGCGCTGCGCCGCGCCCGCCTCGAGATCTGGCTGGGCGCGGAGCCCACCTTCACCGATCGCTCCAGCCAGGAAGCGCACTGGCTGTGGCAGGCGGAGGGCGGCAACAAGGAGGAGCGGGCCGAGTCGCTCCTGCGCGCGCTCGTGGCCCGGCTCGCCTCGTCGGCGAGCCTGGTGCGGGCGGAGGGGAGGAAGTTCCCGGGCGAGGAGAGGGCGCGCTTCTGCCTCGGGGCCCGCTACCAGCCGGGCCGGGCCGGCGAGGCGCCTCGCGCCCTGGAGACGTCCGGGCTCCGCGGCGTCCCCGTGGGGGTGCCGGAGCTCTGCAACGACGAGCGCTGGCTCACCGTCACGCCCGACCCCGGGGTGGTGGAGGTGAACCTGGCGCCGGCGCCGGACCTCCTCTCCTTTGCGCACCACGCCGAGGCCGTCTACGCCGCCGCCGAGGAGGCCGGGCTCTCGGCGGTGCGCTACCGCTGGAACGGGCATGCCACCGACTCCGGCGGCGGGGGCCAGATCACGCTCGGCGGCCCGTCGCCGGAGCGGAGCCCCTTCTTCCTCTCCCCGCAGCTGCTCCCGTCGCTGGTGCGTTACCTCAACCACCACCCCTCGCTCTCCTACGCCTTCGCCCCCGACTGCGTCGGCAGCGCCGGCCAGGGCCCCCGGCCGGACGAGGGGGTGCGGGAGCTCTTCGAGGAGCTGGGGGTGGCGCTCGACCGGCTGGCGGCGCGCTCGCAGCCCGGCCCCGAGGAGCTCTGGTCGTCGCTCGCCCCGCTCCTCGTCGACGCCTCGGGCAACTCGCACCGGGCCGAGCTGAACGTGGAGAAGCTGTGGAACCCCCATCTCCCCGGGCGCGGCCGGATGGGGGTGGTGGAGCTGCGCGCCCTGCGCATGCCCCAAACCGCGCTTCGCCTGGTCGCACTCGGCGCGCTCTTCCGGGCCGTCGCGGCCCGCCTCGCCAGGGAGGCCTACGACGAGCCGCTGGTCGACTGGGGGCCGGAGCTGCACGACCGGGCCTCTCTGCCGTTCTACCTGGAGCAGGACCTGCGCGGCGTGCTCGAGGACCTGGAGGAGCAGGGCTACGGCCTCGGTCCCAGGGTGCAGTCGATCCTGCTCGCCCCACCGCCCGAGATCGCCCGGGTCGAGCTCGCCGGCGCTACCCTGGCCATCCGCCCCGCCGTCGACTTCTGGCCGCTGGTGGGGGACGTGGCCTCCCAGGAGCGGTCGAGCGCCCGCATCGTGGACGCGAGCTCCGAGCGGCTGGAACTCGCCGTCACCTCGCCCGGGCAGACCCCCGGGCACATCGCCGCCCAGGGGGTGGA
>Ga0335077_10002715_pt1 | contig 21189 bp, 21 predicted proteins | sample Lox_Sample_31_FD_207151 | JGI IMG/M metagenome (GOLD analysis project Ga0335077, IMG submission 207151) | Soil microbial communities from Loxahatchee National Wildlife Refuge, Florida, United States - Lox_Sample_3.1 | ecosystem: Environmental > Terrestrial > Soil > Wetlands | place: USA...
GGAGCGCCTGCGCGGCAGGCTGGAGGTGCTCTTCGTCCTGCCCGACTACCACACGGACTACCCGCGGCCGTGCATGGGCGGCTGGGGGCGGACGATCGTGGTCGTCGCGCCGGACGGGCTCGCGCTGCCGTGCCAGCAGGCGCGCACCATCCGCGGGCTCGAGTTCGAGAACGTGCGCGCGCGTCCGCTCGGGGAGATCTGGCGCGACTCGCCGGGCTTCCGCGCGTTCCGCGGCGAGGCCTGGATGCAGGAGCCGTGTCGCTCCTGCAAGCGGCGCGCGCACGACTTCGGCGGCTGCCGCTGCCAGGCGTTCCACCTGTTGGGCGACCCCGCGGCAACGGATCCCGCGTGCCGTCTCTCGCCGCGCCACGCCGTGGTCGCCGCTGCCCGCGAGCGCGCCGAGTCCGCCGCGGCCGACGCGGCGCTCGTGTACCGGCGGGCCCCTACACCGGAGTGAGGCGGCCTAGCGAGCGCGGACCGCGCCACGTTACGATCCCGCCGTGATCATCGTGATGAAGGCCGAGTACGGCCCCGAGGCGCCCGAGACGCGCCAGGTCGTGCGCATGGCGGAGCGCTTCCCGGACATCCGCACCGAGATGCACGTCATCCGCGGCTCGACGCGCACCCTCACGGAGATCTACCTGCTCGGGCCGACCACGAGCATCTCCTCCGAGCCCTTCGAGGAGCTGCCGGCCGTCGAGAAGGTCATCCGCATCCGCGAGCGCTACCGGACGATCGGCCGCCACGAGGGCCAGGCGGAGGCGCTGGGCTTCGAGTACAACGGCGTGCACTTCAGTCAGGACAGCTTCCATCTGTTCCCGGGCGTGTGCGCGGTCGACACGCGCGAGAACCTGGAGAGCACGTTCCGCGCGCTGCGCGCGGCGGGCATCTCGACCACGCGCGCGGGCGCGTACAAGCCGCGCACGAGCCCGTACGATTTCCAGGGCCACGGCGCGAAGTGTCTGCCGTGGGTGTTCGAGCTGGCGGGCAAGCACGCGATCCGGGTGATCGCGATGGAAGTCACCTCCGAGTATCACATCGACGAGATCCGCGACGCGCTCGCGGCGGCGGGCCGGCCGACGGGCGTGATGCTGCAGATCGGCACGCGCAACGCGCAGAACTTCGAGCTCCTGAAGAGCGTCGGCTCTCAGCAGGAGTTCCCGGTGCTGTTCAAGCGCGGCATGGGGATCACGCTCGAGGAGTCGCTCAACGCCGTCGAATACGTCGCGAGCGGCGGCAACCACCGCATCATCTTCGGGCTGCGCGGCATGAAGACGAACCTGGGGGACCCGCACCGCAACTTCGTCGATTTCGCGCTGGTCCCGGCCGTGAAGCGCATGACGCGCATGCCGGTGTGCATCGACCCGTCGCACTCCGTGGGCAAGCGCACCAGCGCGCCCGACGGCCTGCTCGACATCCACCACGTGACCGCGCAGGGCATCATCGCCGGCGCGAACATGGTGCTCGTCGACTTCCACCCGCGCCCCGAAGAGGCGCTGTGCGACGGCCCGCAGGCGCTCCAGCCGGGAGAGCTCGAGCACTTCGTGCGCGACGCGCAGCTCGTGCGCGACGCCTACCTGCAGCGGCTCAAGCTCCGCGCCGAGCTCGCCCGCTAGACCACGCGCACGGCGGCGGCGCGCCAGCGCACGCGGCGCTCGGGCTCCGCGTCGCCGCAAGAGCCGATGCCCAGGTGCTCTTCCTGCGCGCACTCGACTTCGAGCCGCCGCTCGAGCTCGCCGTCGCTCAGCGCCACCCGCACACGCTTGCCGTCGGACGAGAGCTCGGCGCCGCGCGCGCCCGGGAACCGCGCCAGCGCCGCGGCTTCGGCGACCTGCGCGAGCTCGGCCAGGCCGCTCCGCCCGCGATAGCACGGAAGGTACACACGATCGTGTAGGATCGCGTCGACGAGCCCCCCCACGTCGTTCGCGCCGACGCGCCCGTACAGCCGGCCCGACGGCAGCGCCAGACAGTTGGGAGCCAGCCGGTGGCCGCCCAGGTGGCTGGCCTCGGCCACGTCGAGCCGGCCGCGCAGCGCGGCGAACAGCGAGCGGCCGAGCTTGCCGCAGCAGCGGTCGTGCTTGCCGTCGGTGCAGACCAGGACGAGAGGCGCGGCGAGCGGCGGCCCGGCGGTCTCGCCGGCGACGAATGCGGCCATGAGCGCGGCCGCACCCTCCGCATCGTTCGCGCGCGCCGCGAGCGTTCGCCCCGCCGCGAAGTCCGCGCACACCACCTCGACGCCCTCGCTCGCCGCCGCGGCGCCGCGATCGAACAGCCGCAGCTGCAGCTGCTTCCCGGCGCGCTTCGCCGCGCGCCCGAGCTCGCCCACCGCCGGCGGCAGGCCTTCCGACAGCGCGGGCTTGTCGGCGTGCCAGCGCGCCTTCGGCCAGGCGAGCGCCGCGAACAGGGTCGCCTCGGACGCCGTGCCCGCGAGCGGCTCGCCGGCGCACGCCTCGCTGCACGCGAGCGTCTCGGCTTCGATCATGCTCCCGGCATCGTGCGGGTCGTGTATAACGAGCGCAACCCAAGGGGAGGAGCCGCAGGATGGCCAGCAAGGCGGAAGCCGCGCTCGAGCGCTTCCAGAAGCAGATCGGCAAGGTCGACGGGCCGGGCCAGGCGCACAAGATCGAGCAGGCGCAGATCAACCTGTTCGCGGACGCGACCGGCGACCACCAGTTCATCCACGTCGACCCCGAGCGCTCGGCCAAGCTGTCGCCCTACAAGGTGACGATCGCGCACGGCTTCCTGACCCTGTCGCTCTTGCCGTTCCTGCAGGGGAGCATTCCGCCGGCCGACACCGAGGCGTACCAGGGGCTCGTCATGGGCGTGAACTACGGCCTCGACAAGGTCCGCTTCCCGGCGCCGGTCAAGGTGAACTCGAGCGTGCGCGCGACGCGCGAGCTGGTCGAGGCGACGCTGGTGGCGCCGAACACGCTGCAGCTGAAGCAGAAGGTCACGGTCGAGATCGTCGGCGAGCCCAAGCCCGCGTGCGTCGCCGAGTTCCTGACGCGGCTCATCTACAGCTAGCCCCTTGCCCGGCGTTCTGCGCCGCGGGACGCGCCTCGGCAAGTACCGGCTCGAGCGCCGGCTGGGGAAGGGCGCGTTCTCGGAGGTGTTCGCGGCGCGCGACACGGTCGAGGGTCGCCGCGTCGCGCTGAAGGTCGCGTTCGACTGGGTCGTGCGCGAGTTCGGCCGCGACGCGATGGAGGCCGAGGCGCGCATCGCCACGAGCCTCGCGCACCCGAACGTGGTGGCGACGCGCAACGCGGACTGGATCGACGGCAAGTTCGTCATGGCGGCCGACCTCGCGCGCACGCACGTGTACGACTACCCGCGCGCGTGGCGCTCGGGCGCGGTCGCGTTGCGCATCGTGCGCGACGTGGCGGCGGGGCTCGCGCACGCGCACGAGCGCAAGCTCATGCACCGCGACGTGAAGCCCGAGAACGTGCTCGTGTTCGCCGACGGCCATGCGGCGCTGACCGACTTCGGCGTGTCCCGCTTCGTGCGGCAGGAGTCGCGCAGCTACACCGAGGCCGGCACGATGGGCTACATGGCGCCGGAGCAGGCGTACGGCAAGCCGACGCTGTCGTCCGACGTGTTCTCGCTGGGGCTCATCGCGTACGAGCTGCTCACCGGCAAGCTGCTCAAGTGGCCGTTCGCATGGCCGCCCGAGCGCCACGACCGCTTCCGCGCGAAGGTGCCGGAGCCGCTGCGGCCCGTGCTCCAGAAGGCATGCGCCTTCGATCCGCGCGATCGCTACCCGTCGGCGGTGGAGCTGTCGGCCGCGCTCGAAGCCGCGTTCCAGCGGCTCGAGCCGGGCAGGCGCTCCGGGCCGCGGCGCCGGCGGCGCCACGCGGAGCCGACCCCTACACCGTTCGTTGTCGGCATGCAGCTCTTCAAGCGCCACCACGGCCGCGCGCTCGGGCTGCGCTATCGCTGCCACCGCTGCAACGGACCCATCGCCGAGGCCATGCACAGCTGCCCGTGGTGCGGCAGCGGCGAGAACTCGTTCAAGGACATCACGTCGGCGCCGCTCGTGTGCCGCCGCTGCGAGCGCGGGGTGCTGCCCGAGTGGACGAGCTGCCCGTGGTGCTACGCGGGCCGCTTCGCCGGGAACGGCCGCCCGCCGCGGCCCGATCCGCAGGCCGTGCGGCACTGCGCGCGCCGCGGCTGCCCGGGCGAGCTGCGTCCGTTCATGCGCTACTGCCCGGTCTGCAAGCGGAAGCCGGGCCGGCCCTGGAGCCACCCGGACCTTATCGACCGCTGCACGCGCTGCCGCTGGCCCACTTCGCGCGCGTTCTGGCGCTTCTGCGCCTGGTGCGGAAAGAGGCAGCGAGACCCCGCGCCAGGCAAAGCTTGACATTGTTTAGTTTTCAGTGGTAAACATTGGCCCATGGCGCGACCTGCGCTTCGGCCCGACGAGATCGAGAGCTTCCGCGCGCGGCTGTGCGAGACGGCGATGCAGATGTTCGCCGACGCCGGCTACGAGGCCGTCACGATGCGCGCACTCGCCGAGAAGCTCGGCTGCAGCCACGCGCTGCCGTACCGCTACTTCGCCGACAAGCAGGAGATCTTCGCGGCGGTATGCGCGCTGGGCTTCGAGCGCTTCGCCGACGCGCTGGAGCGCGCCGCGGCCGGCGTGGCCGATCCCGAGGCGCGCCTGCGCGTGCTGGGCGACGCGTACTTCCGCTTCGCGCTGCGCGAGCCGCATGCCTACCGGATCATGTTCGAGCTGCGCGAGCCCGACCGCAAAGCGAACGCGCAGTACCGCGTGAAGGAGATCCGCTCCTGGCAGGCGTTGCTCGCGGCCGTGGAGCTGGCGGTGCAGGCCGGCGTGCTCGCCGGCGAGCCCGACCTGGTCGCGCACCAGTTCTGGGCGGGCCTACACGGACTGGTGTCGCTGCACCTGGCCGGCAAGCTCGGCCTCGGCCGCAGCGCGCGCGAAGTGCTCGAGCCGCTCATGGACACGCTGCTCGGCGGCAACCGAAACCCAAGGAAGGCGAGGAGAAGGCGATGAGCCCCGAAGCGACCTGGCCGACGCATCCCAACCTGCAGGGCGGCTTTGCGCCGCAGCCGCGCGAGTCCGACTTCGCCCGGCTCGAAGTCCGCGGCGAAATCCCGCGCGAGCTCCACGGCACGCTGTACCGCAACGGCCCGAACCCACAGTTCCCGCCGCGCGGCGGCGAGCGCTACCACTGGTTCGACGGCGACGGCATGCTGCACGCCATCTCGTTCGAAGCCGGCGCCGCGCGCTTTCGCAACCGCTGGGTGCGCACGCGGCGCTTCGAGCTCGAGCGCAAGGCCGGCCGCGCGCTGTTCGGCGGCCTGCGCTCGATGAGCCGCACCGATCCCGAGGCGTGGCGCGAGCTCGAGGCGCAGGGCCTGTCGAGCTACGACCGCGTGAAGCTCGCCGTCGACGCAGGCAACACGAACGTGATCTGGCACGCGGGCCGGCTGCTCGCGCTGCTCGAGGTCGAGCTGCCCACCGAAGTCGACCCGCGCACGCTCGAGACGCTCGGCCGCCACGGCTTCGGCGGGCGCCTGCGCAACGAGATGACCGCGCACCCGAAGGTCGACCCCGAGACCGGCGAGCTGCTCTTCTTCGGCTACTCCGCTGAGCCGCCGTTCCTGCGCTACCACGTGGCCGACCGCGACGGCAGGCTCGTGCGCAGCGTCGAGGTGCCGCGCCGAGTCGGCACGATGATGCACGACTTCGTGGCGACGGATCGCCACGCGATCTTCCCCGAGTTCCCGGTGACCATCCGGCCCGAGAACCTGTACACCGACGAAGTGTTCCGCTGGGAGCCGGAGTTGGGTACACGAATCGGTGTCATGCCGCGCGACGGCGGCGCCGCCGATGCGGTCTGGTTCGAGACCGACGCCTGCTTCGTCTACCACTTCATGAACGCGCACGAATCGGGCGCGCGCGTGACGGTCGACGCCGTGAAGTACCCGCGCGTGGCTCTCTTCCCCAGCGCGCGCCCGGGCGAGGACGAGCCGGGGCCGCTGCCGGGGCTGCTCACGCGCTGGAGCTTCGACGTGGCCACGGGCGCGTTCTCCGAGTCGCAACTCGACGACGTGCAGATCGAGTTTCCGCGCCTCGACGAGCGCCGCGCCGGCCTCGGCTACCGCCACGGCTACGCGGTCGGCACGATCCCGCGCGGCGACGCGACGCTGCCGTTCAACTCGATCCTGCACTACGACCTCGCGACCGGCGCGCGCCGCGCGCACGCGCTGCCCGACGGCAGCTCGGCGTCCGAAGCGGTGTTCGTGCCGCGGAGCGAGAGCTCGCCCGAAGGCGACGGCTTCCTGCTCGCGCCCGTCTACCGCTGGGGCGAGGACCGCAGCGACGTGCTCGTCCTCGACGCCGCGAACGTCGAAGCTGAGCCGCTCGCCGTCGTGCGCATCCCCCAGCGCATCCCCTTCGGCTTCCACGGCAACTTCGCGCCGGGAGTCACTCTGGGCGGCTAGAATGGCGGGATGGAGAAGCGGCTCGGCGACGTGGCGACGGAGCTCCTGTTCGAGAACGAGCAGGTGAAGGTCTGGCAGATGGACCTCGCGCCGGGCGAGTCGTCGGACTTCCACGAGCACACGCACCCGTACCTGATCTGCGTGATCGAAGGCGACACCGTCGACGCCGACTTCCCCAACGGCAAGTCGATCTCGATCCCGGTGAAGCCGGGTCAGGTGTTCTTCGTGGAGCCCGGCAGCAAGGAGACGGCCGTGAACCGGAGCCAGACTCGTTTCCGCGAGTTCCTGATCGAGCTCAAGCGGTAGCCAGGCGCGGGAACAGCTGCTCCGCGGCGCCACGGTCGATCGAGGCGCGCTGCGCGGAGTCGACCGGGAAGCTCTCGTACATGCCGTTGAATGCGCCGATGACGGGGTCGGACGCGAAGGGCCAGTCGCTGCCGTAGAGCACGTGCCCGGGCGCGGCGAACGCGAACAGGCTCGGCAGCGCGGTCGGCGAGCCGGACAGCGCGGTGTCGAACCAGAACTTCTTGAGCTGCGCCACGCCGTCGAAGAGGTCGCCCTTCGGCGACGCCGCGAGTCCCATGCGGTACGCCGCGTACGGCACGAAGCCGCCCGCGTGCGACAGGATGATCTTCAGGTTGGGGCAGCGGTCGAGCGTGCCCGAGCCCGCCAGCCGCACCGCCGCGCGGCTGGTGTCGAGCAGGAAGTCGGCGGCGTAGCCGGGCACGCCCGCGGCCGGCGCCAGGCCCGGTGGGATGCTCGGGTGCACGAACACCACGGCGTGTCGCCGCTCGAGCGCGTCGAACACGGCGTCGAGCGCGGGGTCGCCGAGATACGTGCCGCGCGCGTTCGCGAGCATGACCACGCCGTCGGCGCCGAGCGCGTCGAACGCGTAGTCGAGCTCCTCGAGTGCGCCGTCCACGTCGGGCAGCGGCAGGAACGCGAAGAAGCCGAAGCGCGCCGGCGCGCTGCGCACGAGCTCGGCCGAGAGCTCGTTGATCTCCCGCGCGCGCTTGCGCGCTTCGGCGGCGTCGCCGAAGTGCACGCCGGGCGTCGACAGCGAGACGATCGCCGTCTGGATGCCGCGGCGGTCCATCATCTCGAGCGTCGACTCGCGCGACCAGCGCGGGAACGGCACGCCGGCGCCGGCGCCGACGCCGAGCTTCGCGAGCCACTCCACGTAGCTCGGCGGCACGATGTGGTGGTGGGTGTCGATGCGGCCCGCCATCATGCGCTCCGCTGGAACGGCCGCAGCACGCCGGGCGGCAGCGGGCTCGCCGGCGGATGGTGGCCCCAGATGCTCTGCGCGTCGTACGAGCGCACCTCCCAGGTGGCGTCGTCGACGGGCCGGCCGCCCCAGCCGTACTCGATCTCGAAGCCCGACGGCGAGCGCACGTAGAACGACGTCATCCAGTCGTTCGTGTGCCGGCCCAGGCCCATCGCGAGCGGCAGCTTCCGCGCGTTGCACAGGTCGAGCGCCGTGCCCACGTCGTCGAGTGACTCGACCTCGAGCATCAGGTGGTGCATGCCGACCATGCCGGGGATCGAGGCGAACGCCAGCGTGTGGTGGCGCGTGTTGCAGTGCAGGAAGCGGATCGACAGGCCCTTGTCGATGCGGTCGGAGAGGCGGAAGCCGAGCACGTCCAGATAGAAGCGCTCGGCGGCCGCGAGGTCGGGCACGATCAGCACCACATGGCCCAGGCCCGCGTTGCCGGTCACGAAGCCCGACATCGCACGGCCGGGCCGGAACGTCGACGGGCGCGTGAGCAGCCCGTACGACAGCTCGTGGCGGAAGCCGAACGGATCGACGAACCAGGCCAGCTCCGACACCGAGCGCGCGCGGGCGAGCTCGGCGTCGCCGCGCCGAACCACGAGCGCCTGCTTCTCGAGCGACTCCACGGCGGCCTCGAGCGCGGCCGGGCCCGCGAGCTCCCAGCCCAGGTACGCCAGGTCGTTGCGCTCGCCCGGGTGCACGTGGATGCGCGCGACCGCGTCGTCGACGCGCAGCCGCACGGCGCCGTCGGCGCCGCGGTCGGCGACCTCGAGCCCGAGTACCTGGGGTCCGAAGTCGAGCCAGGCCTCCGCATTCGGAGACACGAAGCCGATGTAACTGAGTGACTGGATCACATCACCACCTCTGGTTTGGAAGTTCCGAGCACTGCCCCGCCCACCGCCTTGGCCGCGGTGTCCGACGCCAGGAACGCGTGGGCGAGCGCGGCGTGCACGTCCTGGAAGCGCCGCTGCAGCGGCTCCTTCAGGAACACCGAGCGGCCGCTCGCCGAGTGGAACAGCTCCGACACGGCACGCCCGACGACCTCGCAGCCGCGGTTCATGTTCCAGCGCATCCGGGCGCGCAGCTCGGGCCCGGCGGGCTGGCTCGCCAGCGCGCGCTCCCACAGCTCCGCTGCGTCGGCGCGCAGCAGAGTGACCGCGGCGTCGAGGTCCCAGGTCGCCTCGGCGAGGCGCCGCTGCATGAATGGATCGTCCGCGACGCGGCCCGTCAGCATCGAGAAGCGGGGCTTGGAATGCTCGACCCAGTGGTCGAGGAAGCCGCGCGCAGAGCCGAGCGTCGCGCTCGCGAGCGCCATGTTGAACACCACGGTGAACGGCATGCGGTAGAGCGGGCCGTCGTTCTTCACCTGGCCGGGCAGCGGCGCGCCGAGCTGGTAGTCCAGGTGGGACTGGGTGCGGTGCTCGGGCACGAACGCGCCGGTCACCACGATGTCCTTGCTGCCCGTGGCGCGCAGGCCAGCGACGTGCCAGTTGTCGTCGATCTCGTACTGGCCGGCGAGCAGCAGGAACGAGCGCAGGTCGGGCGCGCTGCCTCCACCCGGCAGCTCGCGCGCACCCGCGGCCGCACCGAGCACGACGCCGCGCGCATGGTCGCAGCCCGACGAGAACGACCAGCGGCCCGACAGCTCCCAGCCGCCGGCGACCTTCACGGCCTTGCCCGTCGGGTTGTACGACGACGACGGCAGCGCGGATGGATCGCGGCCCCACAGCTCCTGCTGCGCCTCCTCGGGGAAGAGCGCGACCTGCCACGGGTGCACGCCGATCACGCCGGCGACCCAGCCCGCCGACGCGGACGCGCGCGCCAGCTCGAGCGCGGCGTCGACGAACTCGGGGAAGGGCGCTTCGCCGCCGCCGAAGCGCGCCGGCTGCAGCGCGCGCAGGATGCGGCTCTCGACCAGCTGCTTCCACGTCGCGTCCGACAGGCGCCGCAGCGCGTCGTCGCCGGGTGCGGCAGCCGCGAGCTCGGGCGCGAGGCGCTTCGCAAGATCGACCAGGCGTGCCATGTCTCGGCCCCCTTGTTTCTGTAGTGATCACTACAGTAAGCTGTCGGCCGTGGCGAGGTCAAGCGGGAAGACGGCGAAGGCGCGACAGGTGCGGGCGCACGGCGAGGAGTCGCGCCAGCGCATCCTGGACGCGGCGGCGGAGATCGCCGGCGAGCGCGGCTACGACGGCACCAGCATCGCGCTCGTGAGCGAGCGCTCGGGCCTGCCCGCGAGCTCGATCTACTGGCACTTCCAGGACAAGGACCGCCTGCTCGCGGCCGTGATCGAGCGGAGCTTCGCGCGCTGGCTCGACGGCATGTCCGCGTGGCTGCGCCCGCGCGCGGAGCAGTCGCGCCTGGAGCACCTGCGGCTGGGACTGCGCACGACGGCGAAGGCGCTGCTCGACTCGCCCGAGTTCCTGCGCCTCGGCCTCATGCTCGCGCTCGAGCGCCGGCCCGCCGAGGCGAGCGCGCGCACGCGCTTTCTCGAAGTGCGCGCGCGCACGATGGAGCGCCTCGTCGCCGCGTTCGCCGCGCAGTTCCCCGAGCTAGACGCCCGCGGGGCACACAGTCTGGCGACGCTCACGATGGCGGCCGCCGACGGGCTCTTCATCGCGCACGAGCTCGACCCCGGCCTCGACCTGGGCGCGCACTTCGAGCTCGTGGCGGCCGGCCTGCTCGCGACGGCGGACGAGCTGGCGCGCCGGGCGCCTAGGTCCGGACCGAGTACTCGAAGCCGGAAGGGAAGGGCAGAGTGACCGACTGGAAGCCGTTCCGGCCCGACTGCACGTAGTCGAGGTACGGCGCCAGCGCGCGCTTGAACGTGCGCACGTTGTCGGCGAGCACCACCGCGCCGGTGCGCAGCTTCGGCGCGAGCAGCTCGAGCATCGGCAGGTACAGGTCCTTCCAGCCGTCGAGCAAGACCAGGTCGACCGGCGCCGGCACGTCGCGCAGCGTCTGCAGCGCGTTGCCGAGCCGCACCTCGGCGCAGCCCGCGAGGCCCGCTTCCTCGAGATGCTCGAGCGCCTTCGCGCGCTTGCCGGGCTCGAGCTCCGAGCCGATCACGCGCCCGGTGCCGTTGTCGCGCGCCGCCGCGGCGGCGTACAAGGTCGAGATGCCGAACGAGGTGCCGAACTCCACGATGCGCTTCGCGTCGAGCGACCGCGCGACGAGATACAAGAGCTTCCCCTGCGGACGCGACAGCGGGATGTACACGTCCTTGAAGCGGCGGCTCATCTCGGCGGGGTCGATGCTCTTGCCGAGCACGCTGCGGATGAAGGTCGGGGCGCGTCCCAACATGCGGAACAGGTCGCCGCTCGCGGCTCCGTGCAGCCGGTCGATCGTGCTCTTCACCTTGGGATCGTCGAGCGAGCTCGGCGTTGCGGCGACGGAAAGCGCGCGCTCCATTCGTCCCTCCCGTGTGCGAACAGTGTAGCTCCCGCGCGCGTTACAATTCGACCGAGGAGACCCCCCGTGAGCAAGAGCAACCGCCGCAGCGCCATCACCACCGAAGGTCACGACCGCGCGCCGAACCGCGCCATGCTGCGCGCCGTCGGCTTCTCGGACGCCGACTTCGGCAAGCCGATCGTCGGCATCTCGAACGCGGCGAGCGACATCACGCCGTGCAACGCGGGGCTCGGTCCGCTCGCGGTCGCCGCGGCCGAGGGCGTGCGCCGCGCGGGCGGCATGCCGCAGACGTACGGCACGATCACCATCTCGGACGCGATCTCGATGGGCACCGAGGGCATGAAGTGCTCGCTCGTGTCGCGCGAGGTGATCGCCGACTCGATCGAGACGGTGACGCGCGGCCAGTTCCACGACGGCGTGCTCACGGTCGGCGGCTGCGACAAGAACATGCCGGGCGCGCTCATCGCGCTCGCGCGCCTCGACGTGCCGTCGATCTTCGTCTACGGCGGCACGATCCGGCCGGGTCACTACAAGGGCAACGACCTCACGATCGTGTCGGTGTTCGAGGCCGTGGGCGCGCACGGCGCCGGCAAGATGAACGACACCGACTTCGTCGAGATCGAGCGGCGCGCGTGTCCGAGCGCGGGCTCGTGCGGCGGCATGTACACCGCGAACACGATGTCGAGCGCGATCGAAGCGCTGGGCATGTCGCTGCCCGGCAGCTCGACGATGGCGGCGGACTCGGAGGAGAAGCGCGCGAGCGCGGAGGCGAGCGGCGCGGCGCTCGTCGCGCTGGTCGAGAAGAACCTCACCGCGCGCAAGCTCATGGACCGCCGCGCATTCGAGAACGCGATCGCGGTCGTGATGGCCGTCGGCGGCTCCACGAACGCGGTGCTGCACCTGCTGGCGATCGCGCATTCCGCGGGCGTGCCGCTCGAGCTCGACGACTTCGAGCGGATCCGCGCGCGCGTTCCCGTGCTCGCGGACATGAAGCCGAGCGGGAAGTACGTCGCGACCGATCTGCACGAGGTCGGCGGCATCCCGCTCGTCATGAAGATGCTGCTCGAGCACGGGGTGGTGCACGGCGAGTGTCTCACCGTGACCGGCAAGACCGTCGCCGAGAATCTCGCGCGCGTGCCGAGCGAGCCGCCGGCGGGCCAGGACGTGCTGCGCCCCTGGGCGAAGCCCATCTACTCCGAAGGCCACCTCGCGATCCTGCGCGGCAATCTCGCGCCCGACGGCGCGGTCGCGAAGATCAGCGGGATCCAGCAGAAGGAGATCACGGGCCCGGCACGCGTGTTCGACTCCGAAGAGGCGTGCATGTCGGCGATCATGTCCGACGCGATCCGCCCCGGCGACGTGCTCGTCATCCGCTACGAGGGCCCGAAGGGCGGCCCCGGCATGCGCGAGATGCTGTCGCCCACGTCGGCGCTGATCGGCAAGGGGCTCGGCGGCTCGGTCGGTCTGCTCACCGATGGGCGTTTCTCGGGCGGCACGTACGGAATGGTGGTCGGCCACGTGTCGCCCGAAGCCGCGGTGGGCGGGCCGATCGCGCTCGTGCGCGAGGGCGACTCGATCACGATCGACGCGAAGAAGCGCGTGCTCGAGCTGAACGTGCCCGACGCGGAAGTGGCGAAGCGGCGCGCCGCCTGGCGCGCGCCTGCGCCGCGCTACACGTCGGGCGTGCTGGCGAAGTACGCGAAGCTCGTGGCGAGCGCGACGTTCGGAGCCGTGACGGACCGCGATCTGTGAGCTGGCTCGCCGTTGCGGCGGTGCTCGGCACGCTGTCGGTGATCGCGGGCGCTTTCGGCGCGCACGGCCTGCGCGATTCCGTGTCGCCCGAGCGCCTGTCGGCGTGGCAGACCGGCGCGCACTACGCGCTGGTGCACAGCGCCGCGGTGCTCGCGCTCGCGCTCTACGGCTCGGCCTCGGGCAAGAGCGTCGCGTTGCCGGCCGGGCTGATGACGGCGGGCATCGTGCTGTTCTCGGGCTCGATCTTCGGGCTGGTCCTCTTCGAGCTGCGCGCGCTCGGCCCGGTGACGCCCCTCGGCGGACTCTGCTTGATCGCCGGCTGGGTCTCGCTCTTCTGGCTGGCGCGGCCCGGGGCCAGCGGATGAGTGGCGAGGCGCCCTCGCCCTACGCGCCGCCGGCGAGCGAGCTCGGGACGCGCGCGACGGAGCAAACCCTCGCCAGCCGCGGCCAGCGCCTCGCGAACTCGCTCATCGACGCAGTGGCGACCTTCCTGCTGAACTCCCTGAACGGGCTCTGGCTCGTGCTGGCGGGGTTGCGGCTCGGCTTCCTGGGGCGCCTCGCGCTCGCGAACCTGACGATCCTCGTCTACTACTTCGCGCTCGAGGCCTGGTCGGGGCGGACGCTCGGCAAGCTCGTCACGGGCACCCGCGTCGTGTCGGAGAACGGGCGCGACCTGACACTCGCGCGTGTCATGGGCCGGACCTTGGCGCGACTCATCCCGTTCGAAGCGTTCTCGTTCGTGTCGGACGAGCGGCCGGTCGGTTGGCACGACGATTTGTCCGGGACGCGCGTCATCCGGACTCGCTGAAGCGGTACGCGGTCCGCTCGCCGGCGCTCCAGCGCGGCCAGGGGCCGACGAGCGGCGAGCGCGGCGCGCCCGCGCGTGCGAACGCTGCGAACGCGTCGCGCATGCGCCGGCCGACGGGCTTCGCCTCGGGCACGTCGTCGAAGAAGCGCCCGACCGGCGCGATGCGCCGCGTGCCGAACACGAGCGGCAGGTCGAGCCCGTGGAAGGCGCCGCTCGCGCCGGCGCTCGACGCGCCGCCCAATTCGAAGCGGTAGACGAACACGGGCGCGCCCGCCGCGGCGTGCGCGTCCGCGAGCCGGCGCGCCGGCTCCGCATAGCGCAGCTCGGTGGCGATCTCGTGGAACAGCGCGTGGCCGCTTGCAGCCGGCTCGCGCTGCTCGGCCACCGCGACGGCGTCGAGCGCCGCGGCGTGCGACACGCCGAGTGACTCGAGCCGCGCAGTCACTTCGCCGCGGGCGAGCTCGCGCAGCGATGGATCGATCAGGTCGAGAATGCGCGTCTCGTCGCGCGCCGTGCCGATCACGAGCGGCACGCGCGAGAGCTCGCCCGCCGCGGCCGCCGCTGCGGGAGCCACCGGCAGCAGCCCGCCATCGACCACGGGCCGGAAGCCGCCCGCGTGCGCCTGCGCGGCGAGCAGCGCCGCGACGGGCGCGCTGCCGAGCTTGCCGGCGTCGCGCGCGTCGAGCTCGAGCGCGCGCAGGAAGGCGCGCCGGCGCTCGGCCGCACGCTCGGCCGAGTCCACGTCGTAGCTGCCGCTCGCCAGGACTGCGCCGTGGCAGAGACCGCTCGCCGACGGCATCGCCAGGAGACACTCGACCGCGGTTGCGCCCGCGCCGTGGCCGAACACGGTCACGCGACGCGGGTCGCCGCCAAACGCATCGATCTCGTCGCGCACCCACTCGAGTCCCGCCACCAGATCGCGCAGGCCCAGGTTCGGCTCCAGGAAGCCGAGCGCACCCAAGCGGTATTGCAGCGACACGAACACGAGGTCGCCGCCGCGCGCGAGCCGGCGCCCGCGCACCGCGGGCTCGGCCGCGGAGCCTTCGGCGAAATCGCCGCCGTGCACGAACACGAGCACGGGCCGCGGCACGCCGTCGAAGCCGGCGGTCCACACGTCGAGCGACAGACAGTCCTCGCTCTGGCTCGCCGCGCGGTCGCCCAGCACGGCGGCGAAGCGCGAGGGGTTCTGAGGCGCGGCGGGCCCGGGCTCGCCGCACTCGCGCACGCCGGGCCACGGAGGGACCGGCTGCGCCGGGCGGAAGCGGAGCGGCCCGACCGGCGCGCGCGCGAACGGCACGCCCCGGAACGAGGTCACGCCGCGGTCGAGCCGACCGCGGATGCGACCCGCGCGGGTGTCGACGACCAGCGGCACGGCGGGATGGACTCCTCGGCCGCAGCGTAACACTTCGCCGCCGTGGAACGGCGCGCGGCCGCTAAGATCTCGCGCGCATGCGCAACCCGGCGGCAACTCGTGCGAAGTCCGACGCGCTGCCGACCGAAGTGCTGCTGCGCGCGCTGCCGTGGCTGGCTGCGCTCGCCGCCGCCTCGCCGCTCGTCTTCGCTGGCTTCCCGCGCGGGCACGACTGGAGCTTCGAGCTCCTGCGCGTGGCCGAGTACCGCGCGGCCGCGGCCGCCGGGCAGTGGCCGCCGTACTGGGGCGAGAACCTCTACATGGGCTACGGCTCGCCGGTCTTCCTGTACTACGCGCCGCTCTTCTCGGCGCTGGCGGCGGGGGCGAGCGCGTGGGCCAGCTCCATCGCGTCGGGCGCGGCCGCGGTGCTCGCGCTCGCGACGCTCGCGTCCGTGCCGTTCGTGCGCGCGTTCCTCGCGGGGCTGCTCGAGGCCGCAGGCCTGCGCGACGCCGGTGCGGTGCGGCTCGGCACGACCCTGTGGCTGCTCGATCCGTACCTGCTCGGCGACAAGCTCGTGCGGAACGCCGATGCCGAGTATCTCGCGCTGTGTCTCGTGCCCATCGCGCTGGCGGGCGTCGCGCGCGCCGGTCGCGAGCCGCGCCGCGCGTTCTTCCTGGTCTCGTCGGGGATCGCGCTCACGGCGGTGGCGCACAACCTGACGGCGCTCGTCGCGGCGGCGTTCGCCCTCGGCCTCGCCGCCGTGCTGTGGTCGCGCGGGCCGCGCGCGGCGTGGGCGGTCGTGCTCGGTGGCGTCGCGGCAGGGCTCGCGCTGGCGGCGTTCTTCTGGCTGCCGGCGCTGTCGCTCGAGGGTCTGATCCGGCCCGAGGAGCTCCTGCGCGGCAAGTTCGATTACCGGCACGAGTTCCCCCCGGTGGGCCAGCTCTTCGGCTGGGTGCGCTTCTTCTCGATCGGCCTCGCTGCGCCGGCCGTGTGGCTCGCGGCGCTCGCGGCCGTCGCGCGCTTCCCGGCGCAGCGACGCGTCTTGGTGGCGCTCCTCGCCGTGGTGGCGTGGCTCCTGTTCCTGGAGACCGAGGCGAGCGCGGCCGTGTGGGCCGCGGTCCCGGGTCTGCCGCTCTTCCAGTTCCCCTGGCGCATGATGGGGCCGCTCGCGCTCGTATCGAGCGCGCTCGTGGCGTTGGCGGCAGCGCTCTTCTCCGTGCGGCGGCCGCCGGAGCTGCGCGCGCTCGCCGAGGCGGGCGCCGCGGGGCTGCTGTTGGCCAACGCGCTGCCGCGGCTGCTCGCCTATCAGCCGCTGCCGCCCGAGCTGCGCACGCAGCTGCCGCAGGCGCTGTCTCCCGCCGCGGTGCGCGAGACGCCGATCTCGGTCACGGTGGGCGACGAGTACTTGCCGCGCGCCGCCGATCCCGACGTGTGGAAGCGCGACCGGCCGATCGCGGGGCCGGTTGCCGGCGCGAGCGGGCCCGTGCGCTGGGAGACGCTCGCCGACGGCGGCAGCCGGATCGAGCTCGCCACGCATGCCGATGCGCCCGCGCGCCTGCGGCTGGCGCGCTTCGCGTTCCCGGAGTGGCGCATCGAGGTGAACGGCTCGGCGGTCGAGCCGGCGCCGAGCACGCGCGGCGTGCTCGAGATCGACGTGCCGGCCGGCGAGGCGCGCGTCGTCGCGCGTCTCGAGCCGCCGCGCGTGCGGCGCGCCGCGCTGTGGCTCTCGGCCGCCGCGCTCGCCGCCTGGCTCGCCGCGTGGCTCGTCACGGGACGCCGGCGCGCGGCTTCGATAGCTTCGAGGGGATGAGCTCCTGGGCGCGCTTCTTCGCCGGCCTCTCGTTCGCCTCGCTTGCGCTCGGGATTGTCGTCGGTGCGCACGTCTACATCGCGCAGCGGCTCGTGCTCGACGCCGGGCTCGAGGGCGCCGCGCGCGCTCTCGGGCTGGGCGCGGTCGCGTTTGGCTTCGCCTGCCTGCTGGGGCTGCCGTTCGCGGAGCGGCTGCTGCCGCCGCGCTGGACGCGGTGGGTCGCGTGGCCGGCGTCCATCTGGATGGGCGTCGCATTTCTGTGTCTCGTGGCGCTCCTCGCCGGCGACGGGCTGCGCTGGGCTGCGGGCGGCGTCGCGTACGCCGCGGGCAACGATCCGCTGCCCTACGCGAGCGCGGCCCGCGTGCAGGCTCAGCTGACCGGCGTGTTCGTGCTGCTGGCCAGTGTGGCGGCGCTCTTCTACGGGCTGCGCCCGCCGCGCCTCGCGCGCGTCGAGATTCCGCTCGCGCGCTGGCCGCGCGGCCTCGACGGCTTCCGCATCGCCCAGATCAGCGACATCCACATCGGGCCGCTGCGCGACCGGCGCTTCGCGCGGCACCTCGCCGAGCGCGTGAACGCGCTCGATGCCGACCTCGTGTGCGTGACGGGTGACCTGGTCGACGGGCCGGCGCACCACATCGCCGATGAAGTCGCGCCGTTCGGCGCGCTGCGCGGCCGTCACGGCGTCTTCTTCGTGACGGGGAACCACGACCACTATTCGGGTGCGAACGACTGGGTGGCCGTCGTGGAGCGGCTCGGCTTCACGGCGCTGCGCAACCGCCACGTGCAGATCCGCGGCGAGGCCGGCGCGTTCACGCTGGCGGGCGTCGACGACCACCGCGGCGGCTTCGGCGACGGGCAGCGCGAGGACCTGGGGCGCGCGCTCGACGGCCGCGACCCGGAGCTCCCGCTCGTCTTGCTGGCGCACGACCCCAGCACGTTCAAGCGTGCGTCACAGAAGGGTGTAGACCTGCAGCTCTCCGGGCACACGCACGGCGGGCAGATCTGGCCCTTCCGCTACCTGGTGCGGCTGGCCGTGCCGTTCGTCGCCGGGCGCTACCGGCGCGGCGACGCGGAGCTCTACGTGAGCCGTGGCACCGGCTTCTGGGGCCCGCCGATGCGCTTGTTCGCGCCGGCGGAGATCACCGAGCTCACGCTGCGGAGTGCGGGCTGAGCGGCGCCTGGCCGCGGTGCAGGAACCAGCCGTCGACGACGACGCGGCGCGCGAACGCCGGCCGGGCGAGGAGCTTCTCGGCGAGCCAGGGCCGGAGCGCGCGCGGGACGAGCTCGGACCAGCCCGTGGAGCGGCGCCCCGCGCGCGGGCCGAAGCGCGCTTCCATGGCGCGCGCGTAGCCGGCGAGGTCTTTCGCCGCGATCGCGCGCGCGGCGAGCAAGCCCGACTCGACGGCGGGCCGGATTCCTTCGCCGCTCTGCGGCCACGCGAGGCCCGCGCTGTCACCGACCAGCACGAAGCCGTCGCCCGCGAGCGGGCGCGGCGTCTGCCCGTACAACAGGTAGGCGTGGCCGTGCCGCTTCGGAGGCGTGCGCGGCGGCAGCTTGCCGCGCGACTCGCAGAACGCGAGGAACTTCTGTGCGTGGCCCGCGAGGTCGTGCGTGTCCTGGCGGCCGATGCCGACGTTCAGCACCGGACCTTTGCGCACGAGCCACGCGTAGCCGCGCAGATCGCGCTCGAAGAAGAGCTCGGGCACTTCGCCCGAGACGGGGCAGCGCGCAGCCTGCTCGGCGTCGAGCTCGAACTCGATCTCCTGCGCCGCGACGACGGGCTCGTCGCTGCGCCCGGCCGGCGCGAGCTGGCGCGCCACGGGGCAGAAGTGCCCGCCCGCGCCCACCAGCACGCGGGCGCGCACGCGCCCGTTCGCGAGCCACTCGTCGCCCTCGCGCGCGAGCGAGCGCAGCGGCTCGCCCAGCCGCAGCGTGGCACCCGAGCGCGCCAGCAGGTACGCGTCGAACTCGCAGCGGCGGATGCCGAAGCTGACGACCTCGGGGTAGGTGACGCGCGCGCTCTTGCCGCCGAGCAGGCTCACTTCGAAGCCGCGGATCGGCTGCAGGACGCGCCCCAGCGCGTAGTCGCGCGCGTCGAGCTCGAGCTCGGCGACGATCTGCGGCGTGATCCAGCCCGCGCACACCTTGTCGCGCGGGAACGGCTTGGCGTCGAGAACGGCGACGGCGAGCCCCGCGCGCACGAGCTCCCGGGCGCAGGTCGAGCCGGCGGGGCCGCCGCCGACGACGAGGACGTCGAAGCGCTCCATCGCTAGCTCCCCGGCACGTACAGGCGCGAGCGGTTCCACGGCAGATCGTTCGAGCGCGCGCGCTGGAACACCACCTGCCACAGCTGCAGGTTGCCGACGAAGAACGAGGCGATCGAGCCCGCGAGATACAGCCGGAACGTGCGCGTGAACACCGAGCCGAAGCGCGCTTCGATCGCGGCGGCGTTCTTCTCGAAGCGCTCGAGCCAGTGCTCGAGCGTCTTCGCGTAGTGCATGCGCAGGTTCTCGACGTCGATCACCGTCAGCTCGTTCGGCGAGAGGATGCCCACCATCTCCTCCAGCTTCGGCGAGTACGAGCCGGGGAAGATGTGCCGCTCGATCCACGGATCCATCGGCTGGCGCACGTTGCGCCCGATCGAGTGGATCAGTCCGCGGCCGTGCGGCAAGAGGCAGCGGTCGATCACGCGCCCGAGCTCGGGGTAGTTCTCGTCGCCGACGTGCTCGAGCATGCCGACCGAGACGAACGCGTCGTAGCGGCCCGCGATGTTGCGGTAGTCGTCTTCGCGGAACTCGACGCGCTCGGACAGGCCCTCTCGCCGCGCGCGCTGGCGCGCGTACTCGATCTGCTCCTTCGAGATGTTGTACGCCGTTACGTACACACCGTGGTGTCGCGCCATGTGCAGCGCCAGCGCGCCCCAGCCGCAGCCCGCTTCGACGACGCGGTCGCCGGGCCGCAGCCATACCTTCCGCGACACGTGCTCCATCTTCGCGACCTGCGCTTCTTCGAGCGAGGACGACGGCGTAGGGAAGTACGCGCACGTGTACGCCATCTGCTCGTCGAGCCACAGCGCGTAGAAGTCGTTGCCCAGATCGTAGTGACTGTGGATGTTCGACTTCGCGCGCGAGAGCGAGTGGCTGCGCCGCGCCCACATGCGCCACGCGTCGCGCAGGTGTTTCATCGCACCGCGCCCGTCCGGCGCCGCGAGGAACACCTTCAGCACGGCAGTCAAATCGCCTTCGATCTCGAGCCGTCCGGACGCGTAGGCGTCGCCGAGGCCCAGGTCGGGGTGCCGCGCCAGGTACGGCACGACGCCGCGATCGCGGAACACGATGCGCCCCACGGGGGGCTGGTCCGAGCTGCGGATCTCCTCGCCGTTCCAGAGCACGATCCGCAGACGGGGATCGCCGCGCTTCTCGAGGAGCCTGCGCGCGATGCGCCGCTCGAACCCAGTCACGCCTGCCGCCGAACCGAACGAGCCGTGTGTCATGGGACACCTCCCGCTCCTGAGGTGTTCAGCATAAACCGTGCCCGGGTCTCAGTGTCGAGTCTTGTAAGCCTCCCAGTGGAGACACTCGTCGACGGGGCGGCGCGGCGGACGCCCGTACTTCCCGACCGGCCAGCCGATGGGCAGCAGCGCCGCCGTCGGGCAGCTCTCGGGCAGGCCCAGCCAGGCGTCGCACTCGCGGCCGAACGAGCGGTGCATCGTGGTCAGCGAGGCACCCAGCCCCACCGCGCGGCACGCCAGGAGCACGTTCTGCACGCATGGGAAGAGCGCCTGGAGCTGCGCTTCGCCCCGGCGGGTGTAACCCGCGACGAAAAGAAGTACTGGAACTTTGTGCAGGTTCTCCGCCAGGTGGATCGCGGCGCGCATGTTGCGGCGGCCGGCTTCGGGGAAGGCGGGGTCCCGGGCGGCTTCCAGGGCGGGCGCGATGTAGGCGCGGAACGCGCTGCGGTAGCGCTCCGCGACCCACGCGCGGCGCTCCGGCTCGGTCACGGCGATGAAGCTCCACGGCTGCCGGTTGCCGCCGCTCGGCGCGAACGTGCCCGCTTCGCAGACCTTGCGGACGAGCTCGGGCGGCACGGGGTCGGCGCGCAGGCGCCGGATGGCGCGCGCCGTGCGGATGCCTTCGAGTAGCGGCACGTCCTCGCCGGCCGATGCGACATCGAACGGTGTAGGGTCGTTCACCGCGCGATCTCGAGCAGCTCGGAGAAAGCGCGGATCACGTGGTCCGGCTTCGGATCGGCGGCGGGCGGCTCGCGGTCGTCGCGGTGCCAGATGAGCACCGAGCGCATGCCCATGTGCTTCGCGCC